>CEAZ01009303.1_pt1 | contig 61984 bp, 102 predicted proteins | sample 557361 | NCBI WGS metagenome assembly CEAZ01 (sample SAMEA3182074, study PRJEB8094) | gut metagenome | biome: human; feature: gut; material: Stool; isolation source: human stools | place: Canada | collected 2012-02-22 | reverse complement strand
CGACTACACCGTTACGACTACACCGTTACGACTACACCGTTCCCAACCCGGCAAGTATATTATACCCATTTTAGGCTATGTTGTAAAGTATTTTGCATATATTTTTTCTGTTTCTTCCAAAATATCATGTCGGAATGGTTTGTTTATATATTTATTCAGTATTAGACTTTTCCGTTGCTGAAGCGATCAGAACAACGGTTATACGCCAGCATTTATTTAATAGTCTATTTTGACGTTTTAAGAGGCATGGAATACAGGGCTTGGTCATACCAGGGGGGCAGTCAAAAAAACGGGAAATGGTGCAGATTTTATTGAGATTTGAATCAGATCAGACCATTCAAATTGCCCAGTTCACCCCAGTTGTCAACCCGGGTGATCTTTCAAACGAGGTGGCGCTGATCTAAATATTGGGGAAGAAACCCCGGGAGGATTTTTCCGTCTCTCTATAAAACTCCATGAAATCTGCACGAAAAACAGGTTCTAAAAAAGGGGGCTTACCCTGACTAAGGGTACGCCCCTAAAAACGAAAATCGGCGCAGATTTTACAGGAATTTATAGAAAATCAGACAAACTAATGCCTATGTGACGGCTGGTCTTTTGAAGTGAGTCAGATATCTTTGAAAAACAATTACTCATTGAGCTCCTGTCGAGGGCTGGCCGGAAGGTGGTTGGTGCATGGTTGACAGGTAGTCTGATGCGCAGCACAAATTGAGCGTAGCGTAAATTGAGCGTAGCTCTAAGCGCAGTCTGATCCACTCCAATGCAAAACACAATAAAATCTGCATAAAAAACAGGTTTTATGACTGGGCCTTGGTGTTTCCAAGGGTATGGGGGCAAAGCCGTAAATTGGCGCAAATTTTATTGTGATCACAATAGAATTTGGGAAAGAAATGAGCGGGAGTGGATGTGGGATTGGGACTGGGGTTGGAACTGGAGTCGGAACTGGAGTCGGAACCGGGGATGGAACTGGGGATGGAATTGGGGATGAATAGAGGTTTGAAGATAGGAGAGGATTGGTAATGTGGAAAACATGTGGATAACTTTTGCTGATATGTGGAAAACTTTGAATTATATGTGGAAATGCATGCGGAAAATATGTGGAAAACTTTGTGGAAAAGTATGTATCGTTAAAAAATCAGGAAATATAAGGTTTTTATAAATATTACTGAGCAATAAAAGTATTAAAAAGAAAAGAAAATGAATAGAAATAACGAGAAAAAACGAGATAAACAGAGATATTCCCCGAAAAATGAAAACGATATAGAAAGATGGAAATGGATGTGATTAAAGATTTTTTTGGAAAAATTGGAGAAATGGAGGTCAGAGTAAGAAGGGGATGAACTAGGGGCGATACGGGAACATATGTTCTCATAAAACAGTGAAAACCATCCCCCCATGGCCCGCAAACCGTTGCAACACAAGAAAAACCCGCGCTTTAGTCAAAAGCCGTGATTGTTTAGCGCAATAAAGCATTACAGCACAAAGGCATTTTACCAGGTATCAGCGCCAAAAAACCGGGACGCATTCCGTCCCACATGCCGGGCGGATTCTGTCCCGATACCAGGCGTTTTTATGGTGGACGGTCGTTTACCTTTTGTTGTATATGCAATAAATTCACATGTCAATCAAAAATACTTGACAATCATTTATAGTTGTATATACAACAATCAGCCGACTAATAATACTTTTGTTTATTTTTCAAATAAATGTTTATACCAGGCATTACACTTTCCCTTTTATTCCATTTCCCTTTTAATCCCTACCATTTTACTATGTGTTAAATATATCTAACGCCAGGGCTTCTCCCCTTTTCCCCTTCCTCTTCCTTTCCTTCCTCTTCCTTTCTCGCTACACAACATATAGTGCCAACAACACAAACCAAACCCCACAAACCGCTATATATTGTATGCCCTATATCCTCCATATTTGCGTTTTACAGGGGTTTTTCCTTTCCCCTTCTCTTTCCTATCCCCTCCCCATTTATGCACTTTTCGTATTTTTATGTGTCCATTTATTCACCATTTTATACATCATTCTCTTTTCTTGGGCGGATTTATCAATTCTTCCCATCCGTTTTTGTGCATATCTTCTAAAATTAAATTTCTTACTAACTCACTATACCCTTGCCCTATATGGTCAAGATATTTGCCTAATTTTTCATCTTCTTCATGTGTAAATGTAACTTTTCGTTGTGCTGTTTTATTTTTCATGTATTCACGCATGTATGCTGTTCTGTCAAACTTTCCGCCCATATCTTACATATTCACCCCCGTTTTGTTTAAGTCTTATACTTTATGGTATTAAACTTTACCCATTTTTACATTGGTTTAAGTCTTAAACTGTGCTATACTATGACCATCGAAAGGAAAGTGCCGCGCAACGGTTCCTTCCGATATGAACCTAAAAAACCGAATACCAATTCCCCGCGCGGGCCATAGGTCACGCGCGGGCAAAAGTGAAAGGATGGTATACCATGGAAAACACCAGCACCAGCACCAGCACCAGCACCAGCACCAGCACCAACTGCACAACGCGCAAGGGATTGGCAGACCACAACAGTGCCACGTTTATGGCACGCGCAACGCAGGCTGCCGCCTTTGAATCCAAAGAGCATATGCGCATAGCATATGGTGAATTGGTCAACGTATGGGCCATTCCTCACGGAACGCCTGTTGACGTTGAAGGGCAAGAGGCCGCGACCTTCATCCCCGAAAGCGTTGCAAAGGTTCTCCCATTGCGTTTCCTGGTAAAGGCGCGCCCATCCATCAATGCGGATGTACAAGCGTTGGAAAAAACCCTGATCAATCCTGCCACAAGCACCACGGCGGCGGCGAAAGCGTTTGTTGCTTTCGTTGAACGCAACAACGGCAACGAATCAGCGCCATACGCTGAACAGGCCGGACGATTCCTTTACAAATCCAGTGTAAGGCCCGTTTTGAAGAACGGGCAAGGCGCAATCCGTTCTTGCTTGAACAGCGTTCTCCCCTATTTCCTCTTTATGGCGTTTACGGGCGTGAACGTCGTGAAGAATGGCAAAGTATCCAAGTTGTAAACCCATTGCCCGCCCGCTATGCGGGCAGGTTAGAGGCAATACAAGCCTATTGCCTCTAACCTGCTTACAAGCAGGACAACCACAAAGCCGCTTAGCGTTGCACGTATGGCAATGTTAAGCAAGTAAACCGTTCGTCCGTATGGGCAAACGCGGCGCAAGGCAAGCGCCATAGCACATTGACAACTGAAAGGCCCGGCAGTTTTTGCCCCTGCTCTTTTTACGCTTGAGCATGTTTATATATGTCCGCACACATGTATTATACATGCACACGCGCAAAAAGTCAAGCGGGAGGCACAATAGCTATTATTGTGCTAAGTAGTCAGAAATGGATTCAATTTTCATTTTTGAGTAGGCTTGTTTGCCATACTCAAAAATGAAATGAGAGCGAGCTCACTATTGGGAGGCATATTCCGTAGGTTTATGTCTCTAAAAACTACTTGAGTATTACCCAAGTAGTTTTTGGTATGCTTTTCACGTATGGAGAGGCATACCTTTGAAACAATAGGTCAGTACGGTTTCAGGCCCAAGCCTTTCAGAAAATAATTAGGCGGTTTTCCCCCGTGACAAGGGAAACAAGTTAGCGTTGACCACGCGAAACATGCTGCTTGTGTTACCCTTTTTGTCCTTGAGCCATTCAATGGCAAAATAGCGAGAATAAGCGAGAGCGGGGAAAATCGCAAAATCCGAAGTACATTGATCAGAAAATAAAGCATGGCTTTTGTGCGCCCATTGGCGCAAGAAATATATCTGTATGGATTATTTCTTGAGGCCCACAAAAGCGGTTTTTTGTTGTCCAAAAACAGAACGGGCACGCCGCCAACCGGAAAAACAACGGCACTTTTGCAGGCTGACGTAAAAACCTGCAACCATAACAGCTTAGAGAAATACAGAAAATAAAAAATCACTTGAGTCATGCGCAAAAAAACCTTATACTTTAACCGAGGGGGGGAATCCTATGCTTTTTTCAACTACTTGCAAAGTACCAATGCCCGCCATAGCACCAGACAGGCGCAAGGCATTATTCCTGGCAAAACGTATGCTTCCCGAATATGTTTTTGACGCTTCCAAGCTCGAAAACAATCCCATTACTTTTCCAGAGGTTCAAACCCTGATGGATGGGATAACTGTCGGAGGCCATAAAGTACGCGATGTACAACAGGTTCTGAATATTCGTGACGCCTGGGTATATCTGCTTGAGGCGATTGGTCATGGAAAATTCCACGTTTCCAGAGAATTTTTCTGTGCAATTCATGCCAGAATCGCACGGGAAGATGCCCTCGAATGGGGTGTTTTCCGCACTGGAAACGTGGGTATTGCCGGTACTTCCACCTATAAAGCCCCTGATGCATCCACCTTGGAGACAACCTTTCAGAGTGAATTACCGCAACTCCCGGCATCCAATCCGGTAGAATATGCGCTTTCTCTATTTTTATGGGGAGCTTATAACCAGTTTTTCTGGGATGGAAACAAACGCACGGCAAGATTGATGGCCTCCGGCGTCCTTCTCAATGCTGGAATTGGTGTGTTCAATATCCGCGCTACCGATATTCTGGAATTTAATACCCGCATGTTGAAATTCTACGATACAGGCAACGCGGATCATGTTCTTCCTTTCCTGGTAGAAAAGTGCGTGGTTTTTATTTAACAGATAGAGAAACCAGAAAAGGCGTGCTTCGGCACGTCTTTTTTAATTGCTCAAAATTGAATCAAAAATAAAAAAACAGGAGGAAACCACCATGTACACTTTGCCCTATTCCTGCTTTACCCATGAAGAGCTTGAAGCTCTTTCCGGAGTCAATGACCGTGACTTGCTGGACACCCTCAGAGACTTCTTTGAGGCTGATACAGACGGGGATCTCCCCTATGTAGCGGCCGAAAAACCGTGGAATATGTGAGGAGGGTGAGGAAACATGGAAAGCTATATTAAGTATTCATTTGAGGGCGATGTCATTATCAACAACATGGAAGGGAATACATTAGATCAGGTTTTAACCAAGGCATCAGAAATGTATGCCTTCAATGACTGTACCGATATTGAGGTGTTGGAGGTTGTCCACAATGGAGAAAAATATGATTATTGTGGATGGGAACCTTCGACGACTTTCAGTTTCAGAGACACAAAAGGGGAAATTGTTTGGACAGAAAGTTTTCCCGAATGGGATCACTAAGAAACCTGTATCATCACTAAACCGGAGGTATCCCATGAAACGCTATGAGTTTACGGGCCTGTTGGACTATTACAGGCCCCTTAATTGTTCCTACTATGGTAATCCTGCTTTTTATGCTGAGTTTGTCAATGATCAGGGCGATATCTTGGAAGGCAGGACGGCAAGCAATGCAAACTGTGCCTATGGCTTTTTGAACAGCCGGAACAAGCCAAGAAAGATAACTTATCACATTACGAAAAAAGGGAATGTGATCTTTGATTACATCCGCATCCTTGAGGAGGAAAATAACCATTATGAAGCGCTCTACCTGCAAAGAGGTTAAGCAGGCTATTCGTCAGTATATTCTCGATCATATCACTTTGGATAACTACGGAATTGACGAATCTTCCCTTAGCAATTCCGAGAAAATCCTGAAGGTTTTTCAGATTTTTCAACATGAGAAACAATGGACAATTTTCTATTGGGGAAAATCCCATGCTTTTCAAGATTGGCTGCGAGGTGTGCCGAGTGCTATTGCAACCGTGATTTCTTACTATGACAAGCGCAAGATCATTGAAAAATGGCTCGAGGAAACACCAGAAGAAAGTGAACGTTATGGCGATGATACCATGTGCGACCTTTATTACTGGCTGCTCACACGGGAATTTATGGCTATGGTTCGAGAAGGGGGCAAAACCACATGAAACTCTATTTCAAGTCGGGAACTAAAAAACGCCTTGCTTTTGATACCGTTCGGAAAACCTGGAACGATAACTTCTGCTACCTGGGAGGATGGAAAAACTATATCAAGATCAGCCTTCAAGATTACAAAAATCTGTTAGAGCGACTCGAAGCCGATGGGTTCCTATACGATGAAACCTTTTAATACGACCCGCAATAGGGGGGCCTAAAAATGCTTAGAGAGCACGCCAACATCAAAGAATTCAAGAATGGCAATATCAACCTTAAGTTCGATCGTTCTCTAGCCAAAGAAGCCGAGCAAAACGCTGTACTTGTTCTTAGAAATCTGCTTAGTGAATTTGATTGCTATTTTATCGGAGAAACCTATTGCCTGTGTAACTACGGAACAGGCCATTCTGTCTACAATGCACACTCTGATTTAGTTTATAATTTCTTTTGGAGTGATCTTGAAGCGCTCAAACAAAGAAAAACGGTTAAGCTGTTTGCCAGAAAACCAACCAGAATTGACCGAGAGATTTTAAAAAGGGAGGGACACTAAATGGGCGCTATCAACTATGGCACAAGTGATTATATCACTTTGGGGTATAACTGCAATACAAAATATGTATTTGATGACTTTTGGGAGGATGAAGAGGAGCAAAGAAATTTTGAAATTGGTTTTCTTTATGATGAGATAAAGGAAGAGCTGGAAAAATACTACTTCTATTATTTCCACGTGGCGATTAAACCTGGTTATTATGAAGGCTTTTATATCGACATTGAAAACAATTATTCATGCTTTTTCCAAGACGCTCAAGACAAAAGAGAAGCGCAAAAGGAGGTTACAAAACTAAAAGCATTTTTAATGGAATGTGTCGATTTTGGTTTGGTTCAGGTTTGGCCGAGCTGGTGTACGAGTTATGAAACCCACGATGGAACCATTGCCGCCATCAAAACTGCCATCAAAAAGATCAGAGCTGAAATCAGGGACACCCCAACATGGTACACTTACAATCATAGCGCCTGAAAAACAATTCAGGCGCTTTTAAAATGCAATTACACAGGAGGAATTTCAATGTCCAGCACCTGGCCCATGGCTGAAATGATTGGCTACACCCCCGTCACAACCTTTTGGGATGATTTTACCATCGCGGAAGCCTTCGGAGGAAACGCAGTCCGCGACACCTTTAACCGCGCCTTTGATGAGTGGAAAGGCAACTACAAATACCTTACCGAACTCGTCATGGTGCTCAATCATAAGATCTGGCAGCATGCCGATCACAGCCTTGCTGATATCTATAATGAGCTTTGGGAGAATGCCTACGACTATGGAATGTGCAATCTCAAAGACGACGAACTGCAATATTTCCTAAGGGTATTAGACTGATAACCAAAACACTGGAGGTATACAATGACAGCCTACGAACTGGCCAATCAGGTGTGGGAAACCTGTGTTGATCCTGATGCGATCTCGAAAAATGAATACACGGTAGAAGATGCCGCCGCCGACCTGAACAATTTCCAGGCCGATGGATGGGACCTCCCTGACGACATCACTGCGGAGGATTTCGCATCCGCAATAAATGACATAATCGAAGAAACGAGAAAAGTAAATAATCCCCAGGCAGATTAAATCATCTACAACAGAGGAAAAAACATGAAAAATAAAGTGAATTTTTACGTAATCGGTGGGCAATACCGATACCATTGCTACGGGGGAACTCCGACGCTTATCGGCGCGAAACGCCTTGCGAACAAACGCCAAGAATACTGGGATAATTGGCAAGGTTGGCATACACCGGCTATATATTCTGCTGAGGACTGTGAAATAAACAATGACGGTACTGTATATCCCAAGGAATACGCGAAGCCCGTCTGTTGATCCAAAAACAGGAGGATTCAATAAGATGAAAGACCACCATTCCTATCCGAAAGAAGCCCTTGGAGGAAGCGACATCGCAAGCCTTATGCTTCGTTCCCCTGGGAAAGTAAATGAGCTTTTGATGGGAGAGGATGGAGAATACTCTGCCTATGTTGTCGATTCCGAGTGTCTCATCCCCTCTTGGTATCGTCTCGTTTTCGAGTGTGAGGGATGGCTATGGGTGTTTGACGACTATAGCCGGACCGCCGAGTTCTCTGGTAAGCTGATCCGTGTTTTCAGAAGCGGAGAATTTGGGATCATTGTGCAGGTTTTTAAATAATCGCCTATGGTGGGATAAGCGAAATGCCAAAGGAGAGTGCCGCTCATGAAAGAAATCGACTACGCCCTGTATTACGAACCTGGCGAGTGCGACGAAGAAAACAAAATGATGAAAATTTTTAAAATCAACGGCCATGAAGTAGCGTTCGCACCATGCACCGCAATTGCTGTCAGTATTGGTGATACAACCAGACAAAAAGCCGTTTTTGTCCATGATCTGGAGGATGAGTTTGAGGACGGGGACGGCGTGATATTCGGTGAAGATGTTCCGGAAAACGAAGAGGAGGCGGCGTCGCTTTTGGAAAGATACATCGACACTTACTCAGAAACGCTTGGAACGGTTAAAAAATCTTAATGGAGGGAACAAAATGAAAACCCGCATCATCACTGAACAGGATTTTTTCAATTTCATCCGCAAGCCGGTGGTTCTTTTCATTGCGGGTGTTCTGGCCTGTCTTTTTGCCTTCGGTTGCGGAGTCCGTTATGCCCGCAGTTCCACAAAAATCAATTCTATCGTCTATGACCTCGCTTTTGTGGAGATCGCCGGCTGGGAAGGTGTTTACGACCTTCCCGCCGGTTATCTTTCTTCCCTATAATTTTTATTTCATAGCTTGTAATTTTTCAAATAACGTGATATTATGAAATTGTTCAAACATATTGGGCTATTTGAGAATAGCAAAGGAGGACTATTATGCTGCTTTCTCCTAAAGCATATTATCCTGTCACCTCGACTGTTTCCGTTTATCTTTTTGGGTTTGAACGGGAACCCGGCGGGGATATTTTTGCTGTCCATAAGCTGGGCAACGACAACAAGATCCGAAGAACTCTTGTTAAAAAAAGAGGAAAAGAGCTTTATTTTCTATCCGGTGGAAACCGGGTCTATCTCTCTGATCTAAGGAAGATAGTATGACCGATGAAACATCTTATAATCAATGAAATCACACAGGCGCATATCGAACAATTGGAAAGCGCAGCTGAAGCATTGGCCGCTGTGGTTTTACAATTTGGCGCCCCGACAACTTTCCGCAGTCGCCCCGCCAGAACCCCCTGTGGATCATGTGCATTGGAAGCAGCTTTCCAGGCACTCTGCAACTGCGGATGTAAAACAAACAGCAATGGAACCATTAATGTTGATTCCTTGCTGAATTTTATAAAAATAACCAAGTAAAGGAGTATAAAACAATGTGTCAATTCAAATCTGCAATCTGCCTGAAGGACCGTGTATTTGTCCCTGACTACGACAGTCACAGTGAAATGCTGGAGGAACTCCATATTGAAGACGATTTTGTGCACGCAAGCAAAGTCTTTGTACGTGTGGAATTGGTTCCTGAAGATAATGATAAAACCAGTGATGTTGACGAATGGAAACTAAACGTCGATCAGGATGTGTTGCCGGACTGGTGGAACGAAAATGACTGCCTCCCGCGCATCAAAGCTGCTGTAAAAGCATGGTGCAACAGTCATATTTTGCGTACTGGAATGCATACCGTCCGAGACGGCATATGGTACGCCCATGGCAACGCCAGTGTGGAAGCCTTCGATGAAGCCAGTGTGAAATTGCCAAAATATTTCCAAACATTAAAACCAGTCCTTTTGCACGGCAAAGCCATCTGTATCAATTACAAAGATCATACCATTCAAAGTCCTGTGAAATGGGAGCAAAAATAAACCAATCCATGAAAGGAGCTTTATTATGAACCATGATCTCAATGTTCTTCTTGTTCGCATGGAAAAAGTACGTGGCCTAGGATTTATTTCTCTGGTTATCAAAAATAGAGAAATGACAAAAACTCCATTTGATTTCTGGTTTTCCCGTAAAGATTTGCAGGACTGGTTGTTACATGCTTGTTCTGCTCATAACAACGAGGCTTTTTATTATACCAATTTTGCGTCCCGCCTTGCGGTACGGCTTGAAAACCGAAGCGGAGAAGATGATAACAACATCGCTGTTTTTGAACTGTTCATCTACAAAACATTTTCAGAAAACTATGTTATGTACTCGTTCCGAATCGACGCGCCCACGCTTTTAAAGTTTCTGGAGTCACCGGATACCCCTCTGCGTTTTCTTTATCATCCTGATGCCACGTTCCCAAGAATCATATGCCCCCATGTTAAAAACGAGGTTCTCTCCTCTCCGCTCAAGCGTCGTGCTTTGAGCAAGGCTCTTCGTGATTCATTCAAATGGAACGGCTCGAAAAGCATCACTCTCTACCATGATTGGGGTGACGACTTTTACTTCGAGGAAGAAGGCGGAATCGCTGGCGGATTGTGTCTGAGTGACTATGGTAAAGTGGTTGGCAAGGATGGCGTAGAACGTAATTACTACCGCTATTCAGTACATACCTGAAGGAAAAAAGGAGGAAAAATCATGAACAAAAATCAACAGCGGTGGTTTCTCGATCAGCGGTATCCGGATCAGTTGGTCAGCGAAGATCAGATCCGACGGGAATATGAAAACCATGTTGCTGACGGAAGCATTGATCCTGCGGAAAAAAGTTTCCAACGGTACCTGTTCTGCTGCATGGGAGAACGGGGAGGAACTTTGAAGGAAGCGTTTTCAAGAATCGTCATTCTTCAATATCCGGAATCCAACTGGGGCAGCGATCTTGTGTGCTTTTATTTGCCGACTTATGTAAGTTCCACCAGTCTCATGGAAGAACTGGAACTTCAACTTGAAGAAATGCAAGACAATTATGATTCTCCCCAGGATCTGGCGGATGACCTGTGCAACGAGGTTGCGCGCCTTTTCAATGGAACATGGAGCTATATCGCTCAAGCTGGAAGGATTGATATAAGGGTGTGATTGTAATGGGTCTTTCTCTAGGCGAAGTTAAAATGCTCTTTGAAAACATCTTTGAAATCACCTGCGTGGCAACACGCCTGCTTGATTCCAACGAGATCGCGGTCGATGACAGCCGCGTTCTTTTTAATTCCGTTGTACAATTCGCCCTTGATTTTGAAAAACAGTTTGATCCGGAAAATGACAATTATCTTCTCGAAATCGAAGACTACGCAGAAAGAAGACTTTTGTCTGAGTTCCGCCCCGAGGATTAAAGTACACAAACACAAATCCGATTCCTGAATCCCAAAAACAAGTGAAGAAAAAAACAAAAGGAGAAATGAAAAATGATGTACTCCGTAAACACTGTCAAGACTTCCTCCAACGCTGTCCATCATCCCGATCCCAAGATTTTCATGGAACTTCGCAACGCTGGGCTGACGAACGCGGAGATTGCCCGCAAAACCGGATTCAACCACGGCACAGTTTTACGGTACATCGGCCCTCAACCCAAAAAACTGACGCTTGCAATCCGCAAACAGGAACAGGCCAGCCGAGCCGCACGGGAAACGGTCAGGGAAAATTATGCGGAATCGGTTAAACAGGAAAACAACAATACCATTAAGACCGCGACCGCTGTCCGGGATTTTTCGCCCGAATCCTGTTATCTGGAAAACGCACGCGCCATCGTGAAGCGCCATGAAGAGCGCATGGCTCATGCCAGGAAACTTTCCGAACTGGTTAATCAGGCCCGTCGGGTTCTTTCCGAGGCTCAGGAGAACATGAAAAATGCTGAGCAGGTCTGCAAGGATGCCCAGCTCAATCTTAATAAAGCCATTGAAGAATCGAGAAAAGCCGAAAACACACTTGCCTGCTCGCGCTTCATCTATGCCTGCGCCGCTGAATATGTCAAGTCATACAGTCGGGGAAATGCTCCGACTGCTTCTCTGTAAGGATGTGGTCTTTGGTATGGTCTATTACAAAGTTCCACCTTCTTTACAAGATGCGCCCTGCTACCGCCCGAACGTCTCTCCGCGCATTCCAAACGGATACTACCTGATCGCCAATGAACTCCTCACTTTGTCAGAATGCCGGCACATCAATGCCCCCATCGAAAAACTTGAAAAAGTCACCATGAAAAAAACGGACGCCTATCACATGTTTGGCGCCCGTTTTGCATGTAACGATTAAGAAAGGAGCCTGATTATGGGTTATAATACCTGCTATTCGCTCAGAATAAAACACCTCTCTTCCAAAGAAGAATGGAGCCGTCTTGTGGATGAACTGAACAATCGAAGACTGATCGGTTATGCGTTCGTGCCCGGTGAATATGATCCGGAGGAAGAAATCCAGTTTTTTGATTCCGCCGGGGAATGTCACTGGTATGAGCATGACGAGGACCTTTCCGAGATTGCCCAGCTGTTTCCCCGCGCAGTTTTCCAGCTGTACGGCGCCGGGGAAGGATATGAAGATCTCTGGTTTACCTACTATCAAGGGGACAATTCTGAGACCTGCTACGCCGACATCGTCTTCCCGCCTCCCCAGTCCATATCATGGTGAAGGAAAGGAGCCTGCGAAATGACAACTACACAGTTTCAGATCAAGGACATCTACGACTTACGAAACGCCTATCTTCGTACCCACCCGAATGGTCATTGGTTCGACAGTGACACGCTCGCTTTTTTCGGCGAGTCCCTTAGCACCATGCGCCTTTTGAAGGGAACTTACCGCATTAAGGATTTTACTGGCGAAGAACACTCGTGCTATAAAGTGAGCAAGCTCAGCCGAAAGTATCCCGGCGGACCTAAAAGGACTTACGCCTATTTTGATGTCAACACTCTTAACGATATTCCTGTTTGATTTTTTATAGGAGGTTTCCCCATGAAATACGACACCATCAAAGAAGCCGCCCAGGCTTGGGTACGCGAATTCAACACCATTCCAATCTCGATCCTTGAAAAACTTCTGGAAATCAACCCCGATGAGCTTCAGGAAATCACCCCTCCCGCAGTCGGAGACCGCGTATATGTCTATAATCCCCCTGCTGGTGAAAACGAAGGAGAAATCATCCGGCGTGAAGATGATCTGTACACCATCGAGCTGGATGATGGCACAACCTATGCTCTTGCTCCCAGCGAATTTGATGTTCAGCATGACGGCTCCCTGCCTATGTGGGGTATTTTATGGGCGTTCGGGGATTCTGTTGACAACTGGTGGCTTGAGGAACATGGTGGTTTGCAGGCCATGGCGGACTGTGGATTTCGTATCTATGAGCAGGAAGACTATGAATACATCTTTGGAATCGACGGCGCCGGTTATGATTTTTACAGCGAACACTGGATTCCCCTGTATAAAGCCCGTGGGCTGCACTGGCACAAGGAGGAAGAATAAACATGCCACGTCATCCTCGCTGTGATCCTGTTTCCACGGCACAGGCGGATTATTATTACGACGAATGTTTCCCCCACCGGCTCTTCACCCTGAAAGAAATCAAACATCAATATCAATCACTTCTCGATATGGTTCCAACCGATGAAAGAACCTTCGAGGAGTATTTGTTTGACAACCATTATCGCAATGGTGGATCGCTTCATCCCGTCCATGACAAAGAAAAAATGTGAAAAAGAAAAACAGAAAAGGAGAGAAACAATATGGCAACCAACTACACCTGGATCTATGGTCTTGACAATGAATACAAACTGGTACGCTGGCACCGCATTCCCGTGATTTCCATTGACTATCTCAAGTTTGAGTGTTCCACTATGCGAGATGAATGCCCTTCTGTTTCGGAGGTTTATGTGATAGACGCTTCTCCCTCCCTGTCCAGAGCGTTCCGCAATCGTGCCGTAAATTCAAACTGCATCGACGCCAATGTTGTGTTTCGCGCAATACTGCAACGCGACGGCGTATGCCTCTGGAAAGAACATTGAGAAAGCGAGGATGAATGATATGGAGAAAAACGCTCTGAGAATGCCCATGTATTTTGGCGATTTGGTTGCCGTCCTGGATGGCGACGCTCCCGATGCCCGTGGAATTTCCCTTTATATCGAAAACGAAAACCACCACCTTCTTGTCGCCCGTTTTACCTGTGGCGATCCAGAGTCTGAAAACGAGTCTCTTATTGCTCGGGTATGGGATGATTGCCGCTCGTATGAACCCGCCTGCCTTATTCGTTTGGCAGAGAAAGAACTCCGCGAGTATTTTCATCGCGTCGCCCATGAAGGTGACATTGAGATGATTTAGAAAACAACTCAGGAGGCTTATATGTATATTTCCTATTTTAAAAGTCCGGAAGTTTTCAACGACCCTTCTTTGCGTAACGAGGTCTGTTATATCCCTGAAAATGTTTCAGGCGATGATGATTTTTACACCCACAATGATTTTCTTGTTCTCTGCGGTGGGAAAGAGGATCTTGCCGCTCAATTGTTTGATTCCGTAGACTGGCAGCACCCGGAAGTCGTTATTGACGAAAATCTTCGGGATGGTTTGTGGGCTGTCTGTCCAAGATGCGGCAACCTTTATGATACCCATGATCAGCCGGAAGTGTTCTGCCCGGAATGCAATATTTCATTTTCCGTTGATATTGATGTTCCCTTGTGATACGAGACGGAGGTGTTGATTGTGTTTGTCCGTTGTTTACAATGCAACTGGATTGGTATGCCGAAGGAAACAAAAGAAGATGGGCAGTGCCCCCATTGTTCAAGCACGGGATATCTAATGGAGCTCGATAGCGATAGTTCCTTTACCGATCCTGATCTGGAGCAGCTTTGGGATGCTTTCGGAGACACTACTATCAATGATCTGGATGAAATTGAAGAGCCCTTTCTGGATTTCCCAGCGGGCACCTATCGCTTTGATATCTGGCACTGGTTTGATGAGCGTTATTCAAAAGGAGTGTATTTTCTCGCCTATGGCTCTTTGTCTTGATTTTCCGTTTATGGTATACTATAGTATATTGCCAGGCTGCTTCCGCGCCGGTAAAAAGGAGGAATCCAATGAATAAAGCAACACGATCCAGGCTTCGTGAAATCGCAGATCAGTTGGCTTCCATTACAGAGTATGTCGAGGAAGTCCGCGACGAGGAACAGGATAAGTTCGACAACATGCCTGAAAACCTGCAATATTCCTATCGCGGTGAAGCCTTTGAAAACGCTGCGGACGCTCTGAACGATGCCGCAGAAGCGTTGGAAAATGCGCGCGAAAGAATTGAAGAAGCAGCGTCCGTATAACCCGTGTTCCTTATCCGAAATAAAAAAACAAACCAAAAGGAGTCGTTTATATGGCTGACAATCCTATCAAGACCGGTATAATGGCTGGTGTTTCCCTTATGGCGAAGGAGTACCAGAAAGATCAATTCAAGAAAAACATGGAAGAACTGCACAAACTGGATCTTCAGGCAAGCCGCGCTCTTACCAACCGCTCATACGAAGCCGCAAGGAGTCAGGCCGGCCCTGATGGCGCAATTGGGTGGTACAGCTCCCTTCTTTTCTCGGTTGGCAAAAACGGCACCTGGATTTACTGCACAAAGAGCGAGTGGCTTAAAGAGATGGCTCCGAATAGAATGCAGAATCATCTTTCATGGGTCGGGTGGAACAAGGAATGGGGAGATCCTTATGAAGAGATCGGCAAATACCGCCTGACTCTGCCAGGATGGGGATACCCGGGAGCAACATGGGAAGATATGGTCGAGGACATGCGCGAAGCGGACGCCAACAAAGAGCAGTATTGGCGTGACCGTGACGAAGAGATTATTGTCAGGTACGACAAAAAAGACCCCGTGACTGGCAAACTTCTCCCGAAAGAGCTTCAGAACTGGAATGCCTATAAGCAATACCGGGATAAGCATGGACGGTATGATGATTCAAATTTTTGGGTGCAAGGTTTTTTGATTATCGCCGTTTGCGTCGTTTTAATCCTGATTATGAAAGGAACGGGGTTTGTTCAATAACTTTGCAGGCATTCGCTACGCAAACACATGTTCGTATTTCTTCTTGACTTCCTGTTAGTCCCATGCTATGATATACCCGCAACGAAAAAAACCGGAGAGTGCTGCAACACTCTCCGGTAAGCACCAGACATCAGCGACCCTTCACAGCCCCTGCGAATCTGGTGGTATTCAGTATACCAGAAGCCACCGTATTCGTCAATCACTGGCGTATGGTGGTTTTTGTGTACCCTTTTTCAAGAAAGGAGTGGAATCAAATGCAACCTCAGGTGGTCGCTTCCGTGCTTCCCGCGCAGACTTCTCCACAGGCCATTTCCAGCCTTTACACTGGGGGGAAACAGTTCCTTGTTGACCCCAGAATCCTTACGCCCCACCCACGCAATCTTGATTTCTTTGATGATATCACCGGGGACAAATGGGAGGACTTTGTTCAGTCCATTCGTGAAAACGGCGTGCTCACTCCCCTGCTCGTGACCGACGGACGCCTGATCATTTCAGGCCACCAGCGTTGGCGTGCCGCCATGGAGCTGGAAATGACGAGTATCCCTGTTATCGAATGCCACTTCAAAGATGATGATGACGCTCTTCGTGCGCTGATCGAAACAAACATCCGCCAGCGTGGCACGCTGAACCAAAGCCAATTCAAACAGGCCAGGATCATCAAGGAATTGGAGAGATTGTATAATATCAAGCAAGGAAAAGGAGGCGATACTACCAAAAAGCAATGCTCAAATGAGCATTGCTCACCCGAAGATGATCCGCCCAGCACCAGAAAAGAACTCGCCCAGTCTCTGGGTATCTCCGAAGCACAATACACCCGCATCAAATCCCTCGCCAATATCATCCCCGGCCTTGCCGATATTCTGGAGGAAAACATTGTGCCCCGCAATATCGCCTATGTCCTTGCCCGCAATCTCAGCGAACTGGAACAGCGCGACCTCATGGACTCTCTTCTCCGGCTGCCGGTTTTCAAAAACCGGAACCAGAGATTCATTGAGGCCGGCATCAAGGAGGGAATGGAATCCGAATATCAGCGGCGTGACGCTATCGTGCAGGAAATCAAAGACAAACTCGCCGCCGCTGAAGCCGCGAAACAACAGAGTGATCAGGACGCGAGCCGCCTTCGCAGGGAAGCTATGGATATGCGCAAGGAGCTGTCCACTACCAAGGCTGCCCTCGCAGACCGTCCGCAGGAAATGAAGGATCTGGAGGATCTGAACCGGGATCTCACCGAAAACCTTGTCCAGTCCCGCAACAGCGCCAATCTGCTGAAACAGGACAACGCCCGTCTGCAAAAACAGCTTGACGGGAGGACCGCCGCTCAACAGGCGGAACTTGCCTGGCATACCGGAATCTCCCTTGCCGCCGGCGCTGTTTCTGATCTGGCCGCGATCAACGGGGAAGACCCGGCGTCTTTACATACCATCCGCCAGAAAATGCGAGACGACTGCGAGGCCCTTCTCAGGCAGCTCGACGATGCAGATTAACCATTTTATATGAAAGGGGACTTTTCCATGACCTATGACGCCCGCTTCAATGCTGTTACTTCTACCGGAAATGTTCTTGCTTCTCCCTCAATTGGCGGCGCCTATGCCCTTCTTCGTTTTGCAGACGGAGATCCCCATTCCGGTGTCGTGCTTCCGGATTTCCCGAAAGACCAGCCCGTTCGGCTTTTCTTCACTCGTGTTGAAGATGTAATCTATGATCTGTGCCGTATTCCGCAGCGTGATACCTTCTGTCTTACTCGCTGGCTTCAGTCTGTATCGGACGACGGTGAAATCAACCGATTCAATGAATCCAAATCCATGATGGATCTGTCCTCCTTGCAGGAGTTTCTGATCGTCAATTACGGGAAAATCTCTCTTCCGATCGTGCTTACCCTGAATCGTGGCACGGGCGGGTGGTGCTATTCCTTTTCCTTTGATTACAGGGAATTTTTCCATATCACCTGATTTTTCTAAAAATGTATTTACAACATAGCTTTTTTCATGTATACTATCTTCATCAGGAGGAGTCATGTCCCGAAAGTCCGTGTCTGAAACCTGTTTAAGCAAAACCTGCACAACGCCACGGTGTCCGTTTAGGCAGAAATCTCCCAAAGCGTCTAACGCAATGGATTTTTCCACTTCCTGTGATTACTATTCTGCCAGCGGCGACGGGCGATGGGGGCCCGCCCCGGCTCATACAGATCCCTTGCCGCCCTCTTGTGCCCAAAAGACAGGAGCGTGATTTTCTTTAGAAGATAAGGCTATGTTATCATTTTTCGTTCTCAATAATTCTATGAGGTGATAGCTTGCAAAACAAAATCAGTAACTGGTGTAAGGCCGTAATTGTGCTTGCGGCCTTACTTTTTCTGATGATTTTTCCCCCGACGCGCTCCCTGGTTGTTTTCCTGTTGCCGCTTGGAAGTGGTATTGATGATCTGATCTTTTTTATCCTGTTGTTCGCCACCATTGTGGTTGTCCTTTTCAGGGCAACCGATATTAATGTTCTGAAAAAGATTGTCCGTTGGTTCCATAAATGAAAGGAGTTTTTGCAATGAAAAAGGTTTTTCTTCTGGCGTCCCTTCTTGTTCTCACCCTTGTTTCCACCACCGCCTGTTATTACAACAAACAGGTCGGTTCCAACCAGATCGGTCTGAAAATGGACGACGGAGTTACCATCAGTGAGGTTGTTGGCTCCGGTCGATATACCAATCTCGGTTGGTATGCGGGTCTTACCTGTATTGACACCGCATCCCATACCCTTGTCTGGGAAGATGCTGATGTATGGACATCCGACAAGCAGGTTGTTGGTTTCACTGCGTCCGCAACCTATGCCAGAAAGAGCGATGAAGCAAGTGTCCGTAAGATGTGGAAGGAATACAACGCAGCTGCCCGCGATGATGAGCAGCTCGACCAGCTTGTCCGCTCCCGTATTCCGCGCATTGTCAAGCAGGTATCCACCCAGATGACCCTTGATGAAATGCTCGGTATCGCTGAAAGCGACAAAAATCGTACAACACTCCAGGAAAACATTGAATTCTTGTTGTCTGCTGAACTTGACAACTGCGGCATCCAGCTTATTGATTTTGGCGTAAACAACATCAGCGTAGATCCTGTCTATCAGTCCAAAATGCAGGAAAAGTCCACTGCCGCTATTGAGATCGAACTCGCCCAGCAGCGTGCCCAGCAGCTGGAAAAGCAGCTTGAACAGGAAAGGGCTCAGACTGAAATTGATCTTGAAAAAGCCCGCCGAAACAATCTGGTCGCCGAAGAAAACGCCAAGGTCTATGAGGAAAGCAAAGAGGCTTATGAGCTCAAGCGTCTGGAACTGCTCAAGGACATGCTGGGCGAAAGCGATAAGGTTTATTTCATTCCCGAGGGAACAGATATCACCCTTTTTCTTGGAAACGAGATTCCTACCAAGGCTCTCCCGAATCAGTAATTCCGTAACCCAATCTTTTTGTTGGAGGAGATTGTATGAATTTTCAGGATTTTGCTTCTGCTCTGCGTAGTCATTTTGGTTCTATGCTTAAAAACAACACACCGGATTATCTGTACCAGACCGACACGGACCCCGACATGCTCTGGGATGTTTATCTAAACTCCTTTCCCGAGGGTTCCAACCCCGTCTTCCGGAAGCGCCGTGAATACGACTGCTCCTGCTGCCGCCACTTCATCAGGTCGGTTGGAAATCTGGTTTCCATCAGAAGCGGCGTTGTTACTTCGCTTTGGGATCTTGATATTGCCGATCCCGTGTTCTCTCCTGTAACAGCCGCCCTGTCCGCCTATGTCAAATCCAAGCCGATTGCAAATGTCTATTATGCAGACTCCAGAACCGTTGGAACTGCCATGTCTCTCGAACGGTGTGAAGACGGCTCCATCCATACCTGGAATCATTTTTCTCTCGCAATCCCCTCCTCGCTTCTTTCCCCTGCGCGCGGTATTGAAAAATCTGCTTTTCAGGCTTCCATGAGGGATACGCGAAATGTATTCTTCCGCTCTCTGTCCGAGTTTTCCATGGAGAGCCTTGATACCGTTCTGGAGTTGATCGCTCAGAAATCGCTTTACCGTGGGGAAGAATGGGAAAAGAATCTGAGGGATTTCAAAGCGCACAAGCAGGTCTTCGATCTCCTCCACACCACTGAGGAAAAGGAGCTTTATGCCTGGGAAAGAGCGCCTTGTGTCGGTCCGGTAATCGGTCGTATTCGCAATCACAGTATTGGCACGTTGCTCGCCGATCTTTCTTCGGGTATGGATCTGAATACGGCAGTTTCCAGATACGAGGCCATTGTGGCTCCCGCCAATTACAAGCGGCCCAAGGCTATCTTTACCCAGAAGATGGTGGAACAAGCCCGGCGCAAAATTGAAGAGCTCGGTTATCTGGATTCCCTTGAGCGTCGTTTCGCCACTCTTGACGACCTTTCTGTCAACAACGTTCTTTTCTGCGACCGCGATCTGTCGTCTTCCCTCCGGGGCGGATCAGCTTTCGACGCTCTGTCCCGTCAGTCCGTGAGCGCTCCCCAGACTTTTGACCGTGTGCAGGAAATTACCATGGACGACTTTGTTTCCAGCGTCCTTCCTTCTGCGCGTCAGGTGGAGGTCTACCTGGAAAGCCAGCACGCGCCCCATATGGTTTCTCTTACCGCCCCCAAAAACGACGCCGCAAAACCCATGTTCAAGTGGGGAAACCCGTTTGGATGGGCTTATTCCGGCAATCTTGCCGACAGCGATATCCGCTCCAACGTCCAAAAAGCCGGTGGAAAAATTGACGGGGCGCTTCGCTTCTCCATTCAGTGGAACGATGGCGAGGACTATAACCCCAATGATTTCGACGCCCACTGTTCCGGACCGAATGGTATGCACATTTATTTTGGCGCAAAGCACCATTCTCCCTCCAAAGGACAGCTTGATGTAGATATCATCCATCCTAGCAAGGGGTCCCCTGCTGTAGAAAACATCACCTGGCCCAGCGTAAATGATATGCGGTGTGGAAAATACAGGTTTTATGTGCATTGTTTTTGCTATCGCGGCGGAACTTCCGGATTCAGGGCAGAGATCGAATTTAACGGACAGATCCACTCTTTCTGCTATCCGCACGCTCTTCGGGGTGATGAAATCGTAGAAGTCGCTACCGTTGAGCTTGATCAAAACGGAAAGTTCACCCTGTCTCCTGCTCTTAATGCCAATGTTCAAAGCCGCGACATCTGGGGGCTCCCTACCAATCGTTTTGCTCCGGTCTCTGCGCTTCTCTGTTCTCCCAACTATTGGGACGGACAAAATGGTATCGGCCATAAGCACTGGTTCTTCATGCTTAAAAACTGCGTCAATCCTGAAAACCCGAATGGTTTTTATAATGAATTCCTTGTGAACGACCTCATGGAACACAAGCGGGTTTTTGAAGCGCTGGGAAGCCAGCTTCGCATCGAATCTTCCGGGGGCCAGCTTTCCGGCGTTGGGTTCTGTGTAGGCAGCAATGATTCCCTTGTTGTTCGTGTCACCGGCGCTACCAAGCGCGTACTCAAAATCAAATTTTAAGGAGGCTTTACCATGTCTGTAGAAACCATGTTTGAAACCGCGTCCCGCCGCAAATACCGCTTTCCTTTTCACGGAAGCATCAACACTGAAGATCTGTGGGATCTCAGCGTTCAGAATCTGGATCTTGTTTTCAAGGCTTTGAACGCCCAGGTCAAACAATCCAGCGAAGAGAGCCTTTTGCAAACCAAAAACCCCGCCTCCCAACAGCTTGAAACACAGATTGCCATTGTCAAGCATATTGTCTCCGTAAAACTGGCCGAAGCTGAAACGCGGCGCCTCGCAAGCGAAAACGCTCAAAAAAGGCAGCGCATTATGGAGATCATTTCCTCCAAACAGGACGAAGAGCTTCATTCCAAGTCCATCGAAGAGCTTTCCAAAATGCTGGACGCTCTCTGATTTTTCTCCGGCGGCGCAGTTATTGTCAGGCTGCGCCGCCTTTTCAGAAAAACAAGATTCTGCCCACAGTCTGTTTATGCAAAAAAACAAGGAGGGGAAAATGGATTACATTGTTTCAGATCTTTTGGGGAACTATCCACAAATTATATCTTTCAAAAAATTTTTACCGGAGGAATTGGAGGGGTTGAAGTGATCGTTGCAAAGACCAAAATGAGGAAAATTCCATTGACCTGCAAGGTGTGCAAACTGAGCAAGCATGATTCTTGGGGTGGAGACAGGATATGCTGCGTTGTTGGGATTGAGTGCCCAATGGAATTTTATAACGGGAACTGGAAATATGGCAAACCGGGGTGGTGTCCGCTGATGGAGATTAAGGATAAGAGGAACCAGGGCGATACGGAGAAAGGGGAGGGGTTGAAGTGAAAAAATACTTGACGAAAGAAGAGGCAATATCGGTTTTGCCGCAAGGAGACAGCATCCATACGTTTTATAACCAAGGATTTGGACTAGTAGGCGCTGACTGGAGCAGAGAAGATATTATAGACAAAATCCAGAAAAGCGACATTATTGAATTAACTGGTCCGCAAGCTCGGGGAATGAATCATGGGATATGTGCCTATGACAAGGACACAAAATATTTGAGTGATGTCTTGTTCATTGAAACGGATGAAAGCAAGCTAAGCGTCATTGACAAAGGGGAGGCCCAGCCATGACGCGGGATGAAGCGATTAAGTCACTGCAAAACATCGTTGAATACTGGACATATAAGCCGACAGAGGTCGAAGCTGCTAAAATGGCAATTGCCGCCCTCCGCCACCAAATATGGGAAGAGCAGGTGTGGCACGACGCAAAAACAGATCCGCCCAAAACGCCTGGGTTGTACTACGGGAAAAAAGACGATACCAACTCCATGTATGCCTGCCGGTATCGGGACAGTGTGTGGGTGTTGGATATGTACCCGCAGCAGCAGATGGACATTGTTCAGTGGGCGGATTATGCGGCGTTTGTCCGCCAGGACGAGGACACCGCCCTCCGCCCCGTAAGCCGGGAGCAGGTGGAAAAATTCAAGGAGTACTTTGACGATCTGTATGGAAAAGGACTGGAGGTCTACGGTTGGCATATGAACGGGGAAGCAAAATCCTTTGACGACTTCTATGAAGGCGCTTGTGAATATGCAGGACTATGAACTGATATACGGGGACTGTCTGGACCTTATGGCAGAGATGTAATATATCAAAGTGACATCCTGTTTATTGAAACTAACGAGGATCGATTGGCTGCGTTGGAGCAAGAATTGGAGGCGCTGAAAGATGGCGGTTCGATTGATTGATGCAAACGATTTTATGCGTCGGCTAACGCTTGATACTAGCAAGGGACATTATGGAGAGTTTATGGATGGGAGCGAAGTTGCTTTTACCTCTAGAGAAATTGCAAGATTTGTAGAAGAAATGCCTACCATTATTTGCCCGTCCTGCGGCGCTCCCCATGACGGACGAAGCAGTACAGACGGTGATGGAGAGGATGGAGGTGCTGAACAATGCCGTGGATTGACAGTCTGAACGTAGAGCAATACGTTGGGAAGGTGGTAGATCAAAAGCCGCCTCGATTCTTTTCATATCCCCCGCTGAAAATCGTGAGAACCCCGTCCGGGTATGGCGTTTGTGATAGAAACGGCGTAGTTATTGAGCGGGATTTTTGCAAGGATCCGATTTGGTATGACAAGATTCTTGGGGAGGCACTGAAAGATGGCAAGGGCGATTGATGCCGAGAAATACATGGAGCTGCTCAAAGAGCAGTATCTACATAACAAGTCTATGGGCAATAGCCAAGCTACAAGAGTATGGCAGGGCGCAATGCAACTACTTTATGACATGCCCACCCTCACCCCGCCAAACGAGCCGCTGACCATTGAGGAGCTGCGGGAGATGGACGGGGAGCCGGTGTGGGTGGAAGAAGTAAAACACTGGGCCTTGATTGATATTGAAAAGGGTGGCCAATGGGATGGGATTCCGTTTGCTGTGTGGGCGGAAAATGGGGCGGAGTTTACCTATAATGTCAAAAGCCGCGGTTTACATTGTTACCGCCGCCCGCCGGAGGGAGAGGAGGACACATGAACATTACAAGTTGCCCGCGGTGCGGTGGGCGCGTCAGATCGGTAAGCATTGGCTGGAAGTGTGAAAGTTGCCAGGGATTCATCGACATGCGGGGCGAATTTCATCAGCACAAAGAGGAGCCGTTCATGCCGCCCATGACCAACGCAGACCGCATCCGGTCCATGAGCGACGAAGAGCTGGCAGAATGGCTTGCTTATCCTGTGTGCGCGTATGCTGGATGCGAAAAAATTGTCCGGCGATCCAGGGGAACGAAGGAATGAATTGCAATGCGAATGTTCTGGAATGGCTGCAACAGCCAGCGAAGGAGGAATGAGCATGGAGCGGTTGACGAGGAAAAAGCTGGGATCGTCTTACCCGTTGAAGAATAATGCATCAGCAAAAGTTGGTTTGTTCACTGACTACGATGGATTTTTCGCATTCTTTGAAGCCGTGAACAGGCTGGGAGAAATAGAGGACATCCTTGGCGACGACTACGATCTTTCCCGCCTCCGCGATCTTGTGCAGGCCGACAGGGAAGGAAGGCGCGCGGCACTCCCTTACAAAAAGTGGGTACATCTAGGTGGAGATGAGTGGTGTTGTAGTTCCTGCGGAAATGTGATATACACGGAAGGAAGCTGGGAAAAGCCAGAGAAAAAATACTGCGAAGAATGTGGCGCGAAAATGGACGTAGAACAGGAGGAATGACATGGAATACAATGAATTGGTTAAAGCCCTTAGGTGCGATGGCAATAACATTGGGCAAGATAGCGGTGGATGCACAAACAAAAAGTGCAGATACCGCGATCCAGATAGTGCCTGCAATATTGTCAGTATATGTGAAGATGCTGCCACCGCCATCACCGACCTGCTTGTGGAGAACCAGTCGTTGCGCAATGCTGCAAACGGATTTAAGGCCCGCCTCCGCGAGCTGGTGCAGGCCGACAGGGACGGACGGTGCGTGGTGCTGCCTGCAAAAATTGGAGATAGTATATATTTTACTTTTTTAGGGAAAATTATTGAGAAACAAGTTTTTAGTGTTGTGACATTTTACAATTCCCAAAGAATTTATTGTAATGGAACAAGTTTATATTTTGGGCCAGATGACATCGGTGAAACCGTATTCCTAACCCGTGAAGCCGCTGAGGAAGCGCTGGAAGGAGAATCATGAAGCGATTTGAATATGTCTGCCTGCATTGCACAGAAAACGGGTATGTGATAGATGAATTTGCTTTGTTTGCAAACATCGTATCCAGAACAAACGAAACGGTCACATTTGAAAGATACAGTATATTCGGCAAAAGAAAAGATAAACCAGTGACAGTTTCAATAGCGGATTTTGAAAAGTTTTACATTCCTATGACTGACGAACTTTATAAAAAAGCGCTGAAAGGAGAAAAGCATGGCTGATTACATCGACCGGGAAAAGTTGCTAAAATCAATACCTAGAGTGAAAGAAGATAAAACAATATCATTGTTTGGCGCTGTTGCAGACATGATTTGTATGGTTAATGCAGTGCCCAAAGAGGACGTTGCGCCGGTGGTGCACGGGAGATGGGGAATGCACTCAGACAGGCCAGATACTTTGATATGCAGCATTTGTGATCACGCTTTCGATGTTTGGAAGCATGATATTGATAGAATGCACTATTGCCCCAATTGCGGTTCAAAAATGGATGCTGAGAAGGAAGATCAAAATGCCTGATTACATCGACCGGGAAAAATATTGCGCAAAAACTTGCCGTTGTAATAAAAACTACTGCGGCAAGACAAGTTGTGCCATTTGGACAGTTAAATCAGAAGACGTTGCGCCGGTGGTGCATGCACACTGGATTAAGTGCTTCGACGAGCGGGAAGTCTTGAACTGCAATAGTGGAACAGCTTTTCAGTGTTCTAATTGTAAACGAAGAGCTGGGCATAAGCAAATTAAATTTTATGATTATTGCCCGCGATGCGGCGCGAAGATGAAGAAGGGATAAGTTGGCTGAATATATTGAGAAAAACTTTGCGCTGGATGTTATAAGACGAACCACTGGAGATTATGCAGCAGCCTTTAAAGAAATTGCACATGCCACCGTAGCGGACGTCACCCCAGTAGCGCATGGTGAATGGAGAACATATGCAGGTTCTTTAGTTGCTTGTTCTGTTTGCGGTTATGAATATCTTGATTATCTTGAGTGTGATAATTATTGTGGAAATTGCGGCGCCAAAATGGATTTAAAATGCTAACCAACGGCGCTTAAATGAGAATATTTTAATTGAGACAAGGAGGGAAAGATGGATTATATTGATCGAAAAGCTGTCATAGAAATGCTAGAGAACGCACAGCTTGTTTCCAATGGTGAGTATTTTGGATATTGTACCGAGGATATTGATATTGGCAAGATTCCTTCCGTTCATTTTTCATCCATATCGCATGCGCAGTGGTTCCCCATAAAAGCAGACGTTCTTCTGCCTAATGTAAAATGGACATGCAGGTGTTCAAATTGCGGCTGTCCGCAAGACTTTAAGCATAATTACTGCCCCAACTGCGGCGCTAAAATGGATTTGCAAAAGGAGGACTGAGCGCGCAATGAAAGTCCTGGGAATCAACCTTCCAAACCGGGAACCGAACCGGGCGCCGGATGCCTGCACGGTATTTTATCCCCGAATCTATCCAAACTGCAAAATGGCGACGGGGGCCTCCCGATTTTCCCGAAAAAAACCTCATTGCAAACGAACGGATGAAAAAGATGCAAAGCATACTTGAAATCTTTCCCGAAACAAATGCAAGTTTGAAGGAACAAATTTGCGACGTCCTTATCGAACTTGTTGATGAAATGGCAGGTTATGCCGGCGAGGCGAGGAAACTTCTGGCAAGTGTTTGCAAAGGGGGATACATCAGGGAAAAATCCAAATCAATGACAGCCCCAATCAATGGGTACGATATTGTTGGAAAATCGCTTGTGACAATTAAAAAGCCTCATGTCTGTTTTGGTTGCGGACGAGAGTTCAAACCCGGAAACCAAATGGAAAAAAGTCTGATCACGGGCGATTCCCCGTGGTCTTGTTATTTATGCGCAACATGCTGCGAAGTATTAAAAACTTTTCCCTATATCGAAGAATTTGGTTTTGAAGGGTTAAAACAGGCAGCACTGGATTTAGAGCAGAAAGGAAGGCGGCAGGATGAAGAAATACACCCTTGAAACTCTGGAGGCTGAAGGTTATCAAATCAGGAACGCCAAAATAATGAACGTCTTTTTTGGTTTTGACGATCACGACTGTTTTACACTTCGTCTCGCCTTGAAGGGCGATGGATGGGGCGCTGGTTATGGCGGTTATTGTCTTGGAAGAGGCTACAGGGGCGCCCCCGACCATTTTTTCCAGGGGGATAAAAAAGGTCTGGAGTCTGTGATGAGGATTATGAATCTCATTGGCGTCTCCAATCTTTCTGATATGAAAGGCCAATATGTCAGGGTCGCCCTTAAAGGTTCGGGGCATATAGTAAAGATTATCGGGAATATCATAGAAGATCAATGGTTTGATTACGGAACATTCTTTGAAGACGAAGATGAAACTAAAAAGGATCAGTCAAGCAATAGCACGTGTTCTGAATGCGTCGATGTTTCCTGTTTGGGTATTGCGTGCGATGTCTGTGGGAATCCCGCGCGAACCGTCGCCGCCAGTGCATACGGTCCGATATCCTATGCTTTCTGTGACGACTGTTTGGGAAAAGGGTTGGAACCTTATAAGGGCGTCGTTGCTTACATCGCCTGCGCCGGCCATTTCCCGGACGACATCAACGAGGAGTATCGCGCGGATATACGCCGCATGCTCCCCTTATGGGGGAAAACAGAAGAAGAATTTATAAAGGACGTAGAAAAAGTAATTGAAGAGCTATAACAAGAGATCTGCTCTTGAAGCCGCCGAAAAAGCCATGAAAGCTATGCAAGGGAGCCAAAACGCATGAAGCACAAAGCCGTCATCGTGAACGATCTGTTCTATAAAGGGTGCGAACCACAATGGAAGTGTGAGCGCTGCGGGAGGTATGCCCCAGTTCGCCTCTACAATCAAAAAGAATTTGAAGAAATGAGTTGCGATGATATCAAAATTATTGCAAACATTTTGGAAAATGCGAGCGCTGTGAAATGTATTCCATCTCATGAGTGTCCAAATTCTAAATACAACGTCCTTACTTTTAACCTGCCTATGGGTTATTATGTCGAAATCAACTTCAGAACACTTGCCGAAGCAGTTTACGAATATGGATACAGACTTTGTGAAGGTTGCGAAAAGGTGACTGAGTGAGCATAGGCGATCAAAACTCAAGGGAAAGGAGTAAAAATGCCCAGATATATAGATGCAGAAAAATTTGATGTTGTGTCTTCAGCGGTTCCTGATGGATTGGACCCTGACAGTTATTGCGCTGGAATGGATTTCGTGTTGCAGAAAATCGAAACAGCGCCAACAGAAAATGTAATCTCCATTGTTTATTCCACTCCGCAAAGAATATTCTCCGATCCATTTTCGGGTCGGATTTTTACAACCTGTGAGAATTGTTTACAAAAGATAAGCGCCAAAGATCATTATTGCAGGCATTGCGGCGCAAAACTCGTTACCGGTGAAAAACCGCAACATTATAAGGAGTGAAAAAAATGCCCAAAAGAACCCCTGTATATATCGACAAAGAACGGCTTATGTGCTATCTCTTCGATATACAACTTGAAGATTTCGACCTTATGCGGGAAATCTCTCATTTTCCAGAAGAAGATGTCGCCAAGGTTGTTCATTGTCGTGACTGTAAGTATGAAGACCCCTGCGGACTGCCTCCCGATTCCGAATCCACTTTTTGTCGTTACTCTTCTCACCTCTTAATCCAATTCCCTAAAAATGGATTTTGCAGCTATGGAATCAGAAAGGAGGGCTCCGGTGAAAATCCTGAAGCCTGGACCCAAACCCAATCCTGATCAACCCAAAATTTTTTCCTGTCTCAGATGTGGCTGTGAGTTTGAAGCAGACGTTGGAGAATACACCTCCTCTAACGGTTATAGCGCACTGAGTTTTTATGCCACCTGCACTTGTGGCGGAGCTATGGTTTGCGAAGATTTTCTTTGTGATAACGAACCTTATTATTATGAAGGATAAACAAGGAGAAGAAACTGATGAGAGTCATAAAACCCGGTTTGCCTTTGGAATCCGACTGGCCTAAAACGCTCACATGCGGCAGATGCGGTTGTGTTTTTGAAATAGATGAAGAAGATCGTCGCTGGTCTGGTATATTTCCGCCCTATGCTTATTGTCCCACTTGTACTAGCGTTTGTTATATCGAAGAAGAAAAATCTGCGACAAACCAAAAGGAGGAATCGGAATAAAAAATATGTTTAAGTGCAAGGACTGCTTGAAAAATAAAGTTTGTTCCGGTTCCCGGAAAGGCCCTCATCTATATTGTTTCATCTCAAAAGACACCTCCCCAACCTCCATTCTTCGGGGGACAAGTGTAAAGGAGTTGGCAAAGTTCTTGATATTTGTTCAAAACTTTCAACACTCCAACGAAGGGGAAGAGATCTGGAACAATGAACAAGAGTGCGTTGACTGGCTCCTTCGGCCTGTCGATGGTTTTTCCACCCTTGATGTTTTTGACTTTCCAACGCTTAAAAGCTCGCTTCATACGATTGAAATGGAGCGGCACAAATTTAATTTTCCAATCTGACCAAACCTGTTTTCAGAAAGGAGGGTATCAATGAAAATCCTGAAACCCGGACTTAACCTCGAACCCGGTAAACCAAAGGTCTTTTCCTGTCTGGAATGCGGCTGTGAGTTTGAAGCCGACCCTGAAGAGTATACCACTGCTTTCCAGTATCATACCGTAAGTTTTTACTCCGCATGTCCCAACTGCAAAAACATGGTTTGCGAGGATTTTTCCTGCGCCGATCCGGAGCTTTACCAGGCGTATATGCCTGATGTTTGACTGGTTCCCAGACGTTATAAAGGAGGAAACAAGCTGTGAGCTACGATATCTACCTGAAAGACCCTGTTACCAAAGAAATTCTGGAAGTTGAAAATCCGCATTTCATGCGCGGGGGAATGTATATGGTTGGAGGATGCCGCGAACTCTGGCTCAATATCACCTATAACTATTCCAGGTGGTACTATAAAAAAGGCGTGTTCCCTCCTTCCAAAAACAACGCGGATGAAACATCCGAAGGTATCCGTTCCATCTATTCCCTCACAGGGGCGGAAAGCATCCCGATTTTGAAACATGCCATCACCACCCTCACCAGCACGAAGGAAGACCTTACCAAAGAGGAAAAGCAAAAATACAAAGATCTAGGAGCCGATAGCTACTGGCTTCCTTCCCGTGAAAACGCCATCAAACCGCTTTGTCAGCTTCTCGCCATGGCGCTAATGCGGCCCGACGGCATCTGGGATGGAGATTGATTTTCTCTAAATTTTTCTAAAACTATTTACAACATAGCCTATATGTGCTATTATAATCATGCGTCCCGGTTCAGCACCACGAAAGGAGTTGTCATTATGCGTACCGCGCATGATTATCTGAATGCTCACCCCAACGCCCCTGACTATGTTGTCAACTGTCTGGCCCAAGTGGAAGCAGCGCTCGCAGGCGAAGGAACAGACTGGTATTCTGTCTCTCTGGAGCAGTGGCCCAGGGTTTATTCCAGGTTGCGCATTCTCAATTCCGCCGTATGCAACAAATACCACAGCTCTCTTTTGTTTTTCTATGACTGGCTGGACGAGACAGGCGAACTTCCGAAAGTCCGCGCCTCGTATTCCATGTTCCGCCCTGTTCTCGGTCAGAATGTGGAGGTTTCCGCCGCTTCCAGGTTCCTTCCTACGCTGGATGCAATGCTGGATCTTATTCATCGGTCTTTTTCCGGCCAGCGGCGGTGGCCCGAATTTGTCATTGAGGAATATCAGCTCATTTGTTCCTTCCTGTGGCTTCAGCTCAATGTGCCGGACATCACGCAGCTGACGCCGGAATGTTTTGCTTTCAGCGACGAGGTTCAGACAAAGGTTTCTTTGACAGAGCGTATCCTGCCTTCCATATGTTCCGTCACCCTAAAGCGCGATAAGGCTGAAGATATCACTATCCGTAACCGGACTCTGGTTCCGATGCTCTGCCGCTATCTTTTGAAACGTCAGGCGGGCGCGCCTCTTTTTACCCAGTCCAATGGTCATTCCTATACACCAGCCATTCTTACCGCGCGGCTCCATAAGTTTTTCGCAAAGCTCAACAAGAGCGCGGAAATGGATCTGTCCATCCGTTCCGTGCAGCTGAGCGGTCTTTATTTCAGAGTGTACCGCCAGTGGGAATCCTCTGATATCCCCTATGTATACACCAGAGATACCTCTGACCGGCTGATCGAATGGCTTGGACTTCCCCCTTCCAGCGTTGAGTCTGTCCGGCTCAACGAGTATTATAAATTTCTCGCCTATGTCCGCGACGTGCAGGGCAAAGCCCTGTAACCCCTTTTTCTGAATTTCATACCCCCCTTTCGGGGCCGCTTTCAGGCGGCTCCTTTTTGATGCCTTTGAAGGAGGTGTTGCATGCTTCGTATTAGATCGCCCACGTCTCTGTTTCAAACTGCTTAGCAAGGGAGGTTTGCATTGTTGCTCCATAGATTTTTTACCCGTATCCGGCACTATCTGTTTCCTTCATATTGCGTGGATTGCGCTCAAAAAACAGGATGGCACGGAAATCATCTCAGGTGCCCCGAGTGCGGTAGGCTGATCGCCTATTCCTACGCGCTCCATCATCAACCAGGTGTCTATGTGTGTTATCGTTATCGGAAATATGCATCGGGCATCTGTTTTTCACATATATCAGCCCCCGATTCCTTCGACGCATATCCGGAAGCGTTCCTCCAGTGGGATCTTCCTTCTCAAGCAGACGAGCCTTTGCTTTCTGATTCATGGGATGACGATATTGCCTATCAACAGTGCGTCGATCAATATATTGCTCAATACCGCTCTTACAACAAAAACGATTAGGAATAATTTTTAGAAAGAAGGATGATTGAATGACAACTACCACTCAGACCAGTCTGCGTCAGGCCCGGAACTTTGTAAACATTATCGGTTATCTGAAGAAGAAGGATCTCGAACTCAAAACCAATCGTAACGGCATTGAAATGATTACTGGCACACTAACTGTCATGACTGAAGAAGGCAGTGAGCATGTTGTCCGGATTATGAAGTCCCGCCTCAAGAGCGATGGACAGCCCAACAAAACCTACCCCGGCTTTCTTACCGTCATGAATGAGTATGTTTCCATGGCCGATCTCATGGACATCGGAAAGTCCAAGGAAGAAGCCATGGCCCAGTGCAGCATTGTTGATGTCAAGGGAAACCTTACCCGAAACGAATATGTATCTCAGCAGACAGATGAATTTGTGTCCACCCCTGCTGTTTCCTGTTCTTCTGCCACGCGGCTCGCTCCCGGCGCCAAGTTCACACCCAAGGCTATCTTCGAGCTGGAATGTTATATCAAGAGTATTGCGCCTGAATTCAAGAATGGCGAAGATACGGGCCGCCTGGTTGTCAGCGCCATTATTCCTGTCTATGGCGGGCAGGTCATCCCCTTTGAATTTGTCGTCGGCGCTGAAGTCGCTGATGATTTCCAGTCCTGCTACGAAGCCGGCTGCACTGCCATGCTCAACGGAGATCTCATCAATCGTGTGGAAGTGACTTCTTCCAGGGCATCCGGTTTTGGGCGACAGATGGATCATAACACCTTTGTGCGCGAGTTTTTGATCTGTGGGGGCCTTCCTCCTTATGATGAAGGCGATGCAAAAGTATTTTCCAGTGAAGCTATCGCCGCCGCAATGCTTGTCCGCGAAAACGAAACCATCCCTGCGATCCGCGAACGTAATCAGCAGCAGGCAACCACTTCTTTCTCCGCTCAGCGCCCCGTGTCCAATCCTGCCATTGCTCAGGCAGCCGCTGGTTTTACTTACTGATAGCAGTGTTTCACATATATTTTATTGAAAGGATGATGTTATGAGTTTCGATTTTGCCAATCCTCCTGTTTCCAGAGTTACCAGCGACCTCTCCGGCGTTGCCATTCTTCTGTGGGGTGCCAACGGAACCGGCAAAACCCCTATCGCCTGCGGTATGCCCAAGCCTTATTATCTCGCCTTTGAGTCCGGTCTTACCGGCATTGACGGCGTTCCCTATGCACCCATGAAGTCCTGGAAGAATTTCGTTTCTTTTGTCAAGTGGGCAACTTCCCCCGTCACAACTGAAAAAGCTCATGAAATCTGCCAGACCGTGGTTCTGGATACACTGGATGTCATGGCTGATTACTGTATCGACTATACCTGCGCCCGTTTCAATGTTTCCGCTCTTGGCGAAACCCGCCTTAACGCCGAGGGTAAGCGCGATGGTTCCATCAATCTTTATACCGAGTTCGGGCGCGAGTTCCGCCGGCAGACGAGGGCTTTACGCAACGCTGGTTTTACCCTTGTCTATATCGCCCATGACGGCGGGTATCGTGACGAGGTTGACCCCAAAACCCAGCAGAAGTACACCAAGATGTATCCCGCCGGCGACAAGCGCGCCGTGGAACCCATCTGCAATGATGTAGATGTGATTGGTTATCTCCGCGCCAATCCTCTGGATGACCATGGCAACCCTGTTTACTCCACCATTTATTTCGCCCCCAATACCCAGTATCATACCCGTTCCCGTTATGATGAAATTGTTCCGCTTATTGAACATGTCACCGCAAACGATCTTTGCAAAGCGATTGTAGCTGCCAAGCAGGCATATCTGACCAAGCACGGTTCGCAGTCCGTTACCTTCCAGGAGCAGCAGGCTGCATTTCAGGAAGCCCCTCATCGTTCCTTTGAAGAAGTCGTTTCCGAGATTGGTCAGTGCGTCATGACTTTGGATCAGTACGGTATGCGTCCTGAGTACACCGCGTTGGTTGAGAAATACCTTGGAAAGAACAAGGGCGTTCAGGAGGCCACTCCGCAGCAGCTTGAGGTCCTTGAGGTTATCCTCGATGAGGTGCGAGATCTTGTAGCGGTAGCTCAGACAAAAGCAAAGGAATAATTCTTTCAAAGGGGATGGCGCGGAAGCGCCGTCCCCTTTCCCAATTCTGTTTAACGGAGGGCTTTCTCATGAAACTGTTTAGAAACATTGAAGTGGAAGCTGATGGTCAATACAGCGTGGGCGATGTTATCAGCTTCACCCTTACCGATGGTGAAGAAGTGGAAGCTCTGGCTGTAAAACAAGAGTGGGACGGTATGATTTTTATTTTGCTTGATTGTATGCGCAAAGAGTACCGTATGAACCATTCCCGCTCAAACCGTGGGGGATACAAAAAGAGTGTTCTGCGAAAAACCCTTTGCACAAAAATTCTTGAGCGTTTTCCGTCTGAAATCCACGAAAAGATGATTGCTTTTGATAATGGCGACCTGTTGCGTCTGCCTACAGAGCGGGAAATTTTTGGATTGAACTCCCATGGCGAAACCGAGCCGGAGAATGTGGAGCAGTGGGAGCCCATGAAGAATCGCCACAATCGTATCGCGTTTTTAGGAAAAAGGACAAACAAACTGGAGTGGTATTGGTTGCAAAACAAAGGGGAAGGCTCGTCCGCCTATTTTTCTTATGTCTACGACATTGGATTCGCAAGCTCTGGTATCGCTTCCGAGCCTCGCGGCGTGCGTCCCGTTTTCAAAATCTAAAATCACGCCCCTTTATGGGGTGTGAAGATGAAGGAGGACACAAATGAACACAAAGGCCATGTTTTCTTCCAAAACAGATCTGTGGGCCACCCCTCAAGCCTTTTTCAACCAGATGGATGATGAGTTCCATTTTGATCTGGATACTTGCGCCATTCCTGAAAATGCGAAGTGCAAAAGATTCTTTAGTTCGCAGATAGATGGTCTTTCCCAGGATTGGGGAGGGAGTATCGCATGGTGTAACCCACCATATGGCCGTGAGATAGGAAAATGGGTCAGGAAAGCCGCAGAGAGCAAGGCGCTGGTAGTTATGCTTCTTCCGGCACGAACCGACACCGCATGGTTTCATGATTTTATTTATCATAAAGCGGAAATTCGATTCATCAGAGGACGCTTAAAATTCGGCGACGGTAACAGCCCTGCGCCATTCCCTTCCATGATAGTGGTGTTTAGAAACATGGGAGGTACTTAATGCTGAACGTGTTATCTCTGTTCAGCGGTATTGGAGCCCTTGAAAGGGCGCTGGAAAATGTGGGGATTTCCTGTAATCTGATTGGCTACTGTGAGATTGACAAATACGCAGGCAAAGCCTACTCCCTTCTGCACAGAGTCCCGGAGAGCCTGAATTACGGGGACATTACAAAGATTGATGAAACCCGGCTGCCCCGCGATCTTGACCTGATCACTTATGGTTTTCCTTGCCAGGATATTTCCATAGCCGGGAAAAAGAAAGGGCTGGTAGACAGCGAAGGCAGAAAAACCAGAAGCGGCCTGTTTTTTGACGCTCTCCGCATCATCAGGGCTACGCGCCCCAAAATAGCGGTGGCAGAAAACGTAAAGCATCTGACGAGCAAAAACATGCGCCCAATTTTTGAACTGGTATTAAAAAGTCTGGAAGACGCCGGTTACAACAATTACTGGAAAGTAATGAACTGCGCCGACTTCGGACTTCCACAGAATCGTGAGCGGGTTCTCATTGTTTCGGTCCGTAAAGATATAGATGACAAAGGATTCGTGTTTCCGGAAGCCGTACCTTTAACTACCTGTATGGGTGATTATCTGGATGATGATGTCCCCGAACCATTTTACCTGTCCGAAGAAAAAACAAAAAGCGTTATAAATCATAATGCTTCCCATCCCGGACACATCGGAGAAAGAAACGGGGTGTGCCCGTCTCTTCTTGCCAGAGATTATAAAGATCCAAAAGTCGTAAATTGCTCAAAATCTGTAAAACAGATTGCCGATCTGCATTATTACGGAAATGACCAGATGAACCGTATATATTCTCCTCAAGGGCTCTGTCCCACTCTTAAAACCGTATCTGGAGGCGGACGTGAAATCAAGATCAGCAATGGCGACCGCTATCGTAAACTTACTCCCGTGGAATACTTTCGTCTGATGGGGTTCACTGATGATGATGTAAGGCTATTGTCTTCCAACAAAATTTCAAAGACCCAGCTTTACAAGCTGGCTGGCAACTCCATTCCAGTCAAAATGCTGGAGCACTTGTTTAAAAAGCTCTATTCAGACACGCTACCCCAAAGAAAGGAGGCCCCATGAAATGCGCTAAATGTCACCAGACCATTTCTCCACCTTCAATCGCTGTTGCCTACCGCTCAAAATCCTACTGTCCCTCCTGTTTTTCCGCACTGAAAGAGCAGGCCGTCAAAAAAGACCAGAAAATATCCGCTGAACTCAACGACCCTGATTTTCTTGCTCTTTCTTCCTATCTTTGTTCCCTGTTTTCGATCACAGAGCTCACGCCTCTGCTTCGCAGGCAGCTTGCCGATTATCATAGCGAAAAACGCTGGTCATGGAAGTCCATCGAACTCGCCGCGCGGTATTTTTTCGAGCTTACACCGCACGAGGAAATCCCGCTCGTCACTCTCGGCATCCTTCCCTATGTTTATGACGAGGCCATGTCCTATTACCGTTCTCTCTGCCAGGCGCAGGAGTTTAATCAGGCCGTATCTCTGGAGGAAAAAACCCGGTATCTTGCGCCTTCTCACGGATGCGCAAGCATTGAATCGAGCTTTCGCATGGAGGATCTATAAAAAGGAGGTGATTTCGCATCAGAAAAGATCAGTATGTTCAGGATAAAATCGCCAGCATGTATGTCCTTGCGGATCTCATCCGCAATCCCGTTCGCCTGCTGGATGAAAACTATCCATTGTCTCCGGATGATTTTCCTACCAGATTTCATGCTATTGTCTATGGTGCAATCGAGCATCTTGTCAAAGACGGTGTAACGGCCCTTAATCTGATCGTCATTGACGACTTTCTTTCCAGATATCCTGACCAGTATAAGGTTTTCAATACCAACAACGGACCGGAATACATTCAGAAACTTCTTCAGTGTATGCCGGACGGTTCATTCGATCATTACTACAAACGGCTTAAAAAGGTCTCTCTTCTCAATCTCATTCATGATCAAGGTTTTGATATCTCCTATTACTACGACCCTGCCGCCATGGGTCTTCAGGCAATGACGGATACTCAACAGCATCTTGATTCCAGCTCTGTAGATGACATCCTTCAGCATTATGAGCTTATTCTTTCTTCCATCCGCGACAGGCTTGGTGGCGCTTCTCAGCATACAGGCGTTCAGGCCGGCGCCGATCTGGATAAGTTAAAAGAGCGACTGAAAGAAAAACCAGAAATGGGTTTTCCCATGAACTCCAAAAAGCTGGCTACTATCTGCCGGGGGCGCAGGCTTAAAAAGCTGTATCTGAGAGTCGCGCCGAGCGGCGTGGGTAAATCCAGACTTTCTCTGGCGGACGCCTGCCTGATGTCCATTCCCAAATATTTTGACCCCAAACGCCGCAGATGGGTCAAAACAGGGTGCAAGGAACCGACGCTTTTTATTACCACGGAGCTTGAGAAAGAAGAAGTACAAACCATGATCATGGCCTATGTCGCCTGCGTGCCGGAAGAACATATTCTGGATGGCAAGTATGACGGTGATGAAGAATCCCGCATGGACAAGGCCATTGAGATCATCCGTTCAGCGCCGCTATGGATCGAGCATATACCCCAGTTCAATGTGGACGATATCGAAAATCTCATCCAGTCTTATAAACTTCAGCACGGTATTTCCGCCGTGTTTTTTGATTACCTTTTTACCTCAACCAAGGTGCTCATGGAGATCTCCCAGAAAACGCGCGGGGTATCCATCCGTGAGGATAACGTCCTCATGATGTTTTCAGACCGGATGAAAGCTCTGTGCAATAAGCTCAATGTCCATATTGATACATCAACCCAGGCTAACGGCGACTGGAAAAACGCCAAAGACCCAGACCAGAATCTCATACGCGGCTCAAAAGCGATCGCAGATAAAGTAGATATCGGTTACTGCGTTCTGGAGCCCACTCCAAAGGACCTGGAAGCTGTACAGTCCATTATGAACCAAAGCGGAAAGCATTTCTTCCAGCCTCCAAACCTTGTTTATCATATCTTCAAAGTGCGACGGGGGCGAATCAATCATGTCAAGCTCTTTGTTTTCTTTGATTATGCCACGCTTCGTACAACAGACCTGTTCGTTACCGACCGTGACTATAAACTACTGGACGTGGAAAATACCGACATCGAAACCGTTCTGGATGATACGGAAGAAAGCGAGAACAAGCAAGGCACTTCTTCCCCGAAAGCGGATGCCGCGCCTCAAAAACCATTTTTCTTCTGACCAACATGTAATCATCATGACAAGGAGCAGCGATGACAGCTTTACAACGTTCGTTTTCAAAGGAAGATATTGCTCAGATCGTCGCCGCTCTTGGCAGCGATCCTCCTGTTTTATCCGGCGGCCAAATGGTGTTCCAAACCATTTGTCACAATCCGCCCCATACCGGAAGTCACAAACTCTATTATTATCCGGATGGCTGGTTTCACTGCTATACACAATGCGGGGATTCTTTTGATATTTATACCCTTGTGCAGCGCGCCAAGCACTGTTCTTTTTCGGAAGCCCTTGGTTTTATCTCCAGCGTTCTTGGTCTGGGCAACACTCAGCGAAAGGGGTTTACCCCTTCCCGCATGACTGACTGGGATATTCTGGACAGACTGTCCGGTTTGTATCCTTCCCACGCTCAGGACGAAGCCGCTGTTTATCAACCCATCCCGAAAAGCATTCTGGATTTCTATCCTCCGTGTGCTCCTGTAGAATGGCAGCGCGAAGGCATTACGCCCGAAACCTGCGCCGCGTTTGATATCCGCTGTGACCCGGCAGCGCATGATATCATCATTCCGCATTTTGATCTGCATGGCAATCTTATTGGTATCCGTTCCAGATCATTTGACCCTGAAAAAGTAGCGGCAGGTTTTAAATATATGCCGACACAGTTTCGCAAGGATCGGGATTTCAGGCATAGTCTGCGTCACAATCTCTACGGACTTTCCCATACCGCGCCGGCAATCAGGCGTATTGGGAAAGCCATTCTTTTTGAGGCAGAAAAATCCGTTCTTCAGTGCCAGTCTTATTACGGCAAGGATAATTTCGCTGTCGCAGCCTGTGGCAGCAATATCTCTACCGTTCAGCGCGACCTTATCCTCGACGCGGGCGCACACGAGGTATTCCTTGCTTTTGATAAGGAGTTTCACTCCTATCCCTCACAGGAGAGCGATCGCTATTCTGACAAAATTCTCAAGCTCGCCTCTCTTTTTACCCCTTATGTTTCCACTTATGTTCTCTGGGATAAAACAGGGCTTCTTTCCTATCAGGATTCTCCCTCGGACAAAGGGCGGCAGATCCTTGAAAAACTTATGAAAACAAAAAACGAGGTGACGATGATCGCGTGAAAACTACCCAGAATCACCAGCTAGATAACGCGCCCCCGGAAACACGTCTCTCTGCGGATGAAAGGGAAACTTCCTTTCTCTGGGATGATTCCTCTTCCATTTGTCTATGTTACACCGCCAATCCAGCCATGCTTCGCAAGCTGGATTCGCTTTGTGAAACATATCCAGAGTACTTCGTATGCACCAAACGTCATTTCAATTCCGGTTTCTATGAATTTCCCAAGCGCTTTGTCTCCATCCGAAAACCTCCCCAGAAAAAGGAATTGTCGCAGCAGGAACGTCAGGCCATCGCTCTTCGGCTCTCTCTTGCGCGTAACGAAAGGAAGAGCCATTTATGAAAACGCCGCCTCTTTATAGCGACCGGTCTTTCTTTTTTCAGGATGAGCTTTCCTGGTTTTTATCCCCCGCTATTAAGGACTTCAGCTCCTTCTGTCTTGCGCGTGTCCCCTCCTGTTTTTTTGAAGCCCCCGCTTCTTCATCAGGTAAATACCATCCGGAATATACCAAGCAAAAAGGGGGTCTTGTTCTCCATACGCGAGCCGCCATGGGTATTGCCAAAAAACTTCTGGAAGGGCGCATTCAGGATTTTCAGCGAGATCTCTTCTGTGCCTCTCCTGATGATTTTCATGACGCGCTGCTGCTTGCGCTTCTTTTTCACGATTCCTGCAAGTATGGGGCAGAAGAGCGGCCCTATGATCCGTCTATGCATACCGTGTTTGAGCATCCTCTAATAGCAGGAGAGTTTCTTCGCACATACGCAGACATTTATAAAAATCTTCGTGGAAAGCCCCCTTTCCCCAAAAACGACTTTGCAATCGTCATGCTTGCCGCTCAGGCTGTTGTTACCCATATGGGTGTCTTCAACATCTCAAAATATTCAAATATCGTACTACCTTCCGTTGTCCACGCGAGCTGGCTCGGTCAGGTTGTCCATATCTGTGACCTGATTGCCAGCGACTGTCACATCCAGTATCTTTTTAACCACCATATTGAGGAGGGCTATAATGGATAAAAAGCTCATTTTTGAAGTGGAGCATGAAATCGCTCCTATCCGCCATGCCTATGTTATCTGTCCAGGGTGCGGAAACAAGTTCGCCATCGAGGATTTTTCTGTCGGCAGCATTCGTATTCACGATGACGTAGATCTTATCTCGACCACTTATGAATGCCCCATTTGCGGTCTTCAGCAAGATTTCACTTCGGCGCCCCATCCGTCCTATGAGATCCGCGAAGTGCCCTTTCCTCTTTGCGCTAAGGGGGCAAAAGTCAAGAAAACCATTTATGAGTAAAGGGGTGGTTCATATATCGAACAATACCACTGCGCAGACTTCACCTCAGGCTTCCCGTTTTGCTTACACTCGCCTTTCCAGATTCAACGACTGTCCATATGCTTACCGGCTGCGCTATATTGACGGGAACTATCCCGACGAATCCTCCCTTGCCCTTGAGCTCGGAAACACGCTTCACAAAATCAAAGAGCTTGTTTCCCTCGTCCTCATTCAGGGAGAACATCCTGATTATCAAAGCATAGAAAATACCTTCCGTCATGTTGGGTATAAAGGTCCGGACAAATCTTCTGGAAAGGAAGAAGTTTTTCTTTCGCTCGACGCTCTTGCTTTGAAATATATGGACGAGTGGTATGCCCCCGATCCTGATTCAAGCCCCAGTTATCGGGAAAAACTGGAGACCTTTTTCCGCGCCCTTCCTGATGAAGAAAACGACCCGGAATGGACAACCATTGCCGTTGAACTTCCTTTTGAAATCCCCTATCGGCCCGGCGTTGTTCTTTATGGTTTCATCGACAAGGTTCAGCAGAATCAGGGCGGGGAGCTTCGTATCGTAGATTATAAATCTTCCAAAAAAGTCTATGACGAATCCAAGCTCAAAACGCCTCTGCAACTCTTTGTATATCATCTGGCCGTATCCGCGCTTTTCCCGGATTGCAAAATCACAGACTATCTGTATGATTTTGTTCTGCTCGGCCAAAAACAGCATGGCGGTTCCAAAGGGTGGCTCAAGCGGGCTGAAACAAAGCTCAACAAACTGCTTGATTCCATTGAGGATTGCAAGACTTCCGGAGAATACCCCCCGAAACCTTCTCCTTTGTGCCATTGGTGCCCCTACTGTGCCACCAATCCAAACGTCGGTTCCTCTTTCAATATGCTGTGCCCTTATTTCAGTCTGTGGACACCACAAGATCGCAAAAACTTTTCCGTGAACCGCACTTATGACCCAGATCTCGTCTGTCAGGCTGAAGAAGAGGTCAAACAGTCCATGGCAATTCATGCTTTCACCTTTTAGATTTTTTAAAAGAGGTGATTTCTTGCGTAATCATTCCTATTTTTATGATCCAAAAGCAGCAGCCGAGCGTCAGAAACTTTACTGCAAAAACCGGAAACTGCCTTTGTTCGCCCCTCCAACCGGCATCTGCTGGACATGCGGCCTCAATATCTATTACGACTATGGGCCCGAGATGAACCATGCCTATTCCGTACACGAGGCGGGAAACCAGCATATCACCGGATGCCCTTATTGTCACACGTCTTTCTGCGAATAACGATCAAAGAGGTGATCCCCATGTTTTATGTCGCTTTGTTCCTGATTGATCTTCTTTCGGCTGTCGCTGTTGTTGTTTCCTTCCCCGTCCTGTGTTTTTCACAGGATTTTTATCAGGGATTGCGCGCCGGCTTGTGCCTGTTTGGCACCGGCCTCAGCCTCCATTTTGTCCTCAGTTGGTTTTTTGATGAAATAAAACTGGTTCCCGACGAAAATGAAAACGGCGAACCTCCGACGGATCTTTGAAACCTACTATATAAAAGGAGGGGCCATGACACCGTTTTATGAGCTTCATACCCATAGCGAATATTCAAATACGCACCTTATCGACTGCATCAACAAAATCAACTCTCTTCTTGACCGCGCAGCCCATCTTGGGCTGTGTGGTCTTGCTTTGACGGATCATGAGTGTCTCTCAGGCCATATCAAGGCCCTGAACCATGCGAAGGAAATTCAGCAGGAGCATCCCGATTTTCAACTGATTCTTGGCAATGAAATTTATCTCTGCCAGGATGTTTCACCTGTGACCAGCGAAAATGGGCGTGTTTCCTACCCAATCGAAAGCGGACAGTTCTTTCATTTTGTGCTGCTTGCCAAAGACGCGCAGGGCCATCGCCAACTGAGAGAATTGTCTTCAAGAGCATGGTCTCGCTGCTACTCTTATAAAGGAGTCGAAAGGCTCCCCACCTTTTATTCAGATCTTGATGATGTTGTTTTACCTGATCCCGGTCACCTGATCGCATGCACCGCTTGCCTGGGAGGAGAATTTGCCAAGCTCACGCTTGCCGGAGATGTGCAAGGGAGCCTCTCTTTTGTTTCCAAATGCCAGCAATGGTTTGGCGAAGGACATTTCTTTATCGAATTGCAACCCGGCTTGTCTCAGGAGCAGCGCCTGTTCAATACGCGCGCTATCAAATTCTGCAAGCATTTTGGCCTCCCCTGGATCATAACCAATGATGTCCACTATCTCAGTGAGGACAAACGCATCCTTCACGAAACCTTCCTCAAGTCGCACGAGGAGGAGCGCGAAGCAGGTGATTTTTATGAGTCCACCTATTTCAAAACTCCACAAGAAATGATAGAGCGCATGCAGTCTGACATTGCACAGGAGGATATTCTCGCCGGCTTCCAAAACACTGCCGTTATTGCAGATCTTTGCAAAAACGCCGGTGATTACGGGCTTTTCCATAGCACCATCGTTCCCAAGCGCTCTCTCCCCTCTTTGTGCCCAAATCACGTTCTGGCAAATGTGGATCGTTCTCTTTACCCCTTTATTCACCAGTTTTCCACCAGCGACGAACCACAAGACCGTTGGCTTGTCCAGCAAGCTGCTAAGGGGCTTTCCAACAAGCGTATTCCCCTTGACGATACAGTCCTCTCCCGTATCAATTATGAACTTGAGCAGATCGATGGCGTTTCAAAACGTATCGGTCAGCCTGTGAGCGCCTACTACAATCTTACGCAGCTCATTATACAAATTATGTGGGATGATCAAGGCGGAAACAGCCTTGTTGGGCCTGCCCGTGGTTCTGTAGGCGGGTGGTATCTGGCCTATCTTATGGATATCATTCAGCTTGATCCGCTCAAGTGGGGAACTGTCCCGTGGCGCCATCTGCACGCTTCGCGTCCTGATATGCCCGATATTGATATTGATACAGAAGGTTTCAAGCGCGCCAGTGTTTTTAACGCGATTCGCGATTATTTTGGTCATGACAAGGTTCTCAGCACCATTACCTTCCGCACGGAGACCCTCAAGTCTGCCATACTCACTGCCTGCCGTGGGCTTGGAATTGAAAGCGACGCCGCCGGCGAACTGTCCAGCCTCGTCCCCATTACACGCGGCAAGGTATGGACGCTTGATCAATGCCTGCATGGTAATGCCGACAATGGATTCCAGCCGGTTGCCGAGTTCGTTTCCAAGGCCAGTCAATATCCCCATCTGCTGGACACCCTCAAGGAAATAGAGGGCATTGTTTCCGGCAGAGGGCAGCACGCAAGCTCCGTATATCTGTTCAACGATCCTTTTATCGAACACAATTCTCTTGCAAAAACTCCAAAAGGAATTGATTGCACCTGCTGGAGCATGGAAGACAGCGATCAGTGTTCCGCACTGAAGGAGGACTTCCTTACCATCGAAGCCCTTGATAAAATTCGCCAGTGCATGCAGTATCTGCTGGACGATGGCCTGATCCAGTGGAAAGGCTCTCTCAAGGCCACCTATGACAGTTTCCTTCATCCTGATGTTCTGGATTACAATACGCCGGAAATGTGGGCCATGGCCGCGGACGGAAAAATCACAGATCTTTTCCAGATGGACACACCAACAGGAGGTGAAGCCATTAAAAAGGTGCGTCCAACCAACCTCAAGGAAATGGCTCTTACCAATTCTGTTATGCGTCTTATGGGCAATGAAGATTTTTCGCCCATCGACCGCTTTGTGGCTTTCAAAAACAATCCGTCTCTCTGGTATGAGGAAGCCCGCGCCTGCGGTCTTACACAGGATGAGATATCTACGCTTGAAGCCACGCTTAAACCCAACCATATGTGCAGTATCGAGCAGGAAGATCTCATGCGTCTGGTCATGGACCCCCACATCAGTCATTTTGATATGGTGCAGGCCAATAAAGCCCGAAAAGGTGTAGCAAAGAAAAAGGCGAATCTGGTTGCAGAAATCAGGGAGCTGTATAACCAAAAGGGCGCTGAAATCGGCTCTCGCAAATTGTTTCTTGATTATGTATGGAAGTTTTTCATCACTCCACAGCTTGGTTATTCCTTCTCCGCAAACCACACCCTCCCCTATTCCTGTATCGCCTTGCAGGAAATGAACCTGTTTTATCACTACCCCCATATTTACTGGCAGTGCGCCTGCCTCACGGTCAACGCTCAGGCGGACGAAGAAGGCGAAGACAACAGCTCTACCAACTATGGCAAAATAGCTTCCGCCATAGGCCGCATGCAGTCTCAGGGCGTGTGTATCGCACTGCCGGACATCAATCAGGCACGCTTCGGCTTTCTTCCAGATGCCCAAAATGACCGTATCGTTTTTGGTTTGAAAGGTCTGGTGGGAATCGGGGATGATATTGTCAGACAGGTTATCGCCGGTCGCCCCTATTCATCCATTGAAGATTTTTATGCAAAGAACTCGTCTCTTCCCTCGAAAGCCCTTGTCGCTCTTGTCAAGGCGGGATGTTTTGACACTCTGGAAAACAAACCGCGCCCCGTTATCATGCAGCGTCTGGTTTCTCTGATCTCGGCGCAGAAATGTGAAGACAAAACATCCTTGGATTTCAAGAACTTTTCTTCCGTATGCAATCTCCCCGGTTTTATTCCCGGCAAGTTTTCCTTTCAGGTTCACCTTGTCAGGTTCCGCGCGTCCATCTTCAAGCCCTCTGCCCTGGTAACCAACAAGCCAAAATCATACCGGTTGGATCGCCTTTCTTCTATATTTTTTGAAAATGAGCTTCTCTCCCTGTTCAAAGAAAACGAGGACTTCTATTACGATCAAAATGATTCCATCGTCATTTATCATGCAAAGTTTGAAAAGAAGTATAAAGAAGTCATTGCCCCACTGAAAGACTGGCTGACTTCTGAACAGACGCTTTCCGCCTTTAACATGGCGCAACGTGAGCAATTTGAAAAATCATTTTATCAGCAGTATTGCTCGGGTTCTGTACCAAAATGGGAAATGGACAGCCTGTCCTTTTATTACACAGAACATGAGCTTGCCAATGTAAATACGGGCGCCTACAACATATCAGGCTTTGATTCCATACCGGAAACCCCCGTTCTTGAAAAAACAGAAACCCGCACAGATCCCAAAACCGGGAACGCTACAAACTGGTCTCGTTATTCCCTTTACCGCATAGCCGGCACAGTGCTTGACCGAAACAACACTCGCCACACTGTTTCCCTGCTCACTACCTCCGGTGTCGTTACCGTCAAGCTCTATGCCGGAGCTTATACGCACTATAACCGCCAGATTTCACGGCAGGAAGGGGATACCAAAACCATTGTGGAGAAATCCTGGTTCACAAGAGGAAACAAACTGCTGGTCACCGGTATCCGGCGCGGAGACAACTTCTTCCCGAAGAAATATTTTGACTCTATTTATAAGCATACCATTTGTCTTATTGATTCTGTGAATGCTGATGGAACCCTCGTTTTACGCACAGACCGTTACAAGGAGGAATGATTTTGTCAGAAACTTCTTCTGATTTTCTGCACGCTCTGGTTCAGGTCAGGCATATCGTTTTCCCAAAAGAAACTTTTGTCCCAGGCAACTGGGCCGTTTTCGTCTGCGATGTTTTTGATGTTTTCTCCGGAGAACCTTATGATCCGCAGGTTATCAAACTCAAAGGGACTATCTACTCTCTTGATGTCGGCGGACTTTATAACTTCAAGGGGCGCAGGGAAGAACATCCCACCTATGGCTCTTCCTATCAAATCATTTCCTTTAACAAAGAGTTCAATCTCCAGAACGCTTCCTACCGACGCCTGTTTCTGGAAAGTCTCTACACACCCAATCAGGTCAACTCCCTTTACGATGCTTTTCCCGACCCGTTTCAAATCATTCAGGATGGAAATGTCAAAAAACTTTGCGAAGCCAAAAATATCGGCCCCTTCATCGCAAACAAGATGGTCGGCAAGTTTAGGGAAGACTATAAGAAAAGTCGCGCCTATGTTGAACTTGGTCAGTATAACCTTTCTCCCTCTCTCATTGACAGCCTGATTCGCCGTTTTCATGGCGACATCGACAAGCTGATCTACACGGTCAACAAGAATCCCTATATCATGATGCATGAAGTGGATGGAATTGGCTGGGCCAAAGCTGACCAGATTGCAAAAGCAAAAGGTGTGCAACCCAACGACCCACTGCGTATTGAAGCTGGCACGCTTTATCTGCTTCATTCCGTCACCGAGAACGGAAATACATGGGTCACGCCTCAGTGGCTTGCCAGTGAAATCCTGAGACTGTTAGGACTGAGCGCCGACTCCCTTGACGCCTTCCGCAACGCACTCTACACCCTTCATGAAGAAGAAAAAGTCTGGTGGAGCGAAGATAAAAACAAGATCGCTTTAGCCCGCGTCCGCAAAATGGAAGAAGATATTGCCACTGAACTTCGTCGCCTTTCCTCTGCTGCTCCACTCATTCCCAGAAGCAACCTCTCTATAGATGAATCTCTTGCTGAGATTGAATCAGAACAAGGTTGGGAATTCACTGAAGAACAAAGAAATGCCATCCGTCTCACTTTGGACAACAATGTATCTATCATTACAGGCGGCGCTGGTGTTGGCAAATCTTCTTCCGTGGGCGGAGTGCTGCGTGTGTTGGGAAACTATTCTTTCGCTCAGTGCGCTCTGTCCGGTCGGGCGGCTGCCCGTCTCAGCGAGGTCACTCACAACGAAGGAATGACCATTCATCGTTTGTTGGGCGCCTCTCCTGCGGGAGTCCGTTACACAGAAGAAAACCATCTTTCTTACGACATCATCATTCTGGATGAGGTTTCCATGGTCGGCGCGGAAATTTTCCTTCTCCTCCTCAAGGCTATTCCAACCGGCTCAAAGCTCATAATGCTTGGCGACGACGGCCAGCTTGAATCTATCGGACTTTGCAATGTTTTCAAGGATATGCTCGATTCTGGCGTTGTACCCGTATCCAGACTTACCAAAATCCATCGTCAGGCCGCAAAGAGCGCAATCATAACTGAAAGCATCAAAGTCCGTAATCAACAGGATCTAATTCCGGACGGATGGGTCGGACACGAGGTTCGCGGAGAGCTTCAGGATCTGGAACTGAACATTTACGGCGACGCCATTCTCTCGCAGGACACTATTTTGGAAACCTATCAGCGCCTCCTTGAAAGCGGCGTCAGCTATCATGATATTCAGGTTATCGTTCCTACAAAGCAAAGAGGGATGATCTGCACTCATGTTTTGAACACTTTGATTCAAGATATTGTAAATCCTGCCACACCGGAAAATCAGGGCGTTACGATAGGTGGCAGCAAAAACAAAAAAGCATCTTCCTATACATTGCGCAGGAATGACCGCGTTATCGTAACCAAAAATATGTATCAGGCTTCGCGCTATTCCAACATCAGCGACTGGGGCTCTGAAACCGATCAGCCAGATACCATCGCCGTATACAATGGAGACAGAGGCATCATCAAGTTTGCAACCCCACAACAACTAGTGGTCACCTTTGACCAGTGGGGTGATGTCTCGTTCAAAAGAGATTGTTTCCACAACATTGAACTTGGTTATGCTCTCAGCTGCCACAAGCTGCAAGGCTCCGAGGCCAATTACGTCATTGTCGGGTTTGATATGTCAGGTATGATTCTTTTGAGCAAGGAGTGGCTTTACACTGCTATTACCCGCGCCAAAAAGCACTGTGTTATCTGTGCAGAAACCAGAGCTGTTTCCTATGCAAGCTATCGTTCCAATATTTCTCAGAAACAGACCATGCTCAAGGAATTATTGCGAGCCGCCTTCGATAGTAATAGTAATGAATCCGAGGAGGTGGTTTTTCATCGTGAAAGAGAAAAAACTAAACTATCATTTTCATAACCCAAATACGATGGAAGCAACCATTTCCTGCTTGCTTGAAATATTCATTGAGGCCAACGCAATTAAAGCAAAACAGGCCATTGAAAAAGCTGTTGTTTTAAAAGATCAGAAAAAACAATAAAACAAAACCCCGGCAAAGCATAAAAATGTTTACATCTTCACATTCTATAGTATAATATAGTTGTACCAGATAGATACTTAATATATATGAGAGGTAAGTTATGAATATCGCTGCTTATTGCCGGGTCTCTACCGATAAAACTGATCAACTTAACAGTTTGGAAGCCCAAAAAGCCTTTTTTGCAGAATACACGCAGCGCACAGGAGATAATCTCGTGCGCCTTTATGCTGACGAGGGTATTTCTGGTACTAAAACAAAAAACCGCAAAGAATTCCTGCGAATGATGACTGACGCTGAACATGGTCTTTTTGAAATGGTTGTTGTAAAAGATATCTCTCGTTTTGCCCGGAATACAGTAGATCTTTTGCAGAGTATTCGCAAGTTGAAATCTTTAGGTGTTGAAACTCAGTTTCTAACCGCTAATATGACCAGCATGGGCAACAGTGAATTTGTACTAACAATCTTCGGCGCTCTTGCTCAGGAAGAAAGCGCCAATACGTCCAAGCGTGTCAAGTTTGGAAAGAAGATGAATGCTGAAAAAGGACGTGTTCCCAACATTGTCTATGGATATGATAAAACCATTGGGGATTACTTCAATTTAACAATCAATCAAGAAGAAGCGGATGTTGTACGCCAAATTTTTTACTGGTATACCAGAGAAGGATATGGGTCAGCAAAAATATCGATTTTACTCAATCAACGGGGCTTAAAAACCAAACGTAACTGTTCCTGGAATCAAAACGGCGTCAGGCGTATTCTAAATAACGAACTCTATATAGGGAAAATCATAAACGGAAAAGAAGAAGTCATCGATTTCCTTACCGGGAAAAGAACGGAGCGGAATGAAGAAGACTGGTTAATCGTTGACCGTCCTGAGTTGCAAATCGTTGATAGCCAGACCTTTGAACAAGCGCAACAGATAATGGCGTCTCGTACAGAACTGTTTAAATTAAGTCACGAGCGTCAAAGCAATAAACATCTTTTTTCCACTCTAATTAGATGCAAAGAATGTGGATGGTCATTTCGTCGTACTGTACGCACTTATAAAAACACTTATGTTCGTTGGGTGTGTTCTCACCACAATGGAAGGGGTGAAAGCGAATGCTCTAACAGAATAACCATTGACGAGGAAGAGCTGGTTACGGTTCTTCAAGAGTATTTTGCAAATCTACTTCGTTTTAAAAAGGATGTTATCCTCTATGTCATTAAAGAGTTTCAGCGTGTATATCGGGCAAAAGACGAAAACGTAGAATATGAAAAAGAATTAAATGCTCAGATTGCGAAACTGCAAAAAAGTCGTCAAAAATATATGAATATGTATGCGGACGATCTGATTACTCGTGAAGAAGTTAATGAAAAAATCGGGGGCATGCGCAAAGAAATTGAACGATTAGAAAACGAATTAAAAATGGTAGCTTTTCATCTTACCAAAGCAGAACACTTGGAAACTGTTTTGCGGCAAACATTTAAAGAGATTGAAGATATCGTCGATGTGAGACAAATGACCAACGCCCAACTCAAACGGATAATTCAAAAAATTGAAATAGACAAGGATGGAAATGTGGATATCTACTTACGTTTGTTCAGTGATCTAGGGTTGGAAGAAACCGTTCTAGTTAACGACATCTGTACACAAGGATGTAACAAAATAGAACGGTTCATATGGGCCATAAAATGAATTTATGGCCTTTTTATTTACCGTTATTGACATTTATTTTATAGCCCATTCGCTATATAATACAAAAGGGCTTTTACTTCATAGCCCAAATTGCCCTTGCACCTTGACAACTTCAAAAATATTGCTCACGTAGCACCTTCACAAATCAACAAAGGAGGACTTTTATGATCGTAACCTTAAAAACCTTTACACCTGATCCTCTTCAGGTAATTGAAGAGGCGGCATGCGAATGCTATCAATCAACCCCCGACCCTGACGGCAAGCATGTCTACCAATGTTATTTCAGTGGACACCGTAGTGTGCTTGAACATGTTTCTTTTACCTTCCAGGCCACTGGAATATCGCGGGCGTGTCTTGCTCAGCTTACCCGCCATCGTCTCGTGTCTTTTTCGGTTGAAAGTCAACGGTATGTAAACTATGAGCAAGGACTTCCCTTTCGGATGCCAGACTCGATTAAAAACAATCCGCAGGCAGCTGATCGTTTTAGCAAGGCTATGGGATTGGCACACGCCGCATATGTTTCTCTTTTGGATGCTGGTATTCCAAAGGAAGACGCCAGGTTTGTCCTGCCCAATGCTACCACCTGCAATGTCACCTTTACCATGAATCTCCGTGAGCTCATCCACATGTGCAACGAACGCCTCTGTTCGAGGGCGCAATGGGAAATCCGGGAGCTTGTTTCCGGAATGGTCGAAGAAGTAAACAAGGCCACTGGTAAAAAGTTCAGTTATATGCTCCAGCCCAAATGCTTGAGCAACCCCCTTCTCCCGCTTTGTGTGGAGGGAAAGCGCTCCTGCGGACGGGCCCCCACCGTCAGCCGATATATCGAAAGCGAACCAAAGGAGGAGCACTAATGGAAACTCTCAGAGAAAAATTCGTAGGAAACCTCACATATCCGGAAGCCTTCAAGCGTATCACCGATTCCATGGTTGACCTTTTTACCAAGAAAAACTCTGACTACGGCAGCTCGTTTGCATCTACATGGCAAAAACTTGGCCCCATTTCCGGCATTACACGAATCGCCGATAAATTCAACCGGTTATGTAATCTCGTTACCAACCCCAACGGACAGCAAATTAAAACTGAGAGCGTTGAGGACACGCTCTTAGATCTAGCAAACTACGCTGTACTGGCGCTCATTGAATTCAAAAAATCCAGTGGCGAATTTTACGTCGTGGAATGAGCAGGAGCCCGGAATGTTTTTCTCCCGTGCACCTCCCTTTTTCCATATGTATCCATGATGACTAAAACTCTATCATAAAAGAAAGGATGAATTATGGCTAATATTCTATATACTTCTCATTGCCCAATGTGCATGGTAGTTGAACACAAGCTGAAAGAAAGCAATATTCCTTATGAGGTATGCGATCTACGCACTTCACCTTCTGATGTGCTCATGCTGGAACAACATGGGATCAAGTCGCTTCCTGTTATGCGAACTCTGTCTGAAGACGGAAATGAGCGATTTATGACACCCTATGAAATCCTGAATTGGATTCTTGACCAAGCCAAAAAGCAGGACAAAGGGGTGAAGTAAGTTGAAACAGGTCGAAAAATACACTAAATATCAACCTTATCTGGACTTTATCGAACGTTACAAGAACGCCGACAACGCAGCTGACGGAAGTGAGCGCGACGCAAATGCCAACGTTGAGAATAAAAACATCACCACCATGGAAGGTGAGCTGTTCAAAGGAGATTTCATTGGTGTCAACCGCCTTGCCATGTGGCAAAAAATCAAGGAACTCTACGATGAAGGACTGGCAGAAGAATATCTTCGTCAATTGGAAGAACACGAGATTTATCGTCACGATGAAACAGCTCTAAAGCCTTATTGCGTCTCCATCACAATGTACCCCTTCCTGTTCGGTGGCATCACCTCCATCGGAGGTTTGTCGGACGCTCCTACGAATATCCATTCCTATACTGGCGGCATCATCAATTTGGTATTTGCTATTGCCTCTCAGTTTGCTGGGGCGGTCAGCACGCCTGAGTTCTTGCCATATTTTGATTACTTTCTGCGCAAAGAATATGGCGACGACTATTATCTTCGCGCCGATGAAGTTGTTGATCTTTCTTTGAAAAAGCGTACCATCCGCAAGGTAGTTGAAGACCTGTTCCAACAGGCTGTGTATTCTCTCAATCAACCCGCAGCCGCAAGGAATTTTCAATCTGTATTCTGGAATATCGCTTACTATGACGAACCTTATTTCAAAGGTTTGTTCCAGGATTTTGTATTCCCTGACGGAAGCCCCATGATCTGGGAGTCCACGAGCTGGTTGCAGGAAACCTTTATGAACTGGTTCAACGAAGAGCGGAAGAAGAAAATTCTTACCTTCCCTGTTGAAAGCATCAGCCTTCTGCACAACGGCAAAGAGTTCATGGACCCCTACTGGAAAGAAAAAACAGCCGAAATGTGGGCGAAAGGCCATAGCTTCTTCTGTTATACCAGTGATAGCGTTGATAGTTTGTCATCATGCTGCCGGCTTCGCAACGAAATGCAGAAAAATACTTTCTCCTTTACCCTCGGTGCGGGCGGCGTTTCCACTGGTAGCAAGTGTGTCATGACCATGAACATAAACCGCCTTGTGCAAAACGCCATAAGAGACAACATCCCTATCGAGGAAGCTGTCGCCGCTCAAACTGAAAAACTCCACAAATACCTTTTGGCCTTTAATGCAATTCTCAAAGAGAACCTCGTAAAACACATGCTTCCAATTTATGAGGCGGGCTTCATCAGCCTTGACAAGCAATACCTGACCATCGGGATCAACGGCTTTGTTGAGGGCGCGGAGTTCCTAGGTATCGAAATTGCCCCGGACAATCCTGAATATATCAGCTATGGCGAGAAGATCCTTAAACCGATCTATCTTCTCAATAAGCGCGATAAAGATCCACAAAATGGGATCATGTTCAATACCGAAATGGTGCCTAGCCGATTTTATTGTGGGCACCTTAAATTCCTCCTGATTGACTTGGAACTCCCCAGTGGACAACAAGGGGCAAGCGTAAAGGCAGCCTGAACGACTAAATGGAGGAACCCCGCAAGGGGATGCGATAGTCTGGACTGTATGGTGACATACAGAGGAAAGGTCAAGTGTAAAGACACTTTGGGAAGAACCTTTCCCGCCAGTCAATAAATCTCCTCGCCAAAGGAGAATGATTATGAAATGTGATTACTGCAATAGAACATCAGACGAATGTAGAATCAAAACAATAAAAGGAAAGGCATATTGTCCTAAGCACATAACCCAGCATTATCGCGATAGGCTGGGAGAGCATACAATCTACGATAAAAATGATGTAATTATAGAGGGTGATATTGCTAAAATCATATTAAGAAACAAAGAGCAAGAAATAGTTGGGGAAGCGATTATTGATACAGAAGATTTGCCAAAATGTTTAGAATATAAATGGCATATTCGAAAAAACAAAAGCAATAATTACGCTATTACCACCCTCTCTCCGGTAGAAAAGTTACACCTGCATAGATTGGTACTTAATTACGAAGGGCCATTAGATATTGACCATATCAACAGAAACGGCTTAGATAACCGGAAAAGCAATCTGCGTATTGTAAACCATAGTACCAACCTTACAAATAATGGCAAGATAGGTGTTAAGCAAGTTCCTTCTGGTAAGTACCAAGCTAGTTGCACGAGGAATTACCGAAGCATCTATATTGGTACATACGATACTTTTGATGAAGCCGTTAGGGCGAGGAACGACTTTATCAGCAAACTCTAAACATTGACTGGTCAAAAAAGCAACAGAACGGCAGAAAATCTCGGTGTCAAATTCGCCAAGTGGGATAAACGCGACGGCTATTTTGTGCCTCGTGACTGTTATAATTCCTATTTTTATCTCGTAGAGGACGAAACAAAAAACGTCCTTGATAAATTCAAAATGAGTGGCAAGCAATTCACGCAATACCTCGATGGCGGGTCTGCTTACCACTGCAACCTTAGCGAGCATCTTTCCAAAGATCAATATCTCAAGATGCTCGATGCCGCAATGATAACCGGCTGCCCGTATTTTACCTTCAATATCCCCAATACCATCTGCAATGATTGCGGACATATTGACAAGCATTGCCTGAATGAATGTCCCGCCTGCGGCAGTAAAAATCTTGATTATGCCACTCGCGTCATTGGGTATCTCAAAAGGGTGTCGTGCTTCTCGAAAGCCCGCAGGGAAGAAGCAAAGAAGAGGGCCTATATCCATGGTTAAATACGATGGATATGATATCACCTTTCAGGAAGTTCCCAACGAAGTCTCCCTTGTTTTCAACATTACAAACTGTCAGGGAACCTGTGAAGGATGTCATTCTCCGTGGCTGCGGGGCGACTATGGTCGCCCCCTCCATGGGGATCTTGAATCCCTTATCCAAAAATACAAGGGCCTGATTACCTGTGTTTGTTTCATGGGAGAAGGTAATGATGTAGAATCTCTCGTTTCGTGCGTACAAATAGTAAGGAATGCCGGCCTAAAAACCTGTATTTACTCTGGCCGTGATGAAAATACATGGGCGCTTTATCACACTGATTATTTCAAGTTCGGAAGTTACCAGCCTGACAAGGGCGGCCTGGACAAAGCCGATACAACCAACCAAAAATTTCTTTTTTATTCAGACCCAACTGGAGAAACTCCTCCCAAAGACATCACCAGCTTATTCAAAAAGAAAGGAAAGTAATACCATGAACCAACCGGCACACATTCCGGGAACCAAATTCCCTGTCAACCCAGACATCACAGTGTATACCCCTCCTGCATATGATATGTCGAACGATCCTTTATATATTGATCGCTTGCCGCTTCCCTCATATGATGAATCCACTTCTTCCCGTCATCCGGGAGTGGTAAAATCCATTGCTGAGAATCTGAGAGAAGAAAACTACCATACCTTTACAGCTCTTCCTTATGCCTTTAGGGATATCGTGAACCATACTCCTCTTACACGCAAAGAAAGGAAACGTCTTTTGTGCCGTCTCTGTAAAGCGCTGTATAACCATGATATACTTCATGGAAATTGAAAAGGAGTGTTATTCTTTAATGATGTCGAATATTATTCTGAACCCCGATACGGAATACGCCAAAAAAAAGAAAAAGCTCATTAAGAAAAACAATGGATTTTGCATCGGAGAGCCACATGTAGAAGAATGGCGTTGTCCCTGTAAATCCTTCCGCGAAAAACAAACCAGCGGATGGTGCGGCGAAGGTTTATACTACAAAGAAATCACAACCGAGAAAGGAGAAACCCACTGATATGACATCTTCTGAAAGTAAAGAAAAAGTCATTTGCATCAAATATCACGACAATGCGCTTACCCCCCTCGAAGCCATCACCATTGGCGACTGGATTGATCTTCGCTCCGCTGAAACCATCCAGTTAAAAGCCGGCGAGTTTTATCTTCTCTCCCTGGGCGTCTCCATGCACCTGCCGGAAGGTTATGAGGCGCACATAGCGCCGCGTAGTTCTACTTTCAAAAACTGGGGAATCCTTCAAACCAATTCCGTCGGAGTTGTAGATCAGTCTTATTGTGGTGACAATGATATCTGGAAAATGCCCATCCTTGCCACCCGTGATACCACAATCAATTTCAATGATCGCGTATGCCAGTTCCGTATCATGAAAAAAATGCCGAAAGTTCGTTTTGTGGAACTTGCGCATCTTGAAGGCCCTGATCGGGGTGGGTTCGGAAGCACTGGCAAATGAATAAATAAAAAAAGAGGAGCCTTCCCTTTTGGGGTTGGCTCCTCTTTTTTTATTCAAAAACAAGACTTGGTAGGGCGACACTCCCGCATCTCCAACGAGGGCGACGGCTGCCCGTTCCGTCCTCAAATCCCATTTTTGCTAAAAAGGCGCGGAAGATCACGTCTCCGCACCTGCGTGTTTTCGTTCAGCCGCAAAGCAGCCTATCCAAGTAGTGGTTCCCACGCAACCCCCGCAGAGCTCCACCAGACGCACCGCAACTCGGAACGGCACCGGCTTCATCGCCCAAAATAACATCGAGTGTTATTCAGTAATTGTTTTTCTTTGCTCCTCTTCAAACTTCTTTTCCATTGCTCTCTGAACAATATTGCACAAGATTTCAGAAAACACTTTGTAAAATTCTTCTTTTCCTAATAATCCTATCATCGACAAATGCAGCGTCCTGATATCTCGACCTGTTGCAAATATGTAAGGATGTCCAATATAGTGCCTAAAACAAATATCGAATTGTTGTTTTGTATAGCTTTTTGAACATTCTCCACACAAAGCTTGAATTGCCAGCAATCTGAGTTCTTCCATGTCTCTCATCATGGTCGAACTCAATTCTCTGTCGGTTTCTCCAATTTTTCTGATAAACCGTCTTATATCAGGGGGCTCACATCTGTCTTCTTTTCCTCTTGTTTGTTCAAACCATTCTCTGTACAGCCGCATCAAAGGGGTGTCTTCTGCAAATGTATTACCGTGCCTATCACCTGCTTCTTCTTCTTTTTCAGCGCTAGACTGGTCCTTTGTTCCGCCCTGTTTGGTTTTTTCTGTTTTAAGGCTGCCGGGATCGTTTTTTGTATTGGCGGCTTTCTTGGTTTCTGTTTTCTGTTTTGTTTTTCCAGCACCCTCTTTTCCTATGCGCGCAACGATCTCTCTCAGCGTTTCCGGGGGAGCGCAACACATCTTCTTCGTGTCCCTGTTGAAATAAGTCATTTCTGCAATGATCCAAACCGTATTGAACTCTACCATTTTGGGATGATATGCACAAGGTAGGCTATACGCCTCGAGAACGTCGGCGATTGCGTCGCGCACTTTGAAAAAACCGACTTCTCTTCTAATATATTCATCTATGCAAGCATATGCCTGCGCAATAGCAAACTGTCTTGTCTTTTGGAAACGCTCCTTTGCTTTTCTCACGGCTGTTATCTTTTTCTGGTTTTTTCTACCACCTGTGCCTTTTGGGGGAGGGCAGTTTTCTTCTTTCCATTTTCCCTCATACTCAATCGTCGCCCATGTCCCCCAGCTCCCTTGTGGGACTGGACGCCCTGTTCTCCACCCCATAACATTGACGCTCCTTTGTTTTATAGTTGTTATGCAACTCTATTTTTCACTACCCCTAGTATAAAGCATACCAGCATTCTCGTCAAATGAAAAGACGGCGGCTCTGGGTGGAGCGCCTCTCCCCGCGAGCCGCCTGCCTCTGCCATCCCGGATTCAGTTTGCTTCTACATTCGCTACGTCCTTTTCTGTCATTTCCATTGTCTCTGTGGTTTCCACTGTGTGCCCCATCTGCTCACAGAACGCCTTGATCAGGATATCAATCACATCCCACTGTGTTTCTGTCAACTCAATATGATAAGCAGCAAGCAGTTCGTTTAACCTGTCCATACAATACTGCTTGCGTTCATCCTTGGAAATCTCATCGTTATACCATGCATTTTCAGCCGCAAGCACGGCCTTATTCACCAGATCCATAATCAGATTGATTAAATCAAGCGTCTTGAGATCGGTCACATCCGCCAGGGTGTCAATAACTTTGGAAAGCGTTTCTACGATATTTGTAATCACGCTCATCTGTGGAGTATTTAAAATGCCTTTCTTTGCCAACCAGTAGAAAACAAGAATTACTCCAAAAAACGCAGCCACTACAGCCAGAACATAATACCACTCCATAATATCCCTCCTTCTAATTGTTATCCAACAGAGTCTTTATTGTTGGCAGGTTTTGTAACAGCCGGACACGCGCTCTTTCCTTTGAACACATTCTCCACGCCGCCTTTTACAATAACTGCCGCGAAGATTGTCGTGTACACCGGCACGCTGATTTCAAATACCTGCCTCGCAGCTCCAGCAGAGCAAAAGAATGTTTCTGCTATTATCGTAACTGCGATGTGAGCGAAAAACCCCCACATAAAAATAATAAACATCCGTTTTGAAAATTCTTTGTCGGATGTTTTAGGCCATTCTGTTATGCAATTTTCTTCTTTGCTGTCTAGCTCTTTATTGTTTATCCGCAAGCTCATATACAATGTTTTCCTTTTTTTCAAGTACACTGATCCGGCCTTCGTGATTCGCAATCTGTTTATCCTGTTTTCCCTCGTGCTCCCACAGGCGCTTATGGCTTTCATGGCTTTCTTTTTTGTGGTCTGCGATATCTAATGTATTTTTGTTCACATCTCCTCTAAGATCACCAAGCGCAACTGTAAGCGTCGTAATGGAAGTATTTAGCTTTAGCAACGGGCCGCCTATTGTCACACCTAAACCAACCAATGCGATGATTACCGTAATCACTGTCCATTCATTCATGCGTCTACCTCCAGAAAGGCGTTCATCATGTATGCGCGTCTCATATATCCGTCAGAGCATATTGCAACGATCAGAGACCAGTCTTTTTCTCTTTTTTCTACCCGTACACGAGCCTGAGGATTAACCAACCAATAGACAGACTCCTGCTGACTGGGGGATTTCCTCAATTTTACCGGATAACCGTTCGGAGAAACGACTGTCGCATATTTTTCTTTGGAGGAAGAAGACGGAACACCGATAGATAAATTATTGTCGTTTTCTTCGCTTGCCTCCTGATTGCCAGCTTCATTATCACTTTCACCTTCGGATGTATCACCAACGCCATAATCTATCCATTGCGGGAATCCGATCATATTCCATCCACCATTAGGAATCGTTTTACCAGTAAATTTGCTTTCTGCAACACACCCGCGAGATGCGCTTGCGTGTATCGCGCACCCTTCCAGAACAACACCCATGTGATTGGCATCTCCATAACCATCTCCACGATATTGTTCCGGCGCCCCAGAATCATTGGGATCTACAATAAATACCCACGCTCCAACAGGTACACTTCCGTATTTTTCAGTACACTCTTCCGGAGTTCCCCTCCAAACACAGGCTCGATAATGAGAATTGCTTCCAGAAAGATTACATTCACTCTTGGGGACACCACATTCATGGAGCAAATATTCACATAATCCCTGACAGTCCATGCCAGAAAGCGTATCTCCCCCCTTTACGTATGGAATATAAACCCCATCGCGTACCTTGGCAAGTAATTCCTCTCCCTTTTGTGCGTAATCCAAATTAGAAATTTTAGTCACTTATTTCACCTCTCTTTTAATTCTATGGTAGCTTATACGTGTCTCCATCCCGTCCAGCTGCGCCGCCGTCAGTTCCGGCATTCGCCCGCAAAGGGCAGCGATACGTCCGTTCATACCGCCGCCCCCTTTCGGACGTAGCTTAGGCCACGCGCTTCCAGCGGGCCACGGCCAGCGACGGCTGCATGTTGTTGTGCGCTGCGTTTCCGCCTGTGTATGCAATTAAAATCGTAGATTCGGCAAAAGGCTTTACGCTTGTGCCGAAAGACAGGTAACTTTCGTTCGGATAGGTGCCATCTTTGCCCATTTGCATATGTATATCGCCATCCGAACCCGCTTGTTGTATTTGGTGATTGTGGCTGGGCATTTCGCCTGTAGTCAGCACATGCGCCGCCTCGCCGCCCGCCCATCCCACGGGATGGCTTGCGTCCGACGCTATCAGCGTCCGCCCGTCCGCGATACGCTGCCACTGCGTCCCGCAGCCGACGGCGGTGTTGGGATTCGTCTCTACCGCAAAATCTACGATAATCCCCACCGGATACACCCGGTCGATGATGGCGCGCATCACCGCGCTGATCGTGCCGGTCATGCGCGCCACCGCCTAACGATAGGGGTGTAGCTACAAGGGGTAGCGTACCCCCCCCGATGGAAGGTGTTGTTAATCATGGCTGTATCCTCCTTTTTATGCGGTTCTTCGCCACATGTAAACGGCAATGTATGGCGGCATGTTGTTGTGGTCATTATTACTCCCGCTATAATTCGTGTAGCGGGACGCACCCTGATCTGTCACAAGTGAATTTCCTGTCGGATAACCAGCTGTAGCTATTGCTGTATCAACCTTAACCGGCGAACCAAAGCCACTGGTAACGCCCCATGTAAATGTGTTCGAGAATAAATCGTGTCTATGTTTGGGCATCTCGCTTATTGTTAGTTTATGGGCGGCCTCTCCACCTGTGGCACCTGCGGCATATCCGCTTCCAGCGCCCAGCAGGAATCTGTTCTCCATCCGCACCCACGTCCCGCCGAACAATATGCCGGGATTGGTGGATACCATGCTCATATAGATACTGCCCACCGGCCACGCGGCTAGTTTTGCAGCTTTGACAATCGGCGCGAATAGCGCCGCTATTTTACCTGTCATTTTATTCTACCTCCGAAAGTATCATATATCCTGATAATTCTCCCGCTGGTTTTAATGTAGTGTTTAGTGTGACCTTTCCAAAACTTGTCTCCCAGTTAATATCAGATAACTGATTGCCGCGTGTTTCTGCTGTTAATACACATTCCACAATCGCTGTCCTATCCGTTATTCTATCTTCGCTAATTATATAAGTAAACAACCCATCTCCCACCCAATCAAGTGGTAGAATGGAAAATGTCAACATTCGTGGTGAGGCCGCATTTTTCCCATCTCTCCCGTCTTTTCCATCTTTTCCGTCTTTTCCCCGGCCTTCGCTTGATTTCTTATTCAATTTTATCTCGACAGCCTTCAATATACTGTCAATAATAGTATCGATAGCCTTCTGATCTATCAATTTATTCCCATTTGCCATGTTTTCCCTCCGTTATTCCACGACCTCCCATCCATATACGCCCGGCTCCCATACATTGTTATCAATAGTAGACACCCATGTTTGTCCATTATGTGTCACCTTGTCGCCCTTCATGTAGGGGTCGGTGCTCTCCGGCTGCTCCCAGGGCAGGGGCGCGCCGGTGTCGCTGGTAAGCACCTTCGCCCACAGGCTGGGTGCATCTGTTGGTGTCCATGACGGCTGTGCGGTATGTGCAGTCAAACATTTATAAAGCACATTATTGTATCTTACCCTATCATCCTTTTTATAGCTGCCATCCGCTTTCCATTGTGGGTAAATCGCAACTGCGTTTACCGCCTGTTCATCAGTAAGGATCTTCATTGCCACATCCATTGCTTCTCGTAAAATACGAGCTTCTTCTAAATACTTCCCCATCAGTCAGCCACCTCGCTATCACCTGTAATGCCCAATAATTCTAATGCGGAGCGCATATCTTCCGTATCTTTTTGAACTTGTTCAGCAAAAGTAAGCACCCTTTCGCCATTCCGGTAAAAATGTTCGCCATCCCATGTATCACCAATAGTTGCCGGTACATCGCCCATGGGTACAGCTGAAGGAAAATCAGAAGCGTTTGCCGGATAAAGCCAAATTACATTAGTCACAACCCCGTCTTCAACAAGTGCATAATTCATGCTTTTCACCTCTTTTTTATGATCCGCCACCAACGGAAAAACCACCACAGGAAGATGTCTTGTCGCACCCTCCCCAGGTTTTATGAAGCATCCCTATCTTTTTAAAATGTTTGTATCCGTGTATTCTCTGTTGAAACTCCACGGACGAAATCCCGTCTTTCATTTTGGGGATGTTGTTCTTTTTCTTTCTCATGTGTTTCACCCTCTGTGGTTGCGGATGATCACAATGCCGCTACCACCAGCTTTGCCGTTGTCGCCGTTTGAATCGCCGCCGTTGCCGGTGTTGGCCGCCTCATCCTGCGTATGCGCGGCGTCCATGCCCCAGCCGCCGCTGGAATACAGCGTGCCCTCGGGCGAGCCGAACTCGCGCGTGGTGCTGCCCTGGCCGTTGCCGCCGGGGCCGCGGGCATCGCCGCTGGTTCCACTGCCGCCGTTGCCGCCGTCCACGCCACCCGGGCCA
>CEAZ01049310.1_pt1 | contig 63861 bp, 44 predicted proteins | sample 557361 | NCBI WGS metagenome assembly CEAZ01 (sample SAMEA3182074, study PRJEB8094) | gut metagenome | biome: human; feature: gut; material: Stool; isolation source: human stools | place: Canada | collected 2012-02-22 | reverse complement strand
CTTCTTATCGTAGCGTTTTGCGTAACGGCTCATAAACTTATCGACGCGACCAGCGGTGTCAACCAACTTCATCTTACCGGTGTAGAACGGGTGCGAGGTGTTGGAAATTTCCATCTTATACACGGGATAGGTTTCGCCGTTCACTTCGATGGTCTCTTTTGTCGAAACGGCGGACCGACACAAAAACACGACGTCGTTGGACATGTCCTTGAACGCCACCAAACGATAATTCTCCGGATGAATACCCTTTTTCATTTCGTTGTTTTTGTTTTTAATTAATGCTTAAGCGCGACAAAGGTACGAATTAATTCGCAACAAACAAGCCCGCGTGCAATTTTTTTCGCACCCGGAGCACCTCGGGGTTGCGCAATCTGAATACTTTTTCTATCTTTGCGCCACGAAAGCGCCCCGGGGCGCAGGACCGGGCCCATAGCTCAGTTGGTCAGAGCAGCGGACTCATAATCCGAAGGTCGTGGGATCATGCCCCTCTGGGCCCACAGAAAATCAAAGACTTGCAGAAATGCAGGTCTTTTTTGTTTTCTCCTTTCACCGCGGTTTTACGCAGGTTTGAGCAGGTTGTGTAAACCGCTGTGTAAACCATGAACGCAACAGTCGAAGTCGTTTGCTACAAGTCCAAAGTATTGGCAAACAACGAATCCCCGTTAATGTTACGGGTTACAAAAGACCGAAAACGCAAGTATTCCAGCATCGGAATCTCGGTAAACCCCGTCTATTGGGACTTTGAAAAGAACAAACCCCGCAGGAATTGTCCCGACAAAACCCGCATTGAGCAGATCATAGCCGAGCAGATCAGAAAGTATCGGGAGCAGATTCTCGACTTTCAGGCGGAGGACAAGGAATTTACCCCAGCGTCCTTACACGACCGAGTGAACAACCATGCAAAGAACCGAACCGTCGGCGATCTATTCCGATCCCATATCGCCGACCTCAAATCCCAAAAGCGGTCAGGCTATGCCCTGACATTTTCGGAGTTGTATAATTCGCTCATACAGTTCAACGGACACCTTGACATCTATTTTTCCGACATCGACACCGTTTGGCTGAAACGCTATGAAATGTGGCAAAGGGGGCAAAACCTTTTGGAGAACACGATCGGCAAGCGTTTCCGAACTTTGAGAGTATTGTACAACATTGCCATTGAACGCAACCTTGTCAAGAGGGACCTCTACCCTTTCCACGCTTTCAAAGTTTCCAAACTGCATCAGGCGACTGCCAAAAGGGCTATTTCCAAAGAGGAAATCATGCAGGTAATCGACTATCGGGGAAAAGATATGTATACCTGTCTGGCTATCGACCTGTTCGCGTTCTCTTACTTTTCGGCAGGAATCAATTTCGTGGATATGGCGCATCTGAAACAGAGCAACATTGTTGACGGCAGACTGATTTATACACGCCAAAAGACCAACAAACTAATCCGCCTGCCGTTACAGCCAAAGGCCCGAGAAATCATCGACAAGTACATCACCCCGTCCCACAACGGCCAAGATTATATTTTCCCTATCCTGTCCTCATTCCACAAAACCGAGGTTCAGCAACGCAACCGCTTACATAAGGTCTTGTCCAACGTAAACAAACGGTTGAAAGAGGTAGGGAAAGAGTTGGAGATACCCATAGACCTTACTACTTACGTGGCTCGGCACAGTTATGCGACCGTGCTGAAAAGGTCGGGTGTCAGCACCTCGCTGATTTGTGAAACGCTGGGACATAGCTCGGAAAAGGTTACGCAGATTTACTTGGACAGTTTCGGAAACAGCCAAATCGACGCAGCGATGCAAAATCTGTTATGAAAAAGATTGAGGGGGCTATCCATTGCTGGATAGTCCCCTCTGAAAGATATGAATTGAAAGAATTGTCGTGTCCCGTTACTCTCGGTCGAAGGTTACGATCGGCAAGGAGAACATGGCGATATACGCCCCGTAGACCTCTTCTACCCCAAGTTTGATAACTGCCTGCACATTGTAATAGCCGTCGAAGACGATGTGCTGGGCGACACAGTCGGGATTCAGCCCGAGCCTTGAACAGTAGGCGTCGAAGCCTTCGACCTTGCGCAGACGGTCAGCTGTCCATACGAGGTGTCGCAGGCACAGCGTCGGGTCGGCATAGAGGTCTTCGGCATACGCCATGATGGCCTCGGCTTTCTCCTCATTCGACCACGTTGTGGTCGAAGTTGGCTTGGTTCTGCTGGCAAGCCACATTACATTCCAAAATGTGTGCTGCCAATCTTTGGTGTCCTCATCGACAACTTCCAGTTTGAGGTCCTCGGTTTCCACCACCTCGTCTTTGTCGTTGAGCTTGTCGATGGTAACGGTTGCAATGTTCGAGATTTCGCTCTCGGGGGCGCTCATCGTGCCAGCACCTTGTGCGGCATCCAGAGTGGAATTTTTTTTATTAATCATAATATTAAAATTTACCCTGAATGCTGCTAATTTTATACCAATTTGATTTTCAGATATTTATGTAATTTTATCAGACGGGAATATTAAAACCACATATTATTCCTTCACCCACGAAATAGGTATTGAAGACATTCCATAGGTCTTTTTGCAGTTTTGGAGCATATCATATGTGTTTTTATACGACAAGTCTTGTTTTGACACGATGTCAGAGCAGGCTGTCAGGTAATCACTAATGAATTGGCACAACTCCTGCGGGACAGCAGGTCTGATGCGGAGATGGTCTCGGAGGAACAAGAGGGTGTTGTATCCGAGAAAGCTGGCAAAGGTCGGCCGACGCTTGGGAGGATTGGCTTCGCTTGGTCTGGAATGACGGGGAGGATTACCCAAAGCGTCATAATGATTGCGGTATTCTCTTTCGACCATTCGCATGAACCAGTTACTGGTGTTCGGAATCTGGACGCTCGACATTCCGCCGTAAGAGAGCAAATATTTTTTGGATGGGTCGAGACCCTCTCTCTGCGTCTGCTGCAAAAACTCATATACCCGTAATACTTCCTGCCGTTCTGCTCCGTCTTGTAAAGCGAAGACCTCCTCATCCGTATATGGATGAAAAACCGAACTCATCAACGGAGCGAGCAGGAGTGTATGAAAGATTAAATTATGCTTTGCTAAAAAATCATATCGTTCTTGTAATGCCTCCACATTTTTGTAATACGGGAGGTCGAATATAATTCCGAAATCATCGGGGAACATATCCAGATTTTGGTACATCCAGAATTTCGGAAGGAGATTCACCCGATTGTCGTCGTCCAAATTGCAAGTCGATTCGACATACCGTTGGATATACCAATAAGAAAATCCATAGAACCGTTCAAGATAAGGACAAGTTTTTTTAATGATACAAACGGGAACAGAGATAACAGCCATAGTTTTGGAATTTGAGGATAAACAAAGATAGAAAATTCGCCTGAAATTCCGCTGAACAACCAGCCCTTAAACTTGCATTTATTAAAGATTTTTATTATATTTGTAATAGTAAATCCGAGAATAGGGAAAATTCTACTGCTTCCATAGAAAATATGTTATAGGACGGATAAGGATGGCATTATATGCTGTCCTTGTCTTTGGTCGATAGTCGCATATTTTTTGTGTCGGAAATGAAATTCCCTTATAAAAAGATATTTCACACACAGAAAAAATGCGGTGAAATCCTATCCTATTATCAATATTATATGGAAACAAGAATTATTACAGCCTCTATCACCGCCAAGTGAATAGAGCAAATTCCAGAGTTGGAAAACAGACTGCCTGAAAACTGTATTTTAGACAAGGGTATTACAGGGTGCGGTGCAACAAGACTTGCTATTACAAACGATCGTTCGACCTTAATTGCCGCACCGACGGTCAATCTTATCAAAAACAAGATGCAGGAACACCCCGACCTTTTAGGTGTTTATGGAGGTGTTACGAACCAAGAGATAGCAGACTATCTGCAAACGCACGACTGCTGAAAGATAATGGCTACATACGATGCTATTCCGCGAGTTGTGGATGTGGCAGGAACCGAGATTTATAAAAAGGCGTTCTTATTGGTGGATGAATACCACCGTCTGCTGTTCGATTATTCATTCCGCCACTCCGCGATTGCTGGTTTATTGGAGCAGGCTCCACGCTTTGCAAGTAAAACCTTTCTCTCGGCTACACCTATCGAACGAGAGTTTCTATTGGACGAGTTACAAGGAATCCCACAGGTAAAGATTATATGACCGCATGCCGAGCCGATGCAGATACGGTTGTGAGAAGAAACCAGCCCTTTGGCCGCTGTCGTTACTTTGTGCAAAAATGCCATAGCACAACAGGTCGATTTCAACCTGCATTTTTTCGTGAACAGCGTGACATTTATCGGCAAGGTGATCCGTCATGCAAAACTGACACCCGACCAAGTAAAGATAGTCTGTTCTACAAGTGGCGAGAGTTACGACCGCAACAAGGAGAAGATAGACGGATTTCCGATAAGTACGCCCAACAGTCAGTCCTGCAAAATCAATTTCTACACCTCTACCTGCTTTGAGGGTTGCGATATTTTCGATAAGGTAGGACGCACCTACATTGTAAGCGATGGTACGGCCACACATTCGATGCTGGATATATCGACCACGATACGGCAGATTGCAGGACGCATACGGGATACGCAATACAAGGAGATAACGCATATCTATTCCAAGTCCCGATACGGTCGTGATGTCAGCTACGAACAATTCAAGGCATCGACAGAACAGGAGACAGACAAGGCAGAACGCTTTTTGAAATGGTATGCTACGGCAGACGAAGATATAAAACCCACTATTTATTCGGATATGAAATTTATCAATACAGAAACGATGACATTAGACCGCAACCAATTAAAATTAGAACTGCTGAATTTCCGCAACTGAAAGGAGATTTATGCAGACAGTCGCAACCTCATTACAGAATATAAACGTAACGGCAACGAGATAACCTCGACAGATAAACATGATATTCGTATTGCCAAGTTGGAAACGAACAGTAAGGCCAAGATACCTTTTAAGGAGTTGTTCGATAGATATGCCGAGTTGAGAGCAAATAAAGGTATGTTCTCGATGAACGGCTTTGCGGCAGACCTTATCGTGAAACGTAATCCGCTTGTTCGGGAGAGTTACGAGAAATTAGGTGCGGAACGAGTGCGGGAACTGAACTATAACCAGACGCAGATAAAAAGGGAACTGCTGAAATACGAAAAAACAGAGTTGGCCTATAAGGTCGTACAGCGTATAAAGAATGACTTGCCGCAACAGACAGCCGTACCTGTACGAATCATAAAGGCGAAATTACAGCAGATTTACAATGATTTGGGAATCAAGCAGACCGCAAAGGCAAGCGATATAGCCGAGTGGTACGATGTAGATACTTGTTATAGGAATATCAACGGCAAGAATACAGCATGTGTTATCCTTATAAGGTGTAGGCTTGTAGCAAAGAAAAAGATTGCAGCAGAACAGACAGATAACAATTTAATTATTAAAAACATATAAAACTATGGCAACAAAAATAGAATGGACAGGTGAAACATGGAATCCCGTTACGGGGTGTACGCAACTATCGGCAGGGTGCAAAAACTGCTATGCAAAAACGATTGCGTTACAGATGCAAAAAGATGGAGTAAAGAGATATGAAAACGGATTTAATGTAACAACGCATGAAGATATGCTCTGTAAACCGCGACAATGAGCAGCGCCAACAATTATTTTCGTATGCTCGATGGCTGACCTTTTCCATAAGGACGTGCCGTTTGAATTTATAGATAAGGTGATGGATGTGATTCGTTCAACTCCGTGGCACACATATCAGATTCTCACGAAAAGAGCCGAGCGGATGGCCGAGTATTTTGCAACACGGGCGATACCTGCAAATGTATGGTTGGGTGTTACGGTCGAGGCTCCGAGTGTAAAATACAGAATCGACTGCTTGCGCAATCTGCCTGCTTCGATACGGTTTTTATCGTGTGAGCCGTTGGTGGAAGATTTAGGTGAACTCGACTTGACGAATATAGATTGGGTAATCGTAGGAGGTGAGCATGCAATCAATGCACGACCGATGAAAAAACCGTGGGTATTGTCGATAAAAGAGCAGGCCGAAAAACAAGGTGCATTGTTCTTTTTCAAGCAATGGGGAAGCATCGGCAGGGACGGTGTTTATCGAAGTGTAGAGCGCAACGGTAGCGAGTTGCAAGGAAAAACATATAAAGCCATGCCCGCGGTGAACAGGCACACGTTGTTTGGGTAGGTTGACAATTATCTATCCATTTCTGGGAGCTATCATTATTGGTAGCTCTTTTTTTGTTTATATACCGCACACAAGCAGATACATGAATCAAATCCCCCTCCCCATTGAGATTTGGAAATTAATATTACAGAGCGAATTTCTCTGGTAGATTATCAAGAAAAATTATAGAACAAATACAAAAGCCACAACCGAGGTGATTAGTTTAATCATTTATTAATCATCTAATTTGTAGAGTTATGCAATTAAGACAATCCATGCGTCGGGCAGCCAAGATGCGGCTTGCTCTGGCGGGAGCGTCAGGCAGCGGCAAGACCTATTCGTCGCTCCTTATCGCTTACGGAATGACAGGCGACTGGTCTAAAATCGCCGTCATTGATTCCGAGAACTGCTCGGCCGACCTTTATGCCCATCTGGGCGGTTATCAAGTCCTCACCCTCGAAAACTATGCTCCCGAAACCTACATCGAGGCCATCGGCATTTGCGAGCAGGCAGGAGCCGAGGTAATCATCATCGACAGCATCTCCCATTGCTGGGACTATCTGCTGGATTTCCATGCCAACCTGCAAGGCAACTCCTTTGCAAACTGGGCCAAGGTTACACCCCGTCAGAACGCCTTTATCCAGCGTATTCTGACATCCTCCGCTCATGTGATCTGCACCATGCGTAGCAAGCAGGATTATGTGCTCTCGGACAAGAACGGCAAGATGGTTCCAGAGAAGGTGGGCTTGAAAGCTGTACAGCGTGACAACGTGGATTACGAGTTTACCGCAGTTTTGGATATAGCGATGAACCACAAGGCCACCACATCCAAAGACCGCACAGGGCTGTTCACGGGGCGTCCCGAATTTCTTATCACGCCTGCTGTGGGGCAAGCCATCCTCAAATGGTGCAACCTTTCGAATCCGAGTGTTCAACCTCAAACTCCCTACCACCATGTACCCAGCGTTTCAGCCTAATGCAGAATTTGCCGTCGGTCTGAACTCCGACAACCCTTTCCTCGATAACCCTGCCGCAGAGGTGGCAACGACCGCAGAGGAACAACCAGCCCAACCTGCAACGACGGGTGTTGTCGTTCCTTTAGGTGTACGGCATAACCGCCACTTTATCGAGGCCAATACCAAGCCCGTCGATATAGCCCATCTGAAGAACGATTGCGTTGTTCCCGTATTCAGCAAGGACAACGAGGTGACCATCTCCCACCAGAGTTTTATCGAAACGGTATTAGGTGCTGCACACCGCATGTTCCCGCAGGAAGTGATCGACACTCCCGATATCGTCGTGTCCCATATCATCAAGGGACGGATTCCCGAAGCCATCCACAAACCCGTGAATCAGCTTTTGGAAACCGACAAGACCATCTACTACGAACGGATGGCTTTCTATTTCGAGATACCCACGATTTACGAGGATGTGGCAGGAAACAGGCTGAATCTTTCGATTGGAGGAGTAAGAGCCTACAACCACGAGAACCTCTATTCCAAGAAGACGGTCGAGAAATTCAAGGTCTTCATCGGGTTCAAGAACCTCGTGTGCTGTAACCTTTGTGTATCGACGGACGGATTCAAGAGCGAACTGCGTGTGATGGGTGTGCAGGACTTGTTCGATGCCACCTTACGCCTGTTTCAAGAATACGATGCTGAACGCCATGTAAAGCTGATGGCTGCAATGCAGGAACGACACCTTACTGAACACCAATTCGCCCAGCTTATCGGCAAGACACGGTTGTATCAATACCTGCCCACAGCCGAGCGAAAGGCATTGCCTGCTATGGAGTTTACAGACTGCCATATCAACGCGGTTGCAAAGGCGTACTACACGGACGAGAACTTCTCACGAGGGGATAATCCAGAGATTGATTTGTGGAGAGTTTACAACCTCTTTACGGGAGCCAACAAGTCGAGTTACATAGATACGTTCCTCGACCGTTCACTGAACGCTACCGAACTGATCACGGGTATAGGCAGGGCCATCGAGGGCGATACCGAGTACAAGTGGTTTGTGGAATAACCGAACGAAGACGAATACCCTTGCTGTCAATCGACGGCAGGGGTATTTTCTTTGATATGTAAACAGAGCGCAACAACCCATATTCGATAATGCTGTCTGTTGATTTATTGTGCATTAGTGTTTTTATATAAATTACAAAGCTCAAAATATCGACTTTACGCTGACATATTCTCGATAATTGAGGGTTGGAATGGTTTGCAACTCCCGATTTGAGAGGATATGTCGGTTTATTCTTTATAGCGGAATATCCCAAGCAATAAAGAACTTTTTAGAACATCAATCTTGATTTTCTGAAAGTTTAACGCGTACTTTGTAACTACAATACCCCGTTTGAGTGTTGCGTATTGAGAAACATTTTTTAACTTTGTAGCATCGTCCCAATGGGCGGTAACATATTAGTTTAGTGAAAGTGTTTCGCTAATCCTTACCGAGGAATCTGGAAAATTCAAGTGTGCAGGGATAACGCAACGCTCATCACCGTGTATAGGCATATATCATTCTCGATATATACTATTCGGTGTGGGGTATTGTTTATTTGCACATTAGGTATTCCAGAACCTCTCGGTAGATAAACGAACAACTCCACACTTTCTTTTTGCACACAATCCGCCGCCTCGGAGTTGAACGGTAAGATTTTAGGAAAACACTTGTTTAACTAAATACATCTTACTTATGAAACGAATTCTTCTTGCAGCAGCCGTCATGCTGATTGCCTCCTGTTCCAAAAACAGCAACACGGGAGATGAACCCTCGCCTGTGAAACCTACCCAAATCCCAATCAATGTCTCAATGGGTGTTTGGACCCGCGCCACAGACACCGCCTACGAAAGCGGTGACAAGGTAGGCATCTATGTCGTCAACTATAACGGTTCGGCTGCGGGAACGCTGCAATCGAGCGGAAACCATGTCGACAACATGCGTTTCAGCTACACGACGAAATGGACTCCCGACACGGAAATCTATTGGAAGGACCAGACCACGAAAGCCGACTTCTACTGCTATTATCCCTACGGCACTCCTGCCGATGTCTCGGCCCATTCTTTCGTTACGAAGGCCGACCAGTCGAAATTGGCGGATTATAAGGCTTCCGAATTCCTGTGGGGCAAAGCATCGGGCATAACTCCGACAGCCAGCGCTGTCCCTATCATTACGAACCGTTCGATGAGCAACATGCTGATTTACGTTGTTGCGGGCAAAGGTTTTACCGCAGAAACACTGGCCGCAGCGAATAAATCCGTAAAAATATGCAATGTCAAAACCTCATCTGCGATTGATTTGCGGACAGGTGTCGCAACCGCGACGGGATCGGCAACAGATATTGTGCCTTACAATGAGGGGGAATATTATCGGGCTCTTCTCGTGCCGCAGACCGTACCCGACGGGACCAACCTAATTACCGTCACGGTCGACGGAGTGGATTATACCCTGGCCAAAGGATTTACCTTCAAGGCCAATACACAGCATAAGTTTACGGTTACGGTCAACAAGTCAAGCGGCGGTGTCGACATCGGCATTGGAGACTGGGAAATCGACGATACGGATAACGGCGGAGCTGCTGAATAACTAAAATCGACAGTTTATGAAACGACATCTTATTTTTACAGGACTATTGGGCCTGTCGCTTACAGGGTGCGTGAAAGACCTCGATACGCCGACGGTCGGCGAAGGCGATACGACGCTTCCCATACAGTTGTATAACGAGATTTCGCAAATACCCACCACACGCGTCAACGACGAAGGGTTCTGCAACGGCGACGGTGTGGGCGTTTACGTCGTCAACTACGAGAACGGCACGGCGGGAACGCTTCGTCTCGAAGGCAATCAAGCCGACAACGTGCGCTATGTCTATGACGAACCGAACGGCAAATGGACGCCCGACGAAACCGTTTATTTTCGGGACAAACATACGCACGTCGATCTTATCGGCTACTATCCATACAGTACCCCGACCTCGGTCGAAGCCTATCCGTTCGAGGTAGCCAAAGACCAGTCGACCGATGCCGCCAACGGATTGTTGGGCGGCTACGAAGCCTCGGACTTTCTGTGGGGCAAAACTGTTGATGTAGCGCCTACCACACAGCGCATCAATATCAAGTTCCAGCACCGTATGGCAGGCGCATTGGTTTCGCTTTCCGAAGGTACGGGATTCGCCGAGGGTGAATTCGCCCAGTTGGAAAAGGCCGTGTTGGTGACCAATACGATCCGCAAGGCAACGATCGACCTCGCAACGGGTGAGATAACCCCTTCGGGCGATGTCCCGACGACGGGAATTGTCCCTTATAAGAAAGGCGGCGAGTTCCGTGCCGTGGTCGTACCGCAGACCGTAGCCGCATCGACGCCGTTATTCAGCATCACGGTCGACGGTACGCCCTATGTTTTCCGCAAGACCGAACCGTTTGCCTATACGGGTGGGAAGCTGCACAAGTTTACGATCGAGATTTCGAAAAAGAGCGAAAGCGGCCTTGAATTCAAACTCTTGGGCGAGAGCATCACGGCCTGGGAGACGGACAATATTTCGCACGACGCCACGGCTCGCGAGTATATCATTATCGACTGTCCCGAGGCAGGTACGCTCAAGGAGTGTATCGCAGCCGCAGGCAAGGACTATACGAAGGTCAAGAATCTGAAGGTAACAGGAACGATCGACGCCCGTGATTTCTATATGATGCGCGACGAAATGACGGCGTTACAATCCATCAATCTGAAAGAGGTGGAAATTGCGGCATATAGGGGAATAGACTCAAACTATGTTTCATTCAATGCGAATGAAATTCCTGATAATGTATTTGCAAATAAATCGACTTTAATTCGATTTGTCTTTCCTGAAAATATCACCAAGATTGGGGGCTCCGCATTCTCCCAAACTAACCTTTCTGGTTCCTTGGTTATTCCGAATGGTGTTACTGAAATAGGTACGTGGGCATTTTCAAATTGCCCATTCGGAGGAACGTTAACTTTGCCAAGATCATTGAAAATTATAAGGAATAACGCTTTTTCTGGTATAGACTGCATTGGGCCTCTTGATATTCCCAATACAGTCACTCATATATACGCTTCGGCGTTCGGTGGATGCTCTGGCTTTACAGGCCAATTAAAACTTCCTGATGGATTGCATTTCTTGGGCCCATATGCATTTGAGGGCTGTTCTGGTTTTACAGGATCTTTGACTATTCCATCTCAAATAAAAAGAATAGAAACTAGTTGTTTTAATAATTGTTCAGGGTTAAATGGCACACTTTCTTTACCCAAAGGTCTAACTGAAATAGAAAATTATGCATTTGCGCGTTGTTCATTTAGAGGAACATTAAACCTTCCTGAAAATTTATTGATTATAGGCCTCGGAGCTTTTGGATACAATCAGTTCTCTGGAGAACTGAAATTACCCCAATCCTTACCTGTAATTAAGGATAGAGCCTTCGAGGATAACCCACGATTAACAGGAATCGTAGAGTTTCCTGAAGAAATCGTATCAATCGCACCTGGTGTTTTTCTTAACTGTTCTCAATTGCAAGGTGTGGTGATCCCCAAGAATGTCGAAGCGATTCGCGAGGGGGCTTTCGAAAACTGTTTCCAACTCAATTCGATTACTTGCAAGGCACAGAATCCCCCGCAGCTGTCGGCTACGGCATTTGCAGGCGTTGCGAAGGATAACTTCACCGTCGAGGTTCCCGAAGAGGCGGTTGCCAGTTACAGCACGGCCCCTGAATGGAAAGAGTTCAGGCGTTTCGCCGCTCACCGCGACTTCTCGATTTCACGCAACCTGTTCCGTGCTCTGAACGCGTCGCATTCGAAAACGCTTGTCATGCGTGCTCCCAGCGGCGAAGCATGGAGCGTGGAATCCAAGCCCGACTGGGTAACGGTCGAGCCGATGAACGGTATGGGTAAGGTCGAGGTGACGGTAACGGTTGCCGAACAGCCCAAAGGTGCAGGCAATCGAACGGGCGAGGTGGTGTTCCTGTTGGATGGCAAAGACTACCGTTCGCGCACGACGGTCGAGCAGTACGATTACCAATATGGCGACGGCGATGTGCTGACCGCACAGCGTGCCACGAAGGGCGCGGGTGTCGATCTGGTCTTTATGGGCGACTGTTTCGATGCCAAGGATATTGCGGAAGGCAAATACCTCGATGCTATGAACGAGGCGATCGGTTATTTCTTCGCCGTGGAACCCTACAAAACCTACCGCGACTATTTCAATGTTTACACCGTTTTCGGACTGTCCCCCGACAGCGGCGTAGGAGACGTAAATACGATTCGCGAAGCGAAATTCGGCTCGGCATATGCATTGGGTGGCATCACGCCCGACGAATCGGTCTGCTTCGAATATGCCTGCAAGGCTCCGACCGTGACCCAAGACAAGATCGGGCGGACGCTTGTCACCCTTATCGAGAATACCGAGGATTACGGAGGCATCACCTATATGTGGGGCGACGGTTCAGCCATTGCCTGCTGCCCGATGAGCAGAGATGTCTATCCTTACGATTTCCGCGGGTTGGTGCAGCACGAAGCAGGCGGACACGGGTTCGGCAAACTGGGCGACGAATACATTTATCACAACGCTTTTATCCAAACCTGCCCATGTCTCTGCTGCCCGCATGTTAAAGAATTCAATGATAACAAGTCACGCGGCTGGTTCGAGAACCTTTCATTGACGGGCAATATGTACGATGTGCCGTGGTCACACTTTATATTCGATCCGCAATATTCGAATCTGGTGGATATTTACGAAGGCGGGTATATGCACATGCGCGGCGTATTCCGTTCGGAACCGAACAGTTGCATGAACAACAATGTACCCTATTTCTCGGCTATTTCGCGCGAGGCGATTGTCAAACGCATGAAAGAGTATGCGGGCGAAAGCTATTCGTTCGAGGAGTTCAAGGCTCACGACGTACTCGATGCGTCGACGGCTGGCGCAGAGACCCGTTCGATGTCTTCGGCACTCGAATTTGCGGCCTCGAACAAGCAACAGAATCCCGTCTATATGGGTGATAAACCGAAATTTAACAAATCCAAATAATGACAGCGATGAAACGATACGGCATATTACTGGTTGCGGTGCTGTTGTGTATGGCCTGCAACAAGGAGCACACGACAACGCTTCCCGACGACGCGGCGATGCGTTTCGAAATGAAGCACCCCGCAACACGCGCCACGGCAACGGCATTCGAGCAGGGCGACCGCATTGGACTTTACATCACGGAGTACGATGGCGATGCGGCTGCGCCTCTCCAAATTTCGGGCAACTGGGCCAACAATGTTGCGGCATCGCTCGATGGTGAACTCTGGACGACAGCCAAGAAAATCTTTTGGAGCGACAGCAAAATGGATGTCTACGGTTACTATCCCTATATGACACCTGTTTCCATCGACGAGCAACCCTTTGCGGTGGCGCTCGACCAGTCGACGGAGCGCAATGGCGACCAGTTGGGCGGTTATGAGGCATCGGACTTCTTGTGGGCCAAGTCGGAGGGTGTTGCACAAACCGAAGGGACGGTAGCCTTGCAGTTTGCGCACCGTTGCAGCAAATTGGTGGTGAAACTGGTGAAAGGTCCTTCGTATGAAGGTGATCTGCCCGATAATGCGACAGTCTACATTCACAGCGTTGTTCCGACAGCGACGATTGATTTTACGACAGGAGTTGTTGTGAAGGACCTGTTCGGAGAAATGGCGACGATCAAAACGCGCAAAATAGATAATGCCACTTACGAAGCCATTATCGTTCCGCAACGGTTGGATTCTCGGAGGCCTTTTATCGAAGTCGTGGTGAACGGTGTCTCCTATCTACTGGAGGACACATTCAATTTCAAAGCAGGAAAACAACACACGCTTTCGCTTACAATCAATTCCAATCCCGATCAGGTCGAAATCGAAATCGGGGGTGAAATCGAAGGCGGCTGGAACTAAAAATTTACGATAAGCAAAGGACAGACTTGTGCAAAAGGGTTAACTTTTAGACCCTCTGCACAAGTTTGTCCTTTCTATTTTACTTGCATAAGTCATAAATTTTTCGTATATTTACATCATAATCAAAGATTTAATAACAACATAAATTTTAGCTAAAATGTATAAAACGCCCAAAATTGATTGAGAAGCAAAAACCGAGACTATCGATGATATTCAGTACTCCTATGTTGCCAAATCCGTAACTTACGCACGGGATTATAATGTCTGTCTGTTTGTAGGACGCAAAACAGCAGAACCTACACCATTGAAATTCACTTATTATTTAGAACTCGACATCGACCCTGAAAAGGATATGTCAATTTGATTCCGCAAACGAGGGCAGGACATAGCAGGATTCTCCTTTCGGTTAGACCCGCAAGATTGAAAAGCAGGGATTCTCGTGCTTCCATGGCCCAACCTTATAACATTTCCCAAGTCCAATCACACCCTCAATTTGTTTGAAACCCATATCAAGAGCGATGCAGTCGTATTTGGCTACACATCATTAGAGGGCAAGCAGAAAGAGTTTCGTTTCCCGTTAGCTGGGTTCAAAGAAAAGTATTTAGAGCAGTTCATATAACAAGATATATCCTCGGCCTTTCGGTCGGGGATTTTTTTATAGAATTCTTCGCTGCTAAATATGCTATAATTAAGCCTAATATTCGCATAAAGAATAGCTGTATTTATAATAAATTAGAACCTAACTAAATAGAGGCTATTTATGAATGTAGAAAGGCTCAACCTTATAACCTATATATCACTAATTATCATAGTAATTGCATTCTTTTTTTGCCTGTTCTATGTTAGCAGGCAAAGAAAGACAGGGGCACTTATTGCCAAACGACGTTGGATTGAGCAATTACCCTCTATGATTTCTACTTTGGGAGTTCTTGGTACATTTGCAGGTATTACAATAGGTCTTCTTTATTTTGATACGGAAGATCTTGATGCCAGTATTCCGATACTTCTTAGTGGATTAAAGACGGCTTTTTTTACCTCATTAGCAGGTATGATTGGGTCTCTATTTTTATCCAGGCAGGTTAATTCGGCATTAGATGAAAAAGATGGCGGTATGTCGGATATAGATATGGCCGCAGGTCAAATTTGCAAGGCCGTAGATGCGATGAATACTACAACAAAAGAAGCTTTTGAAGAACTGAGGAATCAAAATAAACAGCAATTAGAGGCTCAATTGCATTTTTACCGAACAATAAGCGAGACGGTTTCTTCTTTAACAACTAATATCGGAGAATTGAAAGGGTTCTCCAAAAAGTTTGATAATGTCGATGCCGTTACAACCTCAATCAATAGCTTCATTGGTGAATGTCTTGAAATTACAAGTGGTATTGCAGGTGCTCAAAATGAAATATCGGATGAAATTAAAAATTTCAGTATGGTGTTGCGTAGCGAAGTAGACGAGATTGAAGAAAAGATGAAAGAAACGAATAACCTGCTTGTTGGAAAATTTGATGAATTTTCGGAACTCCTCAAAAAGAGTAATACGGAAGCCCTTGTAGATGTAATGAAAAGCGTTACCGAAGAATTCCAAAAGCAGATGAATTCGCTTATAAATAAATTGATTCAGGAAAATTTCGATCAACTCAATAAAAGCGTGGAAAGTCTGAATGTTTGGCAACAGGAGAATAAAGAAATGATAAGCTCCTTAACTAAACAATATAAAGAGATGACTGCCAATTTTGAGCAAACATCCACAACGTTGACCAAAGTATCTGGTGATACTCGTTTGCTTGTGAGCGATGGTGGCAAATTGAGGCAATTGATTGATGCGCTCAATCAAGTTATTATTGAAGATCAAAAATTCGTTAAGATCGTTGCTCAAATCGAAGAGACGGCTACATTGAGTAAAGACAATATGTTGCAGTTTGAGGAATCGACAAAATCGCTTAATGAATGGGTTCGTAAACAGCGAAATTTCGTTGATGGGGTACAGATACTCATTCAGAAGTTAGAAGAACTCAATAAATTGCGCGATTATAACGAACAATTTTGGCAAAATACTAAACGCAGTTTAGAAGAGGGCGTGGGATTCATTACACAGGGTTCGAGAACACTCAACACACAACTTACGGCATTGGACAAACAATTTTATGCCCGATTGAGTACCACGCTGGCTGAACTGGATGCTTGTATTCAAGCAATGATTAGAAAGAACTGATTATGGCTAAATCCAATGTGTGGATGTCGGTTTCTGACCTGATGACGGGGCTGATGATTATTTTCCTCTTCATTGCCATTGCATATATTAGTCGTGTGCAACAGAATCAGACTGTGCTTACAGATTATATCGAGACAAAGAATAAATTGTACGACAAATTAGTTTCTGAATTCAAGCAAGATACCGTTAAATGGCAAATGGCAATCGGGAGGGACTTATCCATGAAATTTAATAATCCGACAGTTTTGTTTGCACAAGGTAGCGCATATTTGACCCCACAGTTCAAATCAATTCTCGATGAATTTTTACCGAGGTATTTCGATATTTTGCTTAACGATAATTTAAGAAGCAAAATTCAGGAAATTCGTATAGAGGGTCATACAGATAACGTCCCATATCCTAAAAAACATGCAGATCCCTATATTGCAAATGTTATTCTCTCTCAAGAGCGGGCTCTTAATGTGTTAATATATCTTCGACAGATGCCCATATTTCAACAATATACAAAAGAGCAGAAAGAGTTGTTGGAATTTTGGTTCACGGCCAATGGCCTTTCGTATGGAAAATCGCTGGACAGTAACGGTAAATATACCTATAAAACGAAGAATGAGATTGATCCGACTGCATCCCGTCGTGTGGAATTCCGCATCGTGACCAGCGGAGAGGAAGTGCTTGAAAATTTTGTAAATAAAAATGCTGAATACGATGGCCAATGACGAACCTATTTACAAATTTGAAAGGTTGAAGTCCTTGCTAAAATCAATGGGGTATCGCATTGATAAAGCCATTGGCTATAAACCCTTAAAAATTGAGGACGTTGATATAAATGATATTCGTAAAAATATCAAATTTACAGACAAAGGCATTTTTTTAATTGACGAGGAGGATAATCAAGAGCGTCAGATTTTTCTATATAAACGAAATTATCGTTTGACAAAATACGGGAAACCGCGTTTTCATATTCGAGAGTGCCAGACAATTCAAGATTTCATAAATTCAGGAACATTAAAATCTGAATATCGGCGAGCCAATACGGACCCAGTTTCGGTTAAAGATATGGATAATAACATGCAAGAGGTAGAGATTCGCAATCTTCCTCTTTGCAAATACTGTATGAATATGGCTTTAGGGAAATACTCTGCAAATATGACATCTGCTGATTTTGTTGAAATATTGAAGCGGGCAGATGATTCATACGAGGAGGCCCAAAATAAAGATATAGAGGTTGATATATTTGGTTATACAAAAGATTGGACAAAAATTAGTCTTGCCTACCGAGAGTTGCATGAATACACCTGTGAGAAGTGTGGATTGCATATAACAAATCCATTCGACCAATTATTTATGCAAACACATCATAAAAATGGAAATAAGGTAGATAATAGACAGTCTAATTTGCAATGTTTGTGTATTCGTTGTCATGCAAATATAGACGCCCGACATAAAGCTAATTTTGCCAGAGGAGGCAATCGAATTACTCTGGAAGATTTTAACACAAAGTATCCTCAATAAAACAAAAGCAACATACACTCTCTTAAAAGGAGAGAACAGGGAGGAGGGGAAAATTTCTCGCGCGTTTTTCTGCCCAATTCCCGTCTTTTTTCATAACTTTAATTAATTATTATTAACCCTGCAACTTGTGTAAACCGCTGTGTAAACCGCAAATATCGAAAGGAGTTTTCTGCAATGGAAATGTGCCCCACAACGCACTCTGACGCACATTTAGCCCATAGCTCAGTTGGTCAGAGCAGCGGACTCATAATCCGAAGGTCGTGGGATCATGCCCCTCTGGGCCCACAGAAAAAGAGGTTACGAATTGCCGTAACCTCTTTTTTCGCACTCTTCGGGAGCGGCGTTATTCCAGCTTCGCCGCGTCGGAGGCCAGCTTTTCGTAGATGGCGACCATTTCGCCGAACGATCCCTCGCCGCGTTTCAGCTCGTACATGAAGACGCCCTTGTAACCGGCCTTCATCAGCGCCCCGTACAGCGCGGGCCAGTCGATCTTGCCCTTGCCCGGAAGCCAGTGACGCTCATCGACCATGTCGTAATCCGAGACATGGACGGTCGCAATCCGGTCGCCGCACGCCTCGACGAAGTGCAGCAGGTCCTCCGAAAGCAGGTGGTTCGTGTCGAAACAGATTTTCACCTCGGGATAAGGGGCGATGATGCGCAACAGCTCGGCCGAGTTCCGCCCGAGGCACGTGCGGGGCAGATCCTCGATGCACAGCTGCGCGCCGATCCGCGCCGCCTCCCTGCGCAATATGCCGATCGAAGCGATGCTGTTCCGGATACGCTGCTCGCGCTCCCCGTCCGCAATCGGTTCGGAACTGGGATGCAGCACCAGTTTCTCCGGTCCCACTTCGCCGCAGATCGCGATCATTTCGGTCAGGAATTCGAGGTTGGCCATGCGGGCGCTGTCGTTCAGCACCGAGATGTCCAGCTTGCGGGAGAACGGGAGGTGGCACGACCAGACCTTTAGACCGGCCTCGTCGGCCATGCGTTTGGCGTGCAGCGCCTTCTCGCGGATTTCAGCCACGGTCCCGCGGCCGCTGATGCCGATTTCGACATACTCCACGCCGGCCTTCGCGGCGGCGGCCATCTCCTCGGGGCTCATGCTGCTGGTCGAGCTTCCGACGCCGAGACACTGGGCCGTCAGGTTGGCGGCGCACACCAGCGCCGCTGCCGTAAACAGAATTCTTTTTTTCATCGCTTCCGGTTATTTGGTGTAGTTTTTCACGCAGCGGACGTTCAGATAAATATCCTTGGCCGCCTCCTGATTGGTCTTGGTCTGAAGGTTCAGACTCGTACCGCTGATGACCAGCGAACGGGCCGTCGAGGCGTTGGTTTGCCCGATGAACCACACGTAGCCCCATTTGCCCAGCGCGCCGCTGTTGAAACTGCCGTCGGCCTTCTGATAGCCCAGCGGATACCAGCCGAAACCGATGCTTTCGGCCCCGTCGACGAATTGCAGGAGGGGTTCCCCGGCGTCCGTGAGCGTCATATTCGCCTGATTCCAAATACCGCCGTCAACGATACGGCCGTTGCCGCCGCGCAGCCATGCGCCGACGTTGCCCGTATTCTTGACCGTGCAGCCCGACTTGTAGAATCCGGCCTTCGTAATGGCATTCTCGGGTTTCCCGTCGTGACCGCCGGAGAAGGTGTATCCGCCCTGCGCGAAATCGTCGGGAATGGCATACTCGCTTTTGATAGCCATCAGCATGTCCCACCAGTCGTTGGCGTTGGCCACGTGCCAGCCTTCGGGACAGCAGCCGCGTATCTGGACGCCGAACTCGCCCTCCTCCGTACCGTCGAGTTTGAAAGCGTTGCCCACGTCGTCCACCCCTTCGTAATTCTGCACATAGGGACACTGCTCCGCCGTACAGCCCGATATGCCGGTCATCGCCTCATACCAGGTGTAGTAACGGCCCTTTGCGTCGTTCAACCGCTGCAAATGCGACGCCTCCAACCCCGCAACCGAGAAAGCCGTCAGGTCGGGCGCAACGCCCAGGTTGCCGTCCTCGCCCGCTTCGTGGCAGTTCTCGGTCATCCACCAGCGTTTGCCGTACTTCTTGATCGTATAGCCCGGCAACTCGATGGGGACCGACACGGTGATCGCCGCGAAATACTCGCGCACCTTGCTCGCGCCCAGTTCGTTTTTGGCCACCACCGACACCGACTGGGCGGGAATCACCACGTCGTCGTTGACCACCCTGACGGTGATGACGTTGGTTCCCTGACCGTCGATGATCGAGATTTTCGACTTCTCCTGCTCGGCGATCGTCCATTCGTAGGTCTCGGCCCACTGAACCTTCGAAACCGAGAAGGTGAACTCTTCGCCGCCGTTGCAGGTGAGCGTTGCCGGCACCTTCGTGATCGGCCCGGGTTTCTTGGGAACGGTCATCTCCTGGATTTCCTCCTCGGTGTCGCGTTTCACGGCCTCGGTGCAGGCGACCAGCGCCGCAGCGGCGGTCATGCATGCCGCGGCCATCATGTATTTTCGGATGTTTTTCATCGTTTTTGCATTTTAAGTTTTACAAAGTGTGAACCTCGGGATACCCGAACGGATTCTCCACATACCAGCGGGCCTTGTAAATCTGGTAGCCCGCGCGGTTGAACAGCCGGTTGCCCTTCATGTCGCACACCTCGGCCGACCACCAGTTGCTCCCGCCCGACGTGGGGCGCATGACGATCGTGGAATACCCCTCCGGACCCGTCGAAATGCTCTTGATGGTGTTCTGCTGGAAGATCTCCACGTCGAGGAACTTCTCCGCCGCACAGTCGAACTTGTAGACATGCTGATTCGTCGATACATACATCGCATCCTCCCCGCAGACGGGCGCCAGGTCGTGGGCATCGGTATTCCCCGCCGCCATATCGTAAGAGCGCACCTGCGTCAGTTCCGGATCCGTACGCTTCCCGTTGTAGGCGAGCTTGAGCAGCTGGGCGCCCGTCGCCGTCCAGAGGCAGCCGCGCTTCCGGTCCCAGACCACGTTGTGGGCCGAATGGACCGGCATGGTGAAGGCGGGTCTGGAAACGTAGCTGTCGGCGCCATTGTACACGTAGACGCTCAACAGGTTGCCCGTGCTCGACGCCACGACGACATTCCCGTCGGGCAGCACCTCGGCCGAGTGGGGGTTTCCGCCCGGCTTGGCGTAGAACATCGCCTTCTTGTCCGCAATGCGGATCAGCGCCACGCCGCCGCCCGAAGCCGTGACGAGCACGCACGTACGGTTGTAGACCGGCTTGGCCTCGTCGGGCAGATCGAACCACGCCTGTTCCGCAGCCGAAAGCCCGCTGTCGGCGGCCGTCCACTCCCAGGCGACCTTTCCCGTCGGCTGGTCGATCATCACGATCCGGTTCTTGGCCTGCTCGGTCAGAATCATCACCTTCGTGGCCTTGTCCAGGTCGATCGTCTCCTCCTTGTCGTCGCCCGGCCGCCAGGGAACGTAAGGTCCCTCCTCCTCGTCTTTGCTGCAAGCCTGAAGGAGGAATGCGGCGGCCAGTATCCACAGATATTTTTTCATAATTGCCAGTTAGCGGTTGTCGGATTAATAATTGGGATTCTGTTCGAGTTTCTTGTTCAGCAGGATCTGGTCCGCCGGAACGGGCCACCAGTAGTCGCGGTCGGGGTCGAACGCCCGGACGGCGATGTCCGTGCCCGCATAGTCCTGAATCACGGCGTTCATCACCAGCTCGGCGGTCATCCAGCGGCGGATGTCGTTGTAATAAAGCCCCTCGCCGGCGAATTCGACGCGGCGCTCGTGGCGGATGATCTCGCGCATTTCGGACTGGCTCTTCGAACCGTAGGCGTAGGTGGGCATGCCGACGCGGCCGCGCACGCGGTTCACGGCGTCGTAAACGGCATCGGAGGGCGTGGCGTCGACCTCGTTCTGCGCCTCGGCGAACATCAGCAGCACGTCGGCGTAGCGGATGAACATGTAGTTGGTCTCGCCGTTGCTGTCGTCCGAATCGCGCTTCTGCGCGTCGTAGATCGTGAGTTTCCTGTGTGCGAAGCCCGTGAACTGGCACACCTCCCCGGCCGGGCAGTTGGCCTTGCCGAGGAACGTGCTCCCGGGATAGAAATTCGTCGCCGCGAAACGCGGGTCGAGGTTGTCGTACTTGCCCATCGTGGCCGCACCGTCGGTCGTCGTCCGGTAGTCCATCACCAGATCGAGCAGCGGTGCGTTGTTGCGGTACTGGACGCTGTAAACGTTGAACGAATTGACGGCCGTGTTCTTGGTCTTCGAAAATTCGATGTTGAAGACGCACTCGCAGCTGTGCTCGTTCGCCGGCAGGAAGAGTTTCCGGTAGTCGCCGAACAGGTCGTAGCCCGCCTGGGCCTCCTTCTCGATCACGGCTTTGGCCGCATCGGCCGCAGCCTGCCATTTCGCGGCGTCGTTCGAGGGGTTGACCAGCTTGCTGGCCTCGAAAAGCAGCAGACGGGCCTTGAGGGCCATCGCCGCGCCGCGCGTGGCGCGCCCCTGGTCGGCGGCTTTGGTCCACTGCCAGTCGAGCAGTTCGCGGTCGATGATGTCGTTCAGATCGTCGAGAATCGCCCGCACCACCTCCTCGCGCGAGGCGCGGGGCAGCGAACCGTGCGCATAGACAGGCTCTTCGAGGATCAGCGGCACGCCGTTGTAATAGGTCACCAGCATGTAGTAATAGAGCGCGCGGAGGAACTTGGCCTCGCCCTCCATCTGCACCCTGCGGTCGTCGGCCACGGCGGCGGCAGGCAGGCGGTTGAGATGGGTGTTGCAGCGTCCGATGCCCTCGTAGCACTTTTTCCAGCGGTTGGCGATGATGCCCGAGCTGTTGGCCGTGTGGGTCCCCTGGGCGATGACGTTGTATCCGCCCGCGTTGTTGTAATTATAGGCGTTGGGCGTGCAGGTCTCTTCGAGCAGCGGCGCCGAGTCTCCGAACAGCGCGCTGTTGGTCAGTATATTGTAACAGCCGGTCATGGCGGCCTCGGTTCCTTCTTCGGTTTCCCAGAACGTCTCGACCGTATATTTGTCGGTGGGAATGGTGTCGAGGTTGCAGGAGGCCAGCGCCGCCGCACCGCAAAGCATCAATCCGATTACTGTTTTTTTCATGTTTTTCCGTATTTGAAGCGATTAGAAAGTAATGTTGAAGCCGAAGTTGATCGTCCGCAGCGAAGGATACTGCATCAGGTTGGTCGACGAAAGGTCGATCTCGGGGTCGAACATCTTCAGCGGGGAGATCGTGAAGAGGTTCTCGCCGTTGACGAAGATCTGGCACTGGCTCATTCCGAGCTTCGAAATCCACCTCTTGGGGAGGGTGTACGAGAGTTGCAGCTGCTTGCAGCGCAGGTACGACGCATCGTAGAGCCACTGCGTGTTCTTGTAGTCGTGCATCTCGGGCGCGCCCGTGGCGGTGTGGAGGATCGGCAGGCGGGAGTTGTGGTTCTCGGGGGTCCACGCGTCGGTCGCCCACTCCTTCAGCACGCCCGCTCCGTTCCAGAACGGGGCTGCGAGGTTGCCCGAAAGATAGGTCTTCACGTCGGCGACGCCCTGGAACTGCGCCGAAAGTTCGAGTCCCTTCCATCCCAGCGAGAAGTTGAAGGCGTAGGTGATGCTCGGCGTGAGGTTGCCGCAGACGGCGCGGTCGTCGTCGTCGATCTTGTCGTCGTTGTTGAGATTCTTGTAGCGGATGTACCCGGGCTTCACGCCGCTGCCGACGGTCACCGAATTGGCGATCTCCTCGTAACTGTTGTAGAAGCCGTCGGCCTGGTAGAGATACCACGCGTCGATGGGTTCGCCCTCGCGGATGATGTTGAAGGTCTTGATGTACTCCTGCCCGTCGAGGTCGACGACGATGTTCTTGTTGTAGCAGAAGTTGCCGCCGAGGCTGTAATGGAAATTCTTGACCGCGCTCCGCCACTGGAGGTTCAGCTCGACGCCGTCGTTGGCCACCACGCCGATGTTCTGCTTCGGGCCGTTCAGGTTGCCGATCTGCGCCGGAATCTTCACGTCGCGCAGGATGCCTTCGGTGCGTTTCTTATAGAGGTCGACGCTGAACAGCAGGCGGTGGTCGAAGGCCTCGAAATCCAGTCCGAGGTTGTAGGTGCGGGTGGTCTCCCACGAGATGTTCTCGTCGACGAAATCCTTGATCGCCGCGCCGCCCGACAACACGTCGCCGAAGCTGTAATTGTAGCTCTTGTTCGCCAGCACGGCCATCAGGTACTCGTAGTTGCCGATGGCCTGGTTGCCCATCTCGCCGACCGAGCCGCGGAGCTTGAGTACGTCGACCGCCCGGACGTTCTGCATGAAATTCTCCTTGTCGATGCGCCATCCGACCGACACGGCGGGGAAGAAGGCCCATCGGTTGCCCTTGGCGAATTTCGACGAGCCGTCGTAACGCGCCGTCACGTCGATCAGGTATTTCTCCTTGTAGTCGTAGGTGATTCGCCCGAAGTAGGAGAAGAGCAGTTCGAGCGACGATCCGCCCGAAATATCCTCCATCGTGGAGCCGACCGACAGGGCGGTGAGCTGGTTGTTGAAGTAGTCGCGTTTCTTGGCCTGGAAGTTCTTGCCGTCGTAACGCTTGTACTCCGTGCCGACCATCACGTTGAAGTTGTGGTTGCCGCCGAAGCTCTTGCCCCACGAAAGGGTGTTGTAGAAGGTGTAGTTGATCGCGTTGTTGTCCCAGTCCTTGGCCGAAACGTAGGCGCTGAAGTTCTTCCGCTCGAGGGTTTTGGGATTGTAGGTGTACATCGCGTGCTTGAAGTCCTTCGAATAGTGGTCGACCTTCACGTAGCCCAGGTTGGCGTTGTACTTGATGCCCCACGGCAGGTCGTAGCCGATGTTGATGCGCCCCAGAATGCGGTGAAGCTGACGTTTGGTGTTGCCCTCGTGCAGCTCCATGAGCGGATTCTCGGGGTTGTTGCGCCCGGGGGTCGAGAGCCACGTCGAGAGCCACTTGCCGTCGGGCAGCTGCGTGCCGAAGATCGGCAGGGCGCGGTTGATGACGTTGACCGTCGTCGATACGCCGTAGATCGGGTCGGTGTTGTAGCGCAGGTTGCCCAGCAGGCTGATGCCCACCTTCAGGCGCTTGGTCACCTGCGCGTTGATCTTCATGTCCCACGAGAAGCGTTCCGCGTCGTCGTTGGCGACCATGATGCCGCGCTGGTTCATGTAACCGCCGCCCAGCGAGTAGGAGATCTTGTCCGTGCCGCCCGAAACGCGGGCGTTGTACTGCTGGAGAAAACCGTTCTGGTAGCAGAGGTCGTACCAGTCGGAGGCGGGATAGATGTACTTGTCGTGCTTCATGCCCTCCTCGTATTCGAGGATGTCGTCGCGGTTGTAGGTCACCGTCAGCTTGCCTTCGTTCAGTTCGGCCTGGTTGCGCATGTTCATATACTGAATCGGGTCGGTCACCACGTCGGGCACGTAGGTCGCCGACTGAATGCCGAAGTTGGCGCTCAGCTTCACCACCGGTGCGCCCTTCTTGGCCTGCTTCGTGGTGATGAGGATGACGCCGTTGGCGGCCTTGGAACCGTAGATCGAGGCCGAAGCGTCCTTCAGCACCGAGATCGTCTCGATGTCGCCGGGATTCAGCTCGTTGAGCGAATACTCCATGCCGTCGACCAGCACCATGGGGCTGGAACTGCTCATCGTGCCGACGCCGCGTATGCGGATCGTCGCGCCGTCGCTGCCGGGCTTCGACGAAGCCTGGTTGATGTAGACGCCGGGCATCGAATAGAGCGCCTGCGAGGCGTGCGTCATGGGCTGGTTCTCGATCTCCGACATCTGGCGCACGGCGACCGAGCCGGTCAGGTTGACCTTCTTCTGCACGCCGTATCCGATCACCACCACGTCGTCGAGGAGCTGGTTATTCTCCTTCAGCACCACGGTCAGATGCGTCCGGTTGCCCACTTCGACCTGCGCCGCGTCGTAACCGATGAACGACACGCTGAGCCGCGCGCCCGCAGTCACGTTCAGGGCGAATTCGCCCTTCGAATTGGTCACCATGCCGTTCGTCGTGCCCTCGACCAGCACGTTCGCCCCCACGATCGGATCGCCGGCCTCGGTCTCGACGCGGCCCTTCAGCTGGTATTCCCGGCCCCGGCCTGCCGGGTCGGATTTGTAAAGCACGATGTGGCGGCCTTCGAGTTTGGCCAGAATTCCCTGGTCGGCGAGCACGCCGTCGAGCAGTTTCAGGACGTTCTGATCGTGCGCCTCGACCGAAACGCGCTTCCGGAGGTCGATCTCGCTCTCCCGATACCAGAACGAGTAGCCGCTCTGCGTCTTGACCGCTTCGATCACCTCGCGCACGGTGGCGTTCTTCAGCGTCAACGAAATCACGGGATTCTGCGCGTAAAGAGCCTGGGCCGCCACCGTGAACCAACACAGGGTCAGCAATCCGCTCAGTCTGCACAGCATCCGCTGGCCGAAAAGGTCCCGGAAGGACCTTCTGCTGGTAGAATTGTTACTCATAAGGATTGAAATTTAGGTTGTAGTGAAAAAAATCGTGAATCTCTATCGGTTTCTGTAAAGCTCGAAATGGTTCTTGCGGCTGCGGCAGAGGATACGGCTGTCGGCCGAGATGATCCGCATGATTTCGTGGATGTTCTCGCCGTCGACGAACTCACCCGTGAAACAGATCCTGCGCAGCCGTTCGTCGGGGATCGTGATGTCGACGTTGAACTGCCTTTCGAGGCTCCGGGCGATCGACGCCAGGGGTTCGGCCCGGAAGTAGAGCCTGTCCTCCTGCCACGAGAGCACCTGCTCGACGTTCACCCTGCGCAGCGACAGCAGTCCGGAGGTCCTCTCGAAGAATCCCTGCTCGCCGGGACGCAGCCGCACGCTCCGCGACTCGGGACCGCCGTCCACCAGCAGGCTGCCCGTCGCCAGCGTGATCTGGTAATTCTCATCCTCGGAATAGGCGTGCACGTTGAAAGTCGTTCCGAGCACCGTCGAGACGACCTGTCCCGTGACGACGACGAAGGGCTTGCGGGCGTCGTGCTCGACCTCGAAATAGGCCTCGCCGTCGACCTCCACGCGGCGTTCGTCGCCGAACAGCGCGGGATAGACGATGCGGGTGCCGCCGTTGAGCCGCACCCGCGAACCGTCGGGCAGCACCACGTCGGACTTCACGCCCAGAGGCGTCGAGACGCTCACCGGCTGCGCCGCGGCGACCAGACGGCTTTCGGTCCGGCGTCCGCCCATGAACCAGCTGCCGCAGACGACGCCCGCCATCACGGCCGCAGCCGCGGCGTAGCGGACGATCCGCATCCGGATTCCCCGGCGGCGGATGCGCGAGCGCACGTCGGCCCACACCGCCTCCCGTATTCCGTCGGCCATGGCGTCGACTCCGGGTCCCACCCGGATGCCGTCCAGCAGCTCCGCCAGCCTGCGGCGGTCGCGCTCCGAACCTTCGATAAGTTCCGCCATCTCCGGCTCCCTCTTCGTATGGTGATATTGCATGATTTTTCCTTTTTGGTCGTGTATACAACTATAGAGTGCGAAAGCCGCGGTTCCGTTTAAGGGAACCGCGGCTTTTTTTCGTTTTTTTTCATTCCGGCAGGCGTCAGAAACGCGCCGTGAAGAGGAACAGCAGCAGGGAAACCAGCTTCAGGTCGGGATAATGCGTGCGTATGCCGGCCACGATCCTGTCGACGGCGATCTTGATCTGGACCCGCACCGTGCTCTCGGAGAGCGACAGCGCCTCGGCGATCTCGCGCGACGACAGCCCCTCCTGCCGGTTGAGCAGGAACACCGTGCGGCAGCGTTCGGGCAAATCGTTTATGAGACGGCGCACCAGCTCCTCGACTTCGGCCTCTATCAACCGGCTATCGGGAGCGTCTTCGCTGTGGGGGGGGGAATTTCGGTCGATCAGCGAGATGGGAATCTCCTCGAACGAGAGGCAGCGGCGGCGCGTACGGGACTCCTTCAGATACCGGTTCGCCTCGTTGCGCGCGACGACGTAGAGGTAGGCGTCGATGTTTTCGATCCTCCGCAGCGCGACGCGGGACTTCCAGACGGCGACGAAGACGTTGCTCACGACCTCGCCGCAGGCCTCCCTGTTGCGCAGAAAATAGTAGGCGAACCGGAAAACGCTCCGGTAATAGAGATCATAGAAAACCCGGAAAGCGTAATCGTCGTTCTCGCTTACGGAAACAAGCAAATTCTCAAGTTCTTTTTTCTTCTCCACGTCCGGGCATGTTCAGGCTTTCACAAGACAAAATTAGGAAACTTTTTCAGAACCGCAATATACGGTTCCGTTAAAATCCCGCGACGCGGCCCCGGAGCGGCAGCCGCAAAGAGAGAGAGGGACCGCGCCCTCCGCACGGTCCCTCTCTCCGCCGGCCTGCGGCCGGATTATTTCCCTTCGTCGCCGCTGCGGATCTCCTTGCGGCGGATCTTGCCGCTGATGGTCTTGGGCAGCGACTCCACGAACTCGATCACGCGCGGGTATTTATAAGGAGCCGTGATGTGCTTCACATGGTCCTGCAACTCCCTGACCAGCGCCTCCCCGGCCTGCCCGCGGTAGGCCTCGGCGAGCACGATCGTCGCCTTGACGACCTGGCCGCGAATCTCGTCGGGAACGCCCGTAATGGCGCACTCCACCACCGCCGGGTGGGTCATCAGGGCGCTCTCCACCTCGAACGGACCGATGCGGTAGCCCGAACTCTTGATCACGTCGTCGGCACGCCCCACGAACCAGTAGTAGCCGTCCTCGTCGCGCCACGCCACGTCGCCCGTATAATACACCCCGTCGTGCCACGCCTCGCGGGTCAGCTCATCGTTCAGGTAGTAACCCTTGAACAGCCCGAGGGGCTTGCCCCCGTCGGTGCGGATCACGATCTGCCCCTGCTCGCCGTCCTCGGCCGAACGGCCGTCGGGGGTCACCAGGTCGATCCGGTACTGGGGATTGGGCACGCCCATGCTCCCGGGTTTGGACTTCATCCACGGGAACGTGGCCAGTGTCAGCGTCGTCTCGGTCTGCCCGAAGCCCTCCATCAGGCGGATGCCCGTCAGGCGCAGGAAGGTGTCGTACACGGCTCCGTTCAGCGCCTCGCCCGCCGTGGTGCAGTACTCCAGCGACGAGAGGTCGTATTTGGTGAGATCCTCGCGAATCAGGAAGCGATAGACCGTCGGAGGCGCGCACAGCGACGTGATGCGGTACTGCTCGATCTTGCGCAGCATGTCCGCGGGCGTGAACTTCTCGTGGTCGTAGACGAACAGGCAGGCCCCGGCCAGCCACTGCCCGTAGAGTTTGCCCCACGCGGCCTTGGCCCACCCCGTGTCGGCGATCGTCAGGTGCAGGCTGCCTTCGTGGAGGTTGTGCCACAGCAGCCCCGTGGTGATATGCCCCAGCGGATAGGTGAAGTCGTGGGCCACCATCTTCGGCTCGCCGGTCGTCCCCGAGGTGAAATACATCATCATCACGTCGTCGTTGGCGTTCACCCGCTCCGGGCGCACGAAAGGAGCCGCCTTTTCGATGCCGGCGTGGAAATCGAGAAACCCTTCGGGGACCTCGGGACCCACGCTGACGAGCAGTTCGGTCGTGGGGCTTTCGGGCATGGCCGCCGCGATGTGATCGGTGATCACCCGCTCGCCCGCCGCGACGATGGCCTTGATCCCGGCCGTATTGCAGCGGTAGACTACATCCTTTTTGGTCAGCAGGTGGGTTGCCGGGATCACCACCGCGCCCAGCTTGTGCAGCGCCAGAATCGAGAACCAGAACTCGTAGCGGCGCTTGAGGATCAGCATCACCACATCGCCCTTTCCGATGCCGAGGCTCTGGAAATACGAGGCCGTGCGGTCGCTTTCGCGCTTGATGTCGGCAAAGGTGAACCGGATTTCGGCGCCCTGATCGTCGGTCCACAGCAGCGCCTCCTTGCCGGGCTGCTCGGCGGCGTATGCATCCACCACGTCGTAGCCGAAATTGAAATTCTCCGGAACCCGTATGTGCAGGTTCTTCCGGTAATCCTCCTGCGAGACGAAGGAGGTCTGGGATAAAAATCGCTCTACCATGCTGCCGTTACATTATTATGGCCAGAAACCGCACCGTTTTGCCGTCGAGGGCTTTCATCCCGTGCGGCAGACCCGAATCGAAATAGAGGCTGTCGCCCGTGTTCAGCACGATCTCCTTGCCGTTCAGCCCGATCAGCAGGCGGCCCTCCAGCACGTAGTTCATCTCCTGCCCGGGATGGCAGTTCAGGTGCATCGGGGCGTCGTCCGCAGCCGGCTCGACCGTCACGATGAAGGGGTCGATCTTCCGGTCGCGGAATCCCGCCGCCAACGCCTCGTACTTGTAGGCCTTCTGCCGTTCGACCGACACGCCCTTTCCGGCGCGGGTGATGAAATAGGCGTTCATCTTCGGCTCCTCGCCGAACATCAGCACATCGAGACTGATCCCGTAATGGCGGGATATGGTTTGCAGCACGTTCACCGAAAAATCGGCCGTGCCGCTCTCCATCTCCCTGTACTGTCCGACCGGAAGGTTGCAGCTCGCAGCCACCTCCTCCTGGGTCAGTTCAAGCGCTTCGCGCAGCCCGCGCAAACGGGTCGCAATCGACTGAATAGGGTCACACATTGTCTTTTCGTTTTAAATGAAAGGTCCGCGCTGCGGGTCCCGGACGAACAGGTTACAATCCGGAAGGCCGCCCGTACGGCCCCTGCGCACCGCACGGGCCGTTTTCACTGGATGCAGGCCGTAAATATACTAAAAACTCTTAAAAACCGCAACTTCGCGCTCCGTTTCCCTTCCGCGCGCCTGCGGCGGCTGTAATCAATCCGGCGGCGGAGCGTTTCGCCAAACGAGAGCGGCGGCCATCCTCCCCGACCGCCGTTTTTCCGCCGGATGCAAAAAAATCCGGGCCGGATTTTGTTTTTTCCCGCAGAAACCCTATATTTGCCTCCAACAACCGGACGAATGACGATTTTCAACCATATCCATCATCACCATCACCACTTTACCGAGGGGTAGGTCGATTATGTATATGTAAGAGGTTATTATAGAATACATGAAGCTCACCCCCTGCGGGTGGGCTTTTTTGCGTGCCGAACCGCAGGTGGGTGTCCGAAAGAAGCAAACAATCAAACACACACCGAATATGTTACGAATAGCCATCCAGGCCAAGGGCCGACTGAACGAACAGAGCATCGACCTGCTTTCCGAAGCAGGCATCCGCGTTGCCGAGAGCAAGCGCAAACTCATCTCCCGTGCGGAAGGGTTTCCGCTGGAAGTCCTCTACCTGCGCGACGACGACATCCCGCAGGCCGTCTCGATGGGGGTCGCCGACCTGGGCATCGTGGGGCTGAACGAGGTCGCCGAGAAGGGTTTCCCCGTCGAGCAGATCATGGACCTCGGGTTCGGAGGCTGCCGCCTCTCGCTGGCCGTACCCAAAACGACCTCCTACGAAGGCCTCGCGTTCTTCCGCGGCCGGCGCGTCGCCACCTCCTACCCCAACATCCTCGCCCGCTACTTCGCCGAGAAGGGGATCGAGGCCGAGATCCACACCATCGAAGGCTCCGTGGAGATCGCCCCGGCGGTAGGCATGGCCGACGGCATCTTCGACATCGTCTCCTCGGGCGGCACGCTCATCTCCAACGGGCTGGTCGAGGTCGAGAAGGTCCTCTTTTCCGAGGCGGTGCTCATCGCCTGCCCGGGGCTTGACAGCGACAAGCGCCGCGAAACGGAGCAGCTGACCTTTCGCCTCAACTCGATCCTCGACAGCCGCGGCATGAAATACGTGCTGATGAACCTCCCCAAGGAGCGGCTCGGCGACGCCATCCGGATACTCCCCGGCATGCGCAGCCCGACGGTGCTGCCGCTGGCGCAGGAGGGGTGGTGCTCGATCCACGCCGTCATCTCCCAGGACCAGTTGTGGGAGCGCATCGAACGGCTCAAGGAGATCGGGGCCGAAGGCATCCTGATCCTGGCACTCGAAAACATGATCCGCTAAAAATCCGGAACCGTCATGGAAATTCTGAAAATCCACAACAATCCCGAACGCGCCGAGTGGGCCGCCCTCACCGAGCGCTTCACCCGGGAAGAGGAGGAGATCACGCGACAGGTGACCGAAATCCTCGCCGACGTAAAATCCGGCGGCGACCGCTCGCTGCGCGAAGTCACCCGCCGCGTCGAGGGGCGCGATCCCCGGACGTTCGAAATTCCGGCCGACGTGCGCGCCGCAGCCGCCGCGCTCATCCCCGCCGCGCTGAAAGAGGCCCTCGCCGCCGCGAAAGCGAACATCGAGACCTTCCACCGCGCCCAGCTGCCGCCCGAGGTCGACATCGAGACGATGCCGGGCGTCCGGTGCGTGCAGCGCGCCGTGCCGATCCGCCGCGTGGGCCTTTACATCCCGGGCGGCAAGGCGCCGCTCTTCTCCACGGTGCTGATGCTGGCCGTCCCGGCCCGCGTCGCCGGCTGCGGGGAGGTCATCCTCTGCACCCCCGCGCGCCCCGACGGCACGATAGCCCCCGAAATCCTCTATGCCGCCGATCTGTGCGGCGTCGACCGCATCTTCTCCGTCGGCGGGGCGCAGGCCGTGGCGGCCATGGCCTACGGCACGGAGAGCATCCCGCGCGTCGACAAGATTTTCGGTCCCGGCAACCGCTATGTCACCAAGGCCAAGCAACTGGTCGGCGCCAACGACGTGGCCGTCGACCTGCCCGCCGGGCCCTCGGAGGTGCTGGTGCTGGCCGACGACGAAGCGTCGCCCGCCTTCGCCGCCGCCGACCTGCTGTCGCAGGCCGAACACGGAGGCGACAGCCAGGCGGTGCTGGTCTGCCCGTCGGTGGAGTTCGCCCGCGACACCCAGCGGGCCGTCGGCGAACAGCTGCTCCAGCTGCGCCGCGGCGAGACCATCCGCGAGGCGCTGCGCCAGAGCCGCATCGTGGTCCTCGACAGCCGCGAAAAGATGATCGGCTTCGCCAACGCCTACGCCCCCGAGCACCTGATCATCTCGATGCGCGACGCCTGGGACGTCGCGGCGCAGATCACCGCCGCCGGGAGCGTCTTCATCGGCCCCTGGTCGCCCGAAAGCGCCGGGGATTACGCCTCGGGAACCAACCACACGCTGCCCACGGGTGGCTGGGCGCGGGCTTACAGCGGCGTGAACACCGACTCGTTCCTGCGCAAGATCACCTATCAGGAACTCTCGCGCAAGGGGCTTGCGACCCTCTCCCCGACCGTCATCGCCATGGCCGAGGCCGAGGGCCTCGGGGCGCACGCCGCCGCCGTGCGCGTCCGCATGAAAGGAGGTGTGCTGTGAGACCGCTCGAAGAACTGGTGCGCCCCAACATCCGGGCGTTGAAACCCTACTCCACGGCCCGCGACGAGTTTTCCGGCGGAGAGATCACGACGTGGCTCGACGCCAACGAAAACCCCTACGACAACGGTGTCAACCGCTACCCCGACCCGCATCAGAAGCTTCTCAAACAGAAGATCGCCGCGCTGAAAGGCGTGCGCGAAGAACAGGTCTTCATCGGCAACGGCAGCGACGAGGCCATCGACCTCTGCTACCGCATCTTCTGCCGTCCGGGCGTCGACAACGCCGTTTCGATCGCCCCGACCTACGGCATGTACCGCGTCGCCGCCGACATCAACGACGTCGAGATGCGCGAGGTCGCGCTCGGCGCGGACTTCTCGCTTCCGGCCGACGCCCTGCTGGCGGCCGCCGACGAGCGCACCCGTCTGCTGTGGCTCTGCTCCCCGAACAACCCCACGGGCAACGCCTTCCCGGCGGCCGGCATCGAACGGCTGCTCCGCGAATTCGACGGCATGGTCGTCCTCGACGAAGCCTACATCGACTTCGCCGCCGGGCCGGGATTCCTCGCGCGCCTCGGCGAATTCGGGAACCTCATCGTCCTGCAAACCCTCTCGAAGGCGTGGGGCATGGCAGGGCTTCGCCTCGGGCTGGCATTCGCATCGGAAGCCGTCGCCGGACTTTTCGCACGCGTGAAATATCCCTACAACATCAACAGCCTCGCGCAGCAGGCCGTCGCCGAACGGCTCACCGAAGACATCGCCCCGCAGGTGGCCGAAATCCGCGCCGAGCGCGACCGGCTCGCGCCGCAGCTCGCGGCCTGCCCCGCCATCGGGCGGGTCTACCCTTCGGATGCCAATTTCATCCTGGTCCGCACCCCCGATCCCGACCGCATGTACGACGCGCTGATCTCGGCCGGGGTCATCGTCCGCAACCGCTCGCGCATCCCGGGCTGCGAAGGATGCCTGCGCATCACCGTCGGAACCCCCGCGGAGAACGCCCGGATGATAGAAACCGTCAAAAACTTCCGATTATGAAAAAAGCCCTCTTCATCGACCGCGACGGCACGATCATCGCCGAACCCGCCGACGAACAGATCGACAGCCTCGAAAAACTCGCGTTCGTGCCCGGAGCCATCTCCGCCCTGAAGGCGCTCACGGGCCTCGGGTTCGACCTCGTGCTGGCCACCAACCAGGACGGGCTCGGCACCTCGTCCTTCCCCGAAGAGACCTTTTGGCCGGCGCATAACAAAATGCTCGCGACGCTCAGCGGCGAGGGCGTCGCGTTCGACGACCAGTTGATCGACCGCACGTTCGAGGCCGACGCCGCCCCCACGCGCAAACCCCGGACAGGGATGTTCGGCCGCTACACGGGCGGCGAATACGACCTCGCGGCGAGCTACGTCATCGGCGACCGCGCGACCGACATCCTGCTGGCCCGCAACCTCGGGGCGCGGGGCATCCTGCTCGCTCCCCCCGCCGAAGGGCTGCGGACGCTGGAGGAAGCCGGCGCCGCCGACGCCTGTGCGCTGGTCACCGACTCGTGGAGCGAAATCGCCGAATTCATCCGCCGCGGCGAACGCCGGGCCGAAATCCGGCGCGAGACCCGCGAGACGCAGATCACCGTCCGCCTCGACCTCGACGGCCGCGGGGATTTCAACGGCCAAATCTCCACGGGCCTGCGCTTTCTGGACCACATGCTCGCGCAGATCGCCCACCACGGCGGCGTCGCGCTGGCCGTCGACGCGCGGGGCGATCTGGACATCGACGAACACCACACGATGGAGGACGTGGCCATCACGCTGGGCGAGGCCGTCGACCGCGCGCTGGGCGCGAAGGCCGGGATCGCCCGCTACGGCTTCGCCCTGCCGATGGACGACTGCCGGGCGCTGGCGCTGCTCGACTTCGGGGGCCGCATCGACTTCGAGTGGGACGCCTCGTTCCGCCGCGAGCGGGTCGGCGACGTTCCGACCGAAATGTTCCGCCACTTCTTCCACTCGTTCGCATGCGCCGCGCGGTGCAACCTCCAAATCTCGGCCCGCGGCGACAACGACCACCACAAGGCCGAAGCCGTCTTCAAGGCCTTCGCCCGCGCCCTGCGCATGGCCGTGGCGCACATCCCTTTCGATTACACCGTCCCCAGCAGCAAAGGAGTCCTATGATAGCCGTCGTCGATTACGCCACGGGCAACCTGCGGTCGGTTGCCGACGCCCTCCGCCGCGCAGGGGCCGAATTCACGCTCACGGCCGATCCCGCCCTGCTGCGCGGGGCCGACAAAGTGATCCTCCCGGGAGTCGGCGAGGCCTCGTCGGCCATGTCACAGCTCCGCGAGCGGGGACTCGACACGGTGATCCCCTCGCTCACGCAGCCCGTCCTGGGCATCTGCATCGGCATGCAGCTGATGTGCCTTTCGAGCGAGGAGGGCGACGCCCGCTGCATGGGCATCTTCCCGGCCCGGGTCCTGCGGCTTCCGGCCACGGCGGCCGACGGCGCGCGGCTCAAAGTCCCCCACGTGGGCTGGAACACGATCACCTCGCTCCGCTCGCCGCTGTTCGACGAAACGGCCGGGGAGACCTATGTATATTACGTCCACTCCTTCGCCGCCGAACCCTGCGCCGCAACCATCGCCACGACCGACTACGGCCGCCCGTTCAGCGCGGCGCTCGGGAGCGGCAACTTCTTCGGCACGCAGTTCCACCCCGAAAAGAGCGGTGCGGCGGGCGCGCGGGTTTTACTCAATTTTCTAAACCTCTGACACCATGATCGAAATCATACCCGCAACGGACATCATCGGCGGCCAGTGCGTGCGCCTCACGCAGGGCGACTACGCCAGCCGGAAGACCTACTACCGCGACCCGCTCGAAGCGGCGTTCCGCTTCGAGGAGGCGGGCATCCGCCGCCTGCACATGGTCGACCTCGACGGCGCGAAAGCCTCGGAGCCGCGCAACCTCGCCGTACTGGAACGCATCGCCGCGCGAACCTCGCTCGAAGTGCAGTACGGCGGAGGCATCAAGAGCCGCGAGGCCCTGCACAGCGTCTTCGACGCCGGAGCGCGCCGCGCCATCTGCGGCAGCGTCGCCGTCCGCCGGCCCGACCTTTTCGCCGCATGGCTCGCGGAGTTCGGCTCCGGGCGGCTGATCCTCGGGGCCGACGTCCGCAACGGCGCGGTGGCCATCGAGGGCTGGCTGGAAAGTTCGACGCTCTCGGCCCCCGAGCTGATCGGGCGATTCATTCCGCAGGGGCTTACGCAGGTTATCTGCACCGACATCTCCCGCGACGGCATGCTTTGCGGCCCCTCGGCAGCCTTCTACGCCGACCTGCAAGGCCGCTTCCCAACGGTGGAGATCACCGTCAGCGGCGGCATCTCCTCGATGTCCGACATCGAAGAGTTAGACCGACAGGGCCTGCGGAGCGTCATCGTCGGCAAAGCCCTCTACGAAGGGCGCATCACCCTCAAAGACCTCGCGCGATGCTTGCCAAACGCATAATCCCCTGCCTCGACATCCGCGACGGACAGACCGTCAAGGGCATCAACTTCGTGGGACTGCGCCAGGTCGGCGATCCCGTGGAGCTGGGTGCGAAATACGCCGCCGAAGGGGCAGACGAGCTGGTCTACCTCGACATCAGCGCCTCGGAGGAGGGACGCCGCACCTTCACGGAGCTGGTCGCGCGCATCGCCGCGCGCATCGACATCCCGTTCACCGTCGGAGGCGGCATCTCGTCGGTCGACGACGCCTCCAGGCTGCTCGACGCCGGAGCCGACAAGATCACCCTCAACAGCGCCGCCGTGGCCAACCCCGCGCTGATCGACGCCATCGCCGCCAGATACGGCTCGCAGTTCGTCGTCGCGGCCATCGACGCCCGGACCGTCGACGGCCGCTGGGTCGTCACGACCCACGGAGGCCGACGCCCCACCCAGCGCGAACTCTTCGCCTGGGCCGCCGAGGCCGCCGACCGCGGCGCGGGCGAAATCCTCTTCACCTCGATGGACCACGACGGCACGAAGAACGGCTACCCGTGCGACACCTTCGCGCGGCTGGCGGAACTGCCCGTCCCGATCATCGCCTCGGGCGGCGCGGGCACGGCGGACCACATCGCCGACGTGCTGACCCTCGGCCGTGCCGACGCGGCGTTGGCCGCCAGCATCTTCCATTACAACGAGATTCCGATACCCGTATTGAAGCGGGAGTTGAAGAAACGCAACATAAACGTCAGATTATAAAACCACTATGAAAATCGAAGGAAAACCGTTTTCGGCGTTCGACGCCGAAAAACTCCCCGGCGGACTCGTCCCCGCCGTCATTCAGGACGACCGCACCCTCCAGGTCCTCATGCTGGGCTACATGAACCGCGAAGCCTATGAAAAAAGCCTCGCCGAAGGCCGCGTCTCGTTTTACAGCCGCTCGCGCCAGCGTCTCTGGACCAAGGGCGAGACCAGCGGCAACTGGCTCGACATCGTGTCGGTGGCCGCCGACTGCGACTGCGACACGCTGCTCATCCGCGTCATCCCCCACGGCCCGACCTGCCACACGGGGTCGAAAACCTGCTTCGGAGAGGCCGTGCCCGAAACCGAAGGTTTCATCCGCTACCTGCAAAGCGTCATCCGGGGACGTCACGCCGAGATGCCCGAAGGCTCCTACACCTCGAAGCTCTTCAACCGCGGCGTGAACAAGATCGCGCAGAAGGTCGGCGAGGAGGCTGTGGAGACCGTCATCGAGGCCGTGGCCCAGAACCGCGAGGCGATGATCTACGAGGCTTCGGACCTCGTCTACCACCTGCTCGTGCTGCTCGAAGCCACCGGATGCTCGATCGCCGACCTCGAAAAAGAGTTGGCGCGCAGGCACTCCTGACCCCTCCCGGAAGCGTTCCGACACCCGAAAAAGCCGCTTCTGGCGAAAGAATGTAACGAATTGTTTGCTTTTTTCGCCCGAAGCGCTTATTTTTGCAATCGAACACCGTCAGCATCAGCGTCAAAGACTGCATGAAAACCGTAATCACATCCGAATACGAAGCCCTGTTCCGCCAACATTTCCGGCTGGCGACGCTCTATGCCGAACGCATCGTCGGTTCGGCACACGAAGCCGAGGACATCGTGCAGGAGGTCTTCATCGCGCTGCTCGACGTCGATTTCAGCCAGATCCGCCAGAAGGAGAGCTATCTCTACCGCTGCGTGCGCAACGCGGCGCTCGACCACCTGCACGCCCGGATGAAGAACCGCTTCTACGACATCAACTCGAAGGAGACGGTGCGCCTGGCCGCCGAAGAGAACGCCCCCGGCGACGAACAGGCTATGATCGAGCAGATTGCGGCCATCTACCGCCGGATCGAGGCGCTGCCCGAACAGGGACGCCGCATCTTCAAGATGATCTGCATCGAGCACAAAAGCTACGTCGAGACGGCCCGCCTGCTTTCGCTCTCGCTCCACACCGTGAAGACCCACATGTCGCGCTCGTTCAAAGCCCTGCGCAAAATATCGATGTTCTTCCTCACGCTTTTTTAGGTCCCGGACAGCCGGAATCCGCCCCCCCGAATCCGATTTTAATCCGACCCGATTTCGCCCCACCGCACCGAAAGGACGAAATCCCGATTCCGCTTTTGTATTACAATCCGTAACCCACCTGCAAATTTTTCACAAAAAAACGCCGGCATTGTATGTCCGGCGTTCGTTTTTTCGGTCTATTCCATAGGAAACGTTGTTTCCGGCCACACCGACCAACCTGAAAACACGGAAAACGACATGAGTTTCGAAAACCAGATCAAAGAAATACTCAAAGCCCGCCTCGAGGGAACCGCCACCGAAGAGGAACTGGCGATCCTCCGGGAGTGGCTCGACCGCTCGCCGCAGAACCGGGAGCTGGCGGAACTGCTGGAGGAGTCGGCGGAGAACCTTCCGCTGCTGGGCCGGATATACGGCTACGACGAACAGCGCGTATGGGGCAACATCCGCAAGGCGGCCCGACGCCGCCGGATGCGCATGCTGGCTGCCACGGCCCGGAAATACGCGGCGGTCGCCGCCGTGGCGGCGCTGCTGGCCGGCGGCGGCTGGTGGACGCTCGGCCGCCGGGCCGAACGGCTCGCACGGCAGGCTTACATCGAGCAGCTGACGCCCGGGGTGCGGGGCGCCGTGCTGACCCTTTCGTCGGGCGAGAACGTCGCGCTCGAAGCGGGCGGGCAGCGGATGCTCGTCGAACAGGACGGCACGCGCCTCGAGATCGCCGGCGAGGAGCTGGCCTACCACAAGGTGGAGGCCGAGCAGGAGATTCCGATGACGAACACCGTCACCGTGCCGCGCGGCAAGGAGTTCTCGCTCCGCCTCTCGGACGGCACGCAGGTATGGCTCAACTCCGAGTCGAGCCTCGTCTTCCCGGTCCGCTTCGGCGACGGGCCGCGCGAGGTGACCGTGACGGGCGAAGCCTACTTCGACGTGGCGCACGACGCCTCGCGGCGGTTCGTGGTCCACGCCGACACGGTTTCCGTAAGCGTCTACGGCACGGCGTTCAACATCTCGTCCTACGCCGACGAGGGCACGATCGAGACCACGCTCGTGAGGGGCAGCGTCGAGGTGCGGAGCGGACACCGCCGCGCAATGCTCCAGCCGGGCCAGCAGGCCCGCGTGGGGCGCGAAGGGGCTATCTTCGACGTGCGGCAGGTCGCCGCCGAAGATTACGCCGCCTGGACCCGGGGACTGTTCACCTTCAACGACGAGACGATCGCCTCGATATGCCGCAAACTCTCGCGCTGGTACGGCGTAGAGATCGTCCCGCGGGGCGTCGACGCCGACAAGGTGCGCTACACGGGCGTCGTGAAACGCTACGAAACCTTTGCCGAAATGGCCCGTCTGCTGGCGCGCACCGATCAGATACGCGCCGATGTCGAGGAGGGGAAGATCGTGCTCTGCATCGACCGTGACGACGATTGATGCCGGTTAGTTGGGAAGCCGCCCGACGGGGCGGCATTCGTGTCACTTAAAACACAGCTATTATGAGGAAACTTTACCTATCAGTATCGCACCGAAGGCCATGGCTTGCCGTGTGCATGTGGCTGCTGGCGATTTCCGTCTGGGGCGCGCCGCGGCAGGCGACGGCGAGCGAAGCCTACCAGCAGCGCAGGGAACGCATCTCCGTATCGTTCCGCAACGCGTCGCTGGCCGAAGTTCTCCAACGGATCAAACAGCAGACGGGATATTACATCCTCTATAATAGCGACGCCGTGCGGGGAATCGGCGGCATCTCCTTCAGCAAGGCCGACGCCCCGGTGCGCGAAGTGCTCGACGAAGCGCTGCGCGGCACGCGGCTCGAATACTCGATCGACGACGACACGATCGTGATCCGTGTCCGAAGCGGGGGGGGGAACGCCTCCGCCCCGCAGAAAGCCCCGGACAAGGTCGTCAGCGGACGTGTGACGGACACGGCCGGCGCGCCGCTCGTGGGCGTGAACATCCTGATCCAGGGGACCGCCACGGGAGTCGTGTCGGGGTCCGACGGCGGATTCTCGATCCGCATGCCCGAGGGCCGCGACAACCTGATCTTCTCCCACATCGGCTACGTCTCGCAAACGCTTCCCTCGGCACAGACCAGACTGGTCAGGCTGGTGCAGGACGAACAGGAGATCGAAAACGTCGTGGTGACCGGCATCTTCACCCGCAAGAAGGAGAGCTACACGGGTTCGGCCACGACCATCACGTCGGGCCAGCTGGCCCGCGTGAGTAACCGCAACGTCTTCGAGAGCCTGAAAAACATCGAGCCATCGCTCTACATCATGGACAACACGCTGATGGGCTCCGACCCCAACACGCTGCCGGACATGCAGCTGCGCGGTATCACCACCTTCCCCTCGGAATCCACGGGCGTCAATATCAAGGGCAACTACCAGAACCGCCCCAACCAGCCGCTGTTCATCCTCGACGGGTTCGAAACCACGGCCGAGAAGGTGATGGACATGGACATGACCCGTATCGAGAGCATCACCATCCTCAAGGACGCCGCGGCCAAGGCGCTCTACGGCTCGAAGGCCGCCAACGGCGTCATCGTCATCGAGACCAAACGCCTGGCCGGCAATCAGGAGCTGGTGACCTACACCGGAAGCATCGAGGTGTCGATGCCCGACCTGACGAGCTACAACCTCTGCAACGCCTGGGAGAAGCTCGAGGCCGAGCGCATCGAGGGCGTCTACACCTCGGCGAATCCCCAGACGCAGGTGGATCTCACCAAACGCTACAACGCACTCAAAGCGCAGGTGCTCGGCGGACTGGACACCTACTGGCTCGCAAAACCCCTGCGCACGGGCGTCGGCCACAAACACACCCTCTCGGTCGAACTGGGCGACAGCCGCAAGCTGCGGGCGATGATCGACTTCTCGTACAACAACGTGGCGGGCGTGATGAAGGGTTCGGAGCGCACGGTGCTCTCGGGCGACGTGAACGTTTCGTACCGCAAGAAAAGCTTCCTGTTCCGCAACATATTGAGCGTCAGCAACACCAGGAGCGACAATTCGCCGTGGGGCGATTTCGGGGACTACGCCCGGATGAATCCCTACTGGAGCGCAGTCGATCCCCAGACGGGCCAGATCGCCCGCTGGGCCTACGACGAAGTGGCCAACCCGATGTACGACGCCACGCTCGGAACGCTCGACCGCGAGACCTACACCAGCGTGACGGACAACTTCTACGCCGAATGGCAGGCCACCGAGGCGCTGAAACTCACCGCCCGCCTCGGCATCGCCGTAAAGCGCAGCGACGCCGACGAATTCTATCCGGCCAAGCATTCGAAATTCGCCACCTCGGCCTACGAAAGCACGAGCATGCAGCTGCGCAAAGGCTCCTACCAGCTCGACAACGGCAAGAGCAGCGACATTTCGGGCGAAATCTACGCCAACTACGCCAAAAACTGGGGCAGGCACTACCTCTACGTCAACGCCGGCGGCCGGATCGCCGAAAACACGTACAGCGCCTACCAGCACTACGCCGAGGGATTCCCCAACAGCCAGACGGCCGACATCACCTTCGCCCGGCAGTACGCCCAGGACAAAAAGCCCGTCGGCATCTCGTCGATCACGCGCGAAATCAGTTTCCTGGGAACCGCGTCGTACAGCTACGACGACCGCTACAACGTCGACCTCACGTTCCGCGAAAGCGCCTCGTCGCTCTACGGCGCCGACAACCGCTGGTCGTCGGCATGGAGCGCCGGCGTGGCGTGGAACCTCCACAACGAACCCTTCCTGCGCGATCAGGACGTTTTGAAACAATTCAAGATCCGCGCCTCGGCCGGACTGACGGGCAACCAGAACTACGACACCAACGAAGTGCTGGCCACCTATCTCTACTACACCGGGGCCACCTACCACGGACAGACGGGCGCCTACCTCTCGAAGATGCCCAACCCCGCCCTCAAATGGGAACAGCGCATGGACTACAACGTGGGCGCCGACATTACGGTCCACCGCGCAACGATCGCCTTCGACTACTACAACTCGGTGACCGAGAACATGCTCACCGACGTGGCGATCCCCACCTCCACGGGTTTCGACACCGTGAAGGACAACCTGGGCAAAGTCCGCAACCGCGGCATCGAGGCCAAATTGAGCTATACGCTCTGGCAGGGCAAACAGGGCTTTTTCAACCTCTTCGGCTCAATCGCCTATAACAAGAACATCATCATCAACCTCTCCGAAAACCTCAAGGCCTACAACGAAAAGATGATGGCCCAGGCGCAGGACAAGAGCAACTCGACGCCCGTGCTGATCTATCAGGACGGAATGCCGATGAACGCCATCTGGGCCGTGCCGTCGCTGGGCATCGACCCCACGACGGGTCAGGAAATCTACGTCAGGAAGGACGGCACGCTGACCTACGAGTACGACGCGCAGGATCAGGTCGTGGCCGGCATCAGCGACCCCAAATACCGCGGCAACTTCGGCTTCGCGGCCGAGTACAAGGGCTTCGGGTTAAGCGCCACCTGCACCTTCCTCGGCGGCGGGCAGCGGTACAACACCACGCTGGTCAACAAGGTCGAGAACGTCGACATCCACTACAACGTCGACCGCCGCGTGCTCTACGGCCGCTGGCAGACTCCGGGCCAGAACGCCATGTTCAAGAAACTCGGCTCCTACACCGACGAAAACGGCAAGCAGCACGACGAAAAGACCCGGGCCACGACGCGCTTCGTGCAAGACAACAACGAGCTGACGTTCTCGTCGCTGAGCCTCTATTACGAGTTCAACCCGCGTCTGATCAGCAAATTCCGCCTCAAGCGGCTCAAGCTGGCCTTTTACATGAACAACATCGCCACGCTCTCGTCGATCCGCATCGAGCGCGGCACGACCTATCCCTTCGCACGGAGCATGTCGTTCCAGCTGACCGGAACCTTCTAACACAAACCACCGAAGCCATGAAAAACAGCATCAAATACCTCCTTCTGTCCGCCGCAGCCCTCGCAGCCGTCTCGTGCGAGAGCTGGCTCGACGTGACGCCCCCGTCGGAAATCCGCGCCGAGGACCACTACTCCTCGGCCGAAGGCTTCCAGCAGACGCTCATCGGCTGCTACCTCGCCATGGGCGAAACCGACCTCTACGGCGAAAACCTGACGTGGCACATGGTCGAAATGCTGGGCCGCCAGTACGACGCCCGCAAGAACACCGCCGCGGACGACTACGACCTCGACCGCTACAACTACAAAACCACGAAATCCACCGAAGTGATCGAAAAGGTCTGGGAGAAATCCTACTCGGTGATCGCCAACGTCAACGACGCCCTCGACCACATCGACCGCCGGAAGGACGAACTCGACTCGGTCAACTACCGCATCATCAAGGGCGAACTGCTCGCCGTGAGGGCCTACATCCATTTCGACCTGATACGCCTGTTCGGGTGCAGCGACCTGGCCGGACGCACCGACCTGGAGAGCCGTCACACGGTCCCCTACCTGACGAGCGTCGACAAGGACGCGGCGCCGCAGCTGACCTACGCCGAGACGCTCCGCCGCGTGATCGCCGACCTCACGGAGGCCGCCCGCCTGCTGGAGATCGACCCCATCCGGGCCAGGTATCCCGAAAGCATCTATACCGAAGCCAACGTCGACAAATTCTACGATTACCGCTACATGCACCTGAACTACTTCGCCGTCAAGGCCCTGCTGGCGCGCGTCTGCATGTGGGAAGGCAGCGACGAAAACAAACACACCGCGCTGCTGGCCGCCCTCGAAGTGATCGACGACCCGGCATCGGTCGGAATCGCCGGCGGGCTGACGCTGCGCACGTTCACCGACTCCGCCAAGGCCCCCACGACCGAGATGTGCTTCCCGAGCGAACATATCTTCGCGCTCGGCGTCACGGACATGGCCAAGAAGATCGCAAGCAACCTCAACCGCGAATATTCGGAACAGGACCGCCAGTACCGCACGCTGTGCATCAAGAACTCGGTCGCCGACGATCTTTTCGAAATCAAGGGCGCCGGCATCTCCGACTGCCGCTACAAACAGCTCTACCACAACACCGACTACTGGCCCGAGGGGACCAAGACCCCTTCGAAGCTCTATCAGCAGACCTCGACGGGCGCCGACTACCGCCACAAGGACCTGATGCCGCTGATCCGCCTGCCGGAGATGTACTACATCGCCGCCGAGTGCCGCATCTCCGGCCCGGACAAGGACCTCGGCGAAGCCCGCAGCCTGTTGCAGGAGGTGCGCAAGGCCCGCGCGGTCTACGAAGAACTGGATGCCGACCTCGACGAGGCGAGCCTGATGGCCCAGCTCGAAAAGGAGTACCGCAAGGAGTTCATCTGCGAAGGCGTGGTCTTCTATTTCTACAAGCGGCTGGGCTACGAGAAACTGCCCCGCCAGAGCGACGTGATGAGCGGCAGCAAGGTCATCGACGACGCCGTCTACATGCTGCCCTACCCCGATTTCGAAATACAGTCGGGACGCGTACAGTAAGTCGAACGATTAATTGTTGAGAAGCATGAAAAAACTGATCTGCATACTGCTGGCCGCGGCGACGACGGCCGGCTGCGAAAAGGACGACCCGACACGCTACGACATGTCGCAGGGAAGGATCTGCTTCCCGGGGGCTGCGCCCAACGAAACGGCCGAATATCCCGGATACTCGAATTCCGACAGCACGTTCTACGCCTCGATGACCTTCAAGCAGCAGCCCGAAGGGGCCGCCGAGGCGGTGATCGAGGTCCCGGTGAAACTCATCGGCGGGGCCTCCGGCTCCGACCGGAAAATCGGCGTCCGCGTTCTCGAAGAGGGAACCACGGCGCAGCCCGGGCAGTACGAAATCCTCGGCGCGGAGGTTCCGGCCGGGAAGATCTACGGCGCCATCCGCATCGAGGTCGCCAAATCGGCCGAACTCGACACGCAGCAGCGCGAACTGACGCTCTGCCTGACCGATTCGCCCGACCTCCGGGTGGGACCGGACCGCTACCTGAAAGCCAACGTCTCGTGGCACAACATGCTGCCGCGACCCGCGACGACCAAGCAGTGGTCCACCTACAACGCCTTCATCGAATCGGAGGCATCTTCGGGCAGCTCGTCGACGGAGGCTTACAGCCAGGCCGGCCACCAGCTGCTGCTGGACATCTTCGGCTGGGAGGTGTTCCCCGACTGGGGACCCGATTACAGCTACTACATCGACGCCTGGCGCGCCAGGGCACAGGCCTGGTACGACGAATGGAAGGCCGCCAACCCCGGTCAAAAACGCATCCACGAATCAGGCTCCATGAAGGGCCGGGAGGTAACGATCCGCACCAAGTAAACGACGAACGACCATGAGAAAACACACCCTATATCTGTTGCTGGCAGGCTGGGGCCTGCTCGCCGCGTCGTGCTACGACGACAAAAGCACGTTGCAGACCACCCATATCCCGCCCGTGGAGATCGAAGTGCCGGAAGCCATCGCCTCGCAGCTGACGGTGGTGCACAACGCACGGCTCGACATCACGGGCATCCGCATCACCAAAGACGGCCGGGAGAATCCCGAGGAGCTTACCTACGAATGGACGGTGAGTCAGACCGACAACGACTCGGAGGCGATTTCGCTCGCCACGACGCGCGAGTTCCACGAAGTGATCGACCTGCCGATCTCCTCGAAAGGCTACCTGTTCCTGCTGACGGTCACCGACACCGCCCACGACCTGAAGTACCAGTACAAGTGGACGCTCATCGTGACGGCCCAATTCAACGAAGGGCTTGTGGTGGCCTACACCCGGGACGGAACCACCTCGGACCTGGGACTGATCATGCACCCGCAGCTGACCGAGACCTACTCGGGCGCGGAGCAGGGAACCGTCGAAAAGGAGCTGATCAGCCGGCGCAACGGCAGTCCGTTCCCCTCGGCGGTCACCCACATGCTCTACACCTACGACAAAACCGACAAGAAAAACATCCTCTGGGTGTCGACCGACGACGACCTGATGCGCGTGGAGACCGATTATTACGAAATCCTGGGCCATAAGGAGGATGCGTTCGTCTACCTGCCCGGAAAGCTCGACATCCGGAGCCTGCTCAACACCTACCAGTGCACGATGATCCTCAACGACGGCGACATTTACGAAACGCTGCTCAGCCGCGGCCGGATCTCGACGCCCGTCAGCGGAACCGAAACCATGACCGTCGACAACGGCGTCGTTTCGGCCCACTCCGCTCCGGGCAGCACCCGCAAACCCAGCACGATCTTCTACGACCGGGAACAGGGCAAGTTCTGCTACGGCTACAACCAGACGTTCTACGCCTGCGGCAGCGTGGGTTCGTCGCCCTTCGACCCGGGGAACGCTCCCGGCCTGCGATGCATCGCGGGCGGCATCAGCATCGACAACGCCACCCACACCCTGCTGATGCGGAAAGCCGACGGCAACCATGCGCTCTACACCTTCGGCAACTACTCCGCTTCGGCCGGCGCACCCGCCGCCAAGCTGATCTACGAAATCCCGGCGGAGGCCAACGCCTTCATCGCCGAAGCCGTGAGCTTCGTCTTCTCGCGATTCGACCCGATCCTCTACATCGCCACCCGCAGCGCCATCTACAAGGTGATCTTCACGACGGGCAGCGTCAATTTCGACCCGGCGCCCGTCTTCACGGCCCCTGCGGGCGAGCACATCACCCTGGCCCGCCTCTACCTGCAAGGCTACTACGCCATGGAGAACTACGACGGCTCGTCGACCCTTCCGAGCAACGCCTCGCTGGCATGGAGCAGCCGCGCGGTGACGGTGGTCACCTCGAAGGACAACGGGAACGACAAGATACACGTCGTGCCGCAGATCAACTTCGGCAGCGGACAGCTCGACCAGCTGAACGCGCTGGTGTTCGACGGCTTCGGCAAGATACTCGACTTCACCGTCGCCGGGCTTTACAAGTAGCCCGCACCGGCGTCGAAACACGCCCCATGCCGCAGATGTTTTCAGAGCGTCTGTGGCATTTTTTTACTTTTTTGATTATATTTGCCTCGGTTTCACCCCCGAAAAGCGGCGGAAACCGCCCAAAACAAAAAAAGCATCAGGACGGACCCGACAAATGCACAGCGAATCCAAACGGTATGATTTCGAACGGCTCTACATCGACTGCCAACCCCGGCTGACGGCCTATGCGCTGCGGTTCGTCAACAACCCCATCGAGGCGCAGGACCTGGTTCACGACTGCTTCATGGCGCTGTGGGACCGGCAAGCCCCCCTCGACCCCGAAGAGGCCCGCATGCTGCTGTTCGCCATGACCCGCAACCGATGCCTCAATTACCTGAAGCACAAAAGCATCGTCGACAAATACACGATCAGCTGCCTGGCCCGGGCGAAAATCGGGGAGGAGCGTCTTTACAACTACGATTTCTCCTTCGCCGAAAACGGGCATCCCTACCTGTACCAGGAGTTGGAACAGCAGATACAGCGTATCATGGACTCGCTGCCCGCACGCTGCCGCGAAGTGTTTTTCCTCAGCCGGTTCCAGGGGTTGAAGAACCGGGAAATAGCCGAACGGCTCCACATCTCCCTGCATACGGTCGAGCGGCACATCCAGCGCGCCCTGCGCATCTTCGCCGAAGCCCTCGAACGCGAACAATCCATTTACCTGCAAATACTGATCCTCGCCTGGCTGATGAACCAGCCGTCCTGAAGCCTTCCAGAGGCGAATTTCAAAAAATATGCGAATTTTTCCGGAACCGGGGGGGGGTAAAATCCGCCCCGATTGTTGTATGTATGTATGCGTACAACAACCGACCCCATGAACGAAAGCCTGAAAGAACTCGCCGTCCGCTATTTCGAAGGACCCATCGCCCCCGAAGAAGAGTGCGAACTCTTCGGATTCCTCGCCGCCTCGCCGGAAAACGCCGCCCTGATGCGCGAATGGGAACGCGAATGGAAGCAACGGCACGTGCCGTCGGCCGACGTCCTCCGTTCGCTCGCCCGGCTCAACGGAAAAATAGAACGGCGCGAGAACCGAATCCGCGCCCGCCGGCGCTGGCTGCGGTTCTCGGCGGCAGCCGCCGTGCTCATCCTGATCTCGGCCTTCACCACCCGGCACCTCATACACACCGAAGACCCCGTGCAAATGTTCTCCGTACAGGCTCCCCAGGGAACCAACAGCCGCATATCGCTGCCCGACGGCAGCCAGGTGTGGCTCAACGCCGGATCGACCTTGAGCTACCGGTCGGATTTCAACCGCTCGTCGCGCGACATCGGCCTTTCGGGCGAAGCCTACTTCGAGGTGGCCCGCAACGCCGACCTCCCCTTCCGGGTGCAGGCCCGGGGCTGCACGTTCACCGTGCTGGGCACCCGGTTCAACATCTCGGCCTACGACGAAGACCCCGACGTATTGGCCGCGCTGATGGAAGGCTCGCTGCAATTCGAATCGTCCCGCAGCACGGAAACGATGGTTCCGGGCGACCTGATCACCTACGACTGCCGGACGATGGAGGCGTCGCGCAGGCAGGTCGACACCGACCAGTTCCGCAGCTGGATCGACGGCATCATCCGCTACGACGCGATCTCCCTCCCGGCCCTGCTCCGGCGGCTCGCCCGCGAATACGACGTGAAGATCGAACTCTGCACCGACGCGTTCGACGACAAGACCTTCCGCATATCGCTCACCGAGGCGCAGAACATCGAATCAATCATGGGCGGGTTGTGCGACATCCTGCCGATCAGCGTCAGGCGCGACACCTGCGGTTACCGCGTCGACAGCCGCCCCCGAAAAACCGAACCCTGAAAAAACTTCTTTCCAAACAAACCTAAATCTTAAAACTTATGCATGTAAATCTCCTATTCAAGAAGATTGCAGCGTTGATCCCGTGCCTGCTGCTGACAGTCGCCCTCAACGCGCAAACCGTCACCAAAGCCTTCCGGAGCGTTCCGCTGAAAACGGTGCTGGAAGAGGTGGAGCGGCAAACCGGCTACTCGATCCTCTTCGAAAACGAGGACGTCGACGTCAGCAGGCCGGTCACGGCAACGTTCAAGGACGCGACGCTTCAGACCGTGCTCGACACGGTGCTCGACAAATCGCTGCGCTATACCGTCAAAGGGGGGGGGAAACTGGTCACCATCTCCCGCCGCTCGCCGGTCTCCGCCCCGACGGCCCCGAACGGGGAGATGACCGTCGCCGGAACGGTCATCTCCTCGGCCGACAACCAGCCCATCGTCGGAGCCAACATCTATGTTGAGGGCACGAACGTCGGCACGACCACCGACGCCGGCGGCAACTACAAACTGACCGTGCCCGCTTCGGCCAAGACGGTCACCGTTTCGTTCCTGGGCTACGACACCAAGAAAATTTCCGTCCGGGACATCCACCTCTTCAAACTCATCACGCTGGCCGACGCTTCGAACAAACTCGAAGACGTGGTGGTGGTCGGCTTCGGCGTGCAGAAGAAAGAGTCGCTCGTGGGCGCCGTGCAGTCGGTCAAGCCGAGCGACCTGCAAACCTCGTCGAGCAACCTCTCGACCTCGTTCAGCGGCAAGATCGCCGGCGTGATCGCCGTGCAGAAATCGGGCGAGCCGGGCGCCGACGGCGCCAATTTCTGGATCCGCGGAATCTCGACCTTCGGATCGGGACAGTCGCCGCTGCTGATCCTCGACGGCGTGGAAATCACCAACCAGATGCTCAACAACATCCCGCCCGAGACCATCGAGTCGTTCTCGGTGCTCAAGGACGCCACGGCCACGGCCCTCTACGGTTCGCGCGGAGCCAACGGCGTGATGATCATCACCACGAAAAACGGCCGCGACTCGGAGAAAATGACCATCAACCTGCGCGCCGAGTTCGGCGCCTCGGCCCCGACCCGCGTTCCGAAGGTCGCCGACGGCATCACCTACATGGAGACCTTCAACGAGGCCCGCACCACGCGCGGCGAAAAGCCCTATTACAGCAACGAGAAGATCATGGGAACCAAACTGGGACTCGACCCCTACGTCTACCCCAACGTCGACTGGTACGACATGCTGTTCAAGGACTGCACCTTCAACCAGAACTTCAACTTCAACATGACGGGCGGAGCCAAGAAGATCGACTACTTCCTCAACGCCTCGGTCTACAACGAGAACGGCATCATGCGCAAGCCCGAAGCCTCGAAATTCGACACCAACATCAACGCCCAGAAATACCTGTTCCAGGCCAATGTCTCGGCCGACGCCACCAAGACCACCCGCGTGTCGCTGAAGATGAACACCCAGCTGCACTACCGCCACGCCCCGATCCAGAGCGTCTCGGACCTCTTCGCCTACGCCATGACCGGCATGCCCTGCGAATTCCCCGCGACGCTGCCCGGCGAGGAATCGGACACGTTCGTGCGCTTCGGAACCAACAACGCCTGGAACAGCGGCTTCTTCACCAACCCCTACGCCCAGCTGTGCCGCGGCTACGGCGACCAGTTCCGCGGCCACTTCACTTCGGCGCTGACCGTCAACCAGAACCTCGACTTCATCACCAAGGGCTTGAGCGCAACGGGCATGGCGACCTTCTACAACCGCGTCTACTCGGCCGTCTACCGTTCGTTCACGCCGTTCATGTACCAGCTGACCGACTACAATATCGACGAGGCGGGCAATTACAGCTACACCAGCAACTCGACCAACACCGGAACCACCTACCTGGGCACGACGCGCGGCAAGGACGGTTACCGCGAGCTGGCGTTCCAGGCCAAGATCGACTACGCCCGCACGTTCGGCAAACACGATGTCGGAGCGACGATCGTCTACATGCAGAAGGAGCGCAACATGAACATCTCGGACGAGCAGGAGTACGCCGCGCTGCCCTACCGCCAGCAGGGACTCGCCGGGCGCGTCACCTACGGCTTCGACAAACGCTACCTGTTCGAAGCCAACTTCGGCTACAACGGCTCGGAGAACTTCGCCGCGGGCAAACGCTTCGGATTCTTCCCGTCGGTGGCCGTGGGCTGGGTGATTTCGAACGAGCCGTTCTGGAAGGGGATCAAGGAACAGGTCAACCTGTTCAAACTCCGCGCTTCGTACGGGCTGGTCGGCAACGACGTGATCTCGAAGGATTATGCGGACCGCTTCCCCTACCTCACGACCGTCGACATGGGACAGGGCTACGACGTCTATATCGGCAACAACTTCGAACGTAAGTACGGTCCCATCCTCTCCGTCTACGGCAACCCCAACGCCACGTGGGAGGAGAGCCGCAAACTCGACATCGGCGTGGAGATCGGCCTGTTCGACAGCCTGAACATCATCTTCGACTGGTTCAAGGAGAAACGCTCGGGCATCTTCATGCAGCGCACGTCGCTGCCCTCGACCTTCGGCATGTCGGGCATCACGCCGTGGGCCAACATCGGCAAGGTCGACAACAGCGGCGTCGACATCTCGGTCGACTACAACAAGGCCTTCTCGAAAGACCTGATCCTCTCGCTGCGCGGCACGTTCACCTACGCCCACAACGAGATCGTCGAAATGGACGAACCCAAATACAAATGGGCCTACCAGTACAAGGCCGGACATCCGATCAACTCGATCCAATGCCTGATCGCCGAAGGGCTTTTCAGGGACGAGGAAGAGATCGCCTCCTCGCCCTCGCAGGACATCTACGCCACGACCTACCCCATCCGCCCGGGCGACGTGAAATACCGCGACCTGAACGATGACAAGATCATCGACGACAACGACATGTGCTGGACGGGCAACCCGACCGTCCCGGAGATCATCTACGGATTCGGCTTTTCGCTCAAATACAAGGGATTCGACTGCTCGGCCTTCTTCCAGGGACAGGGCAAGGTGTCGATCCTCATGTACAACTACCACCCCTTCGCGACAGCCGCGACGCCCGGTTCGGGACTGATGCAGTGGATCGCCGACGAACACTGGAGCGAGGACGACCCCAATCCCAAGGCTCTCTACCCGCGCCTGTCGCCGCTGTGGAACAACAACAACACCAAGGCCAGCACGCTCTACGTGCGCAACGGCAAGATGCTGCGCCTGAAGACCGCCGAGATCGGCTACACCTACAAGAAAATGCGCGTCTACGTCTCGGGGACCAACCTGCTGACCTTCGCCCCATTCAAGTACTGGGACCCCGAAAAGGGTTCGGGCAACGGCCTGGGATACCCGCTCCAGCGGACGTACAACCTCGGATTCCAGTTCAATTTCTAACCCAAACACAGCAAAAGACCATGAAAAAGATAATCTTCGCACTTTCACTGCTGCTGCTATGCTCCTGCTCCTACCTCGACGTGGTGCCCGAAGGCAAAGCCACCGAAGAGGACATCTGGAAAACGGAGGAGCAGGCCGAGAACTACCGCTACTACATGCAGACCTACATGCCCAACCTGATCGGGTACGACTGGTCGCCCGACCAGTTCGCCGGCGACGACTTCATCACCGGAGCGCGCGGCACGACCTACTATTTTTCGAGCAAGAGCCTGCTCTACGGCGAGGAGAACGCCAACCTGACCTATTTCGGCCGCTGGGCCCCGAACTGCACCAGCGGCGGCACGAACTACGACATCTACCGCGGCATACGCTACTGTTTCTACCTGCTGGACAACATCTACAAAGTTCCCGCAGTCTCGCAGGAAAACGCCGACCGCTACGCGGGCGAGGCGTGGTTCCTCGTGGGATATTACCACCAGTGCCTGCTCGAATACTACGGACCGATCGTACTGGTCAAGAAGTTCATCCCCATCGACGCGCCCGAATCGGAGATCCTCACTCCGCGGACTCCTTACGACGAGTGCGTGAAGTACATCGCCGAGTGTTACGACCGGGCCGCCGGGCTGCTGCCCGACGTGGTCGGCGAGTCCGAACTGGGACTTCCCACGAAAATGGCCGCGCTCAGCTACAAGGCCCGCCTGCTGCTCTACGCCGCCTCGCCGCTGGTCAACGGCAATCCCGACTACATAGGGTTCAACAACCCCGACGGCACGCCCCTGATGAGCACGACCTACGATCCGGAAAAGTGGAAACGGGCGCTGGACGCGGCAGCGGCGGCGATCGCCCTCGCGGACGAGATCAATCCCGACACGAAAAAGCCGAAATACGACCTCTACACCTCGGCCGATTCGAGCCTGCCCGACGACGAACGCGGCCGCAAGAACTACCACGACACCTTCGTCGAAGAGTCCTGGAACGGAACCGAATTCATCCTGGCCAAAGGCGCACAGAGCGGCATTCAGGCTTTGCAGCGCTACGGCGGACCGCGTTCGATCAAGGGCAACATGTCGAAAGGCTGGAAAACGACTCTCGTGCCGACGATGGAGGCCGTCGAGATGTACTACACCAAGAACGGGCTGCCGCTCGATGTCGACCCGCTGACCAAGGACGAGGACCTGTACAGCGTCGCCCCGGGCGACAACACCGCCCGCCTGCACCGCAACCGCGAACCCCGCTTCTACGCCTCGATCGGTTTCGACCGCGGCACGTTCGAGATCGACGACAAAATCCTCACGCTCCAGCTCCGCGGCGGCGAACTGCACGGCTCGACGCTCAAGGAGACCGACGAATACCAGAGCTGCACGGGTTACCTCTGCCAGAAATGGATTCACAAATCGAGCACCTACAACCAGTCGAAGAACTCCTACAACTACCGCAAATATGCCTATCCCTACCTGCGGCTTCCGGAACTGTTCTACAACTACGCCGAAGCGGACTTCGAATACAACGGGTCGTTGAGCCCCTTGAGCCTCGAATACCTCAACCGGGTGCGCAAACGCTGCGGGCTGCCCCGCTTCCAGGATTCGTGGGCCTTGGTGGGCGGCATTCCCTCGGGCAGCGAACTGCGCAAGGTGCTGCACCAGGAGCGTTCGATCGAATTCCTGTTCGAAGGACGCCGTTTCCACGACCTGCGCCGCTGGAAGGAGGCTCCCGAGGTGATGAACAAGGAACCCCGCTCGTGGAACCGGGACGGAAAGACCCAGGAGGATTTCTACCAGGTGATCCCGGCCAATCAGGGAGGCCGCGTCCGCGTCTTCGAAGCGCCGAAGAGCTACTGGCTGGCCATTCCCATGAGCCAGATCAACAAGAATCCCAACCTGGTGCAGAACCCCGGCTATTAACCCATTGTCACACGCCAAACAACAAGATAAAGAGATGAAAAAACTGCTCTGTTCAATACTCGTCTGCCTGGCCGCACTGTCCGTAACGGGATGCGACGACGACGAAGTGAAAACCCCCGACTTCGCCGTATCGACGGCCCAATGGACCTTCTCCCAACAGGAAGGCATGCAGCGCATGATCGTATCGGCCCCCGGCGCATGGACGCTGACCGGCATTCCCGACTGGATGACCGTGACGCCCGCGGAGGCGGCCGGTCCCTGCGAGATCACGATGACCTACACGACCAACGAAACGGGCGCTCCCCGCAAAGCCACGCTGACCGTCACCTGCGGGGACGAAACACGCACCATCGGCGTGGAGCAGGAAGCTGTCGTTCCGGAATCTGCGGCCGGCAAAAGCCGCAGGTAACCGCCCGCCACGACCCGTAGCCAGAAAAAATGTCACACATTCATACTGCTGTGACATTTTTTATGCCTTCCGCGTTCGTTTGCTCCGTTAAAATAATTACTTTTGTAAAAATTCACGAAAGCATTCGGAATCCATTTCCTTTGCAAAACGAAACTTCCCGTTTTACAAAGGAGCCGAACCGGGTGATTTTCGGACACGACAACCGCCAATCAAGAAACCTCTAATATTGAACTCATGAAATCGAACCCAAGCCGCACCCTGTTCCGCACGCTCTTCGCGACGGGACTCATCGCAGCCAGCCTCTGCTCCTGCTGCCCCAAACACAACACCCTCACCCAGGCCGAAATCGCCGACGGCTGGCAGCTGCTCTTCGACGGCAAAAGCCTCGACCAGTGGAAAGACTTCAACGGAGACTCGCTCACGATGCCCTGGCACGTGGTGGACGGCTGCATCCAGGCCGCCGGCGACGGCAGCGACCTGTCGGGATACATCGTCACCAAAAAGCAGTATGAGAACTTCATCCTCGACTGGGACTGGAAGCTCTCCTACGGCGGCAACAGCGGCATGCTCTACCACGTGGTCGAGAACCCCTATTTCAAGGTTCCCTATGTCACCGGGCCGGAGTACCAGCTGATCGACAACGAAGGCTGGGAGGCCACGAACGCCCCGACCCAGCTCGAAGAGTGGCAGAAACTGGGCGTGGACTACGCCATGCACCTGCCGAATCCGGATTCGCTGCTGGTCAACCCGCAGGGCGAGTGGAACTCGTCGCGCATCGTCTGCGACAACGGCCACGTGGAGCATTGGCTCAACGGCCGCAAGATCCTCGAATTCGAAGCCTGGACCGACGACTGGTTCGCCCGCAAGAACAGCGGCAAATGGGAGACGGCTCCCGAATACGGACTGGCGCGCCGCGGCGTGCTGTGCCTCCAGGACCACGGCTACCCGGCTTCGTTCCGCAACCTGAAAATCAAGGAGCTGCCCCGCAAGGCCGGCCGGGAGGTCGAACTCTTCAACGGCCGCGACCTCACGGGATGGGAAGCCTACGGAACCGAGAAATGGTATGTCGACAAGGACGGCCTGCTGGTCTGCGAGAGCGGTCCCGACAAAAAATACGGTTACCTCGCCACGCGCGAATACTACGATGATTTCGACCTGACGGTGGAGTTCAAGCAGCTCGCCAACGGCAACTCCGGCGTCTTTTTCCGCTCGTTCGTCGAGCCGCCGGTGAAGGTCCACGGCTGGCAGTGCGAAGTGGCTCCGAAGAACCACGACACGGCGGGCATCTACGAGTCCTACGGCCGCGGATGGCTGGTGCAGATTCCCGACGAGAAGGAGTCGATTCTCAAGGAGGGGGATTGGAACACGCTGCGGCTGAAGGTCCAGGGCGACCGCGTGCAGACGTGGCTCAACGGCGAGGAGATGGTGGACATCACCGACGCGAAGATCGGCGCCGCGCAGGGACGCATCGCCTTGCAGATTCACGACGGAGGAGGCATCAAGGTCCTCTGGCGCAACATCCGGCTGACGACCCTGTAAACAAACGGCGGTTCCCATCCGACGGAACCGCTGTTTCCACGACCTATTTTATTGACTGCATCCAAAAAAACACAACCTGAAATACTATGAGTAACCGCAGAGATTTTCTGAAAAAGGCAGGCGGGCTGGCGCTGCTGACCATCGTGCCGCGCAGCGTGCTCGGAGGCACCAAATTCGTCGCCCCGAGCGACCAGCTCACGAAGGGCATCATCGGCGTGGGCGGTATCGGCAAGAGCAGCTATCACTTCACCTCCAACGATGCATGCCGCCTGGTGGCGGTCTGCGACGTCGACCGCAAACACCTCGAAAGCGCCATCGCGCTGGGCCGCAAGAAGTTCGACAAGACCCTCGAAAGCTATCACGACTACCGGGATCTGATCACCGACCCCAACGTCGACATCGTACACATCGCCACCCCTCCCCACTGGCACGGCATCATGGCCGTCGAGGCTGCCAAGGCCGGCAAGGACATCTGGTGCGAGAAGCCGATGACGCGCACCATCGGCGAGGGCAAGCGCGTGGTGGAGGCCGTCCGGCAGAACGGACGCATCTTCCGCCTGAACACCTGGTTCCGCTTCAAGGACACCTTCTACGGACTGGGCACGACGATCGAACCGCTCAAGAAACTCGTCGACAGCGGCCTGCTGGGATGGCCCCTCAAGGTGACCATCTCCGGAGCCACGGGATTCACCTGGAAATTCTTCTGGGTGGGGCAGGAGAACCTCAAGCCCCAATCCGTCCCGGAAGAGCTGGACTACGACATGTGGCTGGGCCCGGCGCCCTACAAACCCTACAACAAACACCGCGTGCACGCCACGTTCCGCGGCTACTGGGACTACGACGGCGGCGGACTCACGGATATGGGACAGCACTACATGGACCCCGTGCAGTACCTGTTGGGCAAGGACGACACCTCGCCCGTGAAGATCGAGGTCGACGCTCCGCAGCAGCATCCCGACGCCGTGGGCATCTGGCGCAAGATCGTATACACCTACGACGACGGCTGTCAGATCGTCCTCGAAGGCGAGGGCTACGAAAGCAAGGGCAAGGTCCCCTACATCGAAGGTCCGCTGGGCAAGGTGTATCAGGGTTTCGAGTGCACGATTCCCGACGTCATGGAGAAGATCGCCGAAATGCCCGACCCCGAACCGCAGAACACCGATTTCCTGGCATGCGTGCGCAACCGCGAGCCTTTCGCCCTCGACGAACTCAAGGGACACCGCAGCTCCACGCTCGTGAACCTCGGGGCATGCGCCCTGCGCCTGAACCGCACGCTGCATTTCGATCCCGACAAGCAGCTCTTCGTCGGAGACGAGGCCGCAAACCGGCTCATCGACCAGCCGATGCGCACGCCGTGGAAAATCTGATAACGTCCAAAACCTGAAAAAAACATGAAAAAGATATTTATCACCATACTCCTCGCCGCCCTGATGCCCTTCGCAGCCGGTGCGCAGGACGCGCGCCAGCGCACCGCCGAGACGATCGTTGCGGACGCCCTGGCCCAACTCCCGGCCCAGACGCCCAAGGCGTTCGACGGCCTGATGCAGGAACTCGCGGCGACCGGAGCCGACGGAATCCGGATGATGGCCGCCATGCTCGTGCCCGCAGCGGAAGGCAAGAACGCCCCCGTGGAATACGCCATCAACGGGGTGGTGAGCTACGTGACCGCCGCAGGCCGCGAAGAGCTGGCACGGGAGATCCGCGCCGGACTGACGGACGCCGTCGCCGCCTCGACGGACAAACCCAACCAGGCATTCCTGCTCTCGCAGCTGCAACTATGCGCAACGGCGGCCGAAGCCCCCGTATTCGTGAAATACGCCGCGGACGAATACCTCGCCGACTACGCCGTGCGCGGACTGATCTCCACGCCCGGAACCGACGGGGAGATCCTCGCACTGATCGACGCAAGCCCGGCCCCGGACGCCCTGCTGGCCTATGCCGCCGCGGAGAAGCGCCTTGCGGCCGCAGAGCCCGCGCTGCTGAAATGGGCCGCAGACCCCAAGGCCGGCACACCGACGAAAGAGGCTGTCTATAACGCGCTGGCCAAGTGCGGCACAGCCGCCTCGATCGCGCCGCTCGCAGCAGCCGCAAAGGCCGACGGATACGCCTTCACGAAAACGGACGCAACGGGCGCCTACGTCGCCCTGCTCGCACAGCTCGCGGCAGCAGGAAACAGCAAGGCCGTCGCCGCCGCCAAGGCCCTGCGCAAAACCGGCATGCCGCAGAACGTCCGGGCCGCAGGTCTGGGAATAGTCCTCGGCACGGACGCCAAAAAACAGACGCCGGAACTGCTCGCCGCGCTGAAAGACGCCGACCGCGAATACCGCTGCGCGGCGCTCGACTTCGCCGGCGATTTCGCCGACGACGCCCTCTACGCCGCAGTCGTGAAGAAAATGCCGTCGCTCTCCGACGCCGCGAAAACCGACATCGTGAGCTGGCTCGGCGCCCGCCACGCCGCATCGCAGGCCAACGCCGTGATCGCGGCCATTTCCTCGGCCGACGAGGAACTGGCCCTGGCCGCCATCCGCGCCGCCGGGAAAATCGGAGGACAGGAGGCGCTCAACGCGCTCGTCGCACAGCTCGGAGGCGCACATGCCAAAGAGGCCTCGGCAGCTCTCGCGGCATTCAACGGAAAGCCCAACGCAGCGTTCGTCGCAGCTCTCGACGGCACGCCCGCCACGCAGGCCAACGCCCTGAAACTCGTGGCAAAAAGGCGCATCACCTCCGCAGCCGACAAGGTGTTCGCGCTGCTGAACTCCCCTGACAGGGAGGTGCGCACGGCAGCCTACGGCGCGCTGGCCGGCGTCACGACCCCCGCGGACTTCAACCGTCTGTGCGGCCTGCTGAACCAGGCGCAGGAGGACGACGTGAAGGCCCTTCAGGCCGGATTGAAGAACGCACTGGCCAAAGAGTCCCCCGACATGCAGTACAAGATGGTGGCAGGGCAGATGGCCGCTGCGCCCCGGAAAGCCCGCTACTATCCCCTGCTGGCGCAGGCCGCCAGCAAAGAGGCGATCGACGCCCTGCTGGCCGCCGACGACCGCCAGGCCGCATTCGCGGCCCTGCTCACGGTGGAGAATCCCGCCATGACCGACGTGTTGTATGATCTCGCCCGGCAGAACCCCGCATGGACCGACGCCGCAATTTCGCGCTACACGGACTTCGTCTCGAAGTCGCGCAATACGCCCATGCGCAAATACCAGCTATACCGCCGCGGACTGGAGGCGAAACCCTCGCCCAAGGTGCAGAACAAACTGCTCAAAGCGCTCTCCAAAACCCCGGTATTCCCGGCGCTGACGCTCGCCGTGAACTACATGGACGCACCCGCGACGGCCGAAACCGCCGCAATGGTCGTGAAGACCGTCGCTGCGAAGAACCCCGCGCTGGGAGGAGAAACGGTAGCAGCAGCCCTGAAAAAGGCCCAGGAAGTATATGCCGGACTGGCCAAATCCGACGCCGACGCAGGTTACGCCGTCGACGAGATCAAGGGACTCCTGGCCAAACTCCCCGCAGAGGGATACCTCCCGGTATCGCTCGAACCGAGCGGATGGGAAGCCGTGGTCGGCGATCCCGAGACCCGCAAGGCAATGAAAGCCAAGGCGCTGGCGAAAGCGCAAACAGAGGCCCGGGCCGCGATGGCGAAGAACTGGACCGCAGAAAACGGCGTCCTGACCGGGGCCGCTGACGGAGGAACGATCGGATCGGCGAAAAACTACGAAAACTTCGAACTGATCCTCGACTGGAAGACCGAAGGCGAGGCCGCGATGGGCATCCGCTCGATCCCGCAGATCGCACTCGGAGGAAAGAACTCCGGAGCCTTGACGGGCAACATGCTCCACGACAACGCCGCACCCAAAGCGGCCGCGAACGGCCCGCAGGAGTGGAACACGATGCAGGTGAAGGTGGTCAGCGACCGCGTGACGGTCGTACTCAACGGCGTCACGACCGCCGAGAACGTAATCCTCGAAAACGCATGCAACCGGGAGATTCCCGCCTACGCAGAGGGACAGATCCTGCTCATCGCGGGAAATGCGCCCCTCAACGTCCGCGAAATGTACATCCGCGAACTGCCCGCCACGCCGCGCTTCGAACTCTCGGAGGAAGAGGCTGCCGACGGCTTCGAGGTGCTCTTCGACGGTACGTCGATGCACAAGTGGACCGGGAACACCACCAACTACGTCCCCGTCGACGGAACGATCTACGTGACGGCGCAGTACGGCGGATCGGGCAACCTCTACACCAAGAAGGAGTACGGTGATTTCGTCCTGCGATTCGAATTCGCCTTCGACAGAGAGGGCGTCAACAACGGCATCGGCATACGCACCCCCATGGGCGTCGACGCCGCCTATCACGGCATGGAGATTCAGGTGCTCGACCACGACGCTCCGATCTACAAGAACCTGCGCGTATACCAGCAGCACGGATCGGTCTACGGAATTATCCCGGCCAAACGCGTGAAATTCCCGCCCCTGGGAACATGGAACGTCGAGGAGATACGCGCCGTGGGAGACCGAATCACCGTGACGGTAAACGGCGAGGTGATTCTCGACGGAGACATCCGGCAGGCCTGCCAGGGCCACAACGTGGCCCCCGACGGCGGGAAAAACAACCCCTACACCGTGGACCACAAGAACCATCCCGGACTCTTCAACGCCTCGGGACACATCGGACTGCTCGGACACGGAGCCGGAATCAAGTTCCGAAACATACGAATCAAGGAGCTGCCCGCGGCGAAAACCAAAAAATAGCCCAGCCTCACTGAAAGCGAACCCGCCCGAAATTCGGGCGGGTTTTTGCGAACAGCAGGTCCGAATATCGCAAAAATTGTGTTATATTTGCAAAGAATAGGCCGGAGCGCAGCCTCCGCGCCGCCGAGTTCAGAATAAAAACCTAAAAGAAAAAACCATGCTTATCCCTTGTGCAATCGGTTACGGGCAGATCATCGTAATCGTATTGGTAGTCATCCTGCTCTTCGGAGGCAAGAAAATCCCTGAACTGATGCGCGGACTGGGCCGCGGCGTCAAAGAATTCAAGGATGCCGTCAACAAAGACTATACGGCCGAAGACAACAAACCCGGGGACAAATCCGACTCCGGAAAGACCGAGTAATCACACCTGTTCCGCGGCGGCAAACAAATGAACATGAAAAAAAAGGATCCGGAGTCGACGGAGATGACTTTTTTCGAGCACATCGACGCCCTGCGCCCGCATCTGGTGCGAGGGGTGATGGCAATCGGAGTCATCGGACTGGTGGCCTTCTTCTGCAAGAGTTTCATTATCGACACGGTGCTGTTCGGGCCACAAAGCCCGGACTTCCCCACCAACCGCATGCTGACATGGGTGGGCGCCCAGTGGGCGCATATGGCCGAATGGCTCAACAGCGTGCTCGGCACGTCGTTCGACACCGATCCGGAGACCTTCCGCATCGCCAACGACCGTTTCTCGATCATCAACACTTCGTTGTCCGGGCAGTTCAACCTCCACATGAAGATCTCGCTCCTGACGGGACTGGCAATGGCCATGCCCTACACGCTGTGGGAGTTCTGGCGCTTCGTGCGCCCGGCGCTCACGCCGAAGGAGATTCAGGGAACCCACCTGTTCGTATTCTGGGTGTCGCTCTGTTTCTTCGGAGGGCTGCTGTTCGGTTATTTCGTCATGGCGCCGCTGTCGATCAACTTCTTCGCCAACTACCAGGCCAGCGAGTTCATCACCAACATGTTCGACATCAGCGACTACCTGACCACCGTCATCATCGTCTCGATAGCCTGCGCCTTCATGTTCGAACTGCCGCTGCTGATCTACTTCCTGACCCGCATGGGGCTGGTTTCGGCCGGATTCCTCCGCAAATACCGACGCCATGCGTTCGTCATACTGCTCGTCGTCGCGGCAATCATAACCCCGCCCGACATATTCAGCCTCATTCTGGTGATCCTGCCGCTATACGGACTGTATGAATTGAGCATCAAACTCGCGGAGCGGACCGAGCGCAAACACGCCGCCGAAGAGGAACAAACGACGGAAACGACGGAATAGCAGAAGACATATGGAGCGAACAAGCGAAACGAAGCCCGTCACGATCGTAGCCATCGGGGCGGGCAACCGTACCAACAAATACCTCGAATACGCGATCCGGAATCCCGACCGGCTGAAACTGGTCGGCGTAGCGGAGCTCAACGACATCCGCCGCCACGCAGTCGCCTCCAAATTCGGACTGAAGCCCGAAGAGTGCTTCACCGACTACGAACGCTTTTTCGAAAATCCCGTCCCGGCCGACGCCATCCTGATCGGAACGCCCGAGAACATGCACTTCGAGCCTTGCATGAAGGCCATCGAGGCGGGTTACAACGTCCTGCTCGAAAAACCGATCGCGCAGTCGCTGCCCGAATGCTGCCGCATCGCCGAAGCGGCGCGGCGCAAAGGGGTCATCGTCGGCGTCTGCCACGTCCTGCGATACCATCCCTATTTCATCAAGATCAAGGAGATCGTCGACTCGGGCCAGTTGGGAGAGATCATATCGATCAGCCACCTCGCAGCCGTGGGACTCGACCGAACCACACACGGATTCGTCCGCGGCATGTGGCGCCGCGAGGAGATCACCAACCCGATGCTGATTTCGAAATGCTGCCACGACATCGACTTCCTGCTGTGGCTCACCGAGGCGCGCTGCCGCAAACTATCGTCGTTCGGGTCCCTGCGCTGGTTCCGGGCCGAGAACGCCCCGAAGGGAAGCACGCCCCGGTGCATCGACTGCCCGCTGGAAAAGGAATGCCCCTACTCGGCAGTGGACCTCTACTATAACCGGCGCGACTGGATTTCGAATTTCGACGTCCCGGAAGGCGCGACGCTCGACGAGGTCATACTCCGACAGCTGCGCACGGGCGATTACGGTCGATGCGTGTTCCGCTGCGACAACGACGTGGTGGACCACCAGATCGTATCCATGGAAATGGAAAACGACGTCACGATCTCCTTCTCGATGGATGCCTTCACCCTCGGCGACCAGCGAGAGACACACATACGGCTGACTCACGGCGAAATCGACGGTGACGAACGCATCCTGCGCGTGCGCCGATTCCGGGGCGGGGAAGAGCAGGTCTACGACTTCTCCGGCATACTCGGCAAGCCATTCCACGCCGGAGCCGACCTAAATCTGGTCGAGGATTTCGTCGACACGATCAGCCGCAGGGAGCACCGCTTCCGCACATCAATCGGAAAATCGGTCGAAAGCCACCGGATATGCTTCGAAGCCGAGCGAAGCAGGCTATCCGGACAGACCGTAATTCTCGACCAAACGCGCTGATCGCCCCGGACACAAACAGGCAGGCTGCAACCTCTCGGTTGCAGCC
>CEAZ01052034.1_pt1 | contig 70043 bp, 97 predicted proteins | sample 557361 | NCBI WGS metagenome assembly CEAZ01 (sample SAMEA3182074, study PRJEB8094) | gut metagenome | biome: human; feature: gut; material: Stool; isolation source: human stools | place: Canada | collected 2012-02-22 | reverse complement strand
CCGCCACCGACATTCGCATTCGATAATTCCTCTTTGATTGCCGCCTTTGTAGCCGCATAAACAGCCGGTGCAACCGCTTCGGAAATACCGGTCGTAATCTGTTTGTTATTTGCAACAACGGACTTACCATTGTCGAATTTACCCATCATTTCGCCGTGACTTGCGCGGAACCATCCATCTTCCGGAAATCCACCGTTAGCAAAAAGTATCGGATTGTTTGTTGCAATACCGTACTTCTTCAAATATTTAATGAGTTCTTTCCACTTTTTACTCTGCTGTGCCGCTTTAGCTTTTTTGCTATTGCCATCGTAATCTATTGCTCCCGGAATAACAACTCTTCCCCACTGGTCTTGCGTGGTTTTAGCAGCGTTCATCAGTTTCTTAAACTTTTCTCCGTCGTATTTCTTTCCGGTTTGGCTTTTAGTTGCTTTTTCAACTTCCTTACCACTAGCCTTTATCACTTTTGTATTTGCGTTAAGGGAAAATGTTCGTGAATATAATTCTTTTTGAACAAGTTTATACCAATCCTTACGCAGTTTAGGGTCTATGCGAGCGGCTATCGTCTTATTACTAATTTCCCCAATATTATCTTTTAATTTACTTATACTTTGAATTCCATCTACTTCCGCCGAAACTCTTACATTTTTACTTTTTACATCTTTAATACTTCCTTCTAATTCAGAAACTTTTTCAACACCTTTTACATCTGCAACTACAGAAGTGGCAACTTTTTTCCCTGCAATTTTATTTACTTGGTCGTACAAGTCTTTAGTCGATTTGTAACTTCTTCCAACTATCTTCTGGTAGTCATCAAAAGATATTTCACCGTTATCTAAAGACAAATTTAATGTTTCTTGAACACTAGACAATTCATCTGACGAATAGCCTATTTCTTTTAAAGACTTATTCATTTTTTTACCAAGTTTGTTAAAACTTTCTAAGTCTCCATTCATAAACTTCTGTGCATTTCTTGCTTTTCTTAATGCAACATTAAATTCCTTATAACTTTTATATGTTCCAGAAACAATCTTTTTATAAGCAGAAGTGGAAATCTTACCTTTGTCAAATGATTTTGTCACAAGGTCAATAGCAATTTTACCCTCTTCTCCAAACTTACTCATATTTTTCTTGAATCCAGTCATAGATTTACTTATTTCAAGTACATCTTTTGCCGCTTTTCTTGCATCTGGAGAAAGTTTATTCAAATATTCATTTGCCGATTTTTCTCCGTAATTCTTTCTCTGGTATTCGTATTCTGTTGCATCGTATTTTGCTTGTTTGTTTCTATCGTATGTTTCTTTTGTACCTTCCTTTATTGCTTCTCTTTTATCACTGTACGTTTTATAATCAATTACTGCCGCTAAAGTGTCTCCTGCTTCGTTTAAGTCACTTGCAACACCAGAAAAATCAAGAGATAGCAACTTATTAACAAAATCACCAAACCTATTTACTCCAGTACCAAAATTATAAGCATTACTTCCTTCTTCTGAATTATCCATAATAATTTCCCCTAATCCAGATATTGCCGCCGCTTCAAGATTCAAAGCAATATAACCAGAAATTGCCGTTCCAAGTTTACTTCCAATCTTGGAGATAATTCCATTACATTTTCCAACAATTGTATCTGGTTTTATGGTGTTTATTCCACCAGTTATACCGTTTTGAAAAATACTACTCATTGTTGTTTTCAAGATTGGCGTAAGTGCTTTTAACTTTCTGTAAGCAAAAAATCCACCTAATACAGCAATAAGTGATTTAGAAACTCCTACCGGGTCATTAACAAATGCAAAAAAAGAAATTTTAATAACAGTAAACAAAGCATTTACTATTGTTCTTCCTAAACTTGCAAGTATTCCTGTCCAGTCAATTTCTCCAAGAAAGTCACCAATTGCTTTTCCAACTTTTGACCATTCTACAGTAGACAAAGCCGTATTTATGGTATCAAGAATACCTTTAATTCCATCACTAATTGTCTTTCCTAACTCCTGCCATCCAGTTAATCCAGTATTCTTGCGTACTTCTCCCATCTCTTCAAGAAATCCGTTGATGTAATCTCCGATTTTCTTTCCAAGATTTTCATATGGAAAATCTACCATAACACCAAAAGCAAACTGAATCATGCCACGCAACTTCGCTCCAAGCGATTTACCTGCCAAATCACCGTCAAAAGTATCTATGGCAGATGCTATACCTTTTTTAATACTTTGACCGAATTTGAGCCAATCAAACGTCTTAAAAAAGGTGTATGATGCTTCAAACCATGTATTCAATCCCTCGGAAAAGTTTTCTCCAAGTTTTATCCAATCAAGGTCTTTAACAAAACCATTTAAGAACGTAGCAAGTGATTTAGCAATCTTCTTCGTAGTCTTTTTAATCTTTGTCCACGGAATTTTATTCATTCCCTTGTTAATCCAGTTAGCCAGTGCCGAGCCAAGAGAAGTAAAATCTCCACCTTTCCATGCGTCAAGGATTGCTTTCTTCATCTTCTTATACAACTCAACTGCCTTGTTCTGATTGCTCTTAAAGGCATTATCCCATATCTTTTCATAGTTCTTCAATGCGGCACCAATATCCTTAGAGAGGTCAATATTAGCATTCTTATTGTCATCATCATCCTTGTTGCTATCACTATTGTCCTGCAATTTATTTACAATATCAAATCCCTGCAAATTGTCGGCGGCTTTTTTTGTCTTTTTAGCCGTCTTATCCATGTTCTTAGCAACCTTATCCGTATCGTCTGCCGCATCGGAGTAGTCCGGTACTTCTGGTGTTTTCTGTGAACTATCCGTATCACCAAGTTTGATTCCTGCCAGTTTTGCTACCCACTGTGCGAAATCCTGCAAAACCATAACCATAGCATTCATATATGGGTACAATTTCTGAACAATCGGCATAAACAAGGCGCCTATCGACAAAGCCAGTTTTTTAAATCCAGCATCCAACATCCTAAGTTGATTATTTGGCGAATTAATTGTTTTGGCGAGGTCGGAATATGCAACCTTTGACTGTTCCAACATAGTCAAAACACGCAACTGCATTTTGGACTGTTGCGAAAGGTTCTTAATACTTTCTGTAATACCGTGATTCATAGCAGTTTGTGCTAAGCCTGCGGAGGTGATGTCGATTCCATACTTATATAACGCCCTAGACTGACCTACCAAACCAGATTGGAAGTTCTGCATAACATCAGCAGTGTCTAAGTTTGCTAAAGACGCCCAATCTGCTGATAACATAGTAAGTGCCTTTGAAGTGGCAATTGATGTTTCACCAAGCATACCGGCAGAGTTCGTAATCTGTGCAATAGCGGCGTTGTAGTTCATAACCTCTGTTAAATCCAAACCAAGGTTGTGTGAAAAAGTATTTGTTGCATCTCCAGTATTATAATCAACATCATATCCAGTCAACTGCTTTTGAAGTTTTCCAAATCTTTTACGGAAACTTCCTGCGTATTCTTCCGCACTATTATAACCGGCTTTCTTAAACTGGTTAGCACTGTCTTTTCCAACCTTATCAAGCGCAACCGAAAAATAGTTAAATTCCTCAATGTAGTCCTGCGCCGAACCAATTGCTTGACCAAATTTCTTTACAGCACGAATTACCAAAAAGAATTTAGCATAGAACATACCAATGCTACTTACAAAACCTTTTGATGATTTATGTGCGCTTTTTAATTTTTCTTTTAATGAACTAAGTGCATTTCCAAGTTTTTTAGTGCTTGTTGATGCTCTATCAGAAACAGTGGAAATTCTACTACCGCTTGACGCAAGGTTTCCAAGACCTTGAATGGTGTTGGCTACGTTTGAGTTGATTTGAGGTGCATTTTGCAGTTTTTTCAGCAAATTCATTACACCTTTACCAAGTTTCTTAAGGTTTGCAACTGTTTCGCCAACACGTTTCCCTGCATTTGCAAGTTTAGCAATACCCTCTACAACTTTTGTAATGCTAATATCAATTGCATTTGCAGAAGATAATTTGCGTACAAGTTTTACTACTTGCTTGCCTAATTCCGGAAATTCTGTTGTTACATTACTAATATACTGACCGCTATTAGAAAGTCTTGCTAACGAACCCACAACACGTGTCACAGTGCTTTCAATTTCAGATACACCGCTAAGTTTGGTTGCTAAATTTGAAACAGAATTTGCAATCTTTGTCATTTTGGATGTATCAAATCCAGCCATATCTACTTTTGAAAGGTTTTTAACTGCATTTACGGCAGATGTAATGCCACCAAGATTCTGAATGTTTCCAAGATTGTTAAGACCATTTGCCAGTGTATTCAAACCACTGGCAGTACGAGATAATCCACCAACATCAATTTTCGCAAAACGCTCAAATCCTTTTGCAATTCTATTGTAGTCGGTTGCCTTTACTCCGCTTAATGTTTTGGTAGCATTTCCAAGTTTTGATACTCCATTTGCAAGTCCACTTAAATTGCTACCGTTAATCTTAGACAGTGCAGATGTTAATACATCAATTTTACCAACAAGATTTGTAATTTCATCTTTGGCACTTTTTGCCGTTGCATTTATTTTAATATCCAACGCTTCAACTGTTTCTGACATACTAACACCTCACTATCTATCATTTGCATTACGCAAGATTTTTCAATTTAATAAAACCGTACTTTCCTGCATACTCAATTTTGGCAACTCTGCTTACTTTTGATTTCCACAGAATCCGTACGGTTTCACCTTTTTGAATTGTCATAAGTTTTTTAGACGTAAACAAACGTCCTTTTCTCAAATATGTGTTGCAACGTAATTTACCGGTCCATGTTTTCTTGAATTTATCAAAATAACCATACGTTTTCTTTAATTTTTTAGTTGTGCTTCCCCACTTTCCAAGGTAAAAATGTAGGTTGTCAACAATAGATTTCCAATTACCACCCCATTTCAAACCAACTTTCTTTGATTTTGCAATCTTAGCAACTTTTCTAATCAGTTTATCGTTATAAAGCAGTTTAGAATCATTGATTGCAATGTCAAAAGCAATACCCCACTGATGCTGTGAAGAATAAGAATTTCCCGGAGCATTTGTTACTATTACACCGGGTTTTGTTCTTCCTTGTGCATAAAGTGAATCCTGATATGCTTTTGTACGAAGTCCCTCTGTGATAATCAGATAGATTCCATTTTTTTCACACTCTTTTAGCAAAAGTCCAAGTTTGTAGTTTAACCATGGATGTAACTTTTTTCTGTCAATTCTAATTGAATGTTTTTTTTTCATTTTTTAACACTCCTTATATGATTGTTTCTGGCAATCCTTTGTTCATAGACCTTGCCATCCACTGTTTTTCAATTTCAATTGCTTTCTTTATCTCTTGTTCTTCTGTTTCTTTTTCTGCTATATATTCTTCTTCAAACATTTTTGACATAATTGGACTTTTAATATATTCCGATTTTGCTGATTTACCATTCAAACAACTGTCTATGGATACAATCAAAGCAGATATGCCATAATTGCCCCACCACATATATTGCAATTCATCTTGTTCTTTTAACTGGAGTTCATGCGCTTTGTCATATGGATATAAGTCTTTTGGACAACTTTCCATAATCCTATCGTAAGAAACTCCATAGGAAAGATAATGAGGTAGTACATCTTCATATATAAAATCCGAGTATGACTTATTTATTTTTTCTGTGGCTTCTTGTGGTCTTGCGGAAGTTTCGTTACTTTCTCCGATACTTCCTCTGTCTCCCCAATCTGGTTTAACAGGTCTCCCAAAAAACCCTTACTCATCAATTCCTCCGTCAACTGCGTAAACAAATCAAGGATTCCTTTATCCGGTGATTCATCGTGGTAATCGTCAAGAATATCTCCTACTTCCTGAACGCTTTCAACTGGATTTTCTTTCTGAAATCCAACGTAAAGCAAATCACGAACGCAACAAAACAATTCCTTAACCTTGCCAATTCCGCCTACATCACTGTCATTTTCAACTTCTTCACTGTCAAAAATTCCAAGCAAATCCTTTGTTCTGTCCATCAAATCTGTGTCGCAGAAACTGTTATATCCAAATCTAACCTTGTATTCGTTACCTTTAACTTTTAATTCCATAATCCTTTATCCTTTCCCCACTTTTAGTGGAAAGGAGCCACCCCGAAAGGTGGCTCTCTTTTTTACTGCATATATTATTCGAGTTCCGGTTCGGCTGTTTCTTCATCCTCGCTACTCAACACAGCCTTTTTAGTGTTCCTCGTTGAATAGCTTGTTACCCCACTTTTGTAACAGTGAAAGTACCGTCTTTGTTATCAACGACTGTAAGTTCGTCAGTAACCCATTTAGGCACGGTATTCTGAACAACGGTAGCGGTCATTTCAAGAATTTCATCTACGCCGCCTACATCATTTACAGTAGGTGTAATCTGCCCTACATATGCTGCTTTGGCAACACCACCAACGCCATCCGTTCCATACAACTGAATAATGTCGCATTTTTTACCCTCAACATTCAAAAGAGCACTAAAATCATCTTTTTCAAGGTTTCCTGTAAACTCTTTTGCGTCAGACTGTTTAATACCCATTTCAAAGGTCTGTGCATCATCCTCCATCGTTGTACTTTCTACAGTGTTCGGTGCAGATGTTGGCGATGGAATTGATTTTGCACGTAACATCAATTTGTATGTTCCTGCAAATCCATCTTCGCTGTGTTCTTTGTAGATAATTCTTGCCAAATAACTTGTTGAAGCCATCTTGTTACCTCCTTAAATTTGATAAAAAAAATAAAGCCTTTCGGCTTGTATTTACGTCAATATATATCATTCTTTCCGATTGTTCTGCTAAATCTAGCAGTTTGCCGGTAAGTATCTTTTGTATCATCTTGCGTAGGCATTGAAGAACCACGAAAACGCATTGTTTTCATAATTCTCTTAACTTCCCTTATAACTTCTTTTGCTCTTGCTTGTGATTGATTATCAGTCACATCAATTTGAAAAGAAAACTTTCTAGCATTGATTTCATCACACTCTAAATCTTCTCCGATTTCTGAACCAGGTAACAATTGCAACCTTACAAAAGGGAAAACCGCTGGTGTATCACTAATACCAACGGAAGAAAAGTTTTTGTCTGTCATTTTGTAATTTTTTTTCAAACTATCTGAAAAGTTTGTTTTTATCCTTGTGAATACAGTAGATGGCACTAATTCATCCCATTCCACCGACATATGTACCACCTACTTTCAAAATATTTCTTTCGCCGTTTTTATGATTTTGCTTCTTATATCTTCTCCGGCTTTATACATAGGCATAGTGGCTTTTACACCATGCGTAGGCATCCATTTTTGTTCCTTTTCGTTCCAGTACCACCACATATCGTCATAAGCGTGTGTCTGTCCCGGAAATGTACCAACGCCATAAGGGAATTTACTTCCTACTAATGGATTTTTCGTTTGGTTAAAATGAACACCTGCACCAAATTCAATAGCAAGCAATATGCTAAACGGTGCGTAACCATCTTGTTCTTTTACTTGCCCCTTGGCAAGCAATATACCGTTACAACCCATCTTGTCAGCAGATATGTTTGTCGAAACCGTAACATACTTTCCTAATGGACTCTCTGATATATTCGTTTCAGCAACCTCTACACCACTTTGTAATAGTCTAGAAACAAGTTGTTTGCATTTGATAGGTAAATCATCCCTATACTGCAAGAGTTGCTTTTTAAGGGCGTTTAATCCACTTATAGACAAATCCGCAGTAAATGTTTTTCTCCCCATACTATTTCACATTCCTTTTTAACAAGAACAAGTCCTCATTTAATCCCTCGTCCGCAACACCTTTTACTGTGTAATCAGCACTGCTTTCATCTGGTATTGTGTTATCATCATCCTTGTATACGATTTTTGACTTCTTCCAAATCACGCTACCGGATTTCAAGGGCAAATAACCTTTACTGACAATGATTTGTGCATAGTTTGTACTATCATCAATACCATAGTCTTGCCATACAACTTCATTCAACTTATTTGTGATGTTTGCCTTAAACTCAACTGGCTTTGTATAGCCAATTGTTGTTTCTCCGGTTTCAATCTTGTTCCCATCATCATCCGTAATGTAAATTACATTTCCCTCTTCGTCTGTATAACTTTCGTAAATTGGAATTTCATCATCTTGTAAAGAATAAAACATTCTTTGTTTGTTAGATGCCAACGTCATCAAGGCAACCACCTACTCACTTGATTTAATCTGTTTGATGAGCTGATTTCCGTATACGCTCAATCCGGCAACAAGAACACCCTGAACAATTGATGTAAACACTGCCATAAGCATTTCTGGTACTGTTCCAATAGATGTATTTGCCATTACCCAAATGGCACAAAGCAAAATGCCAAGTACACCTAAAATACAAGGAATGTACTTATCTTTGATAACATCCATTTTTTTAATTCCGACACCAATAATATACAGAACAACTGCTACTACAATCAGTTCCGGTTTTACATAACTCATAATACTATCCATCTTTTCTTACTTCCTTTCCGTTGAGACGTTCTTCAAGTCCGTTAAGCCTGCGATGAGCCTGCTTGCAACTTTCTTCAACTTTAATAATTCTGTCATTGTGCATTTTAATATCTTCCCTCATGGATGATATTTCTGATTTAATCTCTTTAGTATCTTGACCTATATCATCAAGTTTTACATTGATTCTTGTGTTGTCTTTTACGCGTTCTTCTATATCTTTTGTGTCTGTCCGCTTATTATTCTTTAGTCCAAAGTAAACAGAAAAACAAACGGAAATAACGCTAATAAGTAAAGCAATCTCAATATTCATACCTTACCGCCTTTCCGCAAATTATAGTGTTTCGTTGCCCTCCACCGCTTACACGAAACGCCCTGCAAGAAATTTAGATACTCTAAACAACTCACGCACAATCTTCTATAAGACCTGCACAAATGGATAAACGCATTTCAAAATATCATCACGACTAACCCAAGTCCTTGAAATTGAATTTTCGCTATGGCTACTTTCAAATGGTGCGCCCATCTGTGCAAAATCATATACTGCCAAATTCTTAATTACGGAATAGTAGTTGTCGTAAAGGTCTTTTTCAACTTCCTCATCTGTATAAGATGTTGCCTGATAGTTTCTTCTGTTCTTAACTTCTCTTATAGCATCTTTGACCTTTACTGAAATTATGTCAGCATTAAACGTAGGCTCATTTCCATATTCAATTGTCAAATCTGCAATAATTTCTTCTTGCAGTCCTACTTCCATTGCTTCATCCATAATTCAAACTCCTATAATCCGAATTTTTCAATCAACATTTTCTTTAAATCTGCGCCGCTAATTTCTTCCGCTTTATCAAATCCCTGCTCGTTAGCAAGTTTTTGTAAATCAGCGGTAGACATACGATTGATTTCTGTTTTGGTATAAGATTTCTCAGCAGACAGATTTGTATTTTCAGAAAAACTAGAGGTGGATTTCTCCACCTCTTTTGAATTATTTTCTGGAACATCTTCTCCTGCTTCATACCAAATACCATTCTTATTTACGATATAGGGATATATCATGCTTAATACCTCCTACTCTTGTGAATGAACCTCAATTACAAATGTTGAATCCATATTTTCATAAGATGGAAGCACAATCTCAGAAGCGGTTACAGACGTAATAGCTGGTGGACCGTACTCGACTTTCTTTGCTACTGCAATTCCTACTCCATACATAGATACGTCTACATCAGCCACCTGTGAAGCTGTTCTCTCTTCTGGTGTAGTACCAAACCATGTGCCGCCAAGAGTACCGGCCGGAAGTAATGTAACCTTATCATCTGGATAAAAATATGCTTCCTTGCCATCATCCCCAATATACATTTTGTCATAAAGAACAATGGTAAGTTTTGTTCTTGATTTAACGATTGAAATTACATTATCGTCTGTAAGTTCAATATTTGCTGTAAGGTTCTGGACAAGAATTGCATTTTTAACCTGTTTATTCTCTAACAGATAATTAAACGTGTTAGAGTTCATAAGAACATATGTTGCAACCTTACCAAGTTTTGCAAGTGCTTTTCTTGCATTATTAAGGTCGGTAAGCGGCTTTGAATTTACTGTGTCGCTCCACATTGCTGTGTCCTGCAACTTTAAGTAATGCTTAGCGGTATATTCTCCGTTAGGGTCGTAATCATACTCATACTTAACGCCATCAGATTCAATTCCGATTGTTGGGTGTCCTTTTGCCGTGGCAAGAAGAGCCATTCTCATTCTTTCCGGAACAACCTCTGCACCTCTTACAAGTGTTGTGGTATCATCATAGATACTTTGTAATGCCCCCTGTAAATACGGGTCGTTTTCATCCTTAATTCTGTCGATTTCCTGTGCATCTTCCTCTGTAATAACCATCTGTTCACGAAAAAATGCCATCTGTGTCTTTTCTCCCTTTAATCCCTCTCTTGCTCGAATGGTAGGCAATGCATCAAAGTTTGATGGCTTTAACGAAACCGGAAGTCCTTTGTGTGTTTTAATCCACTTTAAATCAAGTCCCGATTTCTTTCTTTCCGGGAACCACTGTAATCCAAGATAAGGAATATCATTGCTTGCATCGTTTGTAGCTGCAAGCGCAATGGCTTTTGTATCTACTACTTCATTTACTAACATTCTTTTTACCTCCTGTTAATTACTCAAATACAATCATTGGCAGTGCTGTTTTAACTGCTGCATCAATGGTTACACCCGAATGATTTTTGGCTGTTGTTTCGTCAATATAAGCTTTTTTAAGCAATGTACCCTGTGGTCTATCTTCGGTTACATCATGAAGCAAAATACCAACTACTGTTGCTGTGTTGTCTGCAACTCCTGTCTTTCCGATAGGTGTTCCAGCCTTAACAACCTTTTTCCCATTTGCTAATTTGTCTGTTACACTTGTAAAATCAAGTGTCATAGGAATACCCTCAAACGGTTTTCTTTTGAGGATATTTACATCACCCTCGTATGCTGTCTGTTCAAACTGCATCATTTTAATTACCTCCTACATAATGTGATAAAACGTCATTATTCTGTTTCTGACCGCTGTAATACTTCTCTACAAGTTTTTCAGCGTTTGTTTTTTCTTCTCCGCTTCCACCTGTAGAACCACCCGGATTAGGCGTATCGTCAAGTTTCTGTTTCTCATATTCGGCAATAGCCGTTTTTTTACTGTCGGCAAAAATCTGACCGAGAACCTCATAATCTGTAGCACCATCATCTGTAACAACCTTGCTTGCCTGCTCCGCTGTTAATCCAAACTTTTCCATTGCTTTTGCTCTTTGCGTACGAACTTCATCGTTTTTTTCAAGCTGCGCAATTTGTTTGTTTGCCTTTTCAAGTGCCTTTGTTGCTACTTCAAGTTCTGTCATGTTCTGACTATTCAAATCATCAAGCTGCGACTGTAATTCGTCAGCCCTATCAGCCTTTTCCTTATAGCTGTCTGCTCTTTCTTTTTCTTTCTTTGTTTCAGCATTGATAGAATTAAGCAAATCTGAAATCTGCTCATCCGTCGGCTCTGCCACTCCAAAAGAAATAAGTTTCTGTTTTGCCTGTTCTCTAGTCATAATTACCTCCATCAATTCACGTTTTTTAACACGGTTTGCTCCGCTTGAATTGTTCTGTTGTTTTACGCACAACTGCAAATTTTTATAAAATAAAAGAGATAGTCTATTCGACTACCTCTTTATTTACTGGATTGTTGTTTGGTTCTACATCTTTGCTTGTCGGATATAGATATTCCATTCTTTCTTTTGATTCAAGAGCAACCGCTTCACTGTCACTAAACAAATCAACGGTTTTAATTGCTCTTTTGTAATCAACCCCTGCTTCAAGTAACATTTTAAGTGCTTCTGATTTTGTAAGCAGATTATCTATCTTATTATGGTTGATATGTATTTCAATGTCGCTTGGCATAAGCGTAAAATTTCGCTTTATACGCAAACGATTTAGTATAATTCTAAGAGACATTCTTTCCGATTTTTTTAGTATCGGTTCGTTGATTGCCGTTCTTAGTCCTGCATCATAATGTCCGTTTCGTAGGTTTACTGCATTTCCAGTATCACCTCCGGCATTGTTATTGGAACGATTAGCCAAGCCTTGAATACTCAAAAACCTTTCAAACAAATCATCAAAAACAACTTGACTTTCTGTTTGATTCAGTTCATTTGTCATAACATCAACGTCGGCCTTATTTTCGCCATTGTTTGATTTAACAACTAAAGCACCCTCTAATCTCATCTGTGAAAATGTTTCATTGTCAATCTCGCAATTCACAAATTTAATCCATGCGGAAACAAACTGCTCAATGCCGTTTACCCGGTCAGAAGATAATGTATTGATTGAATCCGTAATAGGAATTGTAATTTCAATATCCGATAATCTTCTTGCATTGTTTGGATATTCCACAACCGGAATAGCGTTATTTCCGTTTAAACCACTACTTTTAATTTTTCCATAGACAATTTCAAAATACTCTCTTTCCGTATAGCAAAAGTATATTGAATTATTGTTTTCATCTTCTCTAATTTGACAAGAAAATGCGGGTTTTCTATTTGAGTAATAAACAACAAACGTATAGCGTGGGTCTTCCGAAAACAAAGCAAAGTCGCTTTCGTCAAGCAAATCTCCGTTTCCGTTGTCATTTCCAACAAATCTATAAGCAGTACCGCAAATACTTCTCCAACGGCAAATGTCAATATCTACTTCTTGTTTGCTTTCAGAATCCATCGTAACATTTAGTTCCGTAATCTCTTCTGATTTCTTATCGTCTGTTCCACGTAACACATATTGAATAGGCTCTGCACATATTTCAGCAGTTTTACGCTCAACAAGTTCATAAGCAAGATTTAAAACAAGTTTGTTGTTTACCTCCGGTCTATTTACCTTTTTACGGTATAAAATAGGCTGGTCTCCTCTGTAATATCTATCAAGGTAATTGATTTCTTTTGCATTTTGCGCGTGAATCGAAAGTGCCTTGCTTAATTCTTCGACAATATTTAATTTTGTAATTTTGGATTTATTTGTAAAAATTACTTTTCTTCCAAAATTGCATTGATTTACTGCTGTAAACGGTCTTATGTTTTTTCCATAATACTTAAACATTAAAGCACCTCACTAACAAAACGTCATTCCACTCGATGTTGTCCTTTGTACTATTTTTTTTAACTCTGTAGTTCCGGTATCTACATGGTAAACAACTCTTTTTCTGCATTTTTTACAATTCACAGAAATATTCATACTGGAACGTCCATCCCATGTGGCTACTTTTCTTCCACATCTTGGACAATATATCGTTTTTGGTTCCGTCATAAAAACCTCGTTTCTTGCAATAAAAAAACACCGCCTTTTTTTGGCAGTGTTTTATTTTGATTTCTTCATTTTATATTATATAATAATTGCGATATGACATACTATGACATATTATCAATCCTTGTATGTTTTTCCATATAGCTTTTCAAATTCCTGTAATGCTCTTCCGTGTATTCTAATTGTTTGTCTCCATGAATACGTCATTTCATCTGCAATTTTCTCAAATGTCTTTTTTTCAACATACCGAGCAAACAAAATATGATAATAAGTTTCGTTATCAATTCCATCAATTTGCGAAACAATAAAATTCTTTTTATCTACGTAAGTGTCGATTAAATCATCCAATTCCTCTTCCATCTTTTCAATTTTGCAATAGGTCGAACCCATTTTGTCAAAGTTAGGACTTGTTTTTACTCTTTCTTCATTTTTTACAGCAGAAACACTTCTTGCCAGTTCTCTAAATTGCTGTATTTCAGATAACTTATTGTTTATCATTCGGTCAAGTCTACTAATTTGCTGTAAATATGTTTTAGTATCCATAATTTCTATAACCTCCTCTAAATGGGTTTTTTGGCACTTCTATTTTTGCCATACTCCAATTTCCCTCAATGAAGTATGCTAAAGACGCAAGGCAATCCGCCGCATCCTCATGTTTGTTTTTTCCAGTAACCGTAAAACTGTATAAATTTGTCATAAATTTTCTGTATTCCTGACTTCGGCATCCAACATCACGGAAATAAAACTCTCTAATACTTCCAGCCTTATCCCATATCCTTTGCGTTTTTCTCATGTTTGTAGGTGCATATTCAGAACGTAGATTTATTTTCCGTCCTTTTTTCTTTAGTAATTCTTCGATTTCATCCTTATATCCTTCTCCACCTTGGTTTGCTTCAAAAAACGCACTTCCAACGTCATTATCAATAATCATGTTTGCAACTTTAGGTTTTGTTATTTTCTTTTCACTGTTGTCGAAAACAACATCGTCAATGTAAATTGAACCATCCTCGTACATATAAGCTACCGCAAATGCGAGGAAATCTTCCCCGCCTAAAGCAACGTCACAAGCAGCACATATTCTGTAAGGTTCTTCTTCCGGCAATACACCATTGTAAAATCTCATGTGTTCTGGATTAAAAACTGCACCGTCTCTTTCAATTGGTTCCTGCTGATACTGTGCGTACCAAGATGCCATATCGTCGTTTTCTTCAAACTTTGCTCTTAACGTCCGATAGTATTGCGTTGTATATCCAACACCATAATCATAATCAAAGTTGCTTTCATCGTTTTCATCCAAAGCCGGTATCTTCAAAATTTCATATCTGATATTTTTTGCTTCTGGGTTATTCTGTAAGAAATCCAATCTATCACTATAAAGGTCGTGCAAACTCCAAATTGTACCATTATGGATTAGTTTGCACTGTTCCTTTTTACGTGACATTACATTATTGTCAAAGATAATCTGCTTTCGTTTGAGTGTGTCTGGGTTAAGCACATCTTGAATGCCTTCAAGAATATCATCCAATACCATCCAGCCGTAAGCGTCATATTCTCCATTAAGTCCACTTTCCAATCCTTTTCCAGAAAGTGTTTTGTACTTCTTTTTTCTCACAAGGTCTACTTTATGATTTTTTGAATCCGTATCAGCAACTTTTACTTTTGGAAATACATCGGAAAAACAATATGTTGGGTCTGTCCAGATTTCCATGACACCAGTTAAAAACGCTCCGCCTAATCCCTCTTTGTATGTCACATACAAATTGCTTTTTTCTGCGTCTTTTGCACAATGCCATGACATAGCAAGCGTTATTATCTGACTCTTACCAACCCTTGGCGCCATGTGAATAAACAATTCGTCAAGTTTTCCATCTTCAAGTTCCTGCAACTTATCGACAACTTGTTTGAGTGTTTTTCTTCTAGGCTCGTAAAATCTTTCTTTCTTAGGTCTGTTTTTTTCTATGTAAAGAATGTAACTATCAAGAATGTAAGGTGCTTCATAAAGCAGTAAATTGTAATATTTCTCTAAAATATCATACGACTGCTTGTTTTTTTGAGATTGTGTTTCAAGCCAATTAAAGTCAGCACCATTTGTAATTGATTTTATATACTCAAAAATCAATTCTTTTGCTCTTGTAGAAACTTTCAATCCATATTCACGGTCTTTTCTTCCGCAAAGTATAATTTTACTTGCTTCGCAATATGCATCTATTACACTACGGTCTATTCCATTCCGTAATATGTATTTTTCGTATTCTTTTATATTTTTCTCGTCTTCAATTGTATGCATTAAAAAAGCACCTCCACACAAGCAGAGATGCTATAATAGGCATCCTGCCTATAATTTTTCTAGGTTAGCGACTAACTCCGTTTGTTAGCCGGCAATTTAATTATTTACTGTTCCACTCAAATCCAAAATCCGACCTTTTAATTTTGCATTGAGGAATACCGTCTTTCCAAAATACCAAACCCTCTATATAATGTTCGGATAGATATTTTTTAATTCCATCAAAGGTTCGTTCTACTTCAACAATGATTCTTCCATGCGGAACAAGGTCATCATAATCTTTATTGTACGGGTTTCCATTAAAATGCTTTCCAACCGCTTCATACGTTCCATCAGTTAAAGGACTTAAACAACACTGCATTGCAGTATCATATGCTTTTATAAACCACTTATCCTCCGGTTTCTTATCATCAACTTTTACCCAACATGGAAAATGCCCTGTAATTGGGTCTGCCTTTTCCTGACATTTAATAGCTCCTTTTGGAACTGGTTTACCGTTCTTTGCGTCATATCTCTTGTAAAATTCTCCGTTGATAATCGCGCAACATGAACCATCAAATTTTACCGTTGCGACTCCATCTCCATTAAAAACCCATTCCATACCTTTTTTTACAATTGGAAGTGTTTCTACAACGCAATTGCTTATATATTTTCTTTCAAACAACGTAGGTATCTTTTTCATTTTTACTTCACTATCCTTTCCAATAAAGCAAATCTACAACGTATAAAGGGCGGTAATCATAATCATATTTGCAACCGCTTTCTACCGTTTCCATTGCGCCTTTGTATGTTTTGTCAATTGCATATGGCTTTTTTGTATCCATCGTAACAATAACATATCTGTATTCTCCGTTTTTATCAAAATCTTTTTTTAAGTCTTTTAATGTTACTTGTTTTGATTTTGGTTTTCTTCTTCGTCTAAACATAAAACGCATAATTATCCATCACCTCTTCAATACCCTTTTTGTGATTTCTTCACTAGGCAAAACAAAATGTTCTATATCACAATCACGCAATTCTCTTAATGCTTTTACACCCAAACTCAAAATTGCATTACTTTCCGAAATTATATTTGCAGGTATTCTATTATTTTCGTTAAAACAAGGAACCAATTTCCGTGAATCAATCTTACCAACCAATCTTACATCACTCATTTTCCATAAACACCTCAAAATCTTCCATACACTTATTACATAAATCGTAGGTAATATTTAATATGCCATTTTGTGTGATTGATTTCATACACAACAGCCCTACTTTTATCTCTTTCCCACACCTGTCGCAAGTGTGCCATTCTTTTTGATGTTTCATTCTTCCACCAACTTTCTTCCACACATAGGGCAATTATTGATTTCATAATCAAAATCCATAAAACTATCTCCGGTTGCAAAATGTATATAAACACCGTGTTCATCTTTGTATATGTAATCTTTGTATTTTGTGCTTGTGTAATCTTTGGTATAAATGTTTTTGCAAAATTCACACATGCCTAATCATCCTTTCCAGTTATCAACTTGCTATGTGGTAATTTTTCAATAAAATCACAAAATATATGCCAATCTGGTAGTCTGTGATTTCTTCTCTGCTTGTAAATCGTCTTTAACTGGCGATAATTTGTTGTCATCCTCGCAGTCAACTCAAATCCAGACGGAATATTGTATAACAGTTGCAAATAATCTTCGCTGTCTTTTGTTTTCAAGTAAATCTCTTTCAATCTCTCGACTTCTGCGATAACTGCATCAGACACATAACCGTTGCACATACACTTAATATCCATTTTGCTAATACAGTGCATTGTTGACTGACTCGATACAAAGTCAATAAAGTGGTATCTTTGCAATTCCACCCACGCCTTATTGCTGAATGTCAAATCAAACTGAACAATCACTCCGTTAAGGAAATTGTCATGCCCTGTGCCTATGTCACATCTTCCAAGATTATCAATTCTATCGGTAAATTCGTCATTCACAGCATTTATATCTACTGCAAACGGATATTTGCTTGCCTTAAAACTATCTTCAATTCCAAAAACCTTGATATTTTCTATTCTTGCCATTTTACACCTCCAGTTATATTCGGTTTCTTGTGTTGGAAAGTATTATCTGGTCACTTATTACTATTCTGTCCATACTCTACTGTCAGACAACCAACACAAGCATTTTAATTATTTCAGCAAGGAATACCGAAACGCTTGCTTATCCGGTAGCGAACCGGAACATTGATGTGGTGAGGAATCGAACCTCACATGATGCCTTTGTCCATATCCTTTCGGCTCACTTTGGCATTGTACTTGTGGTTTCCTGCGTCTACCCTTTGCGCCACACATCAGCAAAGGCACCCATTCAAATGACTAATGATTATATCGCAAAACAGGAAAATTCTAGGTACATTTGCATTGCATCATCCCCTCTATCGGGGAAATCGGCAACCGTGGATTTGAACTACGATTCTTTGTGTATAGTGGGATTCTACACAACGCATTATCCATTATGCTATTGCCGTAAGTACGGATTGGCATACATGCATCTGTGTTTTAATCCGCACTGTTGCGATTCTTTTGCGTCCGGCTACTTTGGACACTGGGAACTATCGCAACGAAACCATAAACCCCACCGGACCTTGTGACGGTCCTTTAATCAGCTTTCCGCTAGTGGGTAAAGAAAGGGTTCATGCCAAAGCAAAACATGAACAAACCATATACACCGAATTGCCGGTGTTGTATTCCGATTCGCTCTCGGCTAGAACGGATATACATTGCCCCTCTTTGTGATTCACACTCCTTATCACATTTAAGAGTTCAAGGGATATGGTAAAACTCTTAATGAGTTATAAAATATATCGCCACAATGGACGTACAAAAATTGATTATTGACATTATTCTATCACAAGGTCTTTCGCCTAACACTATGTTCAAAAACGAAACTACCACCATGAATCCAAAATAAACCACAGCAATGTATCGAATCAAAAAACTAATCATCACGGTTCCTCCACTCTTCGCATCCGTGGTCGTGTTCGACATAATCAGATGCATAGTCACTGTTCATATTCTCGCACACATAACCATTCTCACGGCTATATGCAGCATATTTACAATTTCCACAACACAGTTTTTCGTTATCGTCCATCCTTGAAGTCCTCCATTTCTTTTACACTCATTCCAACAATTCCTGCCGAACCATCCGAATCCGTATTTTTGAAATGCTCTCCGTTCTGCGGAAACATGAAACGGAACATTGCGTAATTTGCTACGTCGCAAAGATATTCTGTGTTTCCAGTTTCTTCAAACTTCGCAAGACATTTTTTAAGACTTCCAATCGCATCCACATTTCCGGTTGCAAAATTTCTACTTGCCTTGCCATATTTGTAATAACTCTGACATATCAACGCTTTCCGCTTATCGTCAAACGCTTTTGAGTATTCCGTTTTCAACAATTCATTTTCCATTCTCAAAACCCCTTTTTTATTTTTTCGGGAGTATGGGGGACTTAGTAGGCGGTTTTTTAATTCCCCAATAGAGGGGCAGGGGGTAGGCTGCTAGTTCTCCATTTTTTCGGTTCGTAAAACTACAATTTTACGAACTTTTACGGTTTTTCGTTGTTTATCCGTCTTTTTGTTCGATTTCAATGACTTCTTGTGCCGGATTTGTCAACTTTGGAAGCTCGCTATCTGCTAATGCTTGGCTGTTTTGATTGCCGACCTGCACTGGAGCAGTTTCCGCCATCCCATAAGCCGCCTTTGCGATAAAAATCAAATTGGAGTTTGTGCCGGCTTGGTTATGTAACCGGTTGAGCGTGAAAGATTTACAAATGCTGAACCATTTTTTAACTGTGCTACCATGTGCAGTGTTAACCCTATACCTACCCATAGACCAATCTGTAAAAGTATTTCTATCAATACCAACTAAAAAGCTAAATACCTCTAGGGTTGGCAGTACTTTATACTTTGCACATATACGGACATAAATATTAAATAAATTATCCAATAAGTCTATATCATCATTACTAGGCTTTTGAATATTATCAGCAATGTAAAAAATCATAGATACAAAGTTATCTGTTACACTTTCAGTATCTCCATCTAGTTCAGTGTCTATGTACTCATCTACTAGCCTATATATATCGTTCTGGTATATCTCAATACCTATCTCGCTTTTAACTGTATTACCTTTCACAACATCACCTCCAAACATTCAAAAATAAAAAAACGCCAACACAAGAAAAATAAAAAGTTATCCTCTTGCGTCAGCGTTTATATATGCTTCCGACTGTGTGCTACTGTTTCCAGCGCAGTATTTTAATATCTGCCTCTACTATACACGATACACAAGTTATTGTCAATAATAAAATTTATAATACTTATTTGTCGAGTTCGAGCCGTTTTTTTATAATCCGGGTACGGCGTCGGGGAATCTGCCCGACTATATATATACTTATCTTCTCTAATCTAATCTAACCTTATCTTATCTAGGTTACATTTTGAAAACAGAACGATAACAGATTGATAACAAACTGGTAACAGAATTGCATACAAAATGATTACAAGTTGATAACAAAACGATAACAAAAATACACAAAAAAAAGACGGCTAAAAAGCCGCCCTTTTTCTTCTGGAATCACTCGCCGATATACTGGCTATATAGTTCATTCCATGCGTCAGCGTCAAGGTCGCTTTCGAGTTCGGCGGATGCCTCGAATGGCTCCGTTTCCTCGTGGTCGAGAACGTCGGAAATTCCGACAGTGTACTGTTTGCCGTCAACCTCAACCCAGACGTTGGCGGCGTCGTTCTGAACGCCGTTCCCATCAAGTGCCTTTTTCTGAAATTCTTCAAAACTTATTTTTTTCATGTCTTTTCCTCCTTATAACTCCTCAATCTCTTTGCAGTCAAATGCTTCTTTGTAGTTGTCATCGTCATCCAGTTCCCTATCTTCTGGAATGTCAAAATACATCTTTGTAATTTTGATATTTTTTTCATCTACCATATAGCCATATAAATAATTTCCGCCATCCCCTAACAATTCCCAACATTCATCATTAGATACAAGGCGTCCGGTATATGTTTTTTTATTACACAAAATAGAACGAACTGGGAAGTTGTCTATATTGTCAAATTCGTCATTGATGGAATTTTTCATCATTTCAAAATTCAATTCTTCAAATTCCTTTTGTAGTTCGTCAAATATTAGGTTGTCTTTATACATACCACAACCATCATAAGAATAACGGATTCCCTCGCTCGTCTCGTATCCGTATACACTTAGCGGGTCCGTTTCATAATAAAAATTTGATGCCTTTCGGCTTAACTTGTCAACTGCTTCTTCTCCTCTTTTTTTGTCATAGATTGTAAATTTTTTCTTGTTCATATTTTCCACCATTCACGGCTTGCGCCGTGCCTTTCTTTTTTTTGATTGATTTAATTTTTTGATTTTGTTATAATATTCTTACAGTTTGGGCGGTGGCAAGTCCGCCCTTTCTGTACTCCGATTTACTAATCTTCAATGTTATTTTGTGTATCTTCGATAAGTTCATCAATAAGCCTTTCCGCTTCTTCAATGTTTTCTTCCTTTATGGACTTTTTTAACTGCTTCAACTGTCGCATAAGGCTTCTCAGATACCCCTTGAATACTGCCATATCTTCCATGTTTTCCCCCTTTCTCCGATTGGCTTCTCTTGCCATCCACCAAGCGGCTATTAGTTCATTTCCTTTGAACTAATTATATTATAGTCTATTTTCGTGTACTTGTCAATAGCCTATTTTCATATACTATCATTTTTTTTATATTCCATGATTTCCCACGGCTGGCAATTTAACATATGGCATATATTGGCGATAACTTCGCAAGTTACATTTTGATTTTTTGCTAATTTCGCTACCGTGTTCGAGTGTATGCCGTTATTTCTCAACCATTGTTTGTTGTAGCCCTTTCTTTCTAGCAATTCCCACAAGCGAGAAAAATCTATAATTCCATTTGTGCCGTATGTTTTTTTGTTTATTGTTCCGCTCATTTCTTCGCCTCCTTTATATATATGATAATAGATTACTTTTTTTTTGTCAACGTCTATTTTTATGTAGTAATATGCACAAATATATATGTCTATTTTTGTGTATTATTACCTATTGTGTTTATGTCTATTTTCGTGTATTATATATGTATCAAATAAAAAAGCCGCCCGGCGTTCCAAACCACGAGCGGCACCAATCAAAAAGAAAGGTACCCATATTATAACATATGGGAAAGGTGAAAAACAATGAAAAACAAAAAAGAATTAGAAAAAATTTTAATGGAAGTTTGTGGAACGTATGAAAACGATTGCTCCAAATGTCCAAGAAAAAAAGAATGTAATGAATATATTCGCCGAGATGATACAAATAGCGAATATTTCAAAGGTGAAGAAGTCAAACAATTAAAAGTAGGAGATATGGTTATTGTTCATATTTCAGTAAATGGGGAAGAAATAAAAACAACGGAACATAGAAAAATAAAAGAAGTTATTGAAATAAACGGCAAAACCGGCATATATTACGGAGAAAACAATAATTTTTGTCCATTTTCTTCTTTTTCTCCGGCAACTGTTTCATTTCAAAGAATTTAAAATGAATAAGTTATTGAAATAGCTGAAACGCTCCGTTCTGGAGCGTCAGCCGCGGGATGGTCTCCCGGCTCTGATGATGGCAGACCAGAAAGGGAAAGCATGAGAACGTACGAACAGGATTTAAAAGAGCTTAATATTTCAGATGAAGAATTTAATAACATAATTTCACACATTTACGACAAAACAGCCGATGAAATGGCGGTACTTGCTAAGTCGATTAAAAGCGGCGCGGCTGTTCTCCCGACTGTAAAAAGAGCATTTGAACGCGTTCTTGCAATGAGACCGGAAGAAAGACAGGATGCATATAATATTTATTATGGTGACTTAAACACGATATGTTATAGCTGTAAAAAATGCGGTATAAGTTGTAACGGTACAACTTGTAAAACTTGGACAGGTTGCGCAATGAAAAATTAAGTCGAAACCGCCCGCGTGGCGGTCTGCAGGAACTGCCCCACCTGCACTGATGAGACAGGGCATAAATGGAAGGATGGTTGATTTTATGGCAACAGTTAAATTACAAGGAATCTACGGAAAGAAAAACGCAATCCCGGCGGCAGAACTCAAGCCGGGAATGGTTACAGTTTGGAATTTTGGATACACTGAGACAGTAAAAAGCGTTGAACCTACCAAGAGCGGGAAAAGTGTTAAATGCGTTATAATTTCCGACGAAAGCGGCAAGGAATATACGCGGACAATGCGAAATGATAGGCTTGTAGCGTTAGCGTAGGCAAGCGGCGGCGTTTACCGGGGTTCGATTCCCCGGCTTGCTTTTCCCTTTTGGGGGATAAAATAAAAAGGAAGGTGGTTATTTTATGAAAAAAATAGCTGGATGTTTTACAAAAATAGGAGAATCAAAAAATGGCGTTATTGTTGGAACTATTGGAAAGTTGACAATTCCGACATATGAAGAAATTCTAGGAATTGCCAAATTTTACAACATAAACACGACGCCGGGCGTTTTTGGTTATCATTTTATAACCAAAGAGGGCGCCGAAAAATATAGCAATTTACCGCTAAACAATTATAGCAATTTTATAGAATTTCTTGCACTGTAAGAGATGGAAAACGCAGAAAGGGGGCTCTATTATGTGGCGTGTTAGTTGGTCTAGAAGTTTTTCGGAATTTTGCCGGACGTTTGAGACCGAGGAAGAAGCAAGGGCGTTTTTTGCTTCTGTTACTGGTAAAAACAAAAAATTGTATCACAATTAGCCGGATGCGTTCCGGCTTTTTGTCGTGCGCTTTGCCTGCTTTTGGTTGGCGTGCGCTCTGCTGCCGTTTTGCTTTTCGCAAATCTCCGGCGGTGTGTTTGCGATACAAAAAAACAAAAGGCTGTTTTTTATCCTGCCGGATTTGTTCCGGTTTGGCTTGAATGCAAAAATACATAGTACCTTGACAACGCTATATATTCGCCGTATACTGATTCTATATATCTATGGCAAAGTTATAGACTCACGAGATAAAAAAGCAAAATAGACGCTTCAGAACGTCTCACAATGGCAAGCCTTTATTTAGCGTATCTAAAATTAGTGAAGTGAAAAACAGTGCAAAAACTGTTAATATAAATCAATTTAGAAAAAATCACCCTGCAACTATAAAAATCAGCAACCCCGGGGGGTATCAAAAAATTTGCATTATCGGGCGCAACTGCCGAAATCGCAAAAATCTCTCTCCAACCTTGGAAATTTTAAAGGTAGGGGGGTATCAAAATATTTTGCTTACCGGGCGTAAAAAGAAAGGAGTGTTCATCATGAACAAAAAGACAAAAGCATTAGACAAGGAAACCTACAAAGAAATCATAACCGCAATCCGCAAGGGCTTCAATTACGGCGAACACGTATTCAAGCCAAACAAACGGCTTGCTACATTGTTGGTAGTGCAAGCAAACATCGGAGTTAGAATCTCTGATATACTGCACCTTACGCTTTCAGACGTGGTATACGAGAGCGGTCGCTATCATTTGGATATTGTAGAGCAGAAAACCGGCAAGGGAAGAAATTTCACGGTTCCAACTGAATTATTCCAATTCTTAAAGCAGTACACAGAGGATAACGGCATTGCACCAACCGCAAGAATCTTTCCAATCAGCGAAAGAGCCGTACAGAAACAATTGAAAATCGTAGCAGATTTCTTTGGAATTGACGGAATATCAACTCACAGTTTCCGGAAATTCTATGCTACGGAAATGTATCTAAATAACGATTATGATATTGAACTGGTGCGTCACCTGCTACAGCACTCATCCAGTTCGACAACGCAAAGATATATCAGTATCAGTGAAAAACGTGTTGAGAACGCATTGAAAAACCATTTGTGTATCATCTAATTGTATGGTACACTGTAAAGGTCTAAAGCCAATATAATACGGCAACCATTTATTTCTCCCCCCGGTTGCCAATTAGACAAAAAAGTAGGAGCATTTTCCATAATTTAGGCTCCTACTTCTTATTTATTTCTTATTTTTCTTCCTTGCAACGTGTTCTAGTATGGTTTTCTCTGCTTCTTCTCTTAACTCCGCAAAGTACGATACAACTTCCATAACAAACCTTGATTCGTAACCTTTTTCGTACTTATAGAGTATCTTGTAATCATCTACATTGTATGATTTCCCAATATCTAAAAGAATCTTGTGATACAATCCTTTTCTCGTAAGTTTGTATTCCTTACAAAGATACTCAAAGTTTGGTTCCATTTCTGCAAGCCATTTATCCTCTACGAGTAGCGGATAGGTTTTGCGTTCCGGAATCTCCTGCTTTACTTGTCTTACATTAAAGTACGCTTTAACGAGTTGTCGCTGCACGTCCCATGATAAATCGTCTCTTAAAGACTTTACCAACATGAGATAGCCGGTTTCTGTTAGCAATATAACCTCTAAATTGGGATTACCGACTAATGGCTTTTCATTCGGTACGAATTTCGTCCCAAACTCTTTTTTAGTTATTGAATAGTAATCTTCATTTTCGATAAAATGCTTTTTATTCCTTGTAAAGTTTCTCTTTGCTGTTCCCTTTGGTCTTTGATGTACTTTGTCAATATCCTTAAAAGTCACAACTCTCTGACCGTCATACTCCCTTATTTGCATTTCGGTGTTCTCAATGGTAATTACTTCGTTCATTAGCAAGCACCACCTTTCTCTGGGAAGAAATCAATCTTTCCGTTTGTCAGAAATTTAGCACAGTATGAAAATCCTGCAATGAACGATGCTTCTTGTACATCTGCTATGCCATCGCGAATTGATTCATCTATATTCTGAAACAGGCTCGGGTTTAATATGTCTCTCAAACGAGCAATGGCGTCTTCCGCTGTTTCCCAGTTCTTGTTGATAATACAAACTTCCTCGGAATTGTTCATGTCTTTTGTGTCCATAAAGTTTCGATAAGCAATTTTTAATAATTCTTCCATGTTTTTTCCTCACTTTCAAATAATGCTTGATTTTCCACAAGAAAATGATAGAATAGATTTATCAATTCCTTATGGAGTTGTTGCTAAAGTGTTGTGTTCGTTGGTAGCGGTGCAACACTTTATTTGTTTTCTGTTAATCTCCTATAAACCAAGTCGATTCCCTCTCTAAGAATATCTGTTTTGGTTTTTCCTGTTTTTTCCACACAGAACTCTAATTTTTTCATGTCGCTAACAGTAAGCCTAACTCCTGTTCTGTTAGTTCCTCTAGGGTCTCTTGTTGGTCTTCCAACTTTTTGCGCCAAAGTATCTCTCCTTTCGTTATTATGTTGAACATAATTATATTATACATTTTGTTCAACATAAGTCAACCCCTAAATGCAAAAAAATAGAGACAATATAAAATTATACTGTCTCTATCCAATAAATCTAGTTATCAAGCATTTCGTTTACCCTCTGCATATTATCTCCAGTATCATACACAATCACGCATGACCTGCCAAAATAAAAAACTGCTAAGAATATAACGCAAATCAAAATAACTATCAAAAGTCTTTTCCACATATTTCTATTCCTTTACTAATTAGTGATATAACTTAAACATGTCGGAAGAAAGTGATTCCGCATATATCTTAATATCGTTTTCAGCATTGGTTATGCTTGTTGAAAAATCATCATAGTTTCCTGTCGGACTTGCAAGCAAAGAATATAAACTGTGTATTGCATTACAATAGTTTTCTGTATCTTCGCAGATGTCTTTATATTCATTATAAATGTAGTCATCTGATTTAATTTTTTCCCATTTTGAATAGGTTTCCTTAAATTTCTCATATTGTTTTGCCGTTTTATTTGAATACACTGTATCACTTATGCAAAGATTCACGGCATCAGAGAAGTCTCTAAATTTCCCATTCTTCTTTAATGTCCATTTATTTGTCTCTTTGCTTTTCTCTTTCCAAATAGCATTACTCCATGTATGGGTTGCTTTTATGCTTATGTTGGATAGATTAGAAACAAATTTATCTGTAGAATCAAATAAATCACCAGTCAACTTCACAAAATCACGTTTATTTTGACGTCTTTGTTTTTGCTCTGCAATTTCCTTTTCCTTCTTTTCTTCTTCCGCTTTCTTTTTCGCTTCCGCTTTCTTCTGTTCCTCAATTCGCTTATTGTTCTCTTGAACAAAATAATAGGTAACACCACCTGCAACACCGGCAAGCAACATAACAATAATCACGATTAAAGCTATCTTTTTATGCTTTTTGGATTTCTTATTCTGTTCAATTGCAAGTTCCTTATCTGCATCCGTAATTGTTCTTCCACAATTCGGACACTGGTTTGTTTGGTCGCTAACTTTCTTTTTGCACTCCGGGCATTTAATCAAAGCCATGAGCAATCCCTCCTCTTTTATTTTTGATTGTATATTATCATATTTGACTATATTTGTCTATAATGCAGTTCTTAATGTTTGGAATACATTGTTTGTTATGCTAATTATTTCATCTGCGTATGTTGCCAAAAAGTCGCAAAACATTTCTTCCTGCTCCAAAGTCATATCAATTCCGTATGAAAACATTGCGCTATGGCATATCTCATGTAGCAAAACTTTGCGTAAAAAACCGCCACGCAAAATATTTGATATATAAATTGTTTGATTATTTCTATCGCACATTCCGCAAGTATAACTTCCGTCACTTCTTTGTAGCATATTGCTATACGGTGATACTGTTACTATATTCCAAACAAAACCATTCATAGTATACAATTTAACCACTCCAATCAAAAAGGGGCAATTACGCCCCCTTAAATATTTACTGTAGCTTCTGGGACTTTCTTTTTTCCATATATTTTCTTTTGGATTGAATATTTTTATCTGGATTGTTGTCAACCCATTTTCTTCTTGAAGCTTGTATTTGCTCTTTGTGTTCCAATCTCCATTTTCTATCTCTTTCGAGGCAACGCTTTCTTCTTTCCATAAGCTCTTCATTTGTCATTTCAGACACTTTCTTTTGCATTGGTTTTGTCAATGCGGTTTTTATATCCATTCCCCTTTTTAATCTTCCGTAAACACTTTGAATACATAAATTTCCATATTCTCTACACCATTCTGATAATGTTTTAGTAACTCCATCAATGGTATAAAAATTATTATTTCTTCTGTTATTTGATTGAACATACATTGATACCCACCTACAATTACCTGGTTCATAATTACCATTTACATCTATCCTGTCAATAGTGCATTTACCTCTAGGTGCTTTTTCGTCATACCCATTTGTGTAAGACCATTCTGTAAAATTTGTAACCCCTTTTTCACCAAGCCATTCTGGACAAACAGTAATTCCTCTTCCGCCATAATTTTTATAAGAAATATCATTTTTGTTATAACATCTGTTAATCATATCTCTATAAATATTAAATATCCTTGTTTTCGACATTCCATGTATATAATTAGGACTATCTTTTCCTTTTTTAACACCAATACAACCACAAGAATGAACATTTTTATTGTAAAATTGTGATAATTTCATTTTTTTCTCTTTTCCACAGCAACATCTAACAATTATTCTTCCTTTTCTTCCTATCTGCTCAACTCCTATAATCTCAAGATAATCTTTCTTTTCTCCTATATGCTTTTTTAATTCATCTAAATATACACAACCACAAGATTTTATAGAACCATTATTTCGCATCAATACAGACTTAAAAACAGGTATTTCGTTTCCACAGTCGCAACGACATCTCCATCTTATACAACCATTAGGTGTTCTATCGTATATACCAACAACTGTAAGTCTACCAAATCTTTTTCCCGTCAAATCAATAAAATTGCGTTTCATAACTGCCTCCACATTATTTAATATTTAATAACATTATATCATTTATTTTTATTGACTTCAAGCAAAAAATGATATAAAATTAAATAATATTAGATAAAGGAGTTTTTATTATGGCAACTGACACACTAAAAAACAGAGTTAGAATATCTACCACATTAAAACCAGAAACAAATAATTTATTAAAGGAATTTTCTCGAAAAACACAAGTTCCTATTAGTAAAATAGTAGAAAGTGCTATATTAAATTATATTCTAGAAAAAGGGGAGAAATAAACTCCCCTTTTTTTAGTGAATTTTTTGCATAATCACTTGCATACGTTGTTTCAGCAACTCTTTTTCTTCACTTGACATATCATTTACAAGTTCTGCTACATCTTCTCCAAGTTCTCGCATATAGGTTTCTAACGATTTCATATTGGCTTTTTTATCTTCTGGTGTATCTGCTTTGTGCATTTCTTTTGATTCCATGTACGACATACGGCTCATTCCGCTCCTGCCCTCTCTGGAATCTCTCATCTTCATGTTTTTATCCATCCCGGTATCAGTGTAATACATAAGACCGTCTCTGTTTTTATCCATATCTCTATACCATTCCGGGTCATGTTCCCGGTACATTTCCGGTGTCATATGGTAGTATGGTTCGTCATATCCTCTACGGTACGTTCCACGTCCTTTCGGAGCAAATCTTCCGTCAGCGTATCGGTATTTGTCATAAAATCTTCTTCCGTCTCCGTAACGCTCAAACATTTCAAGCGTTTCTTCCGATGTTGATTCATCCATTGCCTTTGTCAAGGTTCTGTAGTACATTGCTTCCGACAAATCTTTCATCATGTCTACTACTTTTCCCATTTCGCAAGTATCAACATTTTCGATTCCAGATTCCATTTCGCTTTTGGCACATTCGGAAAGTTTTTCAATCATACAATGCATTCTTTTAATATCCATCTCAATCACCTCCACCGGTTGTAACAATAGTTCCGTCACCGTTTATTGCATTTAATCTGTTGTCTGGGGCGCAAGCAATTCTTCCAAGCAATTTGAAAACCCCGCTATTTGACGTGGTTTCAACTCTTGTACTGTATTTTGTTCTTGTTCTTATACTACAAGCCGTTGCCTGCGTACAATCACATTTTGTCAGTGGGTAAAGTACCGTACCAGTTCCAATCTGGATATATACCGGAGCAGAGATTGTTGTTTCTGCCGGAATGTTCTGCGCCACAACAATGCAATATTTTGAACCATCGTTATAACTTCCTTCCGGGATTTGGATAACAAGACCAGTACCGGCAGTAAAATTTACTGCCTGACTTATAATCAATTTCTTGCAAAGTCTGCATACGTTTTTACAATTACTCATAATCTACCTCCTAAAAATCAATATGGGATAAGCCATAGACCTATCCCATAGAGTAATAATCAGCCTAGTTCGGCGAGTTTTTCTGATATTCTGTTTTGATTCTTCTGCATATTAGCAACAACCGCAACCGTTGTTAAGACCTACTCCATAAGCGGACTGGTAAGGTGAGCAAGTGATGTAAGCTGGTACGGCAGTAGGTCGCAACTGGCTTACAAGATACTGGTTCTGCTCTGACTGTGAAGCCGCCAATTTAAGGTTTTGATTTTCAGTCTGCAAAGTAGACAATTTGTCGTTTACAAGGAAGTCAAGGATGCTTCTTGTGTTTGCGTTCTGATTGTCGATAATATCTCTTGTATTGTTGCACATAGAGTTCTGGAGTGCGTTTGTCTGCGTTGAAATGTTGTAATTCACGCCCTGAATAGCTTCTCTTGTTGCACAGCAGCAGTCGGAAATCTGATGAGATACGTCATTGAATCCCTGCTGGTTCTGAAAACCAAGCGTACAGATTGAGTTATCAAGAGTTCTGAAATTGCTGTTGATTGTGTTGTTCAGCGCATAATTACTGTCTGCAAGTCCGTATGTCTGCTGGTCGAGTTTGCTAATAAGCGTCTGCTGGTCTACTGCGGCTCTAACATCTGCCTGTGTAGCACAAGGAACGGATGCTCTGTCACCGCCGTTGCCGTAACCGCCGCCAAATCCATTACCCCATCCGCCAAAAATAGCAAACAAGATAATCAAGACCCACCAGCCGTTTCCATCGCCCCAGCCGTCGTTGTTGTTTCCTGTCACTGCCGCAATATCGGCAAGACTAGGTGAATTTCCGTTAAACATTTTGTTTACCTCCATTGTTTTATTTACAAATGGGAAACTAGTTTTAAGCGCACAACCCAAAATGTACTAACGTAAATTGCATCTTTGCATAATTGATTTTCTTATTTCATCCGGTGTAGTTCCTTTTTCTTTGCAGACGTTTTCTGCAAATTCCTGTAATCCTCTTGAATCTCCATTTCTATACATCTCAATAGCATTTTTCGCCATAGGGTTACTCATAACTTCATTGTTTTTTGTAATTTCTTCTAAAAATTTCTGTGGATTTCTCATTGCTTTCATAAAACTAATTGGATTAAGCATCTGTATCACTCTCCTTTTTAGTCGTAGTCGAAGATTTAGTGCTTCTAGTCGAAGATTTAGTCGAAGTTTTAGTCAAAGACGATTCCAAGTTAGAGATTTTGTTTTCTAACTCATCAAATCTTTTCATAATTACTTCCGTGGCTTCTTCTGATATGCCTATTTTGCTTTTTGATTTGTCTTGTGTCGGATTGTTAGGCTCTGTATCTAAAACTGGCTTAAACGTCAAAATATGAGTTCTTCCATTTGCAAGCCATTGTTTTCCAAATATTTCTGTTCCGTCTGCTTTTGGAAAATAATATATATTCCCATCCATCGGAATGTCTGTTGCTTTTACAACGTCAATGCTATCAACAACTTTTCCAATAAAACTTGTCTGTTGTGATGTTGCCTGCATTTGAGAGTTCTGCATAGGTGGTTGTAAGTTCTGCTGACAATTTTGCAAAAAGTTCATTCTTTCTGCGTATGGATTTTGAACATATCCATTATTCATCGGATAAAAGTTCTGATAATTTTGCATCCGGATTCTCCTTTCTTATTTTACCAATAACATTTTCAAACACGCTAACGGCTGTAGCCTGCGTTCCAATAGGTATTTTCTGCATTTCATTTTCGCTAAAAATCATTTCAAGAATCTCGTCTTTGAACATATCAATCACTCCTTACAATTAAAACTTACACCAAAAAAAGACGGATGAACCGTCAGAAATCATTCAAAATTTATTCATATGTATTATTGGAAACAATGCTCTTTTCTTATAATCACGTACTTTGTTTAGTGTAAAACAATGTATTAAATTATTTACACCATTTATACACCATTTTCCTAAAAAATATAGTTATTTATAGATATTTATGCGAAAGTTAAAAATCCTCTATGTACCGAAAATAACGCATTTTCGCCTTTTTGAACATTTCAATTTTCAAAGGCGGCGAAATGGTAAGAGTTTTTATAACCAACCATTTTTAGGTACTTTTAAGCGTTTTTCTTTTTAACTTACACCAAATTTACACCAAATACACCGTTTTACATAGCAATATATTGTTCCATTTCTTTCGCAACATCATCTGGTTTCTTGTGAGTATACACATCTAATGTCGTAGAAATATCTGAATGTCCCATTACTAATTGCAATGTTTTTACATTCATACCTTTTTCAACCATGCGGCTACAGAATGTATGTCTTAACACATGAGGTGTTATTTGCGGCAACTCTCCAAGACCAAGTTCAATATGCTTTTTTCTTACTTCTCTCATTGAACCCTCTAAATTTCTTCTTGTTTTTGGAAAACCCAAGTGGTTTATAAAAACAAATCCAGTATATCCGTCAATCGCATATTCGACTTTAGGTCTAACTTCTGTCCTTTTGTGCATAAATGCTTTTCTTGTTTTGTCATTCATGGCAAGTATACGGTTCCCTGCTTTTGACTTTGGTGGAAGAATAACGTATTTTCCACCAATTCTGTGCAATTGCTTATTTACATTTATTCTTCTGTTTTTGAGGTCTACATCCTTAAATGTAAGTCCATATAATTCACTTACCCTCATTCCAGTATTCAAAAGAATCACCACATCATCATAGATATGTCGAAACCATCCATGATTGGAAATAAATTCAATATAATGGTTTTCCTCTTCTTCGCTCATCGAAAATCTTTGCTTTGAATCGTTTTCGATTATGTTCGATAAAGTGAATAGAAATGGATTTTTGACTATATAATCATCCTCAACTGCCATTTGAAAAGCCGGTTTCAAAAGTGTTTTTGCATTTTGAACCGTTCCATACGAATACCCTATATCGCTTAAGGTAATCATATATCGCTTTGCCAACGATGTTTTTATGTCTTTGATTGGAATATCCAATATCTGTATCTTGTCAAGCATATTTATTAGGTATCTATACTTCTGTTCTGTTGTTATGCGTACTTTTTTTAACGATAAATACCTGTCTATCAGTTCCCGGACTGTTATTTTGTTACTTTCCCAAGAAACACCAGATATTATTTCTGTTTTTGTTACTTGTAACTCTTTTTGTCGTAGTTCATTTAATGTTCTGGCATATATTGTTTGACGTTTCTTTGATAAATCAGTCCATCGGTACATATAAGTACCGTCAGTTCTTTGGCTTTCTCCTTTCTCTAATACTCTTCCTTTGTTATCTTTTCTGCTTGGCATACACATTCTCCTTTCTTAAAGAAAAGAGCATTGTTAAAGGATAATTATATCACTAACAACGCTCTATAGCAAATAATAGGTACTTATAGAAAGTTATAAAACCATTGTCCTGTCGAGATACTCTTCCATCTTTTTCCTTTTTATAAGGTTTTTTCTTCCTATAACAAGAACAAGTTCATTTCTGTTTTCGTTCACAATTTCCCTCATTCTATCCTTTCCAATATTAAAATAAGCCGATGCTTCTTCAATAGTAAGGTTATACTTTTCACATACTGGAATTTCTTTTTTCACTTCTATCATCTCCTTTGCCTTATTTATTTTCCAATCAATCCTTGATACTCTTCTTATGACGGTTGATTCCGACATATTGCATTTCATCTCTATTTGTCTTAATGTATAGCCTTTTGATATGCATTTGAATATTTGTTCTTCATCTTCGGTGAAATTGCAAATTTTTTCAATTTCATCAAGTTCCGGCTTAGTCAATGAGGATAAATACTTTCCTAATCTCATAAGCCTTTTCCTTTCCTATAATTTTTTGTTTGGTTTATTGGCTTCATCAACCAACGCAATTAACAACTCCTGCGTTTTTCTCGGAAGTTCACTATGTTTGATTTCCGCAATTACTTCTCTGTACTGTTCTTCTGATAATCTTTCCATGGTCTATTTCTCCTTTTTAATATAATATTCCGCTCTCTTGTAATTCTCTTCTTGCTTCATTCGCTTTCTGCGAGCGTGCTTTTTCAACATTCATCTGATAGTGCTTTTCGCATACCTTGTATCCATCTTTTACTTTTCCACCGCAAAAGCAACACAAACCGTTTTCAATCCATGTTTTCTTTTTCGTACTAGCCTTTGCTCTCTGACTATTTCTGCTTTTCTCCCTGCATATTCCACAAGTCAAGTACCCGTAATCGGCTTTTCGCTTACGGCACCGTGGACAAATACCTTTTTCTACGTCCTGCTTATATGTAAGTTTCGCCCATTCCTTGTGTTCTTGGTTATATCTCTTTCGTGCTTCTTCACTTTTATTTCTTCGATTATTGCATTGTATTGATTCATTTGCACGGCATTCCGGGCATGATGATTCACTACTGCCGATTGGAACCTTTCTGCAAATAGGACATATGCCAACTTCTTTATAGCATTGTTTATTTCTTCTTTCGTTCTCCGACTTTTTACTGCGACAACTTATACATCGTAAGCCGTCTCTATCTAGTGGCTTTCCACAATCAATGCAAAGTCCGTTCTGCTTTCTTCTATCGTACAATCGTTTTTGATAGATATTGCTCAAACAAACACCTCACTCATCCTCATCTGATTTAAGGATTCGGACACCGCATTTCTCTCTGACTTTATCTATATACCAATCAACATTAAACTTTGTTGGGTCTTCATCCATCTTTACTGATTCATCAGATATACGTTCAATAAGCCGATTGATTCTTTTGTTTCCAAATCCAAATTCTTCGCAAAGTGCAAGAAACATAATTCCGGTAGCAAGTTCAAATCCCTCATTCTTACCAGTTATGTATGCCCTTGCCATAAGTTTTGTTTGTGTTGGCTTACCGCCGGTCAATTTCTCCTGCACACGTTTTTCTCTCCGCATTGCTGCTCTTTTGTTTACTGCCATGTTATCCGTCCTTTCTAGTATTTTTACTTAGTCACTTATTTTAAATTATTATTCATGCCACTTGCCTTTACAATCTTGATTGATTTATCATAAGCTATAAGCTGACCTAATTCCTTCGGCTTGTCTTTGGTAATATAATCAAGCACTCTATTAACCGGAACCATGCTTTTCGCTTCTTCCAACTGCTCCACAACCTTATCTACATCATAAGCGGTAGGTTGACTATCAATCTTTTCTGCCAAAGCACTATACATATCATTACTGTTTGTTTTTGTAAGAAGAATATCTATAAACCATTGTTGTGATAATTCTTCCTTTAACTCATCTGCGTCAATCAGTCTCATTCTTACTCACTCTCCTTGTAAGGCTTTGGCAATGGCATCCAATAATTAACCTTACAATCATACAAATTTGTATGATTATGCCATCGGTTATATCCATAATATCCAACACAAATATCATCACGATATTCTCCACCACACGTTCCACCTCTAATTTTGCCAGATAAAGCAACAAGAACATCTTCAAATTCCTCTGGCTTTCTTTCATTTACAGAAATCCATTGATTATTTGATTGTTTTTCAATTTCTGATATTACCGTTTCTACACTCTTAATATGTTCGCTCATGTTTCCTTTCTCATAACATAAATTACATTTATCACATTTTTCGTTATTGCAATCTTCATAAATGCCTTCAACTTGTTTCTTTTGGCATTTAAGGTATGCTTTTAGCTTTTCTATTGCTTCATCTAATTCTAGTTCCATCTTATTCGCCTCCTTCCAACAATTCCGGATTGTCAAAAATGTTGCCGATAACTTCCCATTTACTGGAATCGAAATCTTCAATTAAATCAACATCTCCATCTGCCGAACCACGAACATCCGAATTTTTGTATTTGTGTGTGCATATTCCAAATCCTGTAATATCATCACACCAACAAACCTCTGCAAAATAATCATGTTCTGAATCCAAACCAGAAAGGTACGGATAAATAAAACCATCCATAAGGTCATTTTCAAAAATAAGGTGATTGTACTTATCCCTTTTCCCTGTACATCGGCAAATGGTGGATGAATCAACTCTTGGGGCATTATCTGTTGTTATACAAGTTCCTGTGGAATAATGAATCTCTATGATTATCCTATACATCTCATCCCTGTTATCGTACACTAAAGAACCTTGCACCCACTCTCCGTTATCAATCCTCTTTGCCTTAAATAAATATCTATCGTCCATTTTCATCCTCCAATCTCATACCGCAATAAGGACAATATTTTATACCATGAAGCACATTCCCAAATTGTATATACCATCCTTTTTTATCATCCGAATACTGATATTTCACAACACTAGCAAACTTACAGTTTTTTAGATGTTTACAATTATGCTCTTTCATAAATTCTAAATTATTGCTCATAATTACTCCTTTCTCGGCTTCTCGCATCGTTCAAATTCAATTACCCATACATAAGGATTTGCGAGCCATCCGTATACATCAATGTCTGATTTCTTGATGGTTGAATTCCAGAGTTCTGAAAAGCCCTCTGTTTCGTGATATCCTTCATCCGGACATGTATCACACCCAAACGTAGCATTGCATTTTCTACAAGGTGATGGATATACACCTTCTGCAATGCATCCATCATCTGTAATTTCCTGTAATCTCTCCACTCGTACATTCGTAACCTTTAGCCAGATACGAGCAGCTTCTTTCGGCATGTGGATGGACGGATGCCATGTGCAAAAGAAATTATTATCATCAGCCTTGTAATAATATTTTTCTTTTTCATCCCCATAAGAACCCTTGCACCATGTCTCACGAACATACAGAATGTCTCCCGGTTGGTATGGTGGAATATAAGGGCAGAGCCTTTCATTCCCCCGAGGTTTTGTGATATAACCATTTGGGTGTACCTCAAATGGCTGTTTTAATACTCTTCGTGTACAAGTCTTTCTTCCTTCCAAAATGGCTCTCACCATTTCTGTGTTGAATAGAATTGGTCTAATCTTCATAATTATTCCTCGCTTTCATCTATCTTTCATGTTCTCTATCTACTTTGCAAATTCCCCTATGCTCATGAACTGCAAAAGATAAACTTCCGGTTTGTTTCATGTAGCTTAGTTTTTCTTCTGTCAGCTCACATTTGTGTTTACGTTCGTTTAAATATTTGTACGTTCCGTTACAATACATATCTTTTTTCCTCCTATTCTGCATTTAATCGAAGCCATTCAAGTATTGTTGGTGCTTTTGCTTGACAATCTTTACAAGAAATTTTATCTTGCTCACAGTCTTTATTTGCATATCCTATAAAATCTACAAAGCAAGTGGTTTTTATTTTCTGTATAAACTCTGCCAACTCTTCATCCGACATATTCCTGATTCTTTCTGCGTTAGTCATGTTATCACCTCCAATTTCTATAGTAAGTAATTTTTCAGCCTTTGGATTGCCTAGTTTCAATTCTTTGATTTGAAATCTATACTTATAGGCATCCTTTCCAATCTTTTCAAATAGTCTCTTTCTTGCTTTTGTTTTGCTTGGTTCACAAATACCAAATTGAAATTCTTTCTTTTTTGTGTTCCAGACACCATAGCGTTTCTTACGATTCATTCAGCACCTCTCAATTCTTTATTGTCTGTACCAATGTTTTGTCCCATCTGAAAACTCCACTTCGATTTTGCATGGTAAATTGAAATGTGCATTATATCTAGCGTCTGTGATTTTAACGCATTTGAGATGTTCTTTTTCGCACTTTAAAGCATCTGCCTTTTCACGATAATCGGTATGGCAAATATCACAAGTATATAATTCTTTCTTAGTCATTTTTTCCACCTCTCAATTCTTTTAAATATTTCTTGCGCTCTCGTCTAAACTTCTTGGAATACTTAGTTAGAATTTCGTTGATAGCTATTTCGTTGACTTGTGACTGCCCTATTGGGTCAACAACATACCAATTTTCTGGTAACAAATATTGAATAATAAAATGACGAAACTCTGCATCACTCATTCCAACACCATAGATGTTTTCTTTATCTTTTCTTACTGAATATTTCTCTTTGAAAAACTCACTAATTGTCATTCCATACCTCTCAATTCTTTCAGTTTTGCTTCGGATTCTCCTAACTCCATTCCTGCAAGACATCCACTAGCGTATGCGTCCTCATAACATCTATCTATTGCCGTATAAAATTCATCACAAAACAATTCAGTAAGAGGGCATTCCGAACACTTGTAATTTTCATGGTGGCATTTAGTTCTTGTGTGCACACATTCTCTATATTCCGTTTTTTCGACTTTTTCCGGCAACTTGATTAGTCTTCCCTGTTCCTCCAAAGATTGATATTCTTTTAACTGCATAAGCCATTCTTCTAACTGTTTGCAGTCTTTTGAGCTTTTAAGGCAGGCATCACGCATAGGATTCCCGTTTTCAAGAAAATCTGCATGATATTCATGCACTCTTGCTTTTTCCTCTGCGTTTTCAATTAATTCATCAATTTTCATCCAATCACTCCTTTCTTATAATTCCATTAAGTCAATTGCTTTTTCTCGGAAATTAGCAATCATTTTCGGATTTCGGCCGCTTTCGTTCATCAATGTCTTTACCAAAGATTCGTTTACGACCAACGAATCTACACATTTATGTTTGCTTTGACATAATCCGTTATCATAGCATTCTCCGCCGCACTCCGGCAAACCATCTGTGTTATTACATATTCTCATTATCTTCTCCTTTCTTGATGTATATAAATTCTGAACCGTTTTTTGTCCAACATACTATTGCGTTAGGAATTTGCTCACAATCATCCATTCCATCAACATATAATCCACAAGCCGGTCTATAATCAACTATGGTTTCTGAAACAAGAGATTGTGCTTCTTTCAACACATCGCTATATTTCATTTTCTTATCAATCTTTTTCGCCCACAAATCTCGCTCATATTTTAGATGCTTGATAAATCCGTCAAGTGTATCAATATCACTAAAATATATTTCTGCTCTGACCGTAGACATTGACTGTTTTAATTCATCGTTGCTTGCATTGTGACCTCTTGGAAATTTTTTCTTACTGTCCAAGATTGCAAACATCAAACCATTCTTAAAATTTGGATGATGATATGCGGTTAAAATCTTTGTTCCCAACCCCATCATTATTGGATATTGTCTTTTTAACATTTATTTGCTCCTTTCTCCGTCAACCCTTTTAAACTGTTCACAAGAAACATTTAATAAACAACCGCATTTTTCAACTTCCATTCCTCCCCAATATTCTCTGTACCTGTAGGAATTTTTACACTTAAAACAAAACTCCTTTCCGTCGTTTACCTTGCAACTCGTTTTCTTGTCCTCTAATTTTTCTTTTAACTTTTTATTTAATTCTTCCAGTTCTTTGCACGTATCCTCTAATTTTTCAAAATCACCAAGCAACTTGCTATACTTCTTTTTGCTTAAAATCTTCATCCAATCACTCCTTTATATCAATGATTTCTTTGCACTCAACAACTTCAAAATCCCTATCCCAAGAAGAACATCCACTTTCTGCTTGTTTCTTTGTCCTGTATGTTTTAATGGCAGTATTTTTTAATTCATCAATCTTGACAAAGTGAAACTTTCTTGATAATCCGCACCATATTTCAGTGCGATTTTTTCTCATAACAACATATCTTGTTCTTTCAATTTTCACTCAAATACTCCTTTCTCTGCACCAGTTTCCCAGTGCGTAATTTGTTAATATTTAATATTAAATCCACCGTGTTCATTTACCCAGTCGATAGCTTCGGCATAGGTAACACCATTATTTTTTAGTAAATAAATCAGATTATGAAATTTCGGATGCGTCTTTTTCAGCATTTCAAATCTGCCTTGTCCTTCTTTTTCTAAATGGCATCCAAAACCACACAAAACACAGCCTGTTCTTTGACATTTTGTTGTTCGCAATAATGATCTATTGTCGTTGAATATCCCATAATCAAAAAATGATATTTGATTTTCGCATTGTTTCATAGCGGTATAATCAACAACTATTTCTCCGTAAACAGAACATATAGGTAACTTATTTTTTACTATATACCAAAGTACATCCTGCTCCGTCCAAAATGACATTGGATTACTTTTTGGGTTTTTGCTTTCAAACGAATTGCATCCATGTTTTATCCAATTGCTTTTCCTTAGATTACTTTCGTATGCCATAGTTGCAATAATAGGTTTTCTTCCAGTTTGCAATTCATATGTATGCGCCGGATTTTTTTTCATTATCCGACAACACTTGTTAGATACATCAAAAGGTGCATTTAGCATAAATAAGTACTTTGACCTGTCATACATACTGCCAAAATCTTCACACTTGACACCAAATAACTGTTTTACTCTGATAGGTGCTTTCAGAATTTCGCTAGGGATATTCCCCATCTTTAAATCCGCAAATGCTTTGTTTTCTTTGTCTTCTCTCCTGTCTATTCCTATCAAGTCGGCTATGCGATAAGCAAACGGAATCTCTGTTTGTCTGTTTGTCTGTTTGTCTGTTTGTCTGTTTGTCTGTAAGGATTCTAATGTATTTTCTGCTATCTGCAACACATTCTGATATTTCTTTTGAAAACAATGGAAATCCATACTTACTACATACTTCAGCAAATGAAATTTTAGGTTTTAAAATTTCAATATTTTCAAAGTTTTGAACAAAATCTTTTAATTCTGGATACTGTGTTGGAACATCTACAAATACAAGTGGAATATCCTTATATCCGCAAACGTTACGAACAATATCAACCAAAACTGTGCTATCCTTTCCACCGCTAAAACTTACATAAACGCCATCTTCACCAAACTGATTTACCCAATCATCTATTCTCCTTTTTGTCATTTGAACTTTATCGTCCAATGGTAAGGATTGCATCTGATAAAGGTCTGTAATTGTATGCCTATTTGCCATGTAATATCGCTTCCTTTCTTAAATAATCCATATATCCCTTTGATACGCTTAACACATAAATAGAAATTGCATTTGTCATTCTTTGCAAGAAATCATCATCTTCCTTGTAATCTTCGTATGACTTGAAAACAACTTCTTGAATCTGTGCGTATTGTGCTTTGCCTTGGCTGTTAATATAAGAAGTTAAATCCATGACCTTTCCAGTTTTTATTTTTGATTCTAGGTACTGCGTCAATTCAATCTGACCGTTAATCTGTTCCAATATCATCACCTGCTATCTATGTTTGATTTAAACAACTTTTCCACATATAAGTCCATTGAATGGCACAACTTAACGCAATTTCCGTGTGACGCATGATTTTTCCATGCATTGTATTTCTCGTAAAATTTTGTTTCAGTCATTCTTTCGGACTTAACGAGTTTTACCCACTTTCTTATCTTTTTACGGATTTTTCGCTTATTTTCTCCTTTTAACCTGCGTATGTACTTTCCATCCTTAGTTATGTAGTGGTGGAACCCTAGAAAAGGTATTCCACACTTGAACGGAACAATTTGCGTTTTACCGTTTAGCGTCAAACCAAGGCTTTCTACAAATTGATTTATGCAATCAAGACACCCTTTCAAATATTCCTTGTCGTGGTGTATCAAATAGAAATCATCCATATATCTTCCATAAAGATTGATTCCAAACTCGCCTGTAACCATATGGTCTAATCCGTCAAGCATAAGCAAAGCATATATTTGAGCCACTTGATTTCCTAATGGTACCCCGATACCATCTGTGCTATCAATAAGCAAATGGTTAAGCCACATTGTGTAACTGTCCGGAAAGTAATAGTCAACTATATCTTTTAATATCTCGTGGTCGATACTATAAAAGAATTTAGTTACATCACATCTCAAAATCCATCCATCTAACTTGTGTTTTTGGTAAAACTCTAACATCTGTTTTTTCAGACAATCCATGCCGAACAATGTTCCTTTGTTTTTCTGCCCGGCATAGTTTGTCTTGATAAACTGGCTTTCCAGTCTTGGATGTAAAATCGTATCAGATAAGCAATGTTGAACAACCTTATCCTTAAACGAACAAGAACGTATCAATCGTTCTTTAGGCTCGTAAACCTTAAATTCGTTATATGGATTCATCTTGTAGGTTTTGTTTTTCAACTGCTCTAGTAAGATATGAACGCCATCTAGGCTCATTGTTTGGAATCTAGCACAACTTTCATTGCGCCTTTTACCTGCCTTAGCACGTTTATAAGCGTTATAAAGGTTCTCAAAATTGCATATAATACTTTTATCATCCATAATAAAAACTCCTTTGTATTTATCCTTTTAGGAAAGGTCATGTGCTTTTCTGTATCTTTCTCTGATTTCGGCTTAATGCCTACTCTAACTGTCTGTTTGTCACAGAATGGGCGCACGCCGTTGTTGTTGTTGCAATTGTTGTTGTTGATGTTGCCGGACGGCGAAACAACCGATTAAGCAGCACATAACCTATAGTTTTATCTTTCTTTGTCTTTTGTTCTCCATGCGATTGCCATATGCTTTACATCGCAAACCATTTTCGACCAATGACCGACACATTTTATGTTGATTAGTCCTAAACTGTTTGATAACTCTATGTAATACAAGAGTTCATCACAATGTGTTATTGCTCTTGTCTGCAACTCTAATCGTTCTCTCTTATATGCTTTTATATCTGTCCTATTTGCTTCAAGCAAACATTCGTAGATTTCAAGCGACTTGTTCTGCATCTTGTCCACAAGAGAAAATCTAAATTTCTTTGGATAGTGATTACAATTCGACGTCTTTTCCAAAGTGTACTTTGCTAAATCTTTTGCTTTTAGAATTACAGTAAGTTCTTTACTTGCCATTATCATCACTCCGATTCAAAGAGATTAGGTGAAAAGATACAAAGCGGGCGCACGCCGTTGCTGAAGTCGCAATTGAAGCTGCTGATGAAGCCGGACGGCGAAACAACCGATACTTGCGTTTCATATCCGTTGCAAGGTGTACTCCAAGGAGTGAGCAGCCACCACCACTTGTCAATGTTAGGAATCAACTTTCTGTATTGTCTGTAATCGTCAACAGAAAGAAGAGATACATAATCCGTGCAATCTCCATATTCATTCTGTCCATCAAGAGATAATAAATCTCTTCCAAACGGAAGAATATTTTTTTCCATAATCTCATCAGCAATTTTCTTATAAAAATCGTTATTGAGATATTTACGCAAACTACTTGATTTCCAATTATTTGTTTCCGAATCAAAAGTTCTGCTTTCCTCTAATACATCTGAAAGACAAACATATCCGCAAGGTTTGATGTCAAGGATTCTCCATTTTGTTCCGGCAACTTCAAAATAATCGCCGACTTTCAATCCAGTAAGCCGTTCTTTCATATTTTCACTTTCCAATTTATCAATCCGCTTTTCAAGCATTTCAACTCTTTTTTCTAAGTCCATATTATTCTCCTTTCGATACAAAGATATTAGATTTTAAGATACAGAATGGGCGCACGCCGCCGCCGTAGCGGCAATTGCCGTAGTAGACGCAGCCGGACGGCGAAACAACCGAAATGTAATACTCCCATCCTCTTTCAGCAGTAGACCACGGAGTAAGTGTCCAATAGTAATCTGGCAAATCTTCATTCACAAGCAAATCATTGTTTTCTCTTGCTTCGTCAAAAGTAATAGGGCGAATGTCGCAAATACAATCATTAAACTCGCTCTGATTGTCAACACTTGTCAATGCTACAGAATGTTCAACAAGGTTTCCGGCACCTATATTTTCTAAAATTATAGGTCTGATTTCTTCTTCAATATACCGTTTCAAAGCAGATTTGTTATAATCTTTTGTATTTTTGTCGAACTGAACATTTTCCGCCATAAGATTTTTGGAGATTACGTTTGTCGTTTCGTAATTCTGCTCCAAAACAATAAATTCATGTTCTCCAATCATAAATGTTTCGCCCGGTTTCAATGAACCCAAAATAACCTTTTCCTTTTTCTCTTCGCTCTTCAAAATTTCAAGAGCCTTTTCAACTAATTTAATTGCTTCTTTCATTTCAATACCTCCGTTGATTTCGATTTTTTACTGCGATTTTGCACATCATTAAAAATTGCAAAAATAATCTCATGCGATAATTTAGTTGCATATTTTTCTCCGATTGCAATGCCATTTTCTACAAACTCTTTCCACCAAGAATCATCATCTTCCGGGTAGTAATATTTCTTACGCCAATTCCAAATATCAGTCCACATATGCTGTTCTTCTGGAATCTGCGATGCATTTACGCTCCCCATGCAAACACCACCTAACTAAATATTGAATTATCGTAGTCCTCAACAAATCCACCGCTTTCGTTATCCCAACCAAGACAAATATTCAAATCATCGTGGTCTCCGTAGATTCGTTTTGACTTATCGTCGTAGTGTACTTTCCAACCTCTGTATGAAGTTCTTCCAAATACACGATTTTTAGTAACCGAAATTATTCTCGGATAATTTTCCATCGTATTCTCATCTTTATTTACGTTGTAGTGAATAATCACTCCTGCTGAATTGACAATATCGGAATCGCCACGAATCGAATCGTCCATATCTTCATCATCAATTCCACTATCTTTTCTCTTGTGAGCCACTAAGATAATACAAACATTGTAAAATCTAGCCATATCCTCTAGTGCGTTTGAAACTTCACTCTGTGCTTCCAACTTACTTCCCTTAACTCTCGTTTTGTTTATCATTGTCATTAAATTATCAATCACAATAACTCTTACATTTTGGCTTACTATCATACGTTCAATCGTATTTAGCAAGTCAGTATCTTCATCCTTAACCATAGTGCGGTCGTAAAGCATACATTTCCCACGATACCACTCTACAATCTTATCTTTCGCAGATTTGCGAACGTAACGCTTTACATAATCTCTCCTATCTTCTTCCACTACGTTTGCCGGTCCAGCAATTTGAAAATCAATCGCATTCTTAAAAAGATAATTTGGCATTTCCCCCGAATATACAAAAACATTGTCACCTTTGTTTAATGCTCTTGTTATAATCTGCCCTACAAAAGTTGATTTTCCTTTTCCTGATTTTCCAGTAACGATGGTAACAACACCGAATGGGATTCCTCCGCAAAGTAAGTTGTCTACATCCGCAATACCGGTCGGTATCTTTTCAATACTGTATGGGTCAAGTTCCTTTACATCTGCCAAATCAATCACATTGTCGATTGGCAGCTTAACCGATTCTTCAACGCATTTTCTAACCTGCTCTGCTCCATATTTGAGAAGTATCTCGTTTGCGTCCTTGCAGTCTTTGTAATTATCCTCTCTGACGTGTTCTACACGGTCTTTTAGACGTTTTGCAAGTTCATCTAACAAAGATATTGAGCCTTTCTCAAAATCTCCAAAAACGATTATTTTCTTCCATTTGCAAAGCCAATCCCAACAATAGGGAATCCATGTAAAGCCTTTGGCACCGGTTGGAACGGACACTACGTTTGCTACGCCTGCCGTAGCAACTGCTAATGAATCGCAATTACCGCTTACGCTTATCCTGCCGTTTTGTCTAACAAGTATCATGCCTGTATCAACCGAAACACAATAAACTCTTTGGTCTACTTCCTCAAACCTTTTATGAGTTTCAAAGCTCTGTGTACTCACATAACTTTTTCCCAAAAGAACCGATACTTTGTAGCAATAGCTTTTTATAAAATTACCGTTTCCGCCATTTTGCTTCGTCATTATCGTTGACATATAGCCACAAGACGATGCTATAAGTTGCATTACGTCAGCATTGTGTTTTAATATCGTTGAATACTCGTATTGATTTCTTCCTTTTACCTTATTTCCATCCCACTTTACCATTTCCTCAATTATGAATTTCTTCTGTTTAACGCTTGTTCCAGTAGCAAATCCATACGGTAAGTATTTGGATGTAAGCCAATCCGGACAATGAAAGCATATCGAATCATAGTTACGTGAATCCTTGTTGCACGAGTATGTAATATTTAATCTCTCCAAGATTTCTTTTAATCTCTTTGATTTTCGCTCTAATGCTATTGAGATTCTTACATACCTATCTTTTTTTGCTTTTATCTTTCCAGTGTTTTTTCTGTAGTCGATTGTTCCATCGGCACTTATGGCTATATACAAGGCAAACATTTCATCTGTCCAATCCTTGTATTCTTCCAAATCAATACTTACAGTAGTTGGAATCTTATATCCTGCACTTATCTTTTCTCCTGCTTTTTTCTTTACTACTTTCCCTTTTTGGTTCAGAAGTACAAGGTTATGGTCGTCCGTGGTGTACGTTTCATAATTTCCACCAATTTCACACCTAACCATCTTTCCGATGTGTCTCTTGATTATTAGTCTTTTTGGTCTTATAAACGTACCATTCATTTTCTCATCTACTTGCAATACGTTTTGACCGGAATAATTTTCAAAAGAAACCCATCCATCCGGAGTTAATATTTCAGCTTTTCCATCAAAGCACTGCCCCTCTGTGACTACAAGCGTATCAAAACTATCATCACATTGTTTCATTCCAAACAATATCGGTTTTGTGCTTGCTTCGCACCACTCCTTGTTGGCGTCCTTTGCCTTGTCAAAATCCGTTTTTCTGTACTTGACAAATTCCAGCACACCTTTTTCGTCATAGAACGGAAATACAAGAATGTTTGGATGGCTAGTTTGTACGGTAATTTCGTACTTTTTGGCAACTTCTTCGGATATACCACGGCTTTCCAAATACTGAATCGCTTCCGTCTTTGGTTTAATTGCTTCTTTTGGTTGCTTCAACCGCTTGTATCTTTTCTTTGGACGGTAATACTCGTCAACCTCGTTGCCAAGAGAAAAATCAAAATCCTTTGAAAGCGTTACCATGTTGCCGGATATTCCACAACTTGCTCTTAAACACTTAAACTGTCCAGTTTTAAGGTTTATCGAAAAAGTGCGAACATTTCCCCTTGTGGCTCTTGGCTTGCAATAAGGACAAGTCTTAAAAAACAGTTCACCACCGTGTTCCTTAACCTCAATTCCAACATGACGAGCAAAGTTGTAAGCATCATCCGGATTAAACTCGTAAACTTTATATCGCATTACCAGTCAGCACCTACTTCCTCTTCCTCAACTTCCGGAACAACTTCTTCCGGCTCTGCTCTAGGTTTCAAAATCTTTGGAGCATTTTGAAGATAACTTTCAAACTTCGTTCCAAACAAAGTTTCGGGCCGCAAATACTCTTTCATCTTCTCGTCTGATTTCCAATCATTACATTTACTGTCAATTACACGTTTGAAATCTTCCAAAGTGAATTTTTCTTTAAGCCTTGCATTGATAAGGTTTTGTGTCTTTTTGGTACTGTATCTGTAACTTGCACCAGTTTTTTCGTTCAAGTAATCAATAATTTCTTTCACCAAAGAAGTGTCCGTCGTGCTCTGCTCGACAATATCACTTTTCTTTTCTTCTCTTACCTTATCTTCTCTACACTCCACTTTGTTATCAGTTTGGTTACAATTCGTTTCCAAGTCGTTATCTGTACGTTTTACTTCCGTATAGTTTTTGTTGTCACTCTTGCTACAATTCGGGTACATCTTGCCACATTTTAAGGTGACTCTCGACCTTTCATCTGTATACAGTGTTGGCGTGTACCGGTCCTTTGCAATTGAGTTGTGCAGAAACCAATGTTTGATAAGTACCACGTTAGAGTTTTCAAACGTGAGTATGTATCTCTTCCTCTCAAGGATTTCAAGGTCTTTTGGAGTTGCCTGACATTCTCTTACAATTCGGTTTGGAGCATCTACGAATCCATCATCATCGGCTCTCATGCACAGATGAAAAAACAATCCTTGTGCAGTTAATGGCATGTCCAAAAACACATCCGAACTAATCAATTTTCTTGAAAACATTCTCTTATCAGCCATCTTATATGTCTCCTTTTTTAGTTAAATGGCAGTCCGTCCTCAACACCATCTGGAATGTTCATGAAATCATCATTTCCAGATTTATTATCATTTTTTTGATTCTGTTCTGCCGTTGCCTTGCTTTCAGCAAACTCGCAATTATCAACAAGACAATCATTTGTATATACCTTGTTTCCATCCTTATTGGTGTAACTTCCAGTCTGCCAACTACCCTCAACCGCCAACTTTGTTCCTTTTTTACAATATTTTTCAACAAATTCAGCCGTTTTTCTAAAGCAAATACAACTTATAAAATCAGCCGTAGGTTGATTGTCTCTTTTGAATCTGCGGTCTACTGCAAGAGTAAATCTTGCTACTGCCATTGAATTTTCTCCCTGCGTATATCTGATTTCTGGGTCTCTTGTTAATCTGCCAATTAAAATTACTTTGTTAATAAGTCATTCCACCTTTCTTTTCTGTATGCATCTTAATCATAGGGTATCTTTCATTCTCTCTAATCTTCATTTAAATATTTTTCTTCATTTAAATATTTTTTTCTAATACTCAAAATATCTGACAAAGGAAGTTTCCCGCCTTTTGGAATAATCCTTTCAACCAGCAAATCCTCTTTTGGAAACTGATAATAAAAATCATTAGCATATTCTTTTGTGATTTTTCCAACAAGCACATCCATCAAAAGAACTAAAGCATTATCTTTAAATCGTTCCAATACCATTTCAGCTGTTTCGCTAGAAGAATAAGTAGCCATCAAAATATTGTCATCATTTCCAACAACACGGCAGTAAATAACCTCTTCCTGTCTCCAAACACAACACATATCGTATGGAACATCAATTGTTCCGTTTTGGCTTATAATTCTCATAATTATTCCTCGTTTTCTTTTAATCAATTTCCTCAATTTCAACAACAACTCTAGGGTTTGAAGCATCTACCATTGTATGAAACTCCGAATCAAGAACATCATCCCATCCGTCATTTCTAATCACTTTTGCTAACTGTAATGCGTCCAAAAATGATTTTTCAACCGCACTGCAAAGATTTCCTCTGTCGTGCCTTTTATCACTTGAAAATATCCAAAACACACAACGTATAGTCTTTTTAATTTTAACGCCTTTAAGAGTACGTTTAATGGCTTTCAAGCATATATCATCATTTGCTTTCTTTACTGGGTTGTGGTACTTTTTCAATCTTTGATTGTAAATTCTTCCACCAAGCAATTCATTCAACCCTTTAAGCGGAAACTTTTTCTTATTGTTTTTTATAGTTACGCGATAAGTCACTTTTTATCTCCTTTCGTTTCTTTATTTTCTTGTTTTTTTTCTTTTTCAGCTTCTTTCAAAAGTTCCGTTACCTGCGATGCAGTTTTTGGTTGTTCAAACCAATCGGAAACAACTGTCTCTTTCTGCTTTAATCCGTTGTAAATCCCGATATACTCCATCAATTCATCATCGTTGATACTCTCAACTGTATGATTAAGACGCTTTTCAAGCATTTCTTTAGTTACGCCAAGTTTAGCAAAACCAGTAATCATATTCTTTACCTTATCAATCAAAGGAATATCGTTTTGCCCGGCAATCGTTTTCTTACATTCCTTAATGCAATCCTCAACTAAATCTGGAGGAAGAATTGCAATGATTCTACTTCTTAAACGTCTTGCACCATCATTGGCTGTCCTTTCGTAAATATCACGCTGACTAGTAAGTTTTCTGTTGCCCTGCTTTGTCTCCATTACGTGTTCAACAGTAAAGTTCTGGCTAGAAACTGTATTGTTTTCTAAGTCCCAACAATACGCCTGCATTTCGGACTTTCCTTTTTCATGGGACATTTCCTTGATTCCATATTCAAGATTGCCGTAGCATCGTGCCATTTCCTCTGCAAATCTGATTGTTACTCCTGTTACCGTCTGACCGCCACGTGGATAACTGAAAAACGCTTTGTCGGCAAAACCTTTTCGTTGACACGCTTCAATCGCACTTGCATATGATTTTGTGTAATCTCTTGGAAACTGTTTTGCCATAATCAATTTCCCCTGTGCTTCTGCAATAGCACGATTACTTTCTACTGCTACTGTTCCTTGGTTAATGTTATTAAAACTCCCACCAACCGATTGATTGTTTCTTACTGATACTTCATTTGACATATCAATTCTCCTTTCAACTGTCTATAATTTTAAAATCTTTCAATATGCACTCTCCACAAACTTCTTCGCCATCGTACTGATACAATGCTTCTGGTAAAAATTCATCTTTACAACGGTCACAATAGTAATGCGTTCTTTTCCTATTTGGACAACTACTACCAAGGCAAGGATAAGCCGGTGCTGCACAACCTAAACATTCATCTTTTACTATTCTCATTTTTTATACTCCTTAATGTAAATTTGCTTTTTTGCACACTATCTCAAACTGTTCTTTTGTTAATCCAAAAATTTCAATGTATTCATAAGATGGACAGTAATCAACCATAATTTCACCATCATAGTAAATTGTAACCATACTATCTCCAGCAATATTTCTAGTATCAAAAGCCTGTACGCCATCTGGGAATCTATCTTTCAAAAATTCAATCAATTTATTCAATTTATTCCACCTCACTTCCTAAAGATTCATACTGTTTCTGTAACCAGTTCGGCAATCCAAGACTGTTTACTTCATCTTTCATATATCCGTACCAGTTACCAGTTTCTGAACATTCTTTATAGAGATTTAAGTATTCCCTAAACATATCAGCACCAGAACGCATATAATATTCATTTGGTTCCATAATGTTTACACAGTATGGAGCAGTTTTCTCTTGTGCGATAAAAACTACCGTATGCTCAACACCAAGTATTTCATCAAGAATATGTTTGTAATATGCCATCTGCATATCATACATAAATTTGATTGAATCACGCATAAATACATCCGTACTAGCGTCATTGCATGTTTTGTAGTCAATCAAAAAGTGTGTTCCTGCTACTTCTGTAAGACAATCTGGTCTGCATTTCATAGTAATTCCTGTTTCTGAATCTTCCGTAAAATACGAAAGTTCCTTTTTGCCAGTTAAAAGAGTTCTTGCAAATGAATTACTATACAAGACGTAATGCATATCTTTTATTTGTTGAAAATCATCCAATGAAACAATGTCTTTTCCCTCGTTTTGGTCTTGGAATAAAAGCCACTTCGCTTTTCCATCTTTTGTTCGTCTGTCTATTTCTGGTGCTACGGCAAACTCTTTGTAAAAATCATCTTTTTCCAAAATGTATTTGTGAACCGCCCTACCAAAAAGCAATGATGGCGTATCTTCTTCCGGATTGTCTTTCCAGTATCGAAAATGTGCCGGTGATTTAGCCATTTTTTTCAAATCGGAAGAACTAACTCCATCCATAGCACGATATTCTTTGTTTGGAATCAAGATTCCATTTTTTCTTTCATCCACTTCTTATATTTCTCCTTTCTTTCATTTGCTATATCATAAGCAAGTTCAGTTCCAAGGATAAACAAAATATCAGTAACGGAAGCATATTCTTCATTCATAGCAGTTTCGACAGCAACATTTACTCTTTCTTCCAATTTTATAAGTTCTTCAAACCTCTTCTGCGGTATTTGAATCATTGCTTTCCTCATCCGGATTCTCCTTTCCGATTTCTTTGACTTTTGAAACTGATACTTCAAAAGCGGTTTTTACTGCTGCTGTGCCATCGTCCATCTGCTTGTGATATTCACGGCTCTGCAATCTTCCGGCAATTTCCAGATGAGTACCTACATCGCATTTTGAAACGTATGTAGCATATCTCCCCCATGCTATACATGGAATATAGTCGGAGCCGTATTGTCGGTTGCTTGCCGCAATGACATCGCATACTCTTCTATTGGAAGCAGATGTGCGCCGTAAATTAGGTTGAATGCAAATATGCGCATCCATTTTTACTTCATTTACGTCCGGCAATGAATTTACCTCTCCGCCGCACATGGCATCCTGCACAAATACATAAATGTGCTTATGATTTTTTCTATTGATAGTCCGAATTTCTCCTTGGACTTCAATCTTTTCGTGTTCTATAATCGAACACTTTTCCAGAATAATCTCTGGAACCAAGCAGATTAGAATATCCTCTTTCTTGCTTTTTCTTTCGCTTTTTAAGCGAAATTCATAAAAGTTCTCACCATGCGACGAATGAGAGAATTTAATCTTACTCGCCACGGTACCTCTTAATAAAATTGTATTCATCTTGACTTTTCACTCCTTATTTGATAAAATGAGCGCAAATAACACATAGTTATTTACTACTGGAATAGCAGTTTGATTTGCGGTCAAGGGTGCTATTCCTTTTCTTTTCTGTATGTTCCCGGTTCATTTGCATAAAACTCTCCGTCTTTCACATAAATTGCACCAAGTTCAATTAAATTTGCAATCAATTCTGGTGTTGCCGGCTTAGCATCTGTCTTAATCATTCAATCATCCTTTCCTAATATAAATACTGTTCTTCTTTGCACTCCGAATCTCTCTGTGTCTGCATGAGATTCAAAGTATATGTCAATTCGATTCCCCTTTATCGCACCACCGCAGTCCTCGGCTATAAATGTTCCAAAACCCTTGATTTTTACCTTTGTTCCATACGGTATGACTTTAGGGTCAACCGCTATTGTTCTTCCCTGCTTTGGTATCTTGCCAGTAGAAGTTATCTTTCCGTACCCCTCTGAACAATCGCAACAAGGACAATATGCAGTTATCAAGAATTGAACGCCTTTCCTTTCCTTGTGTTTCTTCTTTGACTTTTTCTTTTGCTTTATGTGTTTTGCGGATTCCAAAAAACTGTTCGTATTTGCATTTGGAATCACATTTACCTGCGGTTCTTCTGTTTTTATAAATAACGTATCTTCTTGTGCATATTCCGGCTCGTAAGCGTATACATCCTTAAACACGCTTGTTGCCACCGTTATAATAAGAAGAAATGTCAGAACCGCCAATATCATCTTCTGAATAATAGGCTCACTCCCTTTCTTCCAAAAGCAGACGGAATGTTTCTTTTCCCTTTGGAGTGACATACATCTGCTGTCCTGCCCAACCGTTCTGCTCGTTGTGCTTGTCCTTTAAGACAAACAAGCCGTTTCCGCTCTCTGCGTATTTGGCATATGGACGCAATTTTCTATGTTTCCCCTGTCTGAAAACATATCCTTTTTCAATAAGAAAAGAAACAAATGCTTTTTCTCCGATACCCAGTTCCTTTGCGGTGTCACGGATGTTGGTATTCAATTTCTTATCTACCAAAGCGTCAAAGTAATTCGCCTTTGGTGTCATTTCCTCAATCTGCTTGTCCTTTTGAGTTATGATGTTCTGTGCCACAACTAATGCGTTGGCTACAATCTGTTCTGGAGTAAGATTCTCCTGATTGGCAATGTAACCACCATTTTTTCGGATAGATGGAAGCACTTCGCCAGTTACCCATTTACGAAACTTCTTTGCATTCGGCTTATCACTGCGAAGGATAACCGCATACAATCCGCTTTCTGTAACAAACCAAGTCTCGCCCTGACGGGGTAAGTCTAACTTACACCGCTCGTCATCTTCTAATCTATCCGCTACACTTCTGCTATTTGTAAGTTCAAGTGCCTTACACACATCAGCCAAGCAAAACATAGGCTCGTTATCCTTTGTGATTGTTCGGATTTCTCCAAACTCTGAATTTTCAAAAATCTGTAAATCGTTCATGCCTACTCCTTTCTTATTCTTCTAATAATTCATCAACTGTTACTCCGAGATAATCTGCAACAATCTTTAATCGTTTTGCATTTGGAGAACTTTCATTCCATCTGCACATTGCACCACTTTCATAACCGCAATCAGATTCAACCTTATAGATTGGTATTCCTTTTTTCTTTGCCAACTGTTTGATTTTGTCGTAAAGCAAACTAACATCTCCTTTCTTCTTATTATTCTGAAAAAATCACAATATTGTATTGACTAAACTCTGAAAATATCCTATAATCTATTGTGTTGAGCAAAAAACTAAAGAATAAACTTTCAGGCATTTTATATGTCGCTTTTTTGTTGCGATTTTTTCAGAACCTTTAATTACATTATAAGCGATATTTTCAGAATGTCAAGTATTTTTTTTGCGTTTTTTTCAGAACTTGAAAGGAAAGTGTTTACTATGGGTATGAAAGAAAGAGTAAAAATGTTATGCAAAGAAAGAGATATGTCGCTAAATAAGGCAGAAGCGGATTGTGGATTTGCAAAAGGATATTTTAGTAAATTGGATAAAAGTGCACCAAGTTCAGCAAATCTTCAAAAAATAGCCGAGTTTTTTAACGTAAGCATTAAATACTTAATTGATGGAAAAGATAAAGCATATTCAGAAGAAGATGCCCTTTTGGACGCTCATATTTCAGAAGATGTAGAACTAAAAGAAGCCATTAAGAAATATTATACCCTCGATGAAAAAGCCAGAAAATATATTTTAGAGGGAATTGACCTGCTTTGGAGAGCAAACAAAACTGATACTAAATAATGATACCATTCATTATTGTGTAAATAAAAAAGATTGGAGATGTGTTTTATGAAGAAACTATTAACAGTAGCAACAACGCTAATGCTTACTATTTCAGTATGTGTTCCAACAATTTCAAAAGCCGCTATACCGGCAAGGACAATGGGAATATTTTCAGAATTTGCCGACGGATTCAAAGAGGAATGGTCTGGCAAGAAAGAGCTATCAAAGAAAAAATATAAGAAAATGTGTAAATCCTACAATTATTCCAAATTAAAAAAAGGTAAGTGCAAGGGAAAGAAAATAAAAATCAAGGGCAAAATAGAAAATGTAAAGGAAGATACATTGGATAGTGACTTGACCGTAATCGTAAAGTCTGGTGGAAAATACTATGAAGTATACATGAGCCAAGGCTACCAAGAATATTCTGGCTACAGAAGAGGGAAAACGCTTTCCGTGTGGGGAACTGTAAGAAGAACCGCTTACTACGTCTTAAAGAGAGATGGAAAGAAAAACAAAAAAATGACAATACCATCTATCAAATCAAGATACGACAAACTGTCATAAAAAAATGGAGTAGGGTTTTTATCCTACTCCATTTCATTATACCTTATAACTATTACCTTTCAATCTTTCTTTTTCTGCAATGTACCCGTAGTAATATCTCAACGAATCTACGTTTTTCATCTGAAAAATGATTTTCTTCAACTTTCTTCTATATTTCCTGCGTTCGCCTATCATAAATTTCCTCCTAGCATATAATTGTAGGGAAAGGGGAATTTGCAACCCCTCTCCCAAACCGAAACTTGATTACATGGGATTGCCATGTAATATATTATATGTAGGGTTCAAAAATATTATTCATCCTTTTCGGATTTTTTCTCTTTTTCTGCCAACTGTGCTTTCAACCGCTCGTTCTCTTCCTGCAAAGCAAGAAACGTAAACTCCGTCTTTGCAAGCTGAACCTTAAGTTCTGCGATTTCAGCAGACAGTTTCTTTTCCACATAGTCATTGAGTGTAATTTTGTTTTCATCCATTTCTTTTTACCTCCTAAATTTGAATTATTTATTGTAACACTGGGAATATTGCTATTCCATTCAGGTTATCATTAGTTATGTCGTTATACTGTGCATTAACGGCTAGGTTTCCGGTCTTGGCATTAAACGCCACTCTAACACACTCACCTCTACCAGTTACCATGTTGTGATACTGGACAACATCTGCTGCACCGGAATCACCCGGCATTAACTCTGTTTGAACAAAGCTCGCCCAAGCGGATGCCGAAGCAATTGGATAGTTGCGAAATACTACGGCTTTGAACAATCCACCATTCATGGTAATACCATATAATGTAGTTGAACTCGGCGTCGTTGTTGTTACACTCGAACAATGCTTCTCAAAAGCAACATTGGCATTTAATGTAGTGGTTCCTGCTCCACCTACACGACCAATAGACACACTTCCACCGTAACTATTCAGATATAATGTTGTTGCGGCATCATTTGCATTAACTGCTTGGATTGTCCTTTGTCCAAGGTTCATATGATTTCCGTCAGGCGAGGATATTCGCAAATCGAAGCTAGTTAAAGAAGCATTTTTTTTACTGCCAATGCCAAACGGTGAAGAACAATACATAGGGTCAGTACCATCTTCAATACCATTAGTATATTTCCACCGTCCAAATCCATAATCTCGATAAATGGTTTGGTATGATTTTTTGGTCCCATCGCCAGTAAAGGTTGTAATATATAATCCAGGGTATGACCAATCGGAAATAAGTTCGATTTTTTGACGTGCTGAAATCGAACCTACCATGTTATAACGAGAAACATGTTCAATACTAATGTCGCCATCACATGTTAATATTTTAGAATCAACATAGCCATTTGCATCCCATTCATATTTGGCGCTACGATAATATGGAGCGCCATCGCTCGAAAGTTTAAGTTCATAAATGTTTTGTTTACCTGATGCGAGACTGCTGTTTTCTGTGTAGTTTTTGGATAGTCCATTCGTTTGGATTTCAAATCCACCAATCAAACCGTTATCTATCTCTGCATTTGCACCTTTTAATGTTGCACCAGTGATGGTTCCGGTTGCCGTCACGTCTTGCGAAAATATTTTTTTAATAACAGCAGAATTCGCAAAAACCTTTTCAACATCAAGTTCATTTGCTGTTATGCTTTTTGCTACTATTTTATCTGCATTTACGGTCCGGTCAGTAAGTATATATCCATCCAAAGTATCAATCGTTTTACTTTGAAGTTCTCCTAAATTATTCAGCGAATAAAGCAAGCCATTTTCGCCTTTTAGCAATATTCTGTCTGCCACTAAGGTTCCGGCCGTAATGTTTGCGGCGTTGACTTCAACACTATCTAAGAAACCAGTGATATGTCCTTCTACGATTGTTGCTCTATCAATAAGACCAACTTCTGTAAATAATGTAGCAATATCCGCAACTTCAATATTGGATAATTTAATGTTTGCATATTTTAAATCTGCGCTTTCTGCTGACAGATACCCTAAGTCTGCTACCTTTGCACTAAGGTTTTCTGTAGTGATAGCCTTTGAGGACAATGTATCTATCTTTCCATCTACTGTTTGCAATGACGTAATCGTTGCATATGTCAAATCGGCATTTTCGGCAGTAATATATCCAAACTCACCGATAGTTGCTTTCAGATTTTTAATATACGCATTATCAGCCGTCAAATCCGTAATAAAAGATTTCGACACCTTTTCCAACTCAATCGTAGCATCCGAAATCTTTGCGTTGGTAATAGTAGAATCCTTAATCTTACTATTCTCAATCGTGGAATCCGCAATCTTACTGTTTGTAATAACTCCGTCTTTGAAAATAGCACCAAGGATTGTACTCGTAACCGTTCCGCTTGTCTGTGCCATTGTTCCACTATTGTAACTATTTGAACCACTGCTACCAACTGACGATGAGTTTGATTCCTGCACTTCACACGGTGATGTAATCTCCGCATAAAATCCACCATCGTAGTGCAGCGTCATTTCTCCGACAAGCACATACTTCTTAACTCCGTCATAGTCCTCGAACGTAAGCATTTCACCAACCGACATAAGAGGATGCCAGTACATTGTTTCGATACTCGCTTTATGGTAAACAAACGCCTTGTTCAAAAAGGATAACCCTGTTTTCCACTGCATTGGCGTAACTTGTCCTAAATACGTATGAACCGTATTTCTGTCAAGCGTTTCGTATAATATCCAAGGTGTTTCAATCGTCACTGGATAATTCTCTACATTCGATACACTGCTTGCCTTGTCATTCAATACGACCGTGGATTCACCCTCGTAATATCCAAATCCAACATAGTCACTGTTTGTCTCGTAAAAGTACCAATTATTAGCCTTTACAGATACGTTGTTTGGACACATAAGGTTGTTTCCGAAAATCGCATTAGAATCATAGGTATCTCCATTAAATATAGGTCTGTAATTGTTATCTGCTTGCAACTCTGGTAACTGCTTAATATAAAAAGCACCGTTTTTTTCAATCACATTTGCACGTAACAAAACTGCTATACCAGACAACAAATCTCTCCATGTGATTCTGCTTTCCCAATCCCAATCGTAACCATCCTCATCATTGTCCGCAAAATTTGATAACATAGGAATCATCAAATGGTACAACTTATATTGTTTGATTGACGATAAAACATCTTTCCAATTATCAATGTATAGCGGACATCCTGTGACACGCAAAAAGTCTTGCGGCAAATACTCCCAATAATAAACGTCGTCACGTGTGTAGATAAACTGCAATTGGCTAGGTACGTATTTTTCTTCCAATTCCGTTTTGTGATATTCGTTTAGCGAACTAATGACGATTTCTGCTCTGTCCATGTATTCGCTCATTAAACCGTTTCCAGTAAATGAAACAGTATCACCGTTGTATGTTGGATTTTCTTTTACAACAAATCTTCCGATAGGTACCGGATATGCAAATTCATTCCCTATAATAATCCATGCATTTACAATAGTTCCTTTTAATGTATTATCGTAATATGCCTTTGCAATAAGGGCATCCGTAAAATCGTTATTTTCTGCATACATTTCACAACTCATAGTAGGACTATAAGTAGAGCCATAACTGGCAAATGAATCACTAACACAACCTTGCGATATACTTACAGATATTAGCGTTTCTTTTCCTCTTGTGCTTACACTATCCGAATTTCCTGTACTTATACTCAAATATAATTCTGTTGCTATGTCAGTATAGGAAACTGCACAGTCTCCAGTAATATCTGTTTCATCTTCTGTGCAGAACACGTACCAAGACATATACCTATAATCATCAGAAATCATCATGCTTTTACAGTCAATCGTATTTACACCACGTTTATACACACTTCCATTATTGATAGCGTATTTTACGTAGTAATGAGTTCCGTTATAGTCAAAATCCAAAAAAGACAAACTAAACGAATCTCCGATATTTACATCTTTTACAAGTGAATCATATTTCAATGTATATGTAGGGTCGCTTTCCAAAACATAAAAAACTTTTGCTGTATAACTCATCGCTCCACCGCCTGTATCTGTATGCTAGACCAAATAAACTTTCCATTAAAAAAAGTCATTGCGTCAAAACTAGGGTTGCCAAAATAAAACTGCTTTGTTTCTTTTTCTCCTTTTTCATTGGTAAACTGTATGTAACCGTACCGGTTTGATAAATCATCCGGGTCTGCGTACTTCATCAACTTCTTGATTTCGCTTGGCGTCAAATTTGCCGGAAATGCCATGTCAAGCGTTACTTTCTTTGCAACTATCTTTCCGTTGTAAAGTGCTTTTGAACTTCTCCCTGCTTTTGCGTTCCACACTTTTTCTCGTGAGATTTTCCATCCCTCATATTTTGGTGTTGGCATATCTTCTAAACTGTCCTTAGTCCAACCAAACTTCAACGTAAATGCCATATGACACCTCCTAACTTTTTCACATAAAAAAGAGACCCATTCGCATGAGCCTCTTTCTTTAAGCCATGTTCCAAGAAATTCCTTTGTTCTTGGAGATTTTCTTTGCGTTGTTCATAATTGCCGTTGTTACTTTTGTTCCGTCAAGGTAAACATCACCGCCACCGACATTCGCATTCGATAATTCCTCTTTGATTGCCGCCTTTGTAGCCGCATAAACAGCCGGTGCAACCGCTTCGGAAATACCGGTCGTAATCTGTTTGTTATTTGCAACAACGGACTTACCATTGTCGAATTTACCCATCATTTCGCCGTGACTTGCGCGGAACCATCCATCTTCCGGAAATCCACCGTTAGCAAAAAGTATCGGATTGTTTGTTGCAATACCGTACTTCTTCAAATATTTAATGAGTTCTTTCCACTTTTTACTCTGCTGTGCCGCTTTAGCTTTTTTGCTATTGCCATCGTAATCTATTGCTCCCGGAATAACAACTCTTCCCCACTGGTCTTGCGTGGTTTTAGCAGCGTTCATCAGTTTCTTAAACTTTTCTCCGTCGTATTTCTTTCCGGTTTGGCTTTTAGTTGCTTTTTCAACTTCCTTACCACTAGCCTTTATCACTTTTGTATTTGCGTTAAGGGAAAATGTTCGTGAATATAATTCTTTTTGAACAAGTTTATACCAATCCTTACGCAGTTTAGGGTCTATGCGAGCGGCTATCGTCTTATTACTAATTTCCCCAATATTATCTTTTAATTTACTTATACTTTGAATTCCATCTACTTCCGCCGAAACTCTTACATTTTTACTTTTTACATCTTTAATACTTCCTTCTAATTCAGAAACTTTTTCAACACCTTTTACATCTGCAACTACAGAAGTGGCAACTTTTTTCCCTGCAATTTTATTTACTTGGTCGTACAAGTCTTTAGTCGATTTGTAACTTCTTCCAACTATCTTCTGGTAGTCATCAAAAGATATTTCACCGTTATCTAAAGACAAATTTAATGTTTCTTGAACACTAGACAATTCATCTGACGAATAGCCTATTTCTTTTAAAGACTTATTCATTTTTTTACCAAGTTTGTTAAAACTTTCTAAGTCTCCATTCATAAACTTCTGTGCATTTCTTGCTTTTCTTAATGCAACATTAAATTCCTTATAACTTTTATATGTTCCAGAAACAATCTTTTTATAAGCAGAAGTGGAAATCTTACCTTTGTCAAATGATTTTGTCACAAGGTCAATAGCAATTTTACCCTCTTCTCCAAACTTACTCATATTTTTCTTGAATCCAGTCATAGATTTACTTATTTCAAGTACATCTTTTGCCGCTTTTCTTGCATCTGGAGAAAGTTTATTCAAATATTCATTTGCCGATTTTTCTCCGTAATTCTTTCTCTGGTATTCGTATTCTGTTGCATCGTATTTTGCTTGTTTGTTTCTATCGTATGTTTCTTTTGTACCTTCCTTTATTGCTTCTCTTTTATCACTGTACGTTTTATAATCAATTACTGCCGCTAAAGTGTCTCCTGCTTCGTTTAAGTCACTTGCAACACCAGAAAAATCAAGAGATAGCAACTTATTAACAAAATCACCAAACCTATTTACTCCAGTACCAAAATTATAAGCATTACTTCCTTCTTCTGAATTATCCATAATAATTTCCCCTAATCCAGATATTGCCGCCGCTTCAAGATTCAAAGCAATATAACCAGAAATTGCCGTTCCAAGTTTACTTCCAATCTTGGAGATAATTCCATTACATTTTCCAACAATTGTATCTGGTTTTATGGTGTTTATTCCACCAGTTATACCGTTTTGAAAAATACTACTCATTGTTGTTTTCAAGATTGGCGTAAGTGCTTTTAACTTTCTGTAAGCAAAAAATCCACCTAATACAGCAATAAGTGATTTAGAAACTCCTACCGGGTCATTAACAAATGCAAAAAAAGAAATTTTAATAACAGTAAACAAAGCATTTACTATTGTTCTTCCTAAACTTGCAAGTATTCCTGTCCAGTCAATTTCTCCAAGAAAGTCACCAATTGCTTTTCCAACTTTTGACCATTCTACAGTAGACAAAGCCGTATTTATGGTATCAAGAATACCTTTAATTCCATCACTAATTGTCTTTCCTAACTCCTGCCATCCAGTTAATCCAGTATTCTTGCGTACTTCTCCCATCTCTTCAAGAAATCCGTTGATGTAATCTCCGATTTTCTTTCCAAGATTTTCATATGGAAAATCTACCATAACACCAAAAGCAAACTGAATCATGCCACGCAACTTCGCTCCAAGCGATTTACCTGCCAAATCACCGTCAAAAGTATCTATGGCAGATGCTATACCTTTTTTAATACTTTGACCGAATTTGAGCCAATCAAACGTCTTAAAAAAGGTGTATGATGCTTCAAACCATGTATTCAATCCCTCGGAAAAGTTTTCTCCAAGTTTTATCCAATCAAGGTCTTTAACAAAACCATTTAAGAACGTAGCAAGTGATTTAGCAATCTTCTTCGTAGTCTTTTTAATCTTTGTCCACGGAATTTTATTCATTCCCTTGTTAATCCAGTTAGCCAGTGCCGAGCCAAGAGAAGTAAAATCTCCACCTTTCCATGCGTCAAGGATTGCTTTCTTCATCTTCTTATACAACTCAACTGCCTTGTTCTGATTGCTCTTAAAGGCATTATCCCATATCTTTTCATAGTTCTTCAATGCGGCACCAATATCCTTAGAGAGGTCAATATTAGCATTCTTATTGTCATCATCATCCTTGTTGCTATCACTATTGTCCTGCAATTTATTTACAATATCAAATCCCTGCAAATTGTCGGCGGCTTTTTTTGTCTTTTTAGCCGTCTTATCCATGTTCTTAGCAACCTTATCCGTATCGTCTGCCGCATCGGAGTAGTCCGGTACTTCTGGTGTTTTCTGTGAACTATCCGTATCACCAAGTTTGATTCCTGCCAGTTTTGCTACCCACTGTGCGAAATCCTGCAAAACCATAACCATAGCATTCATATATGGGTACAATTTCTGAACAATCGGCATAAACAAGGCGCCTATCGACAAAGCCAGTTTTTTAAATCCAGCATCCAACATCCTAAGTTGATTATTTGGCGAATTAATTGTTTTGGCGAGGTCGGAATATGCAACCTTTGACTGTTCCAACATAGTCAAAACACGCAACTGCATTTTGGACTGTTGCGAAAGGTTCTTAATACTTTCTGTAATACCGTGATTCATAGCAGTTTGTGCTAAGCCTGCGGAGGTGATGTCGATTCCATACTTATATAACGCCCTAGACTGACCTACCAAACCAGATTGGAAGTTCTGCATAACATCAGCAGTGTCTAAGTTTGCTAAAGACGCCCAATCTGCTGATAACATAGTAAGTGCCTTTGAAGTGGCAATTGATGTTTCACCAAGCATACCGGCAGAGTTCGTAATCTGTGCAATAGCGGCGTTGTAGTTCATAACCTCTGTTAAATCCAAACCAAGGTTGTGTGAAAAAGTATTTGTTGCATCTCCAGTATTATAATCAACATCATATCCAGTCAACTGCTTTTGAAGTTTTCCAAATCTTTTACGGAAACTTCCTGCGTATTCTTCCGCACTATTATAACCGGCTTTCTTAAACTGGTTAGCACTGTCTTTTCCAACCTTATCAAGCGCAACCGAAAAATAGTTAAATTCCTCAATGTAGTCCTGCGCCGAACCAATTGCTTGACCAAATTTCTTTACAGCACGAATTACCAAAAAGAATTTAGCATAGAACATACCAATGCTACTTACAAAACCTTTTGATGATTTATGTGCGCTTTTTAATTTTTCTTTTAATGAACTAAGTGCATTTCCAAGTTTTTTAGTGCTTGTTGATGCTCTATCAGAAACAGTGGAAATTCTACTACCGCTTGACGCAAGGTTTCCAAGACCTTGAATGGTGTTGGCTACGTTTGAGTTGATTTGAGGTGCATTTTGCAGTTTTTTCAGCAAATTCATTACACCTTTACCAAGTTTCTTAAGGTTTGCAACTGTTTCGCCAACACGTTTCCCTGCATTTGCAAGTTTAGCAATACCCTCTACAACTTTTGTAATGCTAATATCAATTGCATTTGCAGAAGATAATTTGCGTACAAGTTTTACTACTTGCTTGCCTAATTCCGGAAATTCTGTTGTTACATTACTAATATACTGACCGCTATTAGAAAGTCTTGCTAACGAACCCACAACACGTGTCACAGTGCTTTCAATTTCAGATACACCGCTAAGTTTGGTTGCTAAATTTGAAACAGAATTTGCAATCTTTGTCATTTTGGATGTATCAAATCCAGCCATATCTACTTTTGAAAGGTTTTTAACTGCATTTACGGCAGATGTAATGCCACCAAGATTCTGAATGTTTCCAAGATTGTTAAGACCATTTGCCAGTGTATTCAAACCACTGGCAGTACGAGATAATCCACCAACATCAATTTTCGCAAAACGCTCAAATCCTTTTGCAATTCTATTGTAGTCGGTTGCCTTTACTCCGCTTAATGTTTTGGTAGCATTTCCAAGTTTTGATACTCCATTTGCAAGTCCACTTAAATTGCTACCGTTAATCTTAGACAGTGCAGATGTTAATACATCAATTTTACCAACAAGATTTGTAATTTCATCTTTGGCACTTTTTGCCGTTGCATTTATTTTAATATCCAACGCTTCAACTGTTTCTGACATACTAACACCTCACTATCTATCATTTGCATTACGCAAGATTTTTCAATTTAATAAAACCGTACTTTCCTGCATACTCAATTTTGGCAACTCTGCTTACTTTTGATTTCCACAGAATCCGTACGGTTTCACCTTTTTGAATTGTCATAAGTTTTTTAGACGTAAACAAACGTCCTTTTCTCAAATATGTGTTGCAACGTAATTTACCGGTCCATGTTTTCTTGAATTTATCAAAATAACCATACGTTTTCTTTAATTTTTTAGTTGTGCTTCCCCACTTTCCAAGGTAAAAATGTAGGTTGTCAACAATAGATTTCCAATTACCACCCCATTTCAAACCAACTTTCTTTGATTTTGCAATCTTAGCAACTTTTCTAATCAGTTTATCGTTATAAAGCAGTTTAGAATCATTGATTGCAATGTCAAAAGCAATACCCCACTGATGCTGTGAAGAATAAGAATTTCCCGGAGCATTTGTTACTATTACACCGGGTTTTGTTCTTCCTTGTGCATAAAGTGAATCCTGATATGCTTTTGTACGAAGTCCCTCTGTGATAATCAGATAGATTCCATTTTTTTCACACTCTTTTAGCAAAAGTCCAAGTTTGTAGTTTAACCATGGATGTAACTTTTTTCTGTCAATTCTAATTGAATGTTTTTTTTTCATTTTTTAACACTCCTTATATGATTGTTTCTGGCAATCCTTTGTTCATAGACCTTGCCATCCACTGTTTTTCAATTTCAATTGCTTTCTTTATCTCTTGTTCTTCTGTTTCTTTTTCTGCTATATATTCTTCTTCAAACATTTTTGACATAATTGGACTTTTAATATATTCCGATTTTGCTGATTTACCATTCAAACAACTGTCTATGGATACAATCAAAGCAGATATGCCATAATTGCCCCACCACATATATTGCAATTCATCTTGTTCTTTTAACTGGAGTTCATGCGCTTTGTCATATGGATATAAGTCTTTTGGACAACTTTCCATAATCCTATCGTAAGAAACTCCATAGGAAAGATAATGAGGTAGTACATCTTCATATATAAAATCCGAGTATGACTTATTTATTTTTTCTGTGGCTTCTTGTGGTCTTGCGGAAGTTTCGTTACTTTCTCCGATACTTCCTCTGTCTCCCCAATCTGGTTTAACAGGTCTCCCAAAAAACCCTTACTCATCAATTCCTCCGTCAACTGCGTAAACAAATCAAGGATTCCTTTATCCGGTGATTCATCGTGGTAATCGTCAAGAATATCTCCTACTTCCTGAACGCTTTCAACTGGATTTTCTTTCTGAAATCCAACGTAAAGCAAATCACGAACGCAACAAAACAATTCCTTAACCTTGCCAATTCCGCCTACATCACTGTCATTTTCAACTTCTTCACTGTCAAAAATTCCAAGCAAATCCTTTGTTCTGTCCATCAAATCTGTGTCGCAGAAACTGTTATATCCAAATCTAACCTTGTATTCGTTACCTTTAACTTTTAATTCCATAATCCTTTATCCTTTCCCCACTTTTAGTGGAAAGGAGCCACCCCGAAAGGTGGCTCTCTTTTTTACTGCATATATTATTCGAGTTCCGGTTCGGCTGTTTCTTCATCCTCGCTACTCAACACAGCCTTTTTAGTGTTCCTCGTTGAATAGCTTGTTACCCCACTTTTGTAACAGTGAAAGTACCGTCTTTGTTATCAACGACTGTAAGTTCGTCAGTAACCCATTTAGGCACGGTATTCTGAACAACGGTAGCGGTCATTTCAAGAATTTCATCTACGCCGCCTACATCATTTACAGTAGGTGTAATCTGCCCTACATATGCTGCTTTGGCAACACCACCAACGCCATCCGTTCCATACAACTGAATAATGTCGCATTTTTTACCCTCAACATTCAAAAGAGCACTAAAATCATCTTTTTCAAGGTTTCCTGTAAACTCTTTTGCGTCAGACTGTTTAATACCCATTTCAAAGGTCTGTGCATCATCCTCCATCGTTGTACTTTCTACAGTGTTCGGTGCAGATGTTGGCGATGGAATTGATTTTGCACGTAACATCAATTTGTATGTTCCTGCAAATCCATCTTCGCTGTGTTCTTTGTAGATAATTCTTGCCAAATAACTTGTTGAAGCCATCTTGTTACCTCCTTAAATTTGATAAAAAAAATAAAGCCTTTCGGCTTGTATTTACGTCAATATATATCATTCTTTCCGATTGTTCTGCTAAATCTAGCAGTTTGCCGGTAAGTATCTTTTGTATCATCTTGCGTAGGCATTGAAGAACCACGAAAACGCATTGTTTTCATAATTCTCTTAACTTCCCTTATAACTTCTTTTGCTCTTGCTTGTGATTGATTATCAGTCACATCAATTTGAAAAGAAAACTTTCTAGCATTGATTTCATCACACTCTAAATCTTCTCCGATTTCTGAACCAGGTAACAATTGCAACCTTACAAAAGGGAAAACCGCTGGTGTATCACTAATACCAACGGAAGAAAAGTTTTTGTCTGTCATTTTGTAATTTTTTTTCAAACTATCTGAAAAGTTTGTTTTTATCCTTGTGAATACAGTAGATGGCACTAATTCATCCCATTCCACCGACATATGTACCACCTACTTTCAAAATATTTCTTTCGCCGTTTTTATGATTTTGCTTCTTATATCTTCTCCGGCTTTATACATAGGCATAGTGGCTTTTACACCATGCGTAGGCATCCATTTTTGTTCCTTTTCGTTCCAGTACCACCACATATCGTCATAAGCGTGTGTCTGTCCCGGAAATGTACCAACGCCATAAGGGAATTTACTTCCTACTAATGGATTTTTCGTTTGGTTAAAATGAACACCTGCACCAAATTCAATAGCAAGCAATATGCTAAACGGTGCGTAACCATCTTGTTCTTTTACTTGCCCCTTGGCAAGCAATATACCGTTACAACCCATCTTGTCAGCAGATATGTTTGTCGAAACCGTAACATACTTTCCTAATGGACTCTCTGATATATTCGTTTCAGCAACCTCTACACCACTTTGTAATAGTCTAGAAACAAGTTGTTTGCATTTGATAGGTAAATCATCCCTATACTGCAAGAGTTGCTTTTTAAGGGCGTTTAATCCACTTATAGACAAATCCGCAGTAAATGTTTTTCTCCCCATACTATTTCACATTCCTTTTTAACAAGAACAAGTCCTCATTTAATCCCTCGTCCGCAACACCTTTTACTGTGTAATCAGCACTGCTTTCATCTGGTATTGTGTTATCATCATCCTTGTATACGATTTTTGACTTCTTCCAAATCACGCTACCGGATTTCAAGGGCAAATAACCTTTACTGACAATGATTTGTGCATAGTTTGTACTATCATCAATACCATAGTCTTGCCATACAACTTCATTCAACTTATTTGTGATGTTTGCCTTAAACTCAACTGGCTTTGTATAGCCAATTGTTGTTTCTCCGGTTTCAATCTTGTTCCCATCATCATCCGTAATGTAAATTACATTTCCCTCTTCGTCTGTATAACTTTCGTAAATTGGAATTTCATCATCTTGTAAAGAATAAAACATTCTTTGTTTGTTAGATGCCAACGTCATCAAGGCAACCACCTACTCACTTGATTTAATCTGTTTGATGAGCTGATTTCCGTATACGCTCAATCCGGCAACAAGAACACCCTGAACAATTGATGTAAACACTGCCATAAGCATTTCTGGTACTGTTCCAATAGATGTATTTGCCATTACCCAAATGGCACAAAGCAAAATGCCAAGTACACCTAAAATACAAGGAATGTACTTATCTTTGATAACATCCATTTTTTTAATTCCGACACCAATAATATACAGAACAACTGCTACTACAATCAGTTCCGGTTTTACATAACTCATAATACTATCCATCTTTTCTTACTTCCTTTCCGTTGAGACGTTCTTCAAGTCCGTTAAGCCTGCGATGAGCCTGCTTGCAACTTTCTTCAACTTTAATAATTCTGTCATTGTGCATTTTAATATCTTCCCTCATGGATGATATTTCTGATTTAATCTCTTTAGTATCTTGACCTATATCATCAAGTTTTACATTGATTCTTGTGTTGTCTTTTACGCGTTCTTCTATATCTTTTGTGTCTGTCCGCTTATTATTCTTTAGTCCAAAGTAAACAGAAAAACAAACGGAAATAACGCTAATAAGTAAAGCAATCTCAATATTCATACCTTACCGCCTTTCCGCAAATTATAGTGTTTCGTTGCCCTCCACCGCTTACACGAAACGCCCTGCAAGAAATTTAGATACTCTAAACAACTCACGCACAATCTTCTATAAGACCTGCACAAATGGATAAACGCATTTCAAAATATCATCACGACTAACCCAAGTCCTTGAAATTGAATTTTCGCTATGGCTACTTTCAAATGGTGCGCCCATCTGTGCAAAATCATATACTGCCAAATTCTTAATTACGGAATAGTAGTTGTCGTAAAGGTCTTTTTCAACTTCCTCATCTGTATAAGATGTTGCCTGATAGTTTCTTCTGTTCTTAACTTCTCTTATAGCATCTTTGACCTTTACTGAAATTATGTCAGCATTAAACGTAGGCTCATTTCCATATTCAATTGTCAAATCTGCAATAATTTCTTCTTGCAGTCCTACTTCCATTGCTTCATCCATAATTCAAACTCCTATAATCCGAATTTTTCAATCAACATTTTCTTTAAATCTGCGCCGCTAATTTCTTCCGCTTTATCAAATCCCTGCTCGTTAGCAAGTTTTTGTAAATCAGCGGTAGACATACGATTGATTTCTGTTTTGGTATAAGATTTCTCAGCAGACAGATTTGTATTTTCAGAAAAACTAGAGGTGGATTTCTCCACCTCTTTTGAATTATTTTCTGGAACATCTTCTCCTGCTTCATACCAAATACCATTCTTATTTACGATATAGGGATATATCATGCTTAATACCTCCTACTCTTGTGAATGAACCTCAATTACAAATGTTGAATCCATATTTTCATAAGATGGAAGCACAATCTCAGAAGCGGTTACAGACGTAATAGCTGGTGGACCGTACTCGACTTTCTTTGCTACTGCAATTCCTACTCCATACATAGATACGTCTACATCAGCCACCTGTGAAGCTGTTCTCTCTTCTGGTGTAGTACCAAACCATGTGCCGCCAAGAGTACCGGCCGGAAGTAATGTAACCTTATCATCTGGATAAAAATATGCTTCCTTGCCATCATCCCCAATATACATTTTGTCATAAAGAACAATGGTAAGTTTTGTTCTTGATTTAACGATTGAAATTACATTATCGTCTGTAAGTTCAATATTTGCTGTAAGGTTCTGGACAAGAATTGCATTTTTAACCTGTTTATTCTCTAACAGATAATTAAACGTGTTAGAGTTCATAAGAACATATGTTGCAACCTTACCAAGTTTTGCAAGTGCTTTTCTTGCATTATTAAGGTCGGTAAGCGGCTTTGAATTTACTGTGTCGCTCCACATTGCTGTGTCCTGCAACTTTAAGTAATGCTTAGCGGTATATTCTCCGTTAGGGTCGTAATCATACTCATACTTAACGCCATCAGATTCAATTCCGATTGTTGGGTGTCCTTTTGCCGTGGCAAGAAGAGCCATTCTCATTCTTTCCGGAACAACCTCTGCACCTCTTACAAGTGTTGTGGTATCATCATAGATACTTTGTAATGCCCCCTGTAAATACGGGTCGTTTTCATCCTTAATTCTGTCGATTTCCTGTGCATCTTCCTCTGTAATAACCATCTGTTCACGAAAAAATGCCATCTGTGTCTTTTCTCCCTTTAATCCCTCTCTTGCTCGAATGGTAGGCAATGCATCAAAGTTTGATGGCTTTAACGAAACCGGAAGTCCTTTGTGTGTTTTAATCCACTTTAAATCAAGTCCCGATTTCTTTCTTTCCGGGAACCACTGTAATCCAAGATAAGGAATATCATTGCTTGCATCGTTTGTAGCTGCAAGCGCAATGGCTTTTGTATCTACTACTTCATTTACTAACATTCTTTTTACCTCCTGTTAATTACTCAAATACAATCATTGGCAGTGCTGTTTTAACTGCTGCATCAATGGTTACACCCGAATGATTTTTGGCTGTTGTTTCGTCAATATAAGCTTTTTTAAGCAATGTACCCTGTGGTCTATCTTCGGTTACATCATGAAGCAAAATACCAACTACTGTTGCTGTGTTGTCTGCAACTCCTGTCTTTCCGATAGGTGTTCCAGCCTTAACAACCTTTTTCCCATTTGCTAATTTGTCTGTTACACTTGTAAAATCAAGTGTCATAGGAATACCCTCAAACGGTTTTCTTTTGAGGATATTTACATC
>CEAZ01040928.1_pt1 | contig 72200 bp, 105 predicted proteins | sample 557361 | NCBI WGS metagenome assembly CEAZ01 (sample SAMEA3182074, study PRJEB8094) | gut metagenome | biome: human; feature: gut; material: Stool; isolation source: human stools | place: Canada | collected 2012-02-22 | reverse complement strand
GAACTGTCGGAGTAACCTTGGGAATGAACGAAAAATAATGAGGAAAGGAATAACTGACATTAGGTGCGCCGGCTTTTTAGTCGGTGTTTTTTCATTCCCGTAAACACCTGAAAGAAGTCAGTTTTGGTGAATGTATATGGCATTTTTTAGCAGTGCAATTACAACTTTAAAAACTCTTGTAGTCGCAATCGGCGCAGGTCTTGGCGTGTGGGGTGTCGTAAACCTTCTGGAAGGATATGGAAATGACAATCCCGGTGCTAATGCTCATGTGCCATAAAGTAACACACTGATAAATGCAGACAGCCAACCTCTATTCCGTATAAAATGGCATATATGGCATTTCAAATATGTGGTTCAGAAGTAGAAGAAAACTGAAAACAGTATTCCACAATTTGAAAGGATAGAGGTAATTGAGCATGGAAAAAACAGTATATATCACAGAGGAAGAACGGGAAAAGTGTCGCAAAGTGATTGATGTGTTTGAGGAACTGTACGAAATAGAGGACGAAGATATTTTGTTGGTTGATGTTGGTAGGTATGGCTTTGTTAAACTGCAATGCTATACAGCGTCACATGGCTTTGAGGAGCTTGACACCTATACAGACAGTAACAGCTTATTTGAGGGGCTTTGGGAGGAATAGCTTAGTCTAAATGTATTTTTGCTTGCGAGAGAAATGCAGTTAGCTGATGTTCTTTATGATGATTTATTCAACAATCTTCCAAAGGAAAAACAGTCAGAGCTTACCGGGAGAAAAGACTACTTTGCAAAAAAGGCGGGTATCACTCTGTAAAATGAATTTTGCAGAAAGGAAACGCTCTATGTAGTGGATAAAAAAAGATTAGAATGGCTCTGTATATAATAACATACAGGGCTTTTCTTTTCCGAACCAACGACCAAAAGACAAACATTGTGGAAATGTGCATAACAGGCTATGGAATCATGGATAACTCTATTCACAGCACATGGAAAAGCTAAAGTGCAGCTTTCCCACGTCCTGCAAACAGAGTTACCCACAATTCCATGATACAGTCAGTTATACACATTACGCACAATGCCGACTACTACGGAATCCAACTCATTTTTTCACAGAACAAGATTTGCTTTTACAGAAAGAGATTATAGGTTGGAATGGAGATACGGGAGCCTGCATAGAGCACAGTGGAAAAGTTGAAGAAACTGATTGAGGAAGAATTTGTCGGGCTTGTGTTTCTGTCTGCTGAAGATATGGAGTAATAGCAAATTGGGACATAGTGGTATAACTGCTTTGTCCCAATTTTTTTATTGTTTTAATTACACGTCCGTATTAGAATTGATATGCTTGCAGAAATCAAATATCTAACATACTTCTTCCCACTATAATAATACCATACAAATTTTATAAATACAAGACTGCTTATATAAGCTGACACATGGTAAACTAGCCTAGCAATGTTTCAGTAAAATTTTCTTTCATTTTTCAAGGAGGTCATAATCATTATGGGGAATAATCAGACAGAAAAAGCGTTTGAAGAAAAAAGATTAGCACAAACAATCTCTTTAGCCGAGGAACAATTAAAGCAGGCAAAAGAAGCGGCAGACAAAAAGAAATCAGAAATTATCGAAGCCAAAAAAGATGTGCGTGAAAATACAGAACACGGTATTACATCACTGTATACATCGGACGGTTTCGAGGCACTTGTTGAATTAAGCCAATATATCAATCCTGTAACAGACAAAATTATAGATTACGAAGAAGAAGAACATAAAATACTTCTGTTAGAAAAGATGATTAAATCGCCCTATTTTGCCCGAATTGATTTTAAATTTGATGATGAGGACGAATTTGAAAAAATATACATTGGACGTTCTTCTCTACGAAAAAACAGCTATCAAGAGATGTATGTTTATGATTGGAGATCGCCGATTGCCAGTATTTTCTATCGTTTTATGACCGGCGAAGCGTTTTATGACGCTCCATGTGGACGAGTAACAGGCGAACTCAATTTGAAACGCCAATATGAAATAAAAAACGGAAAACTGGAATATTTCTTTGATTCAGATGTTCAGATTGTTGATGAATTTTTAAGGCAATTACTGTCACAAAACACTACTGCTAAAATGAAAGCGATTGTTGAAACAATTCAGCATGAACAGGACGTGGTTATTAGAGATATGGAAAATGACCTGCTAATGGTACAGGGTGTAGCGGGAAGTGGAAAAACCTCTATTGCTCTCCACCGGGCTGCTTATCTTATGTATCAAGGTTTACAAACAAAGCTGTCCGCAAATAACATTATGATTATTTCCCCAAATTCTATATTCGAGCAATATATTTCAAATGTATTGCCCGAATTGGGAGAAGATAATGTTATTTCTTCCGTGTTTGAAGATATACTTAGTGCGTTATTAATTGGCAGGAAAATTCAGTCAAGAAATGATTTTTTAGAAAACCTGATTGTCAATTCAAAATACAAGGAAATTTCAAGAAATAGTATAGAATTTAAAACGTCAAGTTTTTTTAGGGAAATTTTAGACCAATTTCTCATTGATATACCCCGCCAGTGGATAGAATTTGAAGATGTTTATTATGAGGGAAAATGCGTTGTAAGCAGGCAAATTCTAAAAGATAAAATATTAGGAAGAACAGAAACACCATTAGGCATAAAATTAGAACAATTAGAAGATTATATTTTAGAACAAATATTTGGAACAGGAAAAGGGCGGGGGCATAAAGAAGAAAAAAATCTAATCAAGCAGGAAATACAGAAATTTATAAAAATTGACATTGTTGAATTATATAAAATATTATTTAGCAATGAAGCCTATTTTTATAGCCTGCTGCAAAATAGCAATCTGTCACAAGGCATAAAAAGTATATGGGAATATACTAGGGAAAATTTGGAAGCAGACAGATTGTATTATGATGACGCAATAGCAATCGCTTATTTGTATTTAAAAATATACGGAACAAATAAATATAAAAATATTAAGCAGGTAGTCATTGATGAAGCACAGGACTACTACCCTCTCCAATATGAAATATTTAATTTGCTATTTTCTAATGCCAAATTTACTATTTTAGGAGATATGAAACAGACTCTTGCCAAAAAAGAAGATATTTCTTTCTACGAACAAATTCAAAAAATATTGAACAAGAAAAAATCTTCTCTTATTATGTTGGATAAAAGTTTCCGTTGTACGAATGAAATTTTAAATTTTAGTTTAAAGTTCATTGAAAAAAGTTCACAGATAAAAAGTTTTAATCGGAATGGCGATAGCCCAAAAGTATATATTGCTGATAATTCCGAAATCTTCATTGATGAAATTGTTAAGGAAATAAATCTATGCCAGGAGAAAGGGTTTCAGTCGATATGCTTAATTTGTAAAACCGAAAAAAATTCAATCTATCTATTTAATAAAATTAAACACAAACTTGATATTCAGTTAATCAAAAATGGGAGCGTATCAGATTTACAAGGCGTGTTTATCTTACCAGTATATATGTCAAAGGGATTAGAATTTGATGCTGTCTTAATTTGTGATGCAGACAGCCAAAACTACCATGATGAAGATGATAAAAACCTCTTATATGTTGCCTGCACAAGAGCACTTCACAAACTTTGCTTATTTTGTGAAAATGAGGTTAGCCCGCTGATATAGATAAATTTACAATATATTGAATTGCCAAAATGCCAAACGCAGCGTAGGCGCAAATGAACAAAATGATAATAATTAGACAGACCACCTATTCTCTTAATGACATTAAATTGACATTACGCTCTCTATGATATATATTTGTTGCTTACTGTCAAAAAACACGATAGAAAAATATAGTTTAAATTCAACGGATAAAAGGGGTAATGAACATGGGAAAATTACTACTACTGACACTTAACGAACAAGAGGAAACAGCGATTGACAAAATCATATCGGCAATATCTAATTATATGCGACTTGAACCCATGCAGCTTACACCCGTTTCCGTGTTATCTTTTCCGGGATTGGAAATAAGGCAGAGCCAACGCCGGGTATTTCAAGACGGGGAGGAAGTCAATCTAACACGTCTTGAATATAATGCCCTTGTATTCCTTGCTTCCAATCCCGGCATTGTCCTCACAAGGACACAGATATTTGAAGCCGTTTGGAACATGGAAAGCGATACTTGCCATTCAAGTGTTGCCAACGTGATTTACAACCTGCGGAAAAAGATAGAGCCGGACAGCCGCAAGCCCACCTACATAAAGACCGTTTTAGGCATAGGCTACAAGTTTGCTTCCGGGGAATAACAACAGAACAACCGCCGCCCACCACAGCGACATACCATGACAGGAAATCAAGAAAAGGTTTCCTGTTTTTTTGCGCCAAAAAACGTGCTGATTTTCCAGCTTTGTCGAAAAGTTTTCTCAAAAAGTTTCCCAAAACTTTGCCATATCTTCATTTCTCTGCGTAGTAAGGAGTAGAAGGGGAAGTTTACGCCGTTTTCTTAGAGCAAGATTCTACCACAGTACCAAATTTCGCTAATCGCTCATTTTGTCCTGCGGGAATCTTGTTGGGGTTGCCACCCCAAGCCCGCCTTTTTGCGGCTTGCGCCGCTTGAAAAAATCCACCCATGAAAGGAGGTTCACAGCCATGAAAAGATACAACACGCCCCACCGAAGCCGGGTAATCAAGACACGCTTGACCGAGGAAGAATACGCCGAGTTTTCCGAGCGTGTCACCCTCTGCAAAATGAGCCAGTCCGAGTTTATCCGGCAAGCCCTTACCAAGTCACGAATACGCCCGGTCATTACCGTTTCCCCGGTCAATGATGAATTGCTCTCTGCCGTAGGGAAACTCACAACCGAGTACGGGAAAATCGGCGGGAATCTGAATCAGATTGCCCGCTGTCTGAACGAGTACGGCGCACCTTATAACACCCTCTCCCAAGAAGTGAGAGCCGCCGCAGCGGAGCTTGCCGCCTTGAAGTTTGAAGTCTTGCAGAAAGTAGGTGAAGCCGTTGGCAACATTCAAACATATCAGCTCTAAAAACGCCGACTATGGAGCTGCCGAGCAGTACCTAACCTTTGAGCATGACGAGTTTACCATGAAGCCCACACTGGACGAAAACGGGCGGCTTATCCCCCGTGACGATTACCGCATTTCCTCTCTGAATTGCGGCGGCGAGGATTTCGCCATAGCGTGTATGCGCTCCAATCTCAAATACGGCAAGAACCAGAAACGGGAGGACGTAAAGAGCCACCACTATATCATCAGCTTTGACCCCCGTGACGCACAGGACAACGGCTTGACCATAGACCGGGCGCAGCAGTTGGGCGAGCAGTTTTGTAAAGAATATTTCCCCGGACACCAAGCCCTTGTCTGCACCCACCCGGACGGGCATAACCACAGCGGAAATATCCATGTGCATATCGTAATCAATTCTTTACGGATTGAGGAAGTACCCTTGCTGCCCTACATGGAAAGACCAGCCGACACAAGGGAGGGCTGTAAGCACCGCTGTACGGACGCAGCTATGGAGTATTTCAAAGCGGAAGTCATGGAGATGTGCCACCGGGAAAACCTCTATCAGATTGATTTATTGCATGGGAGCAAGAACCGTGTCACCGAACGGGAGTATTGGGCGAATCGGAAAGGACAAGCGGCACTGGATAAAGAAAACGCTTCCCTTGCCGCCGCAGGTGAGCCGCCCAAAGTCACAAAATTTGAAACCGACAAGGAGCGGTTACGCAGCGTGATCCGCACCGCCATGTCCTCTGCTATCTCTTTTGAGGACTTCTCCGGGAAGCTGCTACAACAGGGCGTGACCGTCAAGGAGAGCCGGGGGAGATTGAGCTATCTCACGCCGGACAGGACGAAGCCAATCACCGCCCGGAAATTGGGTGATGATTTTGAACGTGCCGCCGTACTGGAAGCACTCACCCTAAACGCACAGGACGCCGCAAGAGCCGCCGAAAAGCCCCTACCCAAACAGAAATACCCCCGCAGCATAAAAGACCGCTTACAGCGCAACAAAGCCGCCATAAACGCACCCAAACAGGACGGCGTACAGCGCATGGTAGACCGGGAAGCCAAGCGAGCCGAGGGCAAGGGCATAGGATATGACCGTTGGGCAGCTGTCCACAACCTAAAGCAAATGGCGGCGACCATGAGCATTTACGAGGAATCCGGCTTTTCTTCCCCGGAGGAACTGGAAGCCGCCCTTGCCGCCGCCAGTGCCGGATTGCATGAAACCACCGGGAAACTGAAAGCCGTGGAAAGCACCTTGCGGGAGAAAAAGGACTTGCAGAAGCAGCTATTAGCCTACATCAAGACCAAGCCAGCCCGTGACGGATTGCGGGCGCAGAAATCGGAGAAAGCAAAGCGAGCCTACCGGGAGCAGCACGAAAGCGAATTTATCATTTCCGAATCTGCCGCCCGGTATTTCAAGGCAAAGGGAATCTCCAAGCTGCCAGCGTCCAAAGCATTACAGACCGAGATTGAGCAGCTTACCAAAGAGAAAAACGCCCTTTACAACGAGTACCGGGAAAAGAAAGAGAATGTCCGGGAATTGCAGACCGTCAAAAGCAATATCGAGCAGATTTTAAGGCGTGAGCCGGAACGTAGAAAGGGAAAAGACCATGAAAGATAAAATCCCAAGAATGGACTACCGCCAGTACCGGGCGGCGTGCCGGCTTGTGCATGAGTGCTGCAACTACGATAACGGCAACTGTATCTTGCTGGATAACGGCGAGCCTTGCGTATGTGTGCAGAGTATCAGCTATTCCCTTATGTGCCGCTGGTTCACTGCCGCCGTGCTGCCGCTGGACGGGAAGCTGGAAGCCGCCCTACTCCACCGGGCAGACAGGAAACGCTGTATCGAGTGCGGTGGGTATTTTCTCCCCAAGTCAAACCGTGGGAAATACTGTCCGGATTGTGCCGGACGCATGAAAAGAATCCATGCCGCACAGCGCAAGCGGAAACAAAGGCTACTATGTCACGCTTTAGGAACTGGAAAGCCCCCGTAAATCAAGGCTTTTTTGACCGCCCTCAAAGGGTAGACGATATTTTATATCCTTTACCCCTCAAAACGGCGTCCTAAAGCGTAACAGAAGCCCACAGACAGGAGGTGAGAACCATAACCGATTACATCACAGCCGACACCGCAATGCCGCAGTTTTTCCCTTATCCCTGTTTTCTGCTGAAAATGGACTTGTCATATACCGCAAGGCTGCTCTATGCGCTGCTGTTAGACCGTACCACCCTCTCACAGAAGAACGGCTGGCAGGACAGCGAGGGCAGGACGTATATTGTCTACCCCGTTTCGGAGATAGCGGAAACGCTGGATAAAGGCAGAACCGCCATAAAATCCGCACTGAACGAGCTGGACGCTGCCGGGCTTTTAGTGCGGGAACGCCGGGGATTTTCCGCACCGAACCGCCTTTATGTGAAAATACCGCAAGTGCCAGTGGTACAGTTTTCCGACCATATGACCGCCATACAGCCGGAAAACCGACCCTCTGATAGCCGGAAAAGCGACCCTCATAAGGACGGAAAACCGACCTTTGCGTTGGACGGAAAACCGACCCCTAACCAACTTACTATAAACCAACTAAAAGAGAACCAACTAAAAGGAGCGAGTGGGGAGCCGCCCGCCCCGTTTGGAAGATATAAAAATATTTTCCTCTCCGAATCCGAGTATACGGAGCTGAAAGAGGAATACCCGGACAGACTGGAACGGTTCATTGAGGAAATGAGCGAGTACATAGCCGCCAGCGGAAATGATTATGTGTGCCATGCCGCTGCATTGCGCCGCTGGTTAAACCGGGAGAAAAAGGAGAACCCGAAAAAGGGAATCCCCGATTATTCCTACAAAGAGGGCGAGAGCCTTTGACCGCATAGACACAACGCCCCGTAAACAGGGCGTAAAAGACCATGAACAAGGAGGACGATTTTATGAGTGATTACGATAACGCTATTTTCCGGCTTGCCACGGCACAGGAAGCAGAGCCGGAGGACTATACGGGCGAGGACGGGCTTTTGTATTGCGGGAGCTGCCGCCAGCCCAAAGAAGCATACTTCCCGGAGGGCAAGACCTTTTTCGGACGTGACCGCCACCCCAAAGAATGTGACTGCCAGCGCAAACGCCGGGAAACACTGGAAGCCGCAGACCGGGAACAGAAGTACCGGGAGGAAGTGGAACAGCTGAAAAGAAAGGGCTTCACCGACCCGGCTATGAGGGAATGGACTTTCGGGAACGACAACGGCAAATGCCCCCAAATGGAGAAAGCCCGCCGCTATGTGGAACAATGGGAGCAGATTAAGGACGGAAACCACGGAATGATTTTGTGGGGAGAAGTCGGCACGGGCAAGAGCTACCTTGCCGGGTGTATCGCCAATGCCCTCATGGAGAAAGAGGTTTCCGTGTGCATGACGAACTTTGCCCTTATCCTCAATGACCTTGCCGCCAGCTACAAGGACAGGAACGAATACATATCCCGCCTTTGCAGCTTCCCTCTGCTTATCCTTGATGATTTCGGCATGGAGCGTGGTACAGAATACGGGCTTGAACAGGTTTACAACGTGATAGACAGCCGATACCGCAGCCAAAAGCCGCTGATTGTCACAACGAATTTGACGCTGGAAGAATTGCAGAACCCGGAGGACACCGCCCACGCCCGTATTTATGACCGCCTTATTGAAATGTGTACCCCCGTCTGTATTACCGGGGAGAATTTCAGAAAAGCCAAAGCACAGGCAAAAATGGAACGCCTTAAAATGCTGCTGAACAGAAAGGAGAGCCTATGACCGACACCCCCAACAGAAGCACCGCCACTACCGCCCGCCGCCCGGATTGCGTGACCGAGGTACGCCGGGGGAACACCGTCCTTGTAGTTTCCGGCTATTTCAAACAGGACACTACCGCCACCGCCGCCGACAAGATGATGAAAGTGCTGGAAGCCGAAAGCGCAGCCGGGGAACGAGCCGCCCACGCCATATAAAGCGACATTCCCTGCTGAAATTTATTCGACATTATGTGCCATAAAGTAGCAAAAAGGACTGTACAGCCAGCCCCGCCCTATGGTATAATAGACCTACGGAATAGTGGGCTGGCTGTCGGAAACGGAGGATATTATGTCAAGACAGACCACCCAAACACTCATTACCGCCCTTTATCCGAGATTATCCCATGAGGACGAGCTGCAAGGCGAGAGCAATTCCATTTCCAACCAGAAACGAATCCTTGAAAACTATGCAAAACAGAACGGCTTCGGCAATCTGAAATGGTACACGGACGACGGTTATTCCGGGGCAAACTTCCAAAGACCCGGCTTCCAGTCCATGCTTGCCGACATTGAAGCGGGGCTTGTTGGCACAGTCATAGTCAAAGATATGTCACGGTTAGGGCGAAACTATCTTCAAGTGGGAATGTACACAGAAATGATTTTCCCACAGAAAAACGTCCGTTTTATTGCAATCAATGACGGCGTTGACAGCGCACAGGGCGACAACGATTTTGCCCCCTTGCGTAACATTTTTAACGAATGGCTGGTGAGGGATACGAGCAAGAAAATCAGAGCCGTGAAACGGTCAAAAGGCATGAGCGGGAAGCCCGTCACAAGCAAGCCCGTGTATGGCTACCTCATGGACGAGGACGAAAATTTCATCATTGACGAGGAAGCCGCCCCCGTGGTGAAGCAGATTTACAGCCTTTGCCTTGCCGGGAACGGACCGACCAAGATAGCCCGTATGCTTACGGAACAGCAGACACCCACGCCGGGAACGCTGGAATACCGCCGGACGGGAAGCACCCGCCGCTACCACCCCGGCTATGAGTGCAAATGGGCGACAAACACCGTGGCGCATATCCTTGAAAACCGGGAATACACGGGCTGCCTTGTGAACTTCAAGACCGAGAAAGTGTCCTACAAGGTAAAGCAGAGCAAGGAGAACCCGGAAGAAAAGCAGGTAATCTTTGAGAACCACCACGAGCCAATCATAGACCGTGACACATGGGAGCGCGTGCAGGAGCTACGCAAGCAGCGCAAACGCCCCAACCGCTATGATGAAGTGGGCTTGTTCTCCGGCATACTCTTTTGTGCCGATTGCGGCAGCGTCATGTACCAGCAGAGGTATCAGACGGACAAGCGGCGGCAGGACTGCTACATATGCGGCAGCTACAAGAAGCGCACCCGTGACTGTACGGCGCACTTTATCCGCACCGACCTTTTGACCGAGGGAGTGACCGAGAATTTGCGGAAAGTCACCAGCTACGCAGCCAAGCACGAAGCCCGGTTTATGAAGCTCTTGACCGAGCAGACCGAGGACGGGAGCAAACGCCGGAACGCCGCCAAGAAGAAAGAGCTGGAAGCGGCAGAAAAAAGGATTGCGGAACTCTCCGCTATCTTCAAGCGGCTGTATGAGGACAGCGTGACCGGGCGCATATCGGACGAGCGTTTCACGGAATTGTCGGCAGACTATGAAGCCGAGCAAAAGGAACTGAAAGAACGTGCCGCCGTTCTGCAGGGCGAGCTTTCAAGGACGCTGGAAGCCACGGCAAACGCTGAAAAGTTTATGAAAGTGGTACGCAAGTACACCAGCTTTGAGGAACTCACCCCTACCCTGTTACGGGAGTTTGTGGAGAAAATCGTAATCCACGAATCGGAAGCACTGGACGGGAAACGCCGGGGGAAGCTCCGCAGACAGGAAATCGAAATCTATTATTCTTTTGTCGGCAAGGTAGAATTGCCCGACTAAAGCCCGACCCGTCCGGCAGTCAGCCGGACAGGGAACGGCAAAATTTTTTACACTTCTTTTACTTCTTTATCTCACATGAGCAAAGAGCCAGGGCATCAAACAGCTGATGGCTGGTGCCGGAATCATGCTGCTGGGAACTACCCTGATTCCACAGCTGGCAACATTGTTCTCTTAAGAGGAGTGGTAGATGAACACCATCATTGAGAGAATTACGGAAGCGATAAAGGATATCCTGATCGGGCTTATTAAGTCAAGTTTGGATAACATGTTCACGTCTGTCAATGAGCAGGTGGGAACCATAGCCGGACAGGTGGGACAGACACCGCAGGGATGGAATGCAGGGATTTTTAATCTGATTCAGAACATTTCCCAAACGGTGATTGTCCCCATTGCGGGACTGATCATCACCTTTGTCCTGTGCTATGAATTGATCACGATGGTAACACAGAAAAACAATTTCCATGAATTTGAGACTTATAACATTTTCCTCTGGATCTTCAAAGCGTATGTAGCCATTTATCTGGTGACAAATACGTTCAATATCACGATGGCGGTCTTTGATGTTGGCCAGCATGTGGTCAACAATGCAGCCGGGGTGATATCAGGAAACACTGCGGTGGATGCAACAGAAGCAATTTCACGGATTGTGGATGCCCTGGAGGATATGGAGTTAGGGGATTTGTTCCTGCTATCCATGGAAACGCTGTTGATCAGTGTTACCATGCACATTCTGTCAATTATCATTACGGTAATCTTGTACGGAAGAATGATAGAAATTTACCTTTATACTTCCATAGCACCAATTCCGTTTGCCACTATGACGAATAAGGAATGGGGCAATATCGGAAACAACTATTTAAAAGGCTTGTTCGCACTGGCATTTCAGGGATTCTTCATGATGGTCTGTGTGGGAATTTATGCAGTTTTAGTAAATGCAATGACCATATCCAGTGACCTTCATGCAGCAATGTTTTCAGTAGCGGCTTATACCGTGATTCTTGCATTTTCATTATTCAAGACCGGAAGCCTTAGCAAATCAATATTCAATGCCCATTAACGGGCGGGAAAGGAGCGCATACCATGGCGTATGTACCAGTACCAAAAGACCTTACCAAGGTCAAAACAAAAGTAGCGTTAAATCTGACAAAGCGGCAGCTGATTTTCTTTTCACTTGCCGCAGTTGTGGGAATTCCGTTTTATCTGTTCATGAGAAAACCAATCGGTTCCAGTATCGCTGCCATTCTGATGGTAACGATCATGCTTCCGTTTTTCTTCATGGCGATGTATGAAAAAGACGGGCTTCCCTTTGAAAAAGTGGTGGCAAATATCATTCGACAGAAGTTTATATGTCCAGCGGTAAGACCATATAAGACAGAAAATTTTTATCAGGAGATTTCCACCCTTGTAAAAAAGGAGGGTGTGCCGGATGGCAAAAAAGACAAAGCAGGAGGCTCAGCAGGAGCGTCTGTCCCTGGCGGAAAAAAGAAACCGTCAGGAAAGAAGAAACAAAAAAAGCAGAAAAGAAAGAGAACAGGAAAAGCGTAGAAAGAAGCAGGAACGGGATCGCAGGAAACAGAAAAACATTCCTACAACTGCACAGCAGAGTATTCCGTATATTCGGATGCTGCAGGATGGTATCTGCCAGGTGACAAAGACCTTTTTCTCCAAGACGATTCAGTTTTATGACATCAACTATCAGCTTGCTCTAAATGAGGATAAGACCACGATATTTGAAAATTACTGTGATTTCTTAAATTACTTTGATTCTTCCATCAGTGTGCAGCTGTCCTTTATCAATCAGCAGGTGGATGTGGCAGAATTTGAAAAAAGTATTGATATTCCGGATCAGAACGATGACTTCAATGCCATTCGTGAAGAGTACCGTACTATGCTGAAAAATCAGCTTTCCAAAGGAAATAATGGTCTGGTAAAGACAAAGTATATCACTTTTGGAATCGAAGCAGAAAACCTGAAGGTGGCAAGACCAAGGCTTGAAAGAATCGAAACAGATATCTTAAATAACTTTAAGGTTTTGGGAGCCCAGGCGCATTCCCTGAATGGTCTGGAAAGGCTGGAGATTCTGTATCATGTGTTCAACCAGGATCGGATTGAACCATTTAAGTTCCAGTATAAGATGCTTCCAGAAACAGGATTAAAGACCAAAGATTTTATTGCACCGACTTCCTTTAACTTTTCCAAGAATCAGACATTTTTGATGGGAAGAACGATGGGAAGTGTGAGTTATCTGCAGATTCTGGCACCGGAGCTTACAGACCGGATGCTTGCAGATTTCCTGGATGTGGATGACAGCATCAATGTCAACATTCATATCCAGTCTATTGACCAGAGTTCTGCGATCAAGATGATCAAGAGCAAGATTTCAGATCTGGATAAGATGAAGATTGAAGAGCAGAAGCGGGCAGTACGTTCCGGTTATGATATGGACGTGCTTCCATCGGACCTTGTGACTTATGGAGAAGAGGCGAAGAACCTGTTGGAAGATCTGCAGTCCAGAAATGAACGAATGTTTCTTGTAACGGTTCTGGTGATGAATACCGCAAGGAAGCGTCAGAAACTGGATAACAATATTTTCCAGGTGCAGGGAATTGCACAGAAATATAACTGTTCTTTAAAACAACTGGATTATCAGCAGGAAGCAGCACTCATGTCCTGTATTCCACTGGGAGTCAATCGGATTGAAATTCAGAGAGGGCTTACCACATCTTCAACAGCGATCTTCGTGCCATTTACGACACAGGAACTGTTTCAGGAAGGGGAAGCTCTTTATTATGGATTGAATGCATTATCCAACAACATGATCATGGTTGATCGGAAACGTTTGAAGAACCCGAATGGACTGATTCTTGGTACACCAGGTTCCGGTAAGTCTTTCTCAGCAAAGAGGGAAATTACAAACTGCTTTTTGATCACGGAAGACGATATCATTATCTGTGATCCAGAAGCCGAATATTCGGCACTTGTGCAGGCACTGCATGGGCAGGTAGTTCGGGTTTCGCCAGTATCTGACCAGTATATCAATCCAATGGATCTGAACCTGAACTATTCCGAGGAAGATAATCCACTGTCATTGAAAGCAGATTTTATTCTGTCTTTGTGTGAGCTGATTGTTGGAGGAAAGAATGGACTGGAGCCGGTAGAAAAGACCATCATTGACCGTTGTGTGCGGTTAGTATATCAGGAATATCTTGCCGATCCAGTACCGGAGAAGATGCCAATCTTGGAGGATTTATATAACCTTCTGAGAAAACAGGAAGAGCCAGAAGCACAGCGACTGGCCACTTCGTTGGAAATCTATGTTACAGGTTCTTTGAATGTGTTTAACCATCAGACAAACGTGGACATCAATAACCGCATTGTCTGCTTTGATATCAAGGAACTTGGTAAGCAGTTGAAAAAGATTGGGATGCTTGTCATTCAGGATCAGGTCTGGAACAGGGTAACAATGAACCGTTCTGCTCATAAGTCCACCAGATACTATGTGGATGAGTTCCATCTTCTTTTGAAGGAAGAGCAGACCGCAGCTTATAGTGTGGAGATATGGAAGAGATTTCGTAAATGGGGTGGTATTCCAACTGGAATCACCCAGAATATAAAAGATTTATTGTCTTCCAGGGAGATAGAGAATATATTTGGTGCGACACGTTGACGCACAAACATCACGCTATGAGGGTAATACTTCATAGACTTATGGCCATGTGATGCTAAAAGCGTCGGGCTTATCTCGGCAGGGATGAGCAACAACTGATAACCCGATAGGTAGAATGAAGGAGTAACGCCCTGAAATGCCTACTCTGATACTTCGACCGGCTTCGGCTGTAATGGCTGGAGTCTGGAGCTCGATAAAGTCGGCGGAAGTTTGTCGTAACAGCGTGGCAACACGGCTGACGAAAGTGCAGTAGAGGTACTGTATGCAGATGACACGCCGGGAGTCTATAAAATATCTATGGTGAGAATGTCTACGACGGACTGACGAAAACCGCGAATGTACGGGTCTAGATGTTTACCGTATAGAAATGTACGGACACTTAAATGTGGGTCAGTGCGGTAAAGTAAAAATCGAAAATATGAAATTCCGTATTGTGTTGCAGGCACAATCAAGCTGACAGGACTATAGCGGACACCTAAGGATATATGTACAGATAGGGTTATCGGAACGTGGAAAGGTACAGAGTTGCTCATAAGCAATCTGCGGACGAATCATATAAGCCGCTTAATCTGTGCTGAAAAGCGAAGCTCGAACCTATGACAGCCCAACGAAAAAGGCGGGCTTGAGGAATGGGCTTTAGTCGGTTAGAAACTATTGTTGTCATTCAATCGTATAAGGATTACGAGTAAGACAAAAAGGGACACTTTCCCGCGAAAGGAGAGTGATGCCTTATGACCAGAAAAAAGAAACAACTGCTATGTGAGGAAAATCTGCGACATAACGAGTATTACGGAATGCAAGATACCTTCGATAATCTATATGCTGCCAGTAAGAATGGTGAGGTGTTTACAGACCTCATGTCTATCGTCCTTCAAAGGGAAAACATTCTGCTGGCATACAGAAATATCAAGAAAAACACAGGAAGTAAAACGTGTGGAACAGATAAACTCACAATCAGGGACATTGGAAAGTGCTCCCCTGATGAAGTAGTTGAAAAAGTGAGATTTATTGTAAACGGAAGTGAGCATGGTTATCGTCCTAAGCCAGTCAGGCGAAAGGAGATACCGAAGCCATACGACCCGAGCAAGACAAGACCCTTAGGCATTCCATGCATCTGGGACAGGTTAATCCAACAATGTATTAAGCAGGTAATGGAGCCGGTATGTGAAGCTAAGTTCAGTGAGAACAGCTATGGCTTTAGACCGAACCATTCCGTAGAAAACGCTATTGCCAGAAGTTATAAACTGTTACAGCAAGCAAACCTGCACTATGTCATTGAATTCGATATTAAAGGATTTTTTGACAATGTGAACCATGCAAAGCTGATTCGGCAGATTTGGGCAATGGGGATTCACGATAAGGCGCTTATATTTGTGCTTCGGAGAATACTGACAGCACAGATAAAACTTGAGGACGGAACATTTATTACGCCTGATAAGGGAACACCACAGGGTGGAATCATTTCTCCACTCCTTGCAAACATCGTTCTTAACGAACTCGACCACTGGGTTGAAAGCCAATGGCAATGGAGTCCGATATGCAAAAGAAATGTCAGACCTGAAAACGGGTACAGACAGGCGAAAAAGTCCAACCTCAAAGAGATGTTCATTGTTCGATATGCGGACGACTTTCGGATTTACTGTAGAACGAAAGATACTGCTGAACGGACAATGCACGCAGTTATACAGTGGTTAAGAGAAAGGCTGAAACTGGAAATCTCAGAAAAGAAAACAAGGATTATCAATGTCAGAAATCATTACTCAGACTTCCTTGGGTTCAAGATGAAAGTTCACAGGAAAGGCAACAAGCTGGTGGTAATTTCATACATCGCTGATAAGAATTTTGACCACAAGCGCCAGAAGCTGAAAACACAGGCAAAACGGATTGTCCATCCCCGAAAAATCTATGGAGAACAGGGTGAAATCAGGCTCTATAACAGTATGGTCACAGGAATGCAGAATTATTACTGCATTGCCACCCATATCAACCATGATTGCGCAATACTAAATCGTGCAGTTATGACACTGCTCACAAATAGGCTTAGTACCCGTAACGGGAATCGATTGGTTAAAACCGGACGGGAATTGACTGAGTTTGAAAGAAGCCGATTTGGAAAATCCAAAATGATGCGATATGTTGCAGGCACAAATGAGCCAGTATATCCTATTGGCTACACGCAACACAAGAATCCTTTATTCCGTAAAAAAACATGGAATTACTACACTCCAGAGGGGCGGGAAGGCATTCACAATAACCTACGAATCAATATGGCCATTCTGCTCTCGCTTATGCGGAAGCCACCCTATGGCTATAGCGCGGAATATGCAGATAACAGAATATCACTATTCTCTGCTCAATGGGGAAAATGTGCTGTTACCGGTGAAGAATTCTCAAGTACACATGAGATTCACTGTCATCACAAACTGCCCCGGTATCTTGGAGGCGATGATTCCTATGGGAATCTTATTTTAGTGAAGGATTCTGTACACAAGTTGATTCATGCCATCAATGCAGATACAATCGCAAAATATTTGGAACTCCTACAGCTTGACAAGAGCCAGCTCAAAAAGGTAAATATGCTCCGTGAGTTGGCGTCTCTGCCGTTAATCTAATCTCTCACTAATCAACACAACACAGTATTTCTATGACAGGTTTGATTGTTTAGACAACGAAATCTACTAACCGATGGAACGCCGTGTGCGGTGAAAGTCGCATGCACGGTGTGAAGTGGGGGAAAAGCCTGAGATGATATCAGGGGCTTACCTATCACTATAGTATGTAGCATACTATTTGTTACTAAGATACGATGTTCCATCAAGGTGTATTGATCGAGTTGCGTTAGAATCCGCATCGAAAAAAACAACTGTGGTATTTTCGTTTGTAGAACCGGACGTTCCGAACATTTTATTGACATCATCATCGGTAAACACAGCTACAGAATCATTGTTAGCAGCTAGTGTTTTTATTATGGATCCATCCTTAATATTCGGTATATTTTTATTTAATTCAAAAAAATACGGGAACGATATTTTTTCTGAACTTTTCCATAATTATAGTATCTTATAGAAAGGAAAATAAGTAATTATGAAAAAAATGAGTGAAGAAACCATTTGCGAAGTAGTCAAAAGCTGTGCCTGCGGTTACACTGTAGACGAATTGGCAGAACACTACGGCATGGAAAAAGCAGATGCAGAAAAGTTTGTGAAAGATCATGCATCAGAGATTGAGAAAACGAAAGAATATTTAAAACAGGAGGGATATATTGAATAGGGTAGTCGATGTTTCTGAACATAACGGGAACATCGACTGGACGAAAGTAAAAGCATCCGGCATTGTAGGAGCTATCCTTAGATGCGGATATGGACAAGATCAGACCGGACAGGATGATAAAAAATGGCTGAGAAATGTATCTGAATGTGAACGTCTTGGCATCCCTTACGGTGTGTACCTGTATTCTTACGCAAAGACTACAGGTACAGTACAGGGAGAAATCAACCACGCATTAAGACTTCTGAAAGGACATTCCCCGGCATGGCCTGTATATTTTGACAGCGAACAGCCGGGAACGCAGGGCGTTGCAAAAGCCAATGCAAAAGCATTTTGTGACGCAATGGTGGCACATGGATATAAAGCCGGAATCTATGCATCTACATCTTGGTACAAGAACTATATCGGTCAGACATGGGGATATTCTCTGTGGATTGCATCTTACGGCTCTAAATCTGCCGGAGTAAACGGAATTGATATGTGGCAGTACACGTCGAAAGGCTCTATTCCTGGAATCCCTGGAAATGTAGATGTAAACTATGTCTATAAGGATTTTGGCGGTACGGTAACTCCGGTACAGAAGCCGACCGTAGCACCGGCACCTAAACCGGTAGATGAATCTTGGAAAGGTGACAAGCGTTATTATCTTAACAATTCCCGTGTTGGGGCATGGCAGAAAGCTATGAACATAGGATTTGACACTAAAGTATTATCTGAGGATAACAAATTCGGTGTCGGCTCACAGGATTTTGCTAAAAAACATATCTTATGGTCGGGGCAGACGCACAACTGTATCACGGCTATTAGATGGCTGAGACGCACCCTCAGAGATGTATATGGCTTTACAAAGCTGTCTTATAATGAGGGATGGACAGTTTATCTGACCACATGTGTGAAGAAGTTCCAGAACAACAGGGGGCTTACACCGGACGGAAAAGTAGGACTTATCACAACCTACTGGCTCTTATCCGGCATCGTGAAATAAAATTAAGAGCAAATATTCTTTACATACAATACCAAAAATCCCACTACTGTTTTCTCGCCAGTAGTGGGATTTTGAATTATTTATTAATTACATATTTTATATCTTTTGTTGACCAGAAATCCGGCGCAACATTAATTTCAAAGCTCTTAAAATCTGTAGGTACTTGATATACGATGATTCCATTCATTTTCTTTCCGGAAGCAACTGATCCGTCTAATTGCATTTTCCCCTCTGCTTCTGGTGCTTGCTGTCCGAGAATGTCTTGATTCAACGAATAATCATCGCAATAAGCTTCAAAGTTCGCTGCAGAACTAATATTGATATCTTTGGATGAATTGTTTTCAATGTTAAATTCCAGTATCAAAAACTCTTTTCCATCATCCGGTTTCACATATTCACTTCCGGCTGATTCTGTGTAGCTTACCAATGTTACATTAACGTCTTTAAGAGATACTGTTTCACCGACCTGAAACTCTTTTTTCTCATCCGCTGTTCCCGATTGAGAACTTTTATCGTTTTGACCAGAAGAAGTGCTTACTTTTTTAGGTTCACTTTTGTCTCCTCCTGCCAACGATCCTATAGCTCCAATTACTACGAATACTCCGAACACTATAAGTATAGTTTTGAGACATCCACCTTTTTTCTTTTTCACTTTAATTCCTCCCTCATTATATAGTATGCTATGATTATATTCTATTAAGTATTTTCCTTTTCTTTTCTTCGAATTCTTGCTTATTAATTGCTCCACAGTCAAGAAGTTCTTTCAATGTTTTTAACTGATTTAGATCATTTACAATTTCTGCGGTAGATTCTGGTTTTTCACTTATCTTTTTGTTTAGAAAATCCATAAATTCTTTATATCTTTTTTTGTAATCTTTTCCTACAACCGAAAGAAGTAAAGAATTTGGATCATTTTTAACCGCCTTCTTCCAGCCTTTGTCCATCCATTTTATTTGCTTGGCCTGTTCTCCCGGAATTATAAATTGTATATATCCAGGCCCCCACCAAACACTTGGTTCCTTGCATGTTATACCACTAATGTTTTGATAATAGAATTTTCTCCCTTGTTTTCGAGAATCTGTTACATACATAGGAATAATCTCTACATATTCATCACAAGCAACAAGTTTCCCGAAAAAGCTATCTAATTCCAAGACCTTTTTATTCTGCATATAAATACCTCCGCATACATAGTATGCTATCTTCTTAATACCGCAATCACAACTCCAAACCTTACCCATTGTTCCATGTCTTCAAAACTATTCGGATCAACTTCTATGACATCACCGAAGCCGTTGATCGGGACTAACTTTGTCTTACTTCTCTGTACATACCGCCTTATATACGCACGTCCTGTTTCTTTGTGTATAATAATCACGGTATCATCGTTTCTTGGTACTCTTTTGGATATGCAAATGATATCACCCTTTACATATACAGGGAGCAAGTGGTTGCTCGTTATCTTTATACCACAATGTAACGTCTCACCGTACTTTTTTATGTATTCCGGGCAGTATATCCGTTCTTCGTGTGAGGAATCCAATATCATACCGTCAGCCATCTCACCAGTGGGGCATAGAACATCCAACATGTTTTCTGGATCCGTTTCCAGCACTTTCATAGAGAGTTCATAGTCCATCTTACCAAGAATATACGCACGTTGCCTGTCGGTCAATTGCCTGTACTTTCCCAATACCTCGTATTCCTTAGAAGAACACCCTAAGAGATCAGGGATAGGTTTGTGCGTTAGTTCCGACAACCTTAGTGCTAAGAAAACGTCAAGATTATTAGTCTTCCGTGAAATGATGTTTTTGTATGTGGACACAGACACACCCAGCATCTTAGAAAAGAGAACTTGCGTAAAATCAAGGCTTTTCCGCTCTTCTTCGATGTTATGTGCAAAGTTATTCAACATTTCCTCTTTTGTTAACATTATGTCACATCCTGTCGAAAAGGCTAATATCTTGGCTATTTTTCATTCTTTTTAATAAGAAAAATACGATATTTTAGCCAACATCTTGACTATAGTTTCGAGTTATAATCTATATAAATATTACATGTATAATTATAAAATAAAAATGGCACTTGTCAAGCCATTGATAGGAGGTAATCTAATGGGAAAGGACGAAATGAACAGCAAGAGCATCAAAACATGGACTGATACTTATGAAAACGAAATCAAGCGGATGATAAAAGGCATCCGTGACCCTCGCCTAATGCGGTACATCTATCTTGTGGTAAAAGATGCTATCAGTGAAAACATTGACAGATAACAAACATATGTTCTATAATGTAGGTAATCGCTACTGGAATGACGTGTCGGTATATTGGAGGGATTTATGTGGATGAAGAAAAACGCAAAGAAGAACTTATTAAAATGATAGAAAACATAAAAGATGCAGATACAATCAAGTATCTGCATACATTCATAAAAACTTTTTTGGAAGAGTGGGGTTAATCCTCGCTCTTTCTTTTTAACATTGAATCGACCATATCAATAATAATTTTTCTGTCCCTTTCGGTTAGAAGAGCTATCTTTTTTAGAAGTTTAGCGTCTTGCTCTGCTAAACTTTCGGGCGGTGCGTCTTTTTTTTTCATTGGCACATCGAACCCCATAAGCCATAACGGTTCAACTTTTAGTACCTTTGCCATCTTCCCACTGCTTATGTTCGATGGTGCATGCATACCGCTTAAATATTGGCTGATAGAAGCTTTTGAGACTTCGCTTTTCTCGGCTAATTCCTGTGGTATCATATTATTGTTATCCAAGGCTTTTTTCAGTCGTTTCGCTGTGATTTCATTCTTCATTTTGTATACCTCCTTTCCTCTATATAGTAGCATAACAAAGTTAAACTTTCAACACAAAAAGTTTAATTATTTTAAACTAAAGTGTTGACAAAATAGTTAAATGGCGTTAAACTATAGTCAGAAACAAACGAAAGGAGGAAAGCAAATGCCTTACACTTATAACAAACTTAGAGGTAGAATTATTGAAAAATATGGTTCACAGTCAGCTTTTGCCGATGAAATCGGAAGAAGCCAAGTATCTGTATCAAGAAAGTTGCAGTGTAAATCCGAATTTTCACAAGAAGATATGAACACATGGGCGAGATTTCTTGACATTGGGTTAAGTGAATATGGGGTATATTTTTTTACCTAAAAGTTTAACATCGTTAAACTGCGATTGGGTATTAGGAGGTGATAGCGTGGAATACAGTCCATTAGGTAATGGAAAGCCAATATCCCAGAAAGTGAGCGGTAATTGTGTAGAAACTACTTTCGAAAGAACGAACGGATTAAAGTCGGAATACGATATTTACGTAAACTGGATGAATCCGAATCAGTTAGCAGAAGTTTCATTTCAGTTGCCTTTCCGCGATTGGAAGATACTTGAAAACTCTGAGGTTTGGAAAAATCTGGATGAATTTCTGGCGGGAGTTCAAATCGAATATATTCCGAAGTACCACCGAGCCCCACCAATTGTAGCGGAAAAGGTTGTGTATAGAAGTCTGTTAGGTTCTTTAATCGCATTCGTTCGTGATAAATTGACTCGCCAATAGCACGCTCTTTTGAGCATGAGTAATGGACACCATCATACAAGTAAGAGATATTCACGATTGATATAGCGATTCTGGAATGATTGATGATTTCGAAGTGAACGATCAGTTCATTATCATCTTTCAGCTTGAAGCCGATAGGAATAAATTCTATCTTTCTCCGAGATTGAAACAAGTTCCATGCAGTACCGACAGCACCGAAAACTGCGATAGCAAAAGTTACATTTTCTCTTGTGAATAATTCTTGCATGAAATTAAAAATGGCGTGCATTATACAACCTCTTTTCTTTAGTATTTGAAAAATTATAACACAAAAAAGGGGTGATAACAAAGATGATAACTGCATCGGTTATTTGCGCGGTATACGGGATAACTGCATTGATTGTGGCGTTTATCGTAACAGAAATCGAAAAACCGTTCTGGTTGTTCTTGAGAGTGCCATATTTGACTTGCAGTTCACAGATGTCAATAAATCTGGCAATGGCATTACTTCTGTTTTACTACATTGGACAAGTCAATGCATAACATAAATTGAATACAGGGAGGTGACAACATGGAACAGGACAAACTTTTAAAAGTAGATAAAACCATTGAAGAATTGTGCGACTTTTTGCAGAAAGAAACAGCACGTGTTGCATCTATTTATGAAAGTCAGGAATTGGTCGAAATGACAAAAGCTCTGGCTGAGCTGATGTCTGCCAGAGCAAAGTTTAATTAGTTTTCCTTTTCACTTTTCTGAATTACTCGGCATGGCAGTGCATGTATAAACAGTATAGGAGAATCCAGAAGAAAAGACAACATGCAATGGAAGAGCCAAGAGTTGAGAGGCTATGGAGCTGAAATGTTAAGCACTGAATGTAACTGAGATGGAAAAGATAGGCAGAGATTAGAAAAGAAATGATATGGCTTTGTGACGCTTAGCACGGATTCTAAAAGTAGCAGATCAGCATGAACAGACACGAAAAGATAAGGAATTGAAGAGAGAAGCTCTGAAACGGAAAAGCTGAGCACAGTTTCGACAAGAAAAGGAAGAACGTAGAGTGGTAAAGCAACCAGAACAAATTGAAAAGGAGAAAACAGTATCATGAAAGAACTAAAAGTAAGAATAACGTTCACTGAGGAAGTATTAGGTTCTCAGTGTGCGGATAAGGAGATTCACCGGACTTATATTGCATCCAAAGCACCGGACGCACCGTCCCGTGAGGACGAAGTAGCAACACTTGGTGTAGATGCAGTAGAAGAGAAATCAATGACGATTTTCCACAAATACGAAGACGGAAAGCCGTTCGTATATGACTACCAGGTAAAAGGAATGTTTAAAGATTCTTGCGGAATGCTTCGTAAAGTAAAGGGCAGTGAATCATCAAAAATTAAAGCGTACAAAAAGGAGATTGACGGTCTTATTTTTGTGAAAGAACGCAAAATACCTCTGATTTTTGACGGAGATATGGGAACGTGTCAGAGACCGCTCCGGGCAAATACACCACAGGGAGAAAGAATATCCCTTGCATGTTCAGAGACCGTTCCGGTTGGCACAACAATGGAATTTACCGTTCAGTGCATGGTAGACAGTCATGCAAAACTCATAAAAGAATGGCTTGACTACGGAGAATTAAGAGGTTTTTCGCAGTGGCGGAACTCGGGAAAAGGGCGCTATGTTTGGGACGAACTGGACAAAAACGGGAACATAATCGGCGGTAATAACTTACATAAAAAGGTGAAAAAAACAGGTACAAAAGGCAGTAAAAAAGCCTAAAAATATTTATTTTTCAATGTATTCAAATTATTGGAAAGGTAAATGCGAAAATGGTAGTTGATTTTTGGTCAAATCGCAAGCCACTTAGCAAGCCACAACCCTTGAAAAATAAGGGAAAAACAGCAACTGGTCGCAAGCCAAACGTCACTCAGATAACAATCAATTGACAAGCCAAAATTAAAGAAATTTTCAAAAAATCGAAAATTTTGACAAGCCAGTTGACAAGCAAATGACAAGCTAAAACCCTTGAAAAATAAGGCAAAACCGCTTGTCAAGCAAAAACGGTTAGCAAGCCACACAACAATCCATTAACAATCAATTCGCAAGCCAGTTGACAACAATAGAAGAATATAAAGAAGAATAAGAATAAAAAGAATATAGATATATGTCAGACATAATCGGTCTGACGATAAAAAGGACATAAAAAGTGCCCCGCTGGTACCGACATACCAGACAGGGCGGTGTACCGCTAAAGAACGCTTAGCGAATACAGGTTGATTATAACACATTCTCCTGTAATTCGCAAATCTGAAGAACAGGAGGAAGCACACATGACAATGGCAACAGAGATCATCCGCAAGTTGAAAAGAAAAGTAATCTTTTGGCGTTGCTTATGGTTCGTCACATTTATCGCAATGCTGATACTTATGATCGGGTAGGAGGTAGAGAGCATGGAAGACAAGCTTAACTACTACAGGATAGCACTTGTGATAACGCTATACGCATTGGCGGTTATGATAGCCGGATGTGTATAAAAAAGAGTGCCGATGGAAAATCCAATCAAGCACTCAGAAAAACATTCAAGAAAATTATAACACATGAAAGGAGATTTGAACATGGGAGAAGAGAAAAAAGAAAACGATACAAGGGCAATGCTACAGGAGTATATAGAACTTGGTAAAAAACTGAACACGGAAAAAGTGATGGAATCATACGCTTATATGCATGGACAGTTAGAAACTTTAAGGAGATATGTAATGAGCCATGAATACATAGACAGCAAAGATATAATCGCAATGATGGGGTGGGATGAAGATGGATAGCATTAAAGGCTATGACCATTGGAAGACCATACCGCCTGAGCCGGAAGAAGAAAAACAGGAATACTGCACATGCTGTGGAAGACTTGTATACAGTAGTGACAGCTTATACACATTTGACGGACAGGTGCTATGCGAAGAATGTGTAAAAGAGATCACAGGAGGGAAAGAAGATGGCAGAGATATGGATGATCTGCAAACCAGACTTGGAATACCGTATCGGGGCATATGTCTATGAAACAGATATGGACAAGGCTTATGTGCATAAGCTTGCCGACAAGGTAGCAGAAAAAAACAAGTGTAAAACAATCGTGAAAGTACTTTAGGAGGGAAAGAGATGCAGAAATTGGAATTGACCATAAACCAGACGATGGGGGTTATCACCGGAAACTTTGAGGACATCAAGAAATCTCTTGAAACAGAGATGGCAGTGTATGAGACAAAGCAGTTTGCGGAAGAAGACAAGCAGAAAGCCAAAGGTGATTTGGCAGACCTCAGAAAGCTGAGAAAGGCAGTGAACGACCGCAAGGTTGAAGTGAAGAAAGAGTACATGAAGCCTTACGAAGTGTTTGAGGGCAAGGTGAAAGAGCTGATCGGAGTGATTGATAAACCTATCGCACTGATTGACGGACAGGTGAAAGAGTTTGAAGCGAAGCGTGTGGAAGAGAAAAAAGCAGAAATCCAGAACCTGTACAACGAATTGGTGGAAGAAGAGATGCATGATTATATGCCGTTGGAAAAAATCTACGGTGAGAAGTGGACAAATGCATCCACCACAATGAAATCTATCCGGGAAGAGATAAACTTAAAGGCTATGCAGACCAGACAGGATATCGCAACCATTAAGGCCATGAAGTCCGAAAAAGAGGAACAGGCGTTGAACCTGTACATGGAGAACAACAACCTTGCTCTTGCTATCCAGATGATTAACCGCTACGAACAGGAAAAAGCGGAAATCTTACGGAGAAAAGAGAAAGAGGAACAGGAAAGACGTGATCGTGAACTCGAAAGAGAACGTGAGCGTGTAAGAGAAGAAGAGCGTGCCAGAATCCGTGAAGAGGAAAGACTTAAGGAAGAAGCGGAACAGAAAGCCATCGACCAGATTAAGACGGTGGACGAAGTGAAAGCAGCGGAACTCACCACGGAAGATTCGAAGACGGTAGTATTTACGGTTAAGGCTACGGATGCCGAACTGGAAGAAATTGAAATGGCATTAACTTCTCTCGGTATCTACTTTGAAAGGAAAGATGTGTAATGGCAGAAGAGAAGAAAGAGCAGAAGACAGAACAGGACAAGCGAAATCTTGATGTTACAGAAAAGCTTTCAGATATTCAGACAAGAATGAATGTACCAAAAGACAAATATAACAAATTTGGTGAGTACAACTACAGAAGTGCTGAAAGCATTTTGGAAGAGTTCAAAAAGTATAGCAGAGAATACAATGTTCTGCTCACGATACATGACGAAATAACAGAGATAGCCGGAAGAGTGTATGTGAAAGCGGTCGCAATATTCAAGGATTGTGAAACTGGTGATGAAATTTCTGTTCCTGGATATGCAAGGGAGCCAGAGACAAAACCAAAGATGGATGAATCGCAAGTGACGGGATCAGCATCAAGCTATGCGAGAAAATACGCAATGAACGCACTGTTTCTTTTGGATGATGTTAAAGACCCGGATACGAACGAATATGCGAAGCAGACGGGAGCCGATAAAAAGAGTGGTGGAAAGAAAGAACAGAAAGCCAATGACGGAAAGATTACACAAGGGCAGATAAAAGAACTTCGGAAGATATTTGAAAAAAACAAAATTGATGAAGTAAAGGCTATAGCCGGATACAGTGCACAGAAGATTGAAGATCTGACACAACAGCAGTACGGGTGGTTCCTGGATAATCAGGAAGAAGCCAGAAAGATGTTTGGTGTGTAAATGGACTATACAGGGACTTTTGACAGCTTAGCGGTGGATTTTGCCACCAATAAGCAAAAAGCCAGTCTGACGCTAAATGAAGACGCTAGGCAGGCATTTGAGAACCTTAGAGGTAAGCAGATTGCAATAACAATTAAGGCATACAAGAAAAAAAGAAGTCTCGATGCAAACTCTTACTTTCATGTACTGGTTGGAAAGATTGCAGATGCGACCGGGAACAGCAAGGTGTACATAAAGAATAAGCTAATAGCGGAATATGGACAGTACGAAACCATTAACGGTGCATTAGTTCCGCTCCCATTGGACGATGATATAGACGCATACAATGTGGAATTTGTTCATCTGCAACCTACGTCTAGGACAACCACCAATCAGAAAGGAAAAGTATTCCGGGTGAATCTGGTAATGCGAGGTTCACATACTTACGATACCGATGAAATGTCAAAACTGATTGACGGGACTGTGTACGAAGCGAAAGAACTTGGAATAGAGACAATGACACCGAACCAGATTCAAGAGATGAAAGAAAGATGGGGTATGAAGATTGGCGAAAAGACTTAAAAGTGTATTCACTGACGATATGGAACACTGCTACTTTACAGGAAGCCCAAACTGCCACAGACACCACATTTTCTATGGTCCGTACAGAAAAAAATCGGAAGAATACGGATTTGTGATTCCGTTAGCACCACATTTACATGAATTTACGCCCGAGAGCGTACACGGGAACCCAAACAGTGGGTTGGACTTAGAACTTAAGCAAATGGCACAGAGATATTTTGAAGAACACTACGGAACAAGAGAAGAGTTCATACAGGTGTTCGGAAAGAACAGGTTGTAACTAAATAAATATAGATTCATGTGGCAAAAGGAACTATTAACAGGTTCTAACGCATATCATCTCACCCATTCGATATGCACAGCACAAGATATTGTATCACGGCCGGAGAAGCCACACTCCGGCAGAAAGGAGAAAAAGCGTTTGGGAAAGAATAGAGAGACGGCAGAAAGCTATTTTATTCGAATACCGGATGGACATAGAAACGCAATACAACGTCCGTGCAACATGAATGTTGATAGAATCTTTCGAAGAATGATAGAGCATGCGAATAACAATGGTGACTGTATTGTGAATATTGGAGATGGCGTATTTAGACCGATTCCGGGTGATCCGGTAGATGAAAAAGCATTCCATGAATACATTGGGAAAGAATTACATAGAGCCAGAGCAATCCAGTATAAACGGCTCTGCATGAAGCAGACGTTTGAGAGTTGGAAAAAGATAGGTAGGGATTACAATGCATTACATTTTGATGGTGAAAGGCAAACTGAACAACATGAATGATTATATCCGGGCACTGAATACCAACAGGTATAAAGGAGCGGATATGAAGAAAGATAATGAATCCCGTGTGGTACAAGCCATATATGAGCAATTTGGAAGATTGCGAATAACAAGAAAGGTACGGATGCATTACCGATGGTATGAGCCGGACAAGAGACGAGATCTGGATAATGTGAGCGCATTTGGGCGAAAGTGTATCCAAGATGCATTAGTAGATACCAAAGTCTTACAGGACGATGGATGGAAAAACATAGTGGGATTCACGGATGAATTCTATGTTGATAAGAAAAATCCGAGAATTGAGGTGGATATTGAAGAGGTGTGAGCGATTACATAAAACTTAGCAGAAAGATACTGGACTGGGACTGGTACACAGACGTAAATACATGCCATCTGTTCTTGCACATGCTATTAAAAGCGAATTGGAAAGACGCAAGCTATCGTGGCGAAGAGATAAAAAAAGGATCATTTGTTGCATCGATAGACAAATTGGCAAAAGGAACAGGAATGAGCGAAAGCAAGGTAAAGACAGCATTAAAGCACCTGGAAAAGACGGGAGAAATCACATGCAAAAGTACCAACCGATATACCGTATACACGGTGAATAACTACGCAAGATACCAGACCGAACAGAAGAATGAAAAAAAAGATAAGCCGACCAGACAGGAAGAAAAGCCGGAAAGAGACGATGGATCCGTTGAAGCTGTCATAAAAGCTTGGAACGATTTGGAAAGCTACGGGATAAAACCTGTAAAGAAGATAGAAAAGACCTCTAAGAGATATCAGAACTTGCAAGCAAGATTAGAAAGCAACGGATTGGAAGAAGTGATACAAGCTGTGGATAACGTGAAGAAAAGCAAGTACTTACAAGGAAAAGTGAAGAACTGGAAGATAACATTCGACTGGTTTGTACTCCCGAACAACTTCACAAAAGTGTCCGAGGGACAGTATGAAGACAGCGGACAGGATAAGAAAGGATTCAATAATTTCGATGGCCGGAACTACGATATGAATGATTTGGAGAGAAAACTTATCACATAGGAGGAATAAACATGGCAAAACCGGATGGATGCACTTATCCAAACTGTTTTATCTGTCCATTGGCAGACTGTAGTTGGGCGAGTTCTAAAGCTGAATTACCAGGAGAAACAAAGAAAAAGCGGAGAATAGTAAGACGTAGCAAAAAGAACGATGTTCGGAGGTGACTTTGTGACAAGACAGGAACAGGCTATTGAGGGGTATAAACGGAAACCACATTATGCGGATCCTTTTGAATACTTAAAGCAGAAGAAACAGGAGGAAAGTAAAAATGAGCAAAAGTAATGTATTGGAATTAGCAAAGAAATTAGTAGCAGCTATCGAGAAAGAAGACCAGAAAAACAAAGTGATGCTGAAAGATATTCCGGTTGGTGGGAAGTTTAATACAGGCATCGGAAGATTTATTGTCTTGGATCAGAAAGGAGATTGCACAGCGGTTATCACAGAGGGATTATACCATAACCAAGAAGAATTTGATGGTTATAGTGCGAATTATTCATTATCAAAACTAAGAAAGCATTTTTATAAAGGAATTTATCCGGCATTCTTAGAAGAATTCGGTGACGAGAATCTTTGCTATACACCAGCAAGTCTTATATCGGTTGATATGCAGAAAAAATACGGCTCTATAGATGACAAAGTCAGACCACTGACATTTGATGAAGCAAGGAAATATAATGATCTGTTGGTAAATAAATGGCTGACAAATTGCTACTGGACATGCACGCCTTGGAGTACAAAAGAGAGAGGATGTGGGCACTTAGTAGCGATTGTCACACCGTCCGGTCGCATTAACTACACACGATGTGACTATGGCAAAGGGGCTCGCCCATTCTGCATACTAAAATCTAACATCTTTGTATCTAAAATTGAGGAGGAATAAACAGTGAATAGAAAAGAAGTATTAGAAATCCGTAAACAGTTCACACCGGAGAATTGTGCGATAACCCGTATAGCCGGATGCTACGTGGATGGAGAAAAAGAGAAACGGATGGAAAGAGAAGAAGCGTTTCTTTCACTGCCGGAAGAACAGGCATTTAAGTATTTTGATATTTTCAAGAAGACCTTATCCGGAAAAATCGGAAAGAACTTGTTGAACCTGGAATACAAGCCGAAAGAAAGTAGGAACAGTGACCCAGAGGGCGAAGAACATGAACTGTTAATGAATCTGAGAGAAAGCAAACTGAGAGACCCGGCATTGTTAGATGAATTCTATGAAAAGATTCTTACGTCTTATGACTGTGCTGAGAATTACTACATCGTGCTTATCCATGCAGTATATGACGTACCTGGAAAGACATCGGACGGAGAAGAATTGGAGGATGCATCTGAGGAAGTATACGATTTCATTCTTTGTTGCATCTGCCCGGTGAAACTTTCAAAAGCCGGTCTTACTTACAACGGGAAAGATGAACGGATGGAAGAGAGAACCCGTGATTGGGTAGTAGATATGCCGGACAAAGGCTTCTTATTCCCGGAATTTAACGACCGACAGACGGATGTACATAGCGTACTCTATTACACACGGAAGTCTGCCGAGGTACAAGAAGAAATGGTTCGTGAGGTACTTGGAATTGATTTGGTTGTATCTGCCGATGAAGAGAAAGATAAATTCGGTAAGTTGTTAAGTGATGTATTTGGAGAAGATGCAGACTGTAAGATTGTGAAAGACATCTATGAGGGCGTTATCGAAGAGATGGAACGCCATGCAGAAGACCTGGAGCCGTACAAAATTGATAGGAACGAACTGAAAAAGATATTCTGTAACAGCGGTGTACCGGATGAAAAGATGGAAATGTTTGAGGGTGCTTACCGGGAGAATATCGGGAATGTGCCTGTTATGGCAAGTAACATTTGCGACAACAAGGTGGTTAATATCCAGGTTCCAGAGGGGAAGATAACTATCGATGCAGATTTCATCAGCAATCTTGAGATTAAGGTGGTTGACGGAAGAAAATGCATGGTACTGCCAGTAGATTATGTAGAAGTTAACGGAATTTCAACGAAAGCGTAGGTGAGGAAGATGAAATATAGAGTTGGAGACAGGGTAAAAATCAAAGAAAATTTGATTATTGGAAATATGTATGGAGGTTTATGCCTGTATGGTAGCGCTACGAGACATATTGGAGAAGAAACGATGGTAACAAAAGTTGAAAGAGATCGCTACAGGTTAGCCGTTGATAATTCTTCGAGAATCTGGACAAATGAAATGCTTGAACCAGTAGAAGAAATGAGTGCGGAAGAAGCTGTTAGGCTGTATGCAAAAGTGTGCAAAGACAGCAATTGCTATGCTTGTCCAGTCTATAAAAAAAGTGGAGAGTGTGGATGTGAAGAATTTGCAATCAATCATCCAGAAGAGGTTATTGAAAGTCTTAAGCGGTGGAAAGCAGATCATGAGAAAAAGCCGATTGAGACGGAAAACGTAGTGTACATTGTCGTAATGGATGAAAAAAGAAATGTGGTATACGAAGAAAAGACTAATAAAGAAATTGCTGCTGCAACCAAAAAAGACGAAGTTCTTAAAAAATATTGCGCAGAGCATGATGGTAAATATTACGCAATTGCCGAACGTAGATGCGTAGTAAAGGAGTAACCATGAACACAGGAGAAAAGATAGATTACATGATTCAGTGCTTGCAGGTAGCAAACGAGGTGAAATAAGATGGCACAGTGGAATGCAAATACAGTACCGAAATGTGAAAAAGGGCAATGGTCAGATGAAGTGCTTGTGACTGTTGAAATAGGGAGGCGTTGCGCAGTTTTAAAGGCAATATATATTCCATATCATGGTGTAACTGTGGAAGATTCTGGATGGTGCATGGAAGACGGAATACCGGACGATTGGGAACGCATCGAAGAAAAAGATGATTGGTGGATTCCGGAGGGATGGTATGAAGTGTGTGATAACTGCCCGGATGCTACATATTTTCCGATTGATGGAAGAGTAACGGCATGGATGAAGATGCCAAAGCCTTATAAATTACGAGTTAAACAGTTAGTAAATGAGGTGAAGTGATGATATGGGAAAGAGAAAGATAAAATGCACTAACAGTTCTTGTAAGCACAATATAGGAGAAAATGGATGTGATACCTGTATAACCATTGACTATTCGGGGAAATGCCAGTCATTTGAAAAAGGTTTTCCTTATTATTTTCACATTGTATGGGATGCATTAGGAGATTCGAATTACATTGATATGATAAAAATCAAGATGGATCCAGATTTGAGAATCGGATTGTATTATGTGATGGAGTGCTATGGACTTGGATTTTCTGAAATGGAATGGGGCACATGCCGGATGGTGATGTTAAAAGGTAAAGAAGATGACAAGGGTCTAAAATATGATGAAATTGTAAATAGAGGAATGAATACAGAAAAATTCAAAAAGCTTCTTGATGATTTTGAAAACGGAATAATGCCAAGACCGGAACAAAAAGAACAGCCAAATACCGAATCAAAAGAGTTTGGATGGTTGTCACCAACTGGTGATTTTATAGAATCTCCGTTTGGAACTCATGAAAAATCAGCATCTGAAATATGCAGAAGCAAGGGATTTAACGATGAATATCGGAAGTGGAGAGATGAAAATAAAGATGCAGATGTTCATCTTAAAAGAGATTTCTTGCAAGAAGTAAAAGGATATTGCTTGATACATAATCCGCATGGAAGTGGTGGATATATTGTGACAAACATGAGAGAGCTGACGAAGAAACAAAAAGAATTCCTATATGGATATTTTATTGATATGGGAGACAGATTCAAAGCGGAACAATTTATTGATTAAAACAATCAGAAAGGAGACGGAGCTCCGGCCGGGCAAAGATATATCGGCTCCTTTCGAGAAGAATGAAAAAAGAAGAATTCATAAAACTTGCACCGAAATGCGGATATGGCAGTGAAGACCGGGCAAGAGATTATACAGAGCGAAATCCTAAAATGCATTATAGCGTGGATGATTTTATAAAACTCTACCATGAACCAATAGATTCTATGCACTGGAACGGCATACGTGCTACGAAAGGATTGTATGAAATGTACGGGATTAACGGAAGAACTACGGCTAAGAGGAATGGAGTAGCTGGAAATGACAGTACGAGACAGGATTGGGGGATGTGAGAGTGAAATTTATAGACTGGTTCGCCGGAATAGGTGGTTTCCGAAGAGGAATGGAACTTGCCGGACATGAATGCGTTGGTTTTTGCGAATTTGATAAATTTGCTACAGCGAGTTATATTTCCATGCATCTTCTGACGGACGAACAAAGAAAGAGGCTGGATGAATTACCACAGAAGAAAAGACAGAAGGAGATTTTAAACGATGAATACAGAAATGGAGAATGGTACGCAAATGACGTTAGAAGAGTGTGTGCCGATGATATTCCAAAAGCAGACTGTTGGTGTTTCGGATTCCCATGCCAAGACATCTCAGTCGCAGGAAAGCAACTTGGATTTCAAGGAAACCGTTCGAGCTTGTTTTTCAGAGTTATGTACCTTATCGGACAGCTCAAAGAAGAAGATAAACCCACTTACCTTTTCATTGAGAACGTTAAGAATTTGCTTAGTGTTAATGGAGGATGGGATTTCGCCAGATTGCTCATTGAAATGGAGCAGGGGGGGTATGATGCAGAATGGCAGGTGCTCAACTCCAAAGATTTCGGAGTGCCACAAAACAGAGAAAGGTGCTTCATTATCGGACATCTTAGAAGCAGAGGTTCCACAGAAGTATTTCCTGTCGAAAGAGCAGACAGAGAAGATAGTATTCAAATAATAGGTCACAGAGACGGTTACAGGAGAAATACACAAGTATTCTCACAGGAAGGAATCACAGAAGCATTAGACACAGCGGCCGGAGGAGGAAGAGGACATCACGTAGCAATGCCGTGTTTTATAGATTTGAGCTATCAAAAATCAGAGCTAACTAATAAGGCAAGGTGCTTACAGGCTAGATACAGCAAAGGAATCACAAATCATAAAGCAGAAGTAAGTGGAGTTGCAATTCCGGTTCTTACACCTGATCGAGCGAAAAAGCGACAGAATGGACGGAGGTTCAAAGACGATGAAGAACCGATGTTCACACTAACAGGACAGGACAGGCACGGAGTTGCAATCAAGGTTAAAGAAGCAACAAAACAAGGATATCAAGAATGCAGAGTAGGCGTTGATAGCGTAAATCTAGCTGTTCCTGGAAGTAAAACAAGAAGAGGAAGAGTTGGGCGTGATGTTGCGAATACCTTAGACACCAGTTGCAATCAAGGGATTTTCGTGCAGGTATCCGAAGAATTGACCGTATATGCTGTATGGTATGAAAAATACCAATGCTACATAGCAATCAGGCGACTGACTCCGAAAGAGTGTTTTAGACTTCAAGGATGGACAGATGATTACTTTGAAAAAGCAGCATTTGTAAATTCTAACAGCCAGTTGTATAAGCAAGCCGGAAATGGAGTAACTGTAAATGTGATCGAAGCAATTGCAGAAAAAATAAGATTTGCGTAGAAAGGTAAAAAATATGGCTAAAAGACCAGATGTAGCAGTGAATAAAATTGAATTCGATTCAAGCGAGGTAGATATGGCACTTAGAAAACAAATTCCAGAAAAACCGATATTTCTACATAACAGGAGCGATACTTGTTCACTGTGGGAATGCCCGCAGTGCAAAAGAAGATTTACAACAACACATAAACCGGGAGTACTTGATGGGACAGATATATATTATTGCCATAAATGTGGAAAAGCATTTGATTGGAGAGATTAATTATGCACATTGAATTAAAAAAGATAGATAAAGACACATTGAAAGTCGGGGATGTGGTAGGAGTTGCAAGAAAGGTGAGCTGCGGATGGAAATCATCATTCCGACACCAGTTAATTACTCCGGCAAAAATTACAAGAATTACTCCGAAACGGACAAAGATTGAGACAGATCAATTCGGAGAACATGATAAGAATGAGATTTTTTATGAGTATGATGAAAATGCGGAAAAAGAAAATGAATTAGCTATCATGTTTAAACAAATTAAAGATAGAAGACGTGCGTTTGAGGACTTTGACAGGAAATACGGTCTTGGTTCGATTAAAGATGAAGATATCCAAAACATGGCATATCACATGAAAGCAATTACAGAGATTTTGAAGAAATACAAGGAGTAGCAATGTTTGAAGAATTATATAAATTCATATTCAGATTGCATTACGGGATAAAGTTCATGCCGGAAAAGGATTTTGACGAGCTTTTATCTCGGTGTGACTGGGAGCAAAAGATGTATGCATTGTGCTTTAGATATTTGTAAACGTGGAGAAAAATCATGAAAGCACCTTGACAATTGAATATTGATGGTTGGAATGGTATAATTTTCGTATCAAATATACGGGGAGGAAAATGCCAATGAAATGTCCATTTTGTAAAAGCGAAAATACCGAAAGAATTAGTGGAAGTACAGCCTTAACAAAACGAATTCCAGAAAAAGTAAGTGTGCAAGGGAATGTAACCTGTACAGAACCTGCAAATATAATGTCGGTTGAAACGCAAAGGTATATATGTCTTGATTGCGGATTTGTTTTTGAAAAACTAAGCGAATCAGATTTGAAACAGTATAAAGAAGCATAATTTCATCTACCAACCATCAGTATTCGGTGGTTGGTATTTTTTTACTCATTTTTAGGGAGAAAGGAAGAAAAATATGGGGTGACAATAAACAGTAAAAATCACAGTATTGACTTGAGTTATTCTGGATTCTATCGTCTTCGAAAAAAAGTAGCGGAGTTAACTAAGCCGGACATCTATGAGCATTATAAAATGCTTAACGATGGGAGCTATGCATTAATAAAAATTAAAGGAAATGAAGATTTTTTCGCATGGTATGACAGAAAAATTGAAGAACTGGATAAAAAGTACGATGGAAAATATTCTGAGGTTCTCGATTTCTTATATACAAGTGATTGTGACGGAGAAGCAGATGCAGATCATTGCAAATCCGTATATGAAATCATAAAAGATTGCGATGATGATATTTGCTACGGGTATTGTGGACGCTCGGACTGCGCAATGTTCAAAGATTTTAAACAGTTGATAAAAGATGGTGCGGATACAGGAACTGGGATTGAATGGTATTAAGAAAGGAGTAAATTGTGAAAACGGTATTTACTATTTGTGTGATTATTATGTTATGCGTCTATATAGCAGTAGAGGAAAGAGAGATAAGAATTGCAAAGGAAGAAGCGTATCAGGACGGATACCGAAAAGGACTGAAAGAATGCCACAAACTTCCGACACGACCGATTATCTTGGACGAATCCACGGGAAATATTGATTTTAAATGCTCATGTTGCGGACATGAATATATAGTGTCGGAAGAACACAAACCGAAATACTGTAGCGAATGTGGAAGAAAAATTGACTGGGAGGATAGAGCGTATGGGATGCAGATATGAATGCAAAAAGTACGGAAAGCAGAGGTTCAAATGTTGCATAGAATGCGAGCATTACAAATACTGCAATAATCGAAATAGTGTGTGCGATAGAATACATTTCCATGAATATATGGAAGAATGCCCGGATTATGTAAAGGAGGATGAAAATGAATAGAAAAGAAATTACACTTTTTCTGTCGCATACCCTTGAACGCACCAAACTAAACGTTTTTGGAAAACATTATGCAAAAGAAGTGAGTATTGACCCGTGGACATCCAAGGCGAAACGCGTGGATTATATGCAGTTTTCACCCGGAGATCAAATGTCTATATCCGGGGTGGAAAAAGGAATATTTACTTGTTATGAAATTAAAAGTTGCAAGGAAGATGTTTATAGCGGGAATGGACTGAATTTCTATGGAGAAAAGAACTATATAGTAACTACGATGGAGTGCTACAAAGACTTGCTACCAGATTTACAAAACGGTAAGTTTGATGAACACTTACACCAATGCAACCCGGAATCATCTAAATATTGGGGAATTATGGTAGCTGTCCCGTATATGAAAAAGCCAGAAGATGAATTCCAAAATCCAACGCCGATAGATGATACAAATGTGATGGGGTGGGAATTAAAGGTAGTAAAACCTTGTAGAATTGGACTAAGAAAAAGATCTATGACAGAATTACTATTCTGTATGTTAAGGAGTGGAAGATAATGAGAATAATTAGTCAAGATGAAACGATTGATGTCCCTTATGAACATACAACTTTGATAAGGGAAGGTACTGAGATATATTTAAGCTCAATAAAACTCAGGGATACATTAATTGCAAAATATTCCACCGAAGAGAAAGCTGTTAAGGCTATGGAGATGTGCAGAAGCAGGTATGCATGGTGCAAAATAAGAAGCCACGGAATGAACTCACTCACTATGGCTATGAGTTTTCGGAAAACAGATGAAATAGAACAACTTTTAAAAACGTTTGCGGAGGAAAATATTTTTCAATTCCCGGCAGATGAAGATGTGGAATAAATGTACTGGGTAGACAGAAGCACTGGCGAGATCGTATCTGAAAAAGACAAAAGCAAACCTCTATGGGCATATTATGAATATTTAAGAGGTTATGGGGACGGAGTTATTATCGAGACTTACATAATAGGAGAGAACCCGCTTTGCCTGATAGATTTTGCATATTGTGTCGGCGATAAGTATGTAAATCTAAAAAGAGATTGCCATTTCAAAAATCACGGCGTGGATAGAAACGATGTTAGATTGTGCGCCATAATCGTTCCAGCTAAAGAATATGACGAAAAGATAAAAGAGCTAAAGAGAGGTGTAGAAAAGTGAATAAAGAGATCAAAAATGCAGACATAGAAAAAATTACAGTTGATTATGCAACAAAAGTACGAGAAACGGAAGAAGAGTTTATTTTTCAGACAATAACACCTTTTTGTTGCAACATTTTACTAAAAATAATATCCAAAAAGGAATTAAAAGATACACTTTTAAGAGGACAGCAAATGAAATGGATTCCATGTAATGAAAGAATGCCAAAAGGTACCGTACTTTGTTGCGATGATAGAGGAAATATGTTAGTTGGACTTCTGTGTAAAGACGAAGCGGGATATATGGCATATGGCGATGATGGACAAGAAATGTATAACTGTGTTGCATGGATGCCGTTGCCGGAACCTTACAAGGAGGGCGAGAAGTAAAAGCGATAATTTGATGGCGTTCCAAAATAGTGCTGAAAAACGTGAAGATGGATGGGTGATTGGTTCCGGTGCGCTTAAATCATTGCAAAAATTCAACATCGGCTTTCCGATGGTCAAATGGTCAGATGATTCACCGTGGCTTATCGAGGACTTGAAGAAGTTGGAGGTAGTTGACAGCTATGAGTAAAGAAAATGATATTAAAGGATGCGCTTAATGATGAATGCATTGGAAGAAAAAACAAAGGAGAAAACGGTAAAAAGAAAGAAAAACTACTATTTGGTCAAAAGTGATGTATTAGGATATGCGAAAAGGAAGGGATTGATTAATGGCCGGAGTAAGAGACAAATATCTGAGAGGGGCACATAAAGACATCTATTACATAAGCGAGGAAGATGAGAAAAAAACATTGAATTGGTGCAATAAGGCAAGGGATTATGACCAGAGACTTATATTGGAAGCTTGTCAATGCTCAAATAATGATTTGGCCAATGTACTTTTTGCGTCTCTTGTGTTGGACATTGGATATGACTATATAAGCAAAAGGTACTGGATACCAATTGCAAGAAAAGACTTCCAAGGATACAGAAGAAAAGCAATCTATATGTACTATGACCTTTTGAGACTGCACAGGAAAGCGGATTTGATAAGCTGATTCCGGCATAAAAGGCACAAACATGGGAATACTACCGAAAAGGAGTGATGCGGATGGTAAGAATCTTTGTGAACGGCAAACAGGTAACAAAAGAAGAACTTTCGAATTATGAAATCCATAACAAGGCGGTAAAAAGGATTCTTTCAGAAAAGTTGACAAAAAATAAGTGATATTTTAGAATTGACCTTGATAGAATCTTGGTCAATTCTTTTTTAATTGAAAGGAGAATTGACATGAAAAAATTAAATGTAGGTTATATGAGAGTGTCTACAGAAGCACAGACCGAAAAGTATGGTCTTGATGTCCAAGAAGACAAGATAAAGGAACTTGCCAAGAAAAGGGGCGTGAAGATAGCCAGATGGTATGTGGATGGGGGATATTCCGGGAGCAATATCCAAAGGCCGAACATACAGAAACTTCTGGAAGATGCAGAAGCTGGAGAAATCCAGGCAGTATACATCTATAAGCTTGATAGAATGAGCCGTGATGTTGTAGATACTCTTACGCTTGTGAGTAAGCTCTTACCAAAATACAATGTAGAGGTGGTATCAGCCACAGAGGATTTGCGGAACGAAACACCGATGGATCGTGTGATGTTGGGTGTTAATGCTGTGATGGGGCAGTATGAGCGTGAGGTTATCTATATGCGTACAAGAGCCGGGATGGTGGAACGTGTAAAGCGTGGACTGTGGATGGGTGGCGGTACGATACCTTACGGATATAGGTACGACAGGAATGATGGGATACTACATATCATCCCGGAAGAAGCTGAAAAGGTAAAAGCTGTCTTTCAAATGTTCCGGGACGGATATTCGTGTGATAGGATTCAAAAAATTCTTGGGATGCATTCGGAGAAACTTGTATCGAATATTATTAGGAGAATAGCCTATGTAGGTAAGATACAGTACAAAGGAAGAGTATACCAAGGCTTGCATGAACCGATCATAGACGAAAAACTATTTTATGAAGTACAAGAAGAGATAAAAAAGAGATCCACAAATTCTTATGTAAGCAACAAGCATATGCTTACCGGGTTGTGCTACTGCGGAAAATGTGGTACTAAAATGCGGATGCAGAAGTGGGGAAAGTACACCAAGATAGTATGTTACTCACAGTACAAGGAAAAAGAGCATATATCTAAGACAGGGAACCCTTGCAATAATAAAAAGGTGCGGGCAGATGTGGTAGAAAAAGAAGTAGAGGATTGTTTTAAACGATTCATCGTTAATGTTGAAGAAAAAGAGAATGAATCTGAAAGCACTCGGAAGATGATAGAAAAAGAGATATCACTAAGCGAAACAAAACTGAAACGCCTATACACATTGTATGCCAGCGGTAACTCCGGTACAGATACGCTTTTTGATGTTATCCAGGCAGAAGAAAAAACACTGAAAAATTTACAGGAAGAACTAAAGGCAGAAGACATCCGGGAGAAAGCTGGACGGGGAGAGAAAATAGAGAAAATAAAAGAGATGTCCAACGTGTGGGATACACTGACGGATTCCGAGAAAAACAAGGTGCTAAAAGAGTGTGTTGAAAAGGTAGTTATCACAGGAGATGACATAGACATACATTTTAGCATATATTAATAGGTACTTTCTCGTGTTCCAACCACCATCCCAACAACGGTAGGAAGTAGAGAAAAGGAAGAAAAGACCAAGATTCTATTATATGATTAAGATAATAAAGACGAGAACCGGAAATATAAATATATAGATTAAGAGAAAAAGATTTTGAAAACAATTGAAATCTTTTATTTTTTTACTTGACTAGTGGACACCACTATGCTATAATAAAGACAGTTAAGAGAGGAACACATCACAGGAGGTAAAGAAAGATGATGAAAGTTGAAATGTTTAATGGAGCAGAATTAGAGGTTGGAGAAGAAATCAGATTTGCAGATTTATGGCAGACAGAAGACGAAGAAAATCCAGTTAACACACTTGTAAAAATCACAGACATAAGATAAGAGAGGAAAATAAAATGACGATTACAGGGGCATACACAGAAGATGGAGAACACATATTTGTCTTTACCGAAAATACAATATATACAATCAAACTCTTTTATGGACACCCTATCGGTTGGAGAAGAACAAAAGTTGGCGATGCTATTAGCAAACAAGGAATGATCTTGACGAAAGAACGATTTGAAACATGGAAGTTATATTGCGATAAAATCGGCACTTTTACACTTCCAGGATAATGTAAAAGATGATAAAAAGGAGATAGTAATGGAGAAAGCAAAAAGAAACGTCATGATAAATAAAGCCGGAGGAACATCTGGCAAGAATACAAAGAATTACCGCATTTCTATTCCGGTAGGGATGATAAAGGCACTGGGCGTTACGGAAGATGATAGAAGTGTTGTCCTAGAAGAAAAAGACGGAGTGATAACTATTAAGAAAGAAAAATAAGCGAAAACCATTGACTGGTGGACACCACTATGATATAATAAAGACAGTTAAGAGAGGAACATATTGTAGGAGGTAAGAACAATGATGAATGTAGAAAAAATCTTAGAAGCAATTAAAGAAAATGATTATAGCGTGGTAGCAATTCGCCATTGTTGTCCGGATGAAGAATATAAAATTGGTGACATTTGCAGAAACAGCTTTGAGTGGAATGAAGAATATGAGTGCAGTTCATATGACACAGAAGAACCAGAGGAAATGGAAGGCGTATGTGGATACGCAATGTTTGAACTGATTGACACTGATGATGTAGAAGAAGCAAAAGAGATAATCGAAAGAGCTATTGAAGAATCATCTATCTACGATGGAAACAACATTGTAATAATCGGTGGGGATTCTTACTCTTATGGGAATGACGAAAACGAAGTAATTGTTGAAGAAGCAGAAGTAATTGAAATTGCATAAAGGGGAAAAAATGAGCGAATGGAACGAAATTTTAAAACAATATGAAATACTTGGAGTGGAAAGCGTTATTCCGATTGCACATATCAGAATAAGACCAGATGTCAGAGTTTTGATAGATGCATATGGAAATTTCGTTGGAGCAACAGCAACGAAGAACGAAAGATGTTCCATCCCGTGTACGATCGATTCAGAAAGTAGGACATCTGGGATAGCACCACACCCGATTCACGACAATATGTCATATGTATGCGGAGACTATCCACAATATAAAAAACGTCATGCAGCATATATGGAGCAGTTGAGGGAATATATAGAAAGCGTAGATGATCCAGTAGCGAAAAGCGTATATCAATACTTGAGCAAAAGAACTATACGCTATGATATCAAACCAGTTTCTGAAAAATTAGATACATCAGAGGAAAAACTTATGATAATCTTTTCTGTGTTAACCAAGGAAGAGACACATATGCTTTTTAATTCGAGATATAGGGATGAAGTAGTCTATGCCGGATTAATGGATAGAGGAACTATAAGCACGCAGTGGAGAGATTATTATATTTCTACACTCGAGAAGAATGGTATTTGCGGAATTACAGGAGAACCAGATTATATACCAGACAAGTACCCGAAGGGAATTCGCAATCCAGCAGATCAAGCGAAATTATTTATTGCAACACCCAAAAAAATGGATTGGATGCCAACAATAACACCGGGATACATTACGTCTCAGAAAATTATTCATACATTGCAATTTATGACTTACGAGGGGGATTCCTGGGCATATCAAATTTTAAAAAACCAAGAGAATATACCGAAAGAGTATAAGAAATGGGTAAAAGAATATGAAAGAAAAAAGGCATAGCTAAAAGCTATACCTTTTTTTCTGAATTTCTTCTTAAATTCTAACATCTTTCAACTCAACGTCCCACCATTGACTGGAACGACACTCACGAAAATCATGGAACCGCGAGAATCAACAAAGATTGCTGATAGATATATATTAATCTAAAAAAGATAAAAAGTCAATATGGAGAAAATAAAAGAGACAAAGAAATGAACATAGAGCAACCGAACATTGAAAAAATGTGCATTTTGTGGTAAAATATAAGTATCAAAATAGAAATAAAACTAAATAACGGGGACAATGAAATAGCACTTCTGACGGTAAGATGTAATTATCGTGGGAGGTGCTATTTTTGTATGCGGAAAAGGTAGGTGAGTGTATGGCAAATCTAAATAGTATTGCCAAGAAGTTACAGAAAGCAATACTACAAAAAGGATTAGTTATTAAGATGGGGACAAGCCAGTTTTATTCTGTGGAGCAAAATAGACTTATCACCATGTACATCCTATCTACCAGAGTATTAGAGCGAAAGAAAAACGGGGAATGGAAATATTATGATTATGAAATTCTCCGAACAGCATCACAGATAGAGATTGTAAATTGTTTGAATGATATATGGAGGGCGGTGAAAGAATGATGGAAAACTATACAGAGATACCAGTAGAATTAAACAAACCAGACTCATGTGATATGGAAGAAATGCAGAAAAAACTCATTAGAAAGAAACTGTGTAGAACAGGCAAGGGCGGTGAGTAGTGTGAATGGATATATGAAAGAGGGTGGGTAGATGCCGAAAGGAAAAGAACTCACTCCGAAACAGAAAGCGTTTTGCGATGAATATCTGACAGATCTGAACGGGGCAAGAGCTTATAAAGCAGTGTATAAAAGCATAAAAAACGATGCGACAGCTAGGGCGAACGCAAGCAGAGTGCTAACAAATGCTAACGTAAAAGCCTATATTGCTGAACGAATGAAAGAGATCCAGAACGAGAAGACAGCCGACCTCGAAGAAGTGATCCGGTTCTTTTCTTCCGTCATGCGTGGAGAAGTAAAAGATCAGTTCGACCTCGACGCTACTATTTCCGACCGCCTGTCTGCCGGACGTGAACTCATGCGTTGGTATGAGAAAGCCGATGGAGAAGAAAAAGATACTGGTGGAATCACAATCATAAATAACATTCCAAAACCGGAGGACGCAGATGGGGGAGATTAAGCTTACAGATGTGATAGCTCCGTCTTTTTACGGTGTACATTGGGATATCATAGATGGAAAGCATACGTATTATGATTTGTTTGGCGGTCGAGGTTCGACTAAATCTTCTTTTATCGGTACAGAGATACCACTTGGAATGATGCAAGACGCAGTAAATGGCATACATTCAAATGCGGTTGTGTTCCGAAAAGTCGGGAATACGCTAAGAGAATCGGTATTTGAACAGATTGCATGGGGAATAGATGCACTTGGAGCATCGGACGAATGGACATCAAGCCTAAGCCCTATGCAGTATGTGTATAAACCTACAGGACAGAAGATAATCTTCCGTGGATTGGATAAGGCAAAAAAGACGAAATCCATAAAGATTAGCAAAGGATATTTTAAATATCTGTGGTTTGAGGAACTGGACGAATTTGCCGGAATGGAAGAGGTACGAATGACACAACAGTCTGTTCTCCGTGGTGGCGAAAAATTCGTTGTTTTTAAATCGTTCAATCCACCGATCAGCAACAGCAACTGGGCGAATAAATACGTAGCAGAGCCGAGAGCGGACAGCTTAAGGCACAAGAGCGATTATAGATCTGTTCCGGTAGAATGGTTAGGGCAACAATTCATTGATGATGCTGAGTATCTAAAAGCAATGAATCCGAGAGCTTATGAGCATGAGTATCTTGGAATCCCTGTAGGACTTGGCACAAATATCTTTGAGCTATTGGAGATCAGAGAAATCACCGATGAAGAGATAAGTAGGATGCAATCTATCTACCAGGGCGAGGACTGGGGGTGGTTTCCGGATCCGAAGGCGTTTTTACGTGTTGCTTATGTTCCGAACCAACAGAAAGTATACGCACTGGATGAATTGGGAGGTTGCAAGATAAGAAACAGCGAGATGGCACGGCAGATCAAAGAAAAGGGATATGATGATTGCGCTATCTACTGTGGAGTGGATGAAGAAGAGAGTATTGTTGACTTCCGTGATGCCGGACTTCCGGCACGTAAAGCAATCGTTACACCGGGTAGCCGGAAGTATACGTTTGAGTGGTTGCAATGCCGTACATTAGTGATTGACCCAAGGCGGACACCAAGACTGCACAAAGAGGTTATAGAGTATGAGCATGAGCGAGATGGCAATGGTGAAGTAATAGCAGATTATCCGGACGGGAACGACCACTGGATTGATGCATTGAGATATGCTACTAGTCCGATATCTATGAGACGTGGACAAAGTGCGTAGGAAAAGGTGAGTAGATGGGAATTATAGACAAGATAAAGGCGGTGTGGAGTAAAATGTTCAAGGTAAATGATGTGAAAAAAATATTCGGGATAGAAACAGGGCGGTCATCTAATATGGATACTGCCCTGTCGAAGTATAAAGACATGCGATCCGGCATTCCGTATTGGTGTACCGGGAGGATAAAGCCGACAAGGTTTTCAAATGTGATTTGTCGTGAGATAGCGAACCTCACACTGTTTAATGCGGACATTCAGATTACAGGAAATAACGAACTGCAAAAGAGATTTGATAGCGTAATGAACACATTACAGGAGAAACAAGAGGAAAGCTGTGCGACCTGCGGAATGATGGTCAAGAGCAATGGTGACGATGTGGAGTTTTTGGATCCGGATTACTTTCTGATTACAGACACCAACACGGACGGGGATGCGTTAGCAGCTATCTTTTTCTCATACCTCAAAAAAAATGACAAATACTACACAAAAGCAGAGTATCACAGATTTGAGGATGTCGGACTGGAACGTGTATACCATATATCCAGTAAGGCTTTTAAATCGGACAACAAAGATATGATCGGTACAGAGATTACGCTTGACAGGGTAGATGAATGGAAAGACATTGAGCCGGAAGTGTACGTGCATGGATTAGAATATCCACTGTTCGTCTACTGGCGCAATCCTTACGCAAATGCGATTGACAAGGAATCTCCGCTGACTGTTCCGGCATTTTCGGAATGCATTGAGGAATTAAGATGGTTGGATATTGCATTAAACATGATGGGGGATGAAACAGAAGATAGTAGGCATATTACTTACGTACCGCAGACAGCTATTGAATACGCAAGCAAATATTCCATTGAATTGCCAAGATTTATCCAGGGTATCGAAATGGGAGCGAACGAAGATAGCATCAAAGAGCACGTTCCAACGTTATTAGTGACCGAGCGTGTAGCCGGTATTAACTTTTTGTTGTCCGTCATCGGATATAAATGCGGATTCTCAAACGGATATTTTTCTTTCGACCAGAATCAAGGCATACAGACAGCAACACAGGTAGAATCTGACGATAGACGTACACTGCATACTATCCAGGCATTCCGAAACATTTTGGACGGAAAGAACCATGATGGAGTATTGCACAGAATCATCTATATCCTGTATGCAGTAGGCACAGCAAACGGAACTATCCCGGCAACGAACTACCAAACTGCATGTGATTTTGAAGACCTTGTATATAACTTAGAGGATGATCGTGCACGGTGGTGGAACTATGTGGTACAGGGCAAGGTTCCGGCATGGATGTATTTTGTGAAATTCGAGGGAATGACCGAAAGCGAAGCGAAAGCAATGATTGAAGAAGCACAGGAACAGAATAAGCCGGACAGTGGATTGTACGAAGAATAGGAAAGAGGTGAACCAAAATGGAATATCTTATCATAGACCCATCAACAAGAAAAATTACAATCCCCAAAAGCGAACAACTTTTTGGAGTGTACGGAGAGGGCAATATTGAAAGAAAACATTTCAAATGTCCGAAAATCGTAGGAGATAATGTCGACCTGTCTGACTGTTACATTTTTGTAAATTACTATACTGCAAAAGGATTGCCGGGGAAATATACCGTAAAAGATGTGAAGGTAGACGGGGAGAATATCACTTTTTCATGGGAGTTAAAGCCACACATCTTTGACGCAAACGAGGATACATCTATATATTTTGCGGTAGAAGCAAAAAACAAAGATAAAGTGGAAGCGTTCAGAACCAGTCCGGCTACCGGAAAGGCCAAAGAGACGATAGACACGGATAAAGAGATTGAAGAAACTCACGCCGATGTCATTCTTGACCTTATATCCAGAGTAGACACATTGGAGAAAGAGCCTATTTCCGAGGAACAGATAGAGAAATCTGTAAAAAGCTATCTGGAAAAGAATCCTATAGAAGAGACGGATCCAACGGTACCAGCATGGGCAAAAGCGGAAGAAAAGCCTACTTATACCGCAGAAGAAGTAGGAGCACTTCCGAGTACGACCGTGATTCCATCGAAACTTTCAGAACTGGCAGCGGACGATGAACACGAAACTGTGACAAAGGAAGAGAAACAAGCTTGGAACGCAAAGAGTGACTTTTCAGGAGAATATCGAGATTTACGTGGGAAACCAGAACTTGCGGAATGGGCGTTGCAAAGCAAGAAGCCGACATATACAGCAGAAGAAGTAGGAGCACTGCCGGACACAACGGGAATCCCGAAAAATCTGTCCGATTTACAGGATGATTCAGAACATCGTACAGTTACGGACGCAGAGAAACAGTCGTGGAATGACAAGAGTGATTTCTCTGGCAACTATGAAGACTTACAAGGAAAGCCAACAATCCCCACAGTACCAACCACTCTTCCAAACCCACAAGCCTTAACAATCACATATGGCGGTCGAACCCACACATACGATGGCAGTGAAGCTGTTGCCATTACCATAGAAACAGGTGGCATCGAAAGAATAGAAAAACTTGATACAGATACCACAGTAACCTTAGAGCCTAACAAACTCTATGTATTTCCAGAAATGGAGTCGCTTACCTACACCATCGGCGAGGGAACGGGAGAGGTACATTTTATATTCAAGTCGGGAGCAACAGCTACACGAGTAGTACATCCAGCCGGTGTCAATATCGGAAACTTTTCGGTCGAGAGCAACAAGGTATATGAGGTGTCTGTGTTAGAGGGGTTACTTACGTCCCAGAATTGGAGTGTGAGCTGATATGTTAAGACGGCGAATGATGATGGCAAAGGCACAGGAGGTAGAAAATATGAAAGAGTGGCGACTAATAGCAAAAAGAACAATATCGGAAGGAACGAGCCGTATTGATATTACTACAGATGATGATGGAAAACCATTTTCGTGCAGTGAATTAATGATAGCAGTGAATTTGAAAGCAGATAAAGATGGAGTAGTCTCTACATACCTATTAAATGGGAAATGGACTTCTTCATATCCATACATTGATGGAAATAAACTTTCAGCTTCTTGGTTTGATAGCTATGTAATAAAAGCTTGTATTACATCTGGAATACAAATGCAAGAGTACATACCGAATAATGTTTCCAAATGGACTACGGCTATTGAGACTGCTATAACATCTTATTCTATCGTTGCGCAAAATGGAAATTTCGCATCTGGAACAGTCTATATTATTGGTAGATAAGGAGTTGATACAAAAATGCACGCAAAATTACAAAACGGATTCTTGCGCAGTGCACCCAAAACGATTGTGCTTGATGGTAAGACAATCAACAATCCATTGCCGGAAGAACTGGAACACCTAGGCTACAAGTCTGTGGTGTACACAGATATGCCGACAGATGCACCAAGCGGACAGCACTACGAATCTGGATGGGAAGAGGGAGACAAGATAGTTCAGACGTGGACACTTACGGACGATCCAGTCTATCCAGAGCCGGAGCTTAGCGCAGAAGAAGCATTCAATATAATAATGGGGGTGGTACAGTGACAAGAGAACAAGCAGAACAGTTAAGAGGACTGTTAGAAAACCAGACAGCCAACATGACCGATGAACAAATATTGAAGTATCCAGACTTTGTAGAGAAGTGGCAGTCTGGCAAGGAATATGTAGTTGGCAAGCGGTTGGAATACAATGGTACTATCTATAAGGTACTTACCGCACACACAAGCCAAGATACATGGATACCGCCGGATGCGCCGTCCTTGTTCGCTAAGGTGCTTATTCCAGATAGTAGTACAGTGCCAGAGTGGGAACAACCAGACAGCACGAATCCATATGCCAAGGGCGATAAGGTTACGCACAACGGCAAGACATGGATTAGCACGGCAGACGGGAATGTCTGGGAACCGGGTGTGTATGGATGGGAAGAGGTATAAGGGGACACGTCAATCCGAAAGATAAATAATAATGTCTGTAAAGGAGGACTAAAAAATGGAACAGATTATAAATTACGTAAAGCCAGAACTGGTGGTAGTATCTATCGCACTTTATTTTTTGGGAATGTGGATGAAAAATTCCAAGAGAATCAAAGACAATGATATTCCTATTTTTCTCGGTATAGTTGGAATTATTATTTGCGGTCTATATGTGATTGCGACATGTAACTTGTCTGGAATGCAGAATATTTTTATGGCACTGTTTACGGCTATCGTACAGGGAATTCTTGTAGCCGGACTGAGTACATACGTTAATCAGATTATTAAGCAGATTGGAAAGGACGAATAAAGATGGCAACAAGTACGATTAATATTATTGTGATTTGTGTGTTTTTCTTAATTCTTCTTGCATGGCCAGATGGAAAGGGTAAGTAATGCTTACGCCGGAATATCTCTTTCATGTGACCGAGGGAGCCGAAAAGATAACGTCAGACATGCATAAGAACATTATGGACATGATCGTTGAGCGTATAATGGTACGCATAGGTCGTGGAGAAGACTATATGCTTACAGCTACGGACAGGTGGCAGATACAGGTGTTACAGGAATCCGGCTACTTATTGGAAGACATACAAAAAGAGATTGCTGACAAAACGAAGAAGCAAGAGAACGAGCTGAAAAGTGCATTTGAAGAAGCCGGCATAAAAGCTATCGAGAGAGACGATGCGATATATAGGGCGGTAGGACTATTACCTACGCCCTTATTGCAATCTCCGGCATTGCTCAGAATACTGGAAAGAGATTATAACGCTACGTGTGGAGAATGGAGAAACCTTACACGAACAACGGCAGATGAAGCACAGAAGTTGTTTTTGAAAGAGGTCGACACAGCTTACCGCATGGCATCAAGCGGTACTGTATCATACACACAGGCTGTTAGAGATGCTGTTGACAGGATTGTAAAGCAAGGTGTCAAGGTTTCGTATCCGTCCGGTAGAGAAATGAGCATTGAATCAGCCACAATGATGACTGTCCGCACAGGGATAAGCCAGTGCGCCGGAGCAATCGCACTGAAACGAATGGAAGAAATGGATTGGGACACTATCTTGGTATCGGCACATGTAGGAGCACGAATTGGTGATGGCGGTACCAATCCAACGAACCACTTTTGGTGGCAAGGAAAATTCTATTCCCGGACAGGCAAAGACAAGAGGTTCCCGGACTTCCGAACATCAACAGGCTACGGAACGGTGACAGGGTTGTGTGGCGTGAACTGCCGACACTCTTTCGGATCCGGTGACGGTGAAAACAATCCGTATGCAGATATTAACCTGTCGAGTGAAGACAATATCAAAGCAGAAGAGCGTGCGAAAAAGCAACGACTTATGGAAAGACGCATTCGCAACAGCAAGAGAGAGATTCAGAATTTGCAAACTGCTATAGATGCAAGCGGAGATGATAAGCTTAAATTCGAATTGCAACAGATGTATGACCGCAAATCAGCGGTACTGAGACGGCAAAATAAGCATTATCGTGATTATTGCAAAGAAAACGACCTTAAAGAATATTCGGAACGTCTACGGGTAGCACAGTGGGATAGGTCACAAGCTGTGAGATCAGCAAAAGCAGCACAGAGATATCTTAATGCGAAAGGTGATGTAAAATGAGTGGATTAACAAGAATGGCAAAAATGTGCAGAGAGTGTCCGTTTAAGGACAAGTGCAAGAATAAGCGGTTGGAGAAAGAAGCGTATCTTACTCCTGTTATCTCACCGATTATTGAAGATATGGCATCACCTGTATTAAATGCTCATGATTACAGAAATGTAAAGGTTGCAGAAAACACGACAATCACTATTGATGTAGAGGAACTGAAAGAGAGAATGCGAAAAGAGATATACAGGCAAGCCGGAATCGGATTGAATTATGGAGTGTAACACATGGAACTAATAACACAGATACTTGCTATATGCGGTGCTATATCTGTTATCGGTGGTGCTGTTGCGGTGCTTTCCGGGTGGTACAAATCATGGAAAGCACCAAAAGAAAAACAGGACAACCGTATAGAACAGATTGAAAAGCGAATAACGAACATCGAAACATCTATCACAGGGATTAATCAGAAACTTGATAACGATTATAAGAACATAAGGAATACGAGGGATGATATGAATCTATTAATGAGAAGTATGTTTAATTTGATCGAGAACAAAATCACAGGAAATAACATTGAGGGTTTAAAAAAAACTCGGGAAGAGCTTGTAAATGCTATGACGGACAAGAAACCAAAGGAATTATGAAAATATACTCTTTTACACGACCAGAACTTGACTATTTTGAGTTAGAATGCAACTTTACATCGGATGAATTGAAACTGTTCCGGCTCCGTGCTAAAGCTATGCCTTTGGAGGATTGCGCGGAAGAAATGAATGTGAGCGTGTCTACAGTCAAGAGATTGAGTAGAAGAGTGAATGATAAGATTGAAAGGGTGGTATAGGTATGTGGCTTGAAGATGTAAAACCTTGTAAAGCGCACACCGAAGCAACTGGTCAAGAAGTATCGGGCGTACTTGGATTTGGTGAAATAAATTTTAACGCTGGTTTGATTATTGACGAAAAAGGAAGAAAGAAATATAAACATGGACATATAGCGTATATTCCTGTTTTTGAAACTGCTGAATTTGTAAAACCTTTTGAGCACTTTACAAATGTCCATACAAAAAAATAGATTTCCAAGCATATTACGGATCACAAGCATATTACGGAGCAAGTTCTGAAACTAATACATTTTGCTTAGTTGGAGTAAAACCAATATCTGAAGAAGAGCACAACAAAATAACAGGTGCAAATGGATGATTATATGATTGAAAGGGGATAAAGATATGAACTTCGGAGAAGCCATAAAATGCATGAAAAATGGAAAGAAAGTTACACGTAATTTATGGAAAGAAAATTTTTTTAATGGGAGAAAACAGTTTATTTTTATTGGAAAAAACAAAGGTTTAACAACGAATACGTTTCTTGCAATTCTACCAGAAGAAGAATGTTTTTCTGACTGCATTATGAGTTACACACGAAAAGGAAGCTTTCAGCCAAACTGGACACCAACACAAGAAGATATGCTTGCGGAAGATTGGGAAATGTATCCGGCAGAGGAAACGGTAGTCGATGAAACGCCGAACATTACGGCAGATGAAATGATTGATCTCAAAAACCGTATTGGGTGGAATATTAAATTTTATTCTACCGGGGAAACAATTATTTCTGAGCACATGGACTATCAAAAACGCTTAACCGGGACAGAAAGTACATATACGCTGTCGTTTGCTATCCCTAAAAAAAGTCTTGATGGTTTGTCAATGACAAATAAATGCCAAAATGTTATCGTTTCTGGACTTTTATTTAAAGTATATGCTTCTAGGAATATTGCTGACGATAGCCTTTGGCTCGTGACTGAAAGTGCCTTATCTGAAAAAGAATTTCACACAATTATAAGATTGGAGAGGTGATTGTATGATACCTAAGATTTTTAAAATAAGTGGATATCTCATAGACCCGACAGGCAGACTTGAACCACACCACATTAAGGCGAAAATGCTTTATGGCTGTGGATTTCCGCTTGTAGGACAGCACATTCACGTACAGAAAGCAGAGATTAAGAAACTGGATGAAAAGCATCCGATCATGAAAGAGAACTGTGATTTGGCAGAATGTGAGAAGTATTTCAACAATGAACCGCCGATGGTGAGTAATAGAAAAGTTGAACCAGGACAGGTGTACAGGCACTTTAAGGGCAAGACGGTAAAAGTCCTGTATATTGCACAGGATAGCGAAATGCCGGGACAGTTTAAGGTAGTCTATGAATGCTCTAATGGCGTGTGGTGCAGACCTTACGGAATGTTTGTTAGCAAAGTAGACAGGAAGAAATACCCGGATGTGAAGCAGAAGTATAGATTTGAGTTAGTGGAGGAATAATTATGATTTTTAAAGAAGCGTTTGAATTAATGAAACAGGGTGCGAAAGTAAAATTGCCTGGATGGAATGGTTACTGGTGTTGGGATAATGATAAGCAGACGATTATGATTCATTGCAGACCAAAGGATTCCGACAAAGGACAGGGAGATGTTCTTGATATCCGTGAAACGCAGAGAGTAGAATATACTTTCATGCACACACAGAGAGACGATTGGATGGTTGCTGATGAAGAAAATTGCGGTATTCTCGGTGGTCAGTCAACATTTGGATTTGGAGATGCTATCCGTTATCTAAAAAGAGGACTTAAGGTAGCTCGTAAAGGTTGGAATGGTAAAGGAATCTATCTGGAAATGTATTCGCCAGAAGTCAATCTTGAAACTATTGCAGAAGCAGTGCATAACGCATGGTGGGAAGAAAAGAAAAAACAGGGAGTTACAGATCACCCGGATATGATTCCGTATTCTGAACTAAGTGAAGAAGTGAAAGAATACGACAGAGTTACAGCAAGAACAACCATTGAAGCATTCAATTATATGACGCATTCGTTCATATATATCAACACTACTGGATTACAGACAGAAAATCCTTATGCGCATAAAAATAAAGTGCCGTGGACACCGTCTCAGACAGATATGCTTGCAGAAGATTGGATGTTTGTGGAATAGGAGGATTAATTATGATTATTACAGGAATGGATCACTTTCAGAGTGTATGTAAAAAGAAACTTGTTGAATGGTACAACAAGAGCGACAAACCTCACAAGGGACCTAATGATGTTCAAACAATTGGCTTAAGCAATGTATTTATTGTATGGAGTTGCAAGACATTACAGAACTACAAATGCCTTGCATCAACAGACATCATCGGTGATGGTATCTATGCTGAGTATACATACAGCGGGGATAAACAGGAGCTGTATGAGGATGTGTACGGAAAGATTACAAACACCTGTCATACAGAAGAATAAGTGATACTTTTTAGAGACTTTAACGAACTGTTAAGGTCTCTTTTTTATGCGTAAAATGAAAGCATAGAGAACAAGAAAATATTAATTTACAGGAGGTATGAGTATGAATCCATATATGTCATATACACCGTACATGCCACAGGATGCTTATATGCAAGACCAGATGGCATTACGGCAACGGATAGACAACTTATCACAGGCTCAACAGCAATACAAGGCACAGCCACAGCCGAACGTGAACTGGATACAGGTGGCCGGGATTGACGGGGCAAAGAATCAGATTGTACAGCCGGGAACTACGGCTTGGATGATGGACAACAACGCACCGTACTTCTATGTGAAATCTGTAGACGGTGTGGGAAGTGTGACGTTTAAAGCTTTTGAATTCCATGAGGTACAGGCGAACAATCCACAACCTGTAGTGGAAAATATGGACGCTAAGTACGTGACAAGAGAAGAATTCAACAAATTACTGGATACATTGAAACCTCAGCCGGAAGAACAGAAAGGGGAGCTGACGCATGAGTAATCCGTTAATGGGAATGATGGGCGGTATGCCGGGTGGTAACAGTCCATTCGGAATGATTCAAAGAATGATGGGGATGATGCAAAATACACAGAATCCCGGAGCAATGCTACAGAATATGGCGCAGAGCAACCCGAACATCAAAAAGGCTATGGATATGTGCCAAGGAAGAAACCCGAAAGATGTATTTATGGAGATGTGCCAGCAAAATGGCATGAATCCAAACGACATTATTAATAAAATAAAGTGATATCCGGACGGAGTGCACACGTCTTGATAAATAAAAGAAAAGGAGAACCAACATGAACGAGGGATTAAACACACTTAGTGCTGCCGATGTAGCAGCAGTCACAAGAAACAACGATGGTAACATGTGGGGTGACGGTGGATGGTTCTGGATCATTATTCTTGCTTTCCTGTTTTGCGGTAACGGATGGGGAAACAACAACGGAGCACATGACGCTTTTGTCTCTGACGAATTCGTGAAAAGAGATATCTTTAACACAAATCAGAATGTGTCTAACACAGCTTGCGAGACACAGAGAGACGTATTAGAGAACCGCTATACCACACAGCTCGGCTTACAGAACTTACAGGCTCAGCAGGCTCAGTGTTGCTGTAACACACAGAAAGAAATCTTACAGAGTAGATATGATGCGGCATTACAGGCACAGAACATGCAGGCACAGATGGCACAGTGTTGCTGTGACATTAAAGAAAGCATCTTAGCAGATGGACAGGCTACACGCCAGTTAATCCAGGATAACACGATTCAGAACTTGAGAGACAAGCTCGCTGATCGTGACAGAGATTTGCAGACAGCATATTGGCAGATCTCACAGGTATCACAGACCAATAACATTATTGATGCAGTGAGACCGACACCAAAACCGGCTTATATGTCTTGCAGTCCATATTTTGCGTATAACGCATTTGGTAATGGTTGCTGTGCAAGTGGGAATGTGATGTAAGTGAATGATATATCACTACTTGACTTTCTGACAGTGTACGGGGTTGCTTTGCAGATGGCGAATTTTAACAGCGATCTATCACAGGCGAGTAATTCTGACATCGAGAAACACTTGCATGAGCAAGACAGTAAGTATTTTTTGAAAATAATTGAAAACCAAAACAAAATCATAAGCATGTTGGAAGAATCCATATCTACGAAAAAGTAGTCTTGCGAAGATCAAAGAGAGTAGGCATGCGCTTGCTCTCTTTTTTAAGAAAGGAGAAAAAATATGTTAAATTCTATTGCTAAAAATGCTCAGACAGTAGCAACAAATCAGAATGTATTATTTACAGAAACAAGAGTGAAAAGCCGTAGATGTGCTTGTAACACAGGGTGGCTTGCACATGACAACGGCAGTGGACTTTTTGAAATCACAAACCGTGGAAATCTGCCAATGGCGGTCGAAGTTGAGTTTAACGGAAACGTTACGGCATCTGCAATAGGAGCGGTAGCGTTATCTATCAAACAGAACGGGGAACCGGTTTCTGGTACTGAAATGGACTATACAGTAGCAACGGCAAATGTGTATCAGAATGTCGGTGCAACTACATTGATTGCAGTTCCGGCCGGAAGTAGCGTCACTATATCGGTCGGCAACGTTGGCACAGTTGACACATTGGTTAAGGATGCGAATATCATCATTAAAAAGCTCTCATAGAAAAGGGGTGAGTTTCTATGATTGATTTTAAAAGCAACCTAGATGTCAAAACTCCGAAAGAAATCTTTGCCGAAATCAATGAACGGTTTATCGGAGCGGTCATGATGCACGGACAGTTTGCGGACTACTTCGATTTTCTTGGCTTAAAAGGCTTTAAGCGGATGCATGAGTACCAGCACATTGCGGAAAGCTTGGAACGCAGGAAAGTGTGCCGATATTTTATAAACCATCACAATCAGCTTATTGATGATGTATTTGATGGAAAAGTGAATGTTATCCCGGATGCGTGGAGAACGGCCAAACGGTTGAGTGTTGGGAAAAGCACAAAGCAGAAAGCCGTAGAAGATGGCTTTGTCGAGTATCACAATTGGGAATCCGAAACAAAGGAAGTGTACGAACAGTACGCACACACGCTAAGAGAAAACGGCCATGTGGCTGATGCTATGTTCGTGGAATGTTTGGTAGAGGATGTAAGCGAAGAATTAAAAACTGTAGAATGTATGATTAACGACCTCATATCTACCGGATACGACATGGTATACATCACAGAAATTCAATCGGAGATTCACGACAAATACAAAAAGAAAATGAAAGGAATCGAGGTGTAATAAATGAGCGAGATCAAAAATATTTTGGAAGAACAGCTTGAACGTGAGAAAGCATCTGCAAAGAAAGACTTAAATATGTCTAACTTACAGGCAATGTACATGATTACATCTACATTATGTAATATGAAATCTTTGGAATGTGAAAGCGTACCAGGGATGATTGCGGATGCATCGGAAAACCTTATCAAGAAGTACAGTAACGGAAAGTACGACAAAAACATTGATGCACTATATGACCAGTACATTATGGCGAAAGAGATGTATCAGCAGAACGGAGATCAGGCACATAGAGACAAACTGATGGAAAGTGTCGGAAAACTCATGGTAGAAGTTTACGACATGCTTTCCTCTATGGTGATGGATTCAGATTTTGCGGAAGAACGGAAAGAGATTCAAAGGCAAATCAAGAAGCTTGCGGAAATGTAAAAACATGGGTACGGAGTGCTATATATATTAATGTTACGATATATACGGTGAATCACATAGGACATTTTCTTTTCTTACTTGATACACCTCCTTTCAATAAAGCCTAATAGCGGAATGCTGATTAAAGGGCGGTCAAACGCCCGTTAGGCTTTCCCCTAAGGTTGCGGACTTAGGGAACTGTCATCTTATGTTACCTCCTAAAAAATATAATATGATAAATTTTTATCCGCAAAGGATAGTACACAGTATGGTGCATGGATTCATTTCCGACTATCCTTTTTCTGTATAGAGTTAGTTACGGAACAATATGCAGATTGACCGTCAAATAGCCGTAACAGTGGTTGGAACTGTATAAAGGGAACACTTACACCAACCACTAACGGGATATAGTTCAATGGTAGAACGCAGACACTTTTAATGTCTGAGAATGGTGGTTCAAATCCACTGCCCCCGATTAACCTAGGCCGAGGTTTAGAAGCCTTAATCTCAACTGCTGACGAAGCAGTACCAAATAACGTAGGGAGGATATGCAACTATGAAAAACATTTTACAGATTATTGCTGATTCCGGTCTGAAAGTTACGGACGAGCAAAAGGCAACAATTGAAAATGCGGTGAAAGAGAACTACAAGACGATTGCTGACTATGATAAGCAGACACGAAAAGTAGAAACTCTGACACAGGAACGTGACAACTTTAAAACACAGTATGAAACAGCGAAAGAGACTTTGGACGGGTTCGAGGGAAAAGACTTCGATGCGATCACAAGAGAACGTGATGAGTGGAAGACAAAAGCAGAGAATGCAGAAAAAGAATGGAAAGACAAGCTTGATGCCAGTGAAAAAGAGTACAACCAGAAGATTGAAGAAAGAGACTTCAATGACGTTCTGACAAAGGCTCTTGCGGGCGAGAAATTCAGTTCTGATTTTGCCAAGACAGGCATTATCAACATGATTAAGGATAAAGGCCTGAAACGTGAGGGCGAAAAGATTCTTGGTCTTGATGATTACATGAAAGAACTGAAAGAATCTCAGAAAGACGCTTTCGTGACTGATGGTAAGACACCGCCAGTATTCACTACACCTACAGAAAAAGGCGGAAGTGAACAGAAAGCAGAGCCGTTTGTTCCTGGAACTGTTTGGTAAAACCATACTGTGAACCGACTATCAATAGGAGATAGCCGTTGACCTTAAAGAATTAAAGGAGAACAAAAATGGCAGAAACAACAAGAATTACATCGTTAAATATGTTACTTGACCCAACCGGAAAAATGCTTCTTGCAGAAGAGTACGGAAAGGTCATTGAAAACGTCCAGAAGAACACTATTTCTGGAAAAATGAAGAATACCGAACTTTCCGGTGATCCATCAGCCGGAACCGTAGAAGCGAAAAGATTCGCAAATGCGACATCTAAGAATTATGGAACTGCCAGAGGTGCAGCTAAAGGCGATGGAGTAAAAGGAAAGCCGGTTACGATTCCGATTAATGTAGATAAGGAAATCGTAGAAGAGGTTGAACAGAAAGACGTATCTCTTCTCGGAGTAGAGGGACTTATCGCAAAAAGAACAGCAAACCATGCACTTAGAATGATCGCAGAACTCGACACTGAGTTCTTCAAAGTTGCCGGAACAGATGCGACAGAAGTTGATCTGACAGGCATTACAGCTATTGAGGAACAGGCTGAAACCATGATTCAGCAGTGCGAAACCACCAAGAATGAATATGTGGACGGAGTACCACGTTCTATGATGAACATGATCTGTACGCCAAAATTCTACGGAAAAATCCGCACATATCTGGACAAGGTTACAGTTCCGGGTGTTGGCGTGGCTGACGAAGAGTTCTACGCTTATCATGGCGTAAAAACATTCTCATGCGTGCACATGCCGACAGACGTTGATGTGATCGTGATGGTGGATGGAGCTATCGCACAGCCTGTTAAATCCACACCATACAGTGCTGAGAAGATTCCTCTTTCAGAAGCATATGGCATCGAACTCTTTTACCATTACGGAACAAAATCTGTAATGCCAGACCTTATCTTCAAGAACAAGAAAGGTGAGTAAGCATGAGACGGTTTGAAGACTTGGAAACAGGAAGAATCTTATCAACTGATCATGAAACGAGTGCTCAGTTGATGGAAAACAATCCACAAAAATATAAAGAAGTCAGTGACGTAAAGCCAAAGACGAGATCGAATCCAAGAAAGTAGGAAAATTAGGTGAAACACTATGGCGTACACAGATTATAAGTTTTATACAAAAAAATTTTTCGGAAAAACAATTCCAGAAAGCGAATTTCGTGAATATGCAGAGCGAGCCAGTGACTGCGTAGACAACTACACGATGGATCGTCTTGTCGATGGACTTCCAGAAAATGAGCGAGCAGAAACAAAAGTTCAAAAAGCTGTATGTGCAGTAGCTGATGAAATGTATAAGATAGATCAATCTAAAAAAGCTTCTATGGATGCCATAGGAACCATACAGAGAGAAGATGGGACGGTCGTAAATAAGACCGTCTCTTCTGTTTCTTCTGGAAATGAAAGCATATCTTACGCTAGCGGGAACAGCCAGAGCAATCGGTATACTGTAGCAGCTACAAATGTGCAAGAAGAGAAAAAACTGCTTCTCGAAGCAGCGGTTAGCTATCTTTTTAACGTTACCGATGATAACGGAGTGTACTTGCTATATAGAGGGATTTGAACAATGAGAATTATTAAAAGATTATTTTGCAAACACAAAAAGAAAATCCATTTCGGAACATATTTGGAAGATATCGGCAACGGGATAAAAGAAACAAGGCACATATGGAAGTGTGAAAAATGCGGTAAGAAGTTTTATTAACGAGAGGTGATACCAATGTATAGCAAAACTATAACTGTATTCAACAAATATGTGAATCAAAAGGATGAAATATTTTGGTATCCGACCGTAATTAAAGGTGTTCAACTCATTGTTGATAAATCCGCAAACATCGAAAAGACAGGACTTGATACGGCTGACACGGCAACGCTCCATGTTCTGTATCACATGGCATCCGATGAAAAAGTAGTAGCTGGCAAAAAGTATCTTGAGCCTAAAAAATGGGCGAAACAAATTAACGATACGCTTGGACATACCGTCACATTTGCAAGCGGTGACTTTTTCATTGAAGGCGAACATGATGAAAAGATGATAGAAGATGAAGACTATCAGAGCCGGAGAGACGGTGGTTTTTATGATTACATGAACAAAAATAACGACAATGTATTCTTAATCACCAATGTCGGAACATACACACTTATCCCACATTTTGAGATAGGGGGAAAGTAAATGTCACGTAGCAGAATGTTCCATTTTCCGAACATCTCGATAGTTGAAGCTGACATCAAAGTGAATGTGAATCTTGACCGATTCGAAAAGCAATTCCAAGATGCTCAACTTTGGTTAGATGAACAGGTATGGACAGGCACAAAAAAGTATACTCCACAAAGAGACGGGATGCTGATTGATACAACCAATACGCAGAACGAAGCCTTGAAAGGTAGTGGAAAGGTTTATGCCGGATATGGTCCTTACGCAAGATTTTTGTACATGGGAAAAGTCATGGTAGACCAGGAAACAGGTTCACCTTGGGCGAGACCAAAAGCAAAAAAGGTCGTGACAGACCGTGATATCCAGTTTTCGAAAGCACCAAATCCTTTTGCAACAGACCATTGGTTTGATGCTGCTAAAGATGAATTTGGTGATACATGGGTAAAAGGAGTGAAGAAACGTGCAGGCGGTGGATAGTAAAAAAACAGTGAAATACGATGTTGACGGATACGACATTGTAACAAATGCACTTAAAGATTTGCTGAATCAGTATCCTGGATTGGAAACCGGAGAAGCGTTTAAGTTTTCCACTCTGAAAGAAGATAATGGAATGGCATTCTATCCGGTATCCGGTGCGGTGATTGCACAGGAGAAAAAATCGGTAACAGGTAAGGTGAATCAGCTTTGCAACTACCCATTTTATATCGTGTACAGGACATCCCGTGATTCTCCGAATATGAAAGCGGATATAAAGGAATTTCTTGATAGTGTAGGTAAATGGCTGGAACGACAAACAGTCGTGATTGATGGCGAAAAACAAAAGCTTTCATCTTACCCAACACTTACAGAAGAACGAAAAATAGAAGAGATTACAAGAATCACACCATCATATCTTGACAAGACTTACGAAAACAATGTGCAAGACTGGGTGATTAGTATGTCTCTTAAATACAGAAATGTATTCATAAGAACTAATTAACCGGACATCAATTGGAGATGTTCGCTGACCGTAAAAAGTTAACGGTAGAAAGGATTTTAATATGGGAAATCTTAGTAGAGAAGCACTCGCACATTATCTGGACTATAGCTTCAAACAGACAGTAGCAAGTGCTACGTGGGAAATCCTTGGTGATGACATCGACGATATGTCGGTTGATCTGAACCCGGATACAGAGACGAAGAAGAACATTCTTGGTCAGACAAAAACAACAGATAATGGATATGAACCGTCTATGGATGCAGATACATACTATGCAAACCCTGACAAAAAGCTGTATCCGAAGATTAGGGATATTGCAATGAAACGATTGAAAGGAGCGGACTGCAAAACACTTATGCTGGAAGTCCTTGTGGAAGATACAAGTGCAGAAAACCACCTTGCATATGTCGAAGAGGTTATGGTAAAACCTCAGTCTTATGGTGGAGATACATCTGGTGTAAACATTCCGTTCAAGGTGTCTTCCGATGGAAAGAGGACAGAGGGATATGTAAGTGCCACTTCGCTCGCTTCTGGCAATCCAGAATTCACAGCCGGAACAATCCCGCATAGTCTTTCTACAGGAAAAGAAGTACTGTAACGCTTTATTAACAGGAGGAATAATATGAGCAACAAGTTACCAAAAAAAAGAAACAACAATCAACTTTGTATCTCGGTTGATTCTGGAAAGATTGAAGTACCAATTATAGACAAACACACACATGAAAAACTGGGGCAGTTGGTATTTGCACCAAATGACACAAACATCGTTGAAAGATACGAAGAGGTTGTATCTTTTTGGAAGAATTACAAGATGCCTGAAGAAGACAGTTTAGAAGCTGTAAAGAAAGCGGAAAAAGAAATTTCAGATCAGCTTTCGTATTTGATTAATGCGGATGCGGAAAAAGCTTTCTTTTCTATTCTTGGTCCTTTTTCTCCTATGGATGACGGGAAAATCTTTATGGAACAGGTGCTTGATGGTGTAGCACAGGTTATTGAGAAAACTCTGAATACCAACGTAACAAAGGTACAGCGCCGTGTAAATAAGTATGTGGCCAAGTACCACAACTAATGGATGTCTGGAAACTTCCGAAATCCGTTAACGTAAACGGCAAAGAATATCGAATACGCTCAGATTACAGAGCCGTGTTAGATATTCTTTGTGCTATTAATGATCCCGATATAGTAGCCGGAATGTCAGAGGAAGAAAAAAACTTGGAGATATACACAACGATTCTGGCTATATTCTACGAAGACTTTGATAATCTTCCAATGGAAGACTGGGAAGAAGCTTTAAAGACGGCGAAAGAGTTTATCGACTGCGGATTTAAGGGAGATAAGAAAAAACCGCAACTTATGGATTGGAAAAAAGATGCAAAGATTCTAATTCCGGCCATTAATAAAGTGGCACATGAGGATATTCGTGATAAAGAGTACTTACATTGGTGGACATTCATGGGACTTTTTATGGAGATTGGAGAATCTCTGTTCAGCACTATCACCAACATCCGTGAAAAAGTCTCGAAAGGGAAGAAATTGGATAGTTGGGAAAAAGAATTCTATTCTAGCAACAAAGAACTTGTTGACCTTAAAGTGACACCAGAGCGAAGCGAAGAAGAAAAAGAAGAATTAAGAAGAGTATTCGGACTCGTAAATAATTAACCGGGTATCATGTGGAGATACCCACTGACCGCAAATATTTAGCGGTAGAAAGGACAATACATGACAGAAGATGGAAGTATTGTTATTAGCACAAAAATCAGAACTGATGGTATAAAGGCTGGCACACAAGAAATTGAAGCCGGATTGCGAAGAGCAGCAAACAGGGTGGATAATTTAGGGACGTCTGCAAAAAACGCCATCAACAAGCAGATAGATGCTTTTGCAAAACTGAATAACGAATACATCGCACAAGAGCAAAAGGTAGAATCGTTACGCCAAAAGGTAGAATCCTATGCAAATCAGCGCATCCCAACCGCAGAATACAAGAAAATACAGGACGAGATAGAAACGACTACGGCAAAAATGAATCAACTCATAAAGGCTCAAGAGTGGTTTGTTTCTAATGGTGGAGATATCAATTCTAATATATATAGAGATCAGCAACGTACTGTGGATGAGTGGTCAAATTCGATCGAAAACGCTAAAAATAAATTGGCTGATTTAGAAAAAAGTGGCAAAGCGTTTAAAGAAATTAAGAGTGCAGAAGCTCCACAAGCCGAAGTTGAAAAACTTGCTGTTGCAGAAAGAAGACTTGCTGATATGCAGAACCGATTAAACACATCGTATTCTGGCATTAAAAGCAAACTTGCAAGTTACGGTACTGGTTTGGTTTCCTTGAAAGAAAAACTTTTTGGAGTAAACAGTGCTAATAACAAAACTGCAAATTCCAATTCAAAACTGAGTAGGTCATTTAAAGACGCTAGTAAATCAGCCGGATCAGCAAGAATGAGTATCGGAAGAATGCTTACGATGTCTGTATTGTTTAGCAGTGTTTTTCGAATTCTTAGTGCTCTTACACAAGGGATTATTGGTGGATTTAACAATCTGGCTCAATATTCCAAAACCACAAACGCAAATATATCTACTTTGTGGGGGAGTCTTATCAGATTGCAAAATGCATTTGCTACAGCTTTCAGTCCGATTCTGGAAGTTGTGACACCAATATTGTCACGATTCATTGACCTTATCAGCACAGCCATAACCTATGTAGGAATGTTTTTCGGTTACCTTGCCGGGAATAAGACGTACACAAAGGCATTAGCAGTGCAAAAAGATTATGCTGCCAGTTTGGACAAGACCGCCAAGTCTACGAAGAAAGCCACAAAAGCAGCGAAAGACTACCTATCACCTCTTGATGAAATTAATCGGTACACAACAAATAAGGATACCGACACAACACCATCTGGATCCGGTGCAAACGGAACACCGATCAGCAAAATGTTTGAAGAAGTTCCAATAGATGCACCGCCGATTTTCGAAAAAATCAAGGATGTACTGGGGCAGATATTCCAACCGTTCAAAGAAGCGTGGGAACGTGAGGGAAAGAACACGATTGATGCTGCTAAGTATGCATTATCGGAGCTTGGAGCACTGGCAAAGAGTGTCGGCAGTAGTATGTTGGAAGTCTGGACGAATGGTACAGGCACACAGATACTGTCTACCATGTTACAGATTGCACAGGGACTGCTTACAACGGTCGGGAATATCGCAAGGCAATTAGATATAGCTTGGAATAAAAACGCCGTAGGAACGGCCATTATACAGGCTATAGCAGATGCATTCCAAAAGGTACTTGATATCATCAATCGTCTTGTGTGGGATACGGCTCAGTGGGCGGGATCATTGAACTTTTACCCGTTGCTTAATTCGATTAAGAATCTGTTTGAATCTATGTCACCGCTGATAGAAGCTATTGGAAGTTTCTTAGAAAGATTGTATACGAACATTATATTACCGATGCTTACATGGCTGATAGAGAGCGGCCTTCCGGCACTTATTAATGTACTTGCTGGCTTGTTTAATTTCCTGGGCGAACATCAGTGGATTGTTGATGCCATTGGTACAGCATTAGTTACAGCGTTTGCTACATCAAAGATAGTTCCTTTAATTGCAACTATATCAAGCGCAGTTCTTGGATTTGCTGGACACATAGGAACACTAATCGATATTCTAAAAGGCAGTGGTGGATTAATTGGCGTTATCGGTCAAGTAGTTTCTAAGTTTGGCATTGTTCCTATTGCAATAGCAGCAGCAATAGCAGCAATCATATTAATAGCTACTCACTGGGATCAACTTAAAGCTGTAATGTCAAAGCTTATAGACTGGATAAAAGGGGTATTTGCCGTTGATTGGAATGCTCAACTCGGAGTATTGGGCGAGGGAATAGAAGTTCTATTAAGTACCGTGAAAGGTGTTTTTGACAGTATAAAGCAGATATGTTCTGGATTTATCTCATTCTTTAAATTAGTTTTTACAGGCCAATTCAAGGCTGCCGGAAAAGAATTATTGAACATTCTTCGAGCCGAAGCAAATATGATCTATTCGATATTCAAAACCCCGGTCAATGAGGTTATTGCTTTGTTTAATGCGATGGGACAGGTGATTGTCAAAGCGATTAATAATCTGATTGATGGATTGAATCATATTAAGGTGCCGGATTGGGTTCCGGGTATCGGTGGTAAAGGAATCAATCTTTCTCATGCGAACTTCACGAGGGTTCCTTACCTTGCACAAGGGGCAGTTATTCCGGCCGGAAATCCGTTTTTAGCGGTGCTTGGTGACCAGACAAAGGGAAACAACTTGGAGATGCCGGAAAATCTGTTAAGAAAAATCGTAAGTGAAGAAAGCGGTAAAGGTACAGGAATGATAAAACTTGTGGTAAATCTGGATAGCAGAACGGTACTTGAGCAACTTATTAATACAGCAAAAGAGATGCAGATGTCCAACGGACAGAATGTATTCGAACTCGGGAGGTAGGTAAAATGGCACAGCAAGTGATTAAGATTAATGGTCGGACTATTCATCAGCCAGACACATTCAAATTCAGTTTTGCCACTACCTCTACAGAGGGAACAGAGCGATTAATGAGTGGCGTTATGTGCAATGAACCGATGTTCACGGTAGAATCTTACGCTTATGAGGGAAGTGACATAAGCATATCAGAAATGTCAAGTCTGCTACAGATGATTGTAAATCAGAGACAGGTGCAGCTATATTATTTTTCCGTGTATTACGGAAGATGGAGAGAAGCACCGTTTTATGTCACACAAGGAAGTGTAGATATCGGGACATTAAAAGAGGGAGAAGAAAAGTACAAATCCCTTAGTTTTAACATAATCGGGGTGAATCCACTATGATACACATTAGCAATGCATATAAGAAAGCTATATACGGACGTAGTGACTGGTATCCATCTGCAAGGGTTACTTTCTTGGATGGCACAGTGCTAAATCTTGGCCGATCCGAATTTTTAATATCTGGCAACAACATTGTTGATGGAGCTGGTACACAAAGTTTGCCACTCGGCAATGTTGTTTCCAGAAAAATTACAGTAAAGCTGTATAACGCAGATGACAGATATAGAGTTCATAGCTTTCTCGGTGCAAAGCTAACATTGTATAAGTCAATTAGCACGGATATGGGTGATCTGACTATAAAAAGTGGCACTTATACCGTAATTGACCCGGAAAGCTATGGGGATACCGTAAGCTTTTCTGCTTACGATGATGCATATAAGCTTGATCGTGATTACACGACACATTTAAAATACCCCCTCAAGCTGTCTGAAATATTGATAGATTCTTGCAGAACGTGCGGAGTACAGTTAGACACAGTGCATTTTAACGGAGAAGATATAATCGTAAAAGAAACACCGACAAACACTACTCACAGACAGGTTGTTGGATTAATATCCATGATCGCTGGTGGAAATGCATGGATGAATGCGGACAACCATCTACAGATTACAGATTACGACATGACACTTTTTGACGGAATGACCGATCTTGATGGTGGGTGGTTCGATGATCCAAGGCAAAACTATGACGGCGGTCAATTTGAGACAGATGTCATCACGGAAAAGTATGTGACATATTCCGATGTAACCGGTGGAAGTTTTGGTGATGATATTAACGAATTTTTTTACGATGATCTTGACTGGAGCAAAGAGTTGTACGCAAGCGGTTCCAACATGGACGGTGGCTATTTTGACAATGGATTAGAACTTTTAACGGATGATTCTTACGGTATTATGTATCGTTCGGTAGAACGCAAACAGAGAAATCCTTATCACTTAATATCAAAGCAACATGATGGATTCCGGCTCAGAGACGGACGTGCATTAGGCGTTCATTCGGTAGATACGGAAGAGGCAAGCGGATATATTCTTTCCGATGCCACTACTTACTACACAAGCGGAAACAATGCCGATGATGGAACGTTTGAGTTAGCTGATAATTTCCACTTTTTAACACAGTGGAAGACCGGGTTAACAACCGGAGTTGAAAACATAAAGATTACAGGCGTGCAAACAACGGATAATGAGAACACATATACTTACGGCACTGATGGGTACATTTTGGCGATAGAAAATTCGCTTATTGAAGATAAAAATCTTCTCGTAAATACAGTGGGGGCAAAGCTTGTAGGATTAACATTTATGAATTTTTCTGGTGAACATTTATCTTATCCTTTGGCAGAGTTTATGGATCTTGCTTATGTGATTGATCGTGCCGGAAAGACGAATAGGACGATCCTTACAGACATTACATTTAACTTCCTTGGATTTACTCAACTTAAATGCTCGGCTGAAAATTCGGTGAGAAACAGTAGCAAATATGTAAGCGCAGAAACCAAAGCTATTCAAAAATCTTCGGCAATCACAGAAAAGAAAATCGGCAAATACGATGAAGCTGTGCAGTCTCTTACGGCTTTAATGACACAGGGAATGGGATTTTTTAAGACCGAAGAAATCAAAGAGGATAAATCGGTTGTATTTTATCTTCACAACAAAGAACGTTTGGAAGATTCGAACATCATCTGGAAAATGGTTGGTGATGCATTTGCGGTGTCTACAGATGGCGGTAAGACGTGGAATGCCGGACTTGATTCTAATGGCGATGCAGTAGTTAATGTACTTTCTGCTGTAGGTATCAACTGCGATTGGATACATTCTGGAACATTGACACTCGGTGGCTACAACAACCAAAATGGTGTACTTTCGATGCAAGATTCAGCCGGAAATGAAATAGGGAGATGGAATAATCAAGGTGTGTATGCAAGAGGGCATTATGTATCCGAAGATTCTGCGGGTAGAAAAATAGATTTGCATAATGCAAGAATTGATCTTTACTCATCTGGAGGAAATTATACAGGTCACATTTCCGGAGAATTAGATGGTATACAAGCGAGAGTTTCGTCTACGGATTACTTAAACGTTGGAAAAGGTTATTCCGAATTTAACGTTTCAGAAAGATTACAACTTTTAAGTCAAAAACAGATTGCCATTTCTGCGAAACAAATGGTGGTTAACGGGAATACCACAAAAACGGGAACTGCCGTGTTTAGCGACGGAAGTTACTTAAAATTTGTGAATGGATATTTAGTTGGTGGCAGAACAGCAAGCGGTACAACATTTTAAGGAGACAGCATATGACAAAAACAGAAAGTGCGGTTCAATGGGCTATTGGGATAGCCAACGACAACAGGCATGGTTATTCGCAGATACAAAGTAGGAGATGGGGAAATCCAGATTATGATTGCTCTTCACTTGTCATATCTGCATGGCAACAGGCCGGAGTACCTGTAAGATCTAACGGTGCAACTTATACAGGCAATATGTATAATGTTTTTCGAGCCTGTGGTTTCACGGATGTTACATCGAGTTGTAACCGTGCTACGGGAGCTGGTATGCAAAGGGGTGATGTACTACTTAATGTGACATACCATACAGCGATGTATATTGGAAACGGTCAGATGGTGCAAGCATCATCTACAAGAGGACATCCAGAACCAGGGGATCAAACGGGAACAGAGATATGGGTGTGCAGATATTATAATTATTCGAGAGGATGGAATTATGTACTACGTTATACTGCCGGTGGAGATTCGAGTAGCGGTGGAGGACAGGAACCAATACAACCGCCATCCGGAGTTTCGCTTGTACAGTGGATTCCTGGATAGAAAGGAGAAGATATATGGCAATTCAAATGCGTAGGGGGCAATTAAAAGATTTTGATGCAAACAAGATGCTCCCCGGAGAATTTGCAGTTACTATAGACGAAGCTGTAGAAAATCAAAAAGTTTTTATGTGCTTTTCTGCAGGGACAATAAAAGAACTGGCTACAAAAGAAGATTTTGAAGCTGATTTAAAAAGCATACAGCAAGCCATAAAAGATGCGAATAATGCATCGAAAAAGGCACAAGATGCTATAGATAAAGCTAACCAAATTGTGGCCGGGAAAGTCGGTATCGATGACACACAGACCAGTACGTCAACGGTATATTCTTCACAGAAAAGTGATGAAATATATGTAAAGAAAACAGATTATGATAATCTTGTGAAAAAAGTAGAGACGTTGGTAGATGATTTGTCTGACGCAATAGTAAGTAGGTGATAAAATGGCAGATGCATATATAGAAGAATTAAATAAAGCGGATAGCCTTTCAGATGACGATACTGTCTTGCTCCACACCAAAACCGAAGATTTGCAACTAACTATCGGAATGCTGAAAACTTTAATGACAGTAGAAAAAGCCATAAAGCTTGCTAATCCGCTTTTGGTATCTATAACAGGAGATGCGACCGGGGATGGAACTACAGATGGTAGAGAGGCACTTTTTATTGAATTATCGAACATAAAAGCTTCAAGCTTGAAGAACAGCATTAAAATTAATGGAACGGAATTTGACGGAACAGAGGGAATCACTACAGAACGATGGGGAACAGAAAGAACTGTAACGATCGGTGGATGTGAAAGGAAAGTAAACGGAGAAACAGATGTTAACTTTCCGGCAAATGAAGTTTTCTCCGGATCCGGACAACCTTATGTCCCGACAGCCGGAGGAAATATGACAGGAAACCTAAAAAGGGAAATAAATGAATCAAGTTATAATTTGTTTGAAGCAACTACAGAAAGCGAAGAATCTGGCGTTTCAGTAAAATTAAAAGTTGGTGATATTAATGCCAATATTGTTATCCAAAGTCTTTCACAACCTTATTGGCATAATGGAGTAAATTTAAAAAAATTACTTACAGAAGACGATATCTATGAACTTGAACGAAGAATTTCAGAACTTGAAAGCATGGCCACACAAACGTTAGCAGTAGCAAAGGAGGATGATGCAAATGGCTAATGAAAATTTAAAAGCGCAGAAAATATATGGAAAATACATAAAAGATCTTCCGCAAGTCACAGAATTGAACGATACGGATGATATTATCGTAGAAGATTCTACTCCAATAACAAGCAGAGTAAAGCTAGGAACGCTGTTTGATTCCATTAAAAAAAGAATTACATCTACTTGGAGATTTACAGAACTAAACAATCAAACTATCGTGGAATATGCTAGTGAGTTAAATAAAAACATACCTCGTTTTTACAGTAAGACAGCCTCCTTGACTTATAGCAATGCAAAATGTATGAAAGGAAAAGCATATGTTGGTGAGCAGTTTTCTGGATGCTTTCCACAACTCACACTTCTGGCTAAGACTCAGCAACCATATACACAGACTAATGCTGTAATATCGGATCAAGTTGATTCCCAAGGAAACGTAAACATATTGGCGTATGGTAGTGGATATGTAAACGGGCATATATTAACAGTAGCTGTATTTGTTTACAAATAATTATGTACGTACAATGATATAGTTAATCCGAACGGCTGTTGAGTCTGAGAACATTTTTGGTGCGACACGTTGACGCACAAACATCACGCTATGAGGGTAATACTTCATAGACTTATGGCCATGTGATGCTAAAAGCGTCGGGCTTATCTCGGCAGGGATGAGCAACAACTGATAACCCGATAGGTAGAATGAAGGAGTAACGCCCTGAAATGCCTACTCTGATACTTCGACCGGCTTCGGCTGTAATGGCTGGAGTCTGGAGCTCGATAAAGTCGGCGGAAGTTTGTCGTAACAGCGTGGCAACACGGCTGACGAAAGTGCAGTAGAGGTACTGTATGCAGATGACACGCCGGGAGTCTATAAAATATCTATGGTGAGAATGTCTACGACGGACTGACGAAAACCGCGAATGTACGGGTCTAGATGTTTACCGTATAGAAATGTACGGACACTTAAATGTGGGTCAGTGCGGTAAAGTAAAAATCGAAAATATGAAATTCCGTATTGTGTTGCAGGCACAATCAAGCTGACAGGACTATAGCGGACACCTAAGGATATATGTACAGATAGGGTTATCGGAACGTGGAAAGGTACAGAGTTGCTCATAAGCAATCTGCGGACGAATCATATAAGCCGCTTAATCTGTGCTGAAAAGCGAAGCTCGAACCTATGACAGCCCAACGAAAAAGGCGGGCTTGAGGAATGGGCTTTAGTCGGTTAGAAACTATTGTTGTCATTCAATCGTATAAGGATTACGAGTAAGACAAAAAGGGACACTTTCCCGCGAAAGGAGAGTGATGCCTTATGACCAGAAAAAAGAAACAACTGCTATGTGAGGAAAATCTGCGACATAACGAGTATTACGGAATGCAAGATACCTTCGATAATCTATATGCTGCCAGTAAGAATGGTGAGGTGTTTACAGACCTCATGTCTATCGTCCTTCAAAGGGAAAACATTCTGCTGGCATACAGAAATATCAAGAAAAACACAGGAAGTAAAACGTGTGGAACAGATAAACTCACAATCAGGGACATTGGAAAGTGCTCCCCTGATGAAGTAGTTGAAAAAGTGAGATTTATTGTAAACGGAAGTGAGCATGGTTATCGTCCTAAGCCAGTCAGGCGAAAGGAGATACCGAAGCCATACGACCCGAGCAAGACAAGACCCTTAGGCATTCCATGCATCTGGGACAGGTTAATCCAACAATGTATTAAGCAGGTAATGGAGCCGGTATGTGAAGCTAAGTTCAGTGAGAACAGCTATG
>CEAZ01047752.1_pt1 | contig 73557 bp, 69 predicted proteins | sample 557361 | NCBI WGS metagenome assembly CEAZ01 (sample SAMEA3182074, study PRJEB8094) | gut metagenome | biome: human; feature: gut; material: Stool; isolation source: human stools | place: Canada | collected 2012-02-22 | reverse complement strand
CAGAGAGTAGCGGGCAGAGAGTAGCGGGCAGAGAGTAGCGGGCAGAGAGTAGCGGGCAGCGGAGGGCGAACAGTAGACACAGGCAACAAGCGACAAACCACGGGCAGCAAGCAGCGAACAGCAAACAGCGAACGGCAGACGGAGAGTAGCGAATGACAAGCAGCGAGTGGCAGACGGCAAACAGCGAGTGGCAGACGGCAAACAGCAGGCGGCGAACAGCAAACAGCGAACAGCGAGCGGCGGGCGGCGAGCAGCAGACGGCGGATAGCAGACAGCGAACGGCAGACGGCGAACAGCAGACGGCGAACAGCGGGCAAGAGAAGGCCGGTGACGGCGGTGCGCTGCGGACTTTTTGCAGGGCAGCGAAGGATGCGGCGACCGGGCTTCGGAAATTGCCGAATTTAACGTATCTTTGTACCATGCGGCGGAAAAACGAACGATACAACGAGCCTGTGGTCCGGGGCGTGGTCGCGCAGCTGCGCGAACTGCGCCATGCGCGCAACCTCTCCCAAAAGCAGGTCTTCTCCGACACCGACATCAACATCGGCCGGATCGAATCCGGACGCGGGAACATCTCGGTCTCGACGCTTGCCGACCTGTGCGCCTACTACGGAATCCCGCTCCGGGAATTTTTCGAACGGCTCGAAGCAGGAATCGCTTCCGGAGAATGACACCCCGCATAGGAGGGCGGCCGCGGGTCGCGGCAAAAAGACGAAAATCCCGCTTCCGAGTGTCGGAAGCGGGATTTTTCATTCAGGCCGGGATACGACTTATTTCTTTTGAGCCGCAGCGTCCTGCACGGCGCGGAACTCGGCAAGCAGCTTCTTGTCGTCGTAGAATTTCAACTCCTCGCCCTTGATCTCGTAGCCGTCCACCTCGTCGAGCATCTTCACGAAAGCGTCCTCGTACTGCATCTCGGGACAGGCCATCCGGGTCATGCCGAGATTCTCGAACTCAAGCTTCTGCCCTTTCAGCTCGTACTTGCCGAAGAAACGGTTGCAGTTGGTACGGCCCGACACGAGCGTATCGGCGGCGCTGAACTGCAGGGTGAAGAAATCGGCCTCGGCGTCGATGGCCTTGGCGGGAATCGCCTCCATTTTGGCAAGTTTCCACGTCGTGCCCTCCAGCGGAAGGGCCTCTTTCTGCGATCCGCCACAGGCGGTCATGGCTAAAAGCAGCGCTGCGGCTGCAAAAATCTTTTTCATAATTTCAAAATACGTTTGTTAACCGAACAATTCATTCAAAACACGCGCCAGACGATAACCGGCTGCCGGCACCTGCCCCTCGGCAGGAGGCTGTACGGCCATCAGACAGGCGTCCGCCCGGGCTTTGTCGAACGCATCGCCGGGTTTGATCCAGTCATGGACGGCTCGGCAGCCGCGGGTGTTCCCGTCGGCCCGTCGGCGGGGCGTGCCGGCGGCAAGGGCGCACGGCGTGCATCCAATCCGCAAGGCACAGCAGACGATCAAACGGCGGCGAGCAGAGAAAAGCGTTTCTTCGCCTCGGGCCTGTTTCCGTCAGACAAATATAGGCAATATATTCGGGTTGCGCAACAACCGGCTGCCGAAAAGGATGAAAGCACGGCCTTCCAACGCCGGCGACGCTTCGGGCGTTCGCGGAATACCGCCCAAAAAAGGCCGCACCCCGTGTGGGATGCGACCCTTACAGCGGGAACAGACGGTTAGTACTCCATCTGCGCGAGACGCTTGTAGCCGTTGTAACGCCACTTGGCGTTCTCCTCCGCAGCGGCGAACAGTTCGTCGGCCTCGGCAGGGAACGACTTCTGGAGCGAGGTGTAGCGCACCTCCTTCAGCAGGAATTCGCGGAACTTCGACCAATCCGGCTCTTTCGAATCGAGCACGAACGGGTTCTTGCCCTGCTCCTCAAGCAGCGGATTGTAGTGCCACAGGTGCCAGTAGCCGCAGGCTACGGCCTCCTTGCCGACGGTCTGCGTGCGGGTCATGCCGCCCTTGATGCCGTGGTTGATACACGGAGCGTAGGCGATCACGAGCGAAGGTCCGGGATAAGCCTCGGCCTCTTTGAGCACGTTGAAGAGCTGCTGCTGCGAAGCGCCGATCGAAACCTGCGCCACATAGACATAACCGTAGGTCATGGCCATCGCGCCGAGGTCTTTCTTGCGGATGCGCTTGCCGCTCGATGCGAACTTGGCGACGGCGCCCACGGGAGTCGATTTCGACGACTGACCGCCGGTGTTCGAGTAGACCTCGGTGTCCACGACGAGGATGTTCACATCCTGACCCGTGGCCAGCACGTGGTCCACGCCGCCGTAACCGATGTCGTAACCCCAGCCGTCGCCGCCGATGATCCACTGCGACTTCTTCACGAGCCAGTCCCTGTGCTCGAGAATCTCCTTGCAGTAGTCGCAGCCGCAGGCCTCCAGCAGCGGGATCAGGCGCGCCGTAACCTCGGCCGATTTGGCCGACGAGCCGCGGTTTTCGATCCACTCCTTCATCACGGCTTTCAACTCCTCGGAGCACTTGGTGCAGTTGGCGATGGCCTTCTCCATCGTCTCCTGGACGCGGTCGCGGAGTTTCTCCACGCCGACGTGCATACCCAGGCCGAACTCGGCGTTGTCCTCGAAGAGCGAGTTGGCCCATGCGGGACCCTGGCCGGCGGCGTTGGTGCAGTAGGGCGTCGAGGGAGCCGAACCCGAGTAGATCGAGGTGCAGCCCGTGGCGTTGGCAACCATCATCTTGTCGCCGAACAGCTGCGAAATGGCCTTGATATAGGGGGTCTCGCCGCAGCCTGCGCAAGCGCCCGAAAACTCGAACAGCGGCTGTGCGAACTGAAGGTTCTTGACCGACTTGGTCTTGTCGACGACCTGCTTGTAACCGATATTTTTGGTGATGTAATCCCAATTCTTCTGCTGGGGCATCTGCTCCTCCAGCGGGCGCATCACGAGCGCCTTATCCTTGGCGGGGCAGACGTCGACGCAGTTCGAACAGCCCGTACAGTCCATCGGCGAAATCTGGATGCGGAACTTGTACTCCTTGGTCTCGCCGAGGCCCTGCTTCCACTCCACGCCCGAAGCGGCGGCCTCCTCCTCGGTGGCGAGGAACGGACGGATCACGGCGTGGGGGCAGACATAGGCGCACTGGTTGCACTGGATACAGTTCCCGATCTTCCACTCGGGAACGTTGACGGCGATGCCGCGCTTCTCATAAGCGGCCGTGCCGTTGTCCCACGTGCCGTCTTCGCGGCCGTTGAAGGCCGAAACGGGCAGCAGGTCGCCTTTCAGGGCGTTGATCGGGTCGACGATCTTCTTCACGAAGTCGGGACGCGCGGCATCGGCCGTGTGCTCCTCCTCCTTCACGACGATATTCGCCCACTCGGCCGGAACCTCGACCTTCACCACGGCGTTGCCGCCGGCGTCGACGGCCGCATAGTTCATGTTGACGATGTCCTCGCCCTTCTTGCCGTAGGATTTCAGAATGGCTTTCTTCATCTCCTCGACGGCCTTGTCGAACGGAATGACATTGGCGATCTTGAAGAAGGCCGACTGCATGATGGTGTTCGTACGCGAACCCAGACCCAGCTCGGCGGCGATCTTCGTGGCGTTGATGATATAGAAATTGATCTTGTTCTTGGCCAGGTAGACCTTCATGTGGTCGGGCAGCGTCGCGCAGGTCGTCTCGGCGTCGTGCACCGAGTTCAGCAGGAACGAACCGCCGGTCTTCAGCCCCTTCAGCACGTCGTACTTGTCGACGTACGAAGGCACGTGGCAGGCCACGAAGTCGGGGGTGGTCACCAGGTAGGGCGACGTGATCGGCAGGTCGCCGAAACGCAGGTGCGACGAGGTGTAGCCGCCCGATTTCTTCGAGTCATAGGAGAAATAGGCCTGGCAGTACTTGTCGGTCGTGCCGCCGATGATCTTGATCGAGTTCTTGTTGGCGCCCACCGTACCGTCGGCGCCCAGACCGAAGAAGAGGCCCTCGAACGTGCCGGGCTTCGCGAGCGAAATCTCCTCGCCGACGGGCAGTGAACGGAACGTCACGTCGTCGACGATACCCACCGTGAACTGGTTCTTCGGCTCGTTCATCTTCAGGTTCTCGAACACGGCCAGCATCTGCGCCGGAGTGGTGTCCTTCGACGAAAGGCCGTAACGCCCGCCGATGACGAGCGGCTTGCGGTCGCACGGGCAGGCGGCGAACGCCTCCACGACATCCATATACAGCGGGTCGCCGTTGGCTCCCGGCTCCTTCGTGCGGTCGAGCACGCAGACGCGCTTCACGCTCTCGGGAAGCACGGCCATCAGGTATTTCACCGAGAACGGGCGGTAGAGGTGCACGGTCACTACACCCACCTTTTCGCCCTTGGCCATCAGGTAGTCGACCGTCTCCTTGATGGTCTCGGTCACCGAACCCATGGCGACGATCACGTTCTCGGCGTCCTTCGCGCCGTAGTAGACGAACGGCTTGTAGTCGCGTCCCGTGATCTTCGAAATCTCCTTCATGGTGTCAGCCACCATGTCGGGAATGGCGTCGTAGAACTTGTTCGAAGCCTCGCGCGTCTGGAAATAGATGTCGGGATTCTGGGCCGTACCGCGCGTAACGGGGTGTTCGGGGTTCAAAGCGCGGGCGCGGAACTCCTTCAGGGCGTCGCGGTCGAGCAGCGCCGTCAGCGCGGCTTCGTCGATCAGTTCGATCTTCTGGATCTCGTGCGAGGTGCGGAAACCGTCGAAGAAGTGCAGGAAGGGAACGCGGGCCTTCAGCGACACGAGGTGCGCGATGCCGGCGAGGTCCATGACCTCCTGCACCGACGAGGTGGCCAGCATGGCAAAACCCGTCTGGCGGGCCGCCATCACATCCTGATGATCGCCGAAAATCGACAGCGACTGTGCGGCCAGCGCACGCGCCGAAACGTGGAACACGCCCGGAAGCAGCTCGCCGGAGATCTTGTACATGTTGGGGATCATCAGCAGCAGACCCTGCGAAGCGGTGAACGTCGAGGTCAGGGCGCCGCTCTGCAACGATCCGTGCACGGCGCCTGCGGCTCCGGCCTCGGACTGCATTTCAACGACTTTAACGGTCTCTCCGAAGATATTTTTACGGCCCTGGGCGGCCCACTCGTCCACGAGCTCGGCCATCGTCGACGACGGCGTGATGGGATAGATGGCCGCGACTTCCGAGAACATGTAAGCCACATGGGCCGCAGCGTAGTTACCATCACAAGTGATAAATTTCTTTTCTGCCATTTTAGTTGAAATTTAGATGATATTTGTGTGTTTTTCCTAACAATCCAGACACAGCCCGAAAACACGGGCGATGCAAAGATAGCAATTTCAGCCGAGAATCCGCACTTACTTTTGTTCAAAAAAGCGTTATTTTTCGACATTTCAAATGTGAATCGAATAACAGCCGGGTTGTTATTCAATTAACAACAAACTACCGGGAAATCACCGAGTTGCAGAACTGGCTAACCAATAGTGAATTACCCGCAGGCGCACGCATCCCGAGGGCGGAAACGCCGCGTCCGGACACGGCGCGCGGCGCGCGGACTGCAGGCCGGACGGACGGAGCCGCAAAAATAAGGTTTATGAATAGGACTTTCGGACACATTGGCCGCAAACCGGGATTTTTTATTAACTTTGCCCTCGGAAACACGTTTGCATTCGTTCTTTAAATATCGTTATTGAAACGGTTATATTGGGGCTCCTGAAATCTGGTAAATTTTTTGTAAACCCACAATGGATCGTACCCGAAGGGTGCGCGCTGATGTGAGGGGTTTACAGGCTTTACCAGAGCCGCAGGAGCCAGGATCTCGGCAGCACTCTTCTCGTTTCTGCCGATGTACCGGTCATGCAGCGGCGGGAGCGATGGATTCCTATCCCAAACTTCTTCATAGTCACCGAATCCATTTTCCGAACAATGAGGCGTCACTTGTATTTCCCGCCGCTGCTTTTTTACGGTCCCCGGGGGCGCGACCGCCCTTTTATCTGCCGGAAGGTTCTACGGGACCATCCCACGCAATCCCGGTTTGCAGCCACCGGACTTTTTCGTACCTTTGCGCAACTATGATTCCATACACCAGAAAAACACTCCCCAACGGGCTGACCGTCGTGGTCAACCGCGACCGGGCGTCGAAACTCGCCGCCGTGAATATCCTCTACCGGGTCGGCGCGCGCAACGAAAACCCCGCACGCACGGGATTCGCCCACCTGTTCGAACACCTGATGTTCCGCGGAACGCGCGCCGTGGAGAATTTCGACCTTCCGGTGCAGATGGCTTCGGGCGACAACAACGCCTTCACCAACAACGACTACACGGATTTCTACATCACGCTCCCGAAGGACAACCTCGAAACGGCCCTCTGGCTCGAAAGCGACCGCATGGAGGGACTCGACATCACCCCCACCAAGCTCGAAGCCGAGAAGAAGGTGGTGATCGAGGAGTTCCGCCAGCGATACCTCAACCAGCCCTACGGCGACCAGACGATGCTGCTGCGGGCGCTCGCCTACAAGGTCCACCCCTACCGCTGGGCGGCCATCGGTCTCGCGACCGAGCATATCGCCGGAGCCACGCTCGCGGACGTCGAGTCCTTCTACCGCGCCCACTACCGCCCGTCGAACGCCATTCTGTCGATCTCGGCCGACATGGAGGAGGAGCGGATGCTGGAGCTGGCCGAAAAGTGGTTCGCGCCGCTCGCCGACTACCCGTCCGCGACGGCCGCCATCCCGCAGGAACCCGTGCAGACACAGGCCCGCCGCCAGGAGGTCGAACGCGACGTGCCGGCCTCGACCGTCACCGTAGCCTATCACATGTGCGCACGCACCAAGCCCGATTTCTACACCGCCGACTTGGTTTCGGACCTGCTCTCGGGCGGCGACTCGGGACGCCTCTACACGCACCTCGTCAAAGAACGCAACCTGCTATCGAGCGTCAACGCCTACATCACGGGCGACGTCGACCCGGGACTGTTCGTCTTCACGGGCCAGCTGCTCCCGGGCGTGACGCCCGAAGCGGCCGAAGCGGCTTTCCGCGAAGAGATCGAAGCCCTGCAAACGACCGCCGCGACCGCATACGAAATCGAAAAGGTCAAGAACAAATTCGAAGCCAACACGCTCTTCGGCGAACTGAACGTGATGAACAAGGCGATGAACCTCGGGTTCTACGAGATGCTGGGCGACCTCTCCCTGATCAACCGCGAGGTGGACCGCTACCGCGCCGTCACCGACGAGGACATCCGCTCGTTCAGCCGCCGCACGCTGCGGCCCGAAAACAGTTCCACACTCATTTACAACGCCAGGAAATGACACAACCCCGCATAACGCCCTCGCAGGTCGAGGTCGCCGAAGCCCGCCGCACGACGCTGCCCAACGGCATCGGACTCTACACGCTCGCCTCCGACGATTTCGAGGTGCTGCGCATCTCGTTCGTCTTCCGCGCCGGATCGGCCCTTCAGCAGGCGCCCTTCTCGGCGTCGGCCGCCGCCAACCTCCTCTCCGAAGGCTCGCGCGACATGACAGCGCACCAGATCGCCGAACAACTCGACTACTACGGCTCGTGGTACGACGTGAACGTCGACCGCGACTACGCCTACATCAATTTCGCCACCCTCTCGAAATTCTTCGACCCGACCCTCGCCGTGGCGGAGCAGATCCTGCTCTGCCCCGCATTCCCCGAGGAGGAGCTGCGCACCTACGCTGCCAAACGCAGACAGCGGCTGGCGGTCGAGCGGGCGAAGATCGACGTGAAGGCCCGCGAGGCCTTCGCACGGGCGCTGTTCGGGGAGCGGCATCCTTACGGCGTCTCGTCGCACGAGGAGGCCTACAACAGCCTCACGCGCGACGACGTGGCGGGGTTCTACCGCCGGTTCTACACCGCCGAAAACTGCTTCGTCGTGTGCAGCGGGCGCATCGGCGACCACGAGCTGAAGGCCGTGGCGGAGCTTGCCGGACGGATCCCCCGCGGCGCGGCCGAAGCGCCGCCCGCCTTCCCCGCGCCCGAGACCACGCATGCGGCGTTCGTCGAGTACCCGGGGGCCGTGCAGTCGTCGCTGCGCATCGGCCGCCTGCTGTTCCCGCGCACGCATCCCGATTTTTTGGGCATGCAGGTCGTGGCGACGGCCCTGGGCGGCTATTTCGGCTCGCGCCTGATGCAGAACCTCCGCGAAGAGCACGGCTACACCTACGGCGTGGTCTCGGCGATGGTCAACTTCGAACGCGAAGGCTATTTCGCCATAGCGGCCCAGGTCGGCGCAGACGTGACGCAGGAGGCTCTGCGGGAGATTTACGCCGAGATCGAACGCCTCGGCGCGGAGCCGATGCCGGAAGCGGAACTGGAGCTGGTGAAAAACATGATGACGGGCGAGATGATGCGCATTCTCGACGGGCCGTTCGGCATCGCCGACGTGACGATCGAGAACATCCTCTGCGGCTGCGACAACACGGTGATCGGCAGCAACATACGCCGTATCCGGGAGATGACGCCCGCCGGGGTGCAGCAGCTGGCCCGGAAATACCTCCGCCGCGAAGACCTGGTGACGGTGGTCGCCGGGGCGGAAAAACCGGCCGAAATGTAACGGCAAGCCGGAGCGAAATACGTTTTCGATTTTAGAGAAACAGATTTGTGCTTAAACGAAGAGCGGCACGGATGGGTAGTATCGAAATACGTCACATTCGTGCCGCACGAATGCAAGTGCAAAGATGCCCTATAAAATCGAAAATCGCGAAACCCAATTCGTCAGTTCCACGAACTCGGCGACGCCCAGCTGCTCGGCGCGCCGGGTGAAGAAGGGGTGCTCGGCCCCGCCGAAATCGCCGAACACGGACTTCAGCGAGTTGCGGATCATCTTGCGCCGCTGGCCGAAGGAGGCTTTCACCACCTTCACGAACAGGGTTTCGTCGCAGCCGAGACGCTCCGTGGCATTGCGGCGCAGGCGGATCACGGCGCTCTTGACCTTCGGAGGCGGATTGAACACCGTCTCGTTCACGGTAAACAGATATTCGATGTCATACCACGCCTGCAGGAGCACCGACAGGATGCCGTACTCCTTCGAACCGGGAGGCTCGGCCAGCCGCACGGCGACCTCCTTCTGGATCATGCCCACGCACTCGGGAACGAGATCGCGGTTTTCCAGCACCTTGAAAAAAATCTGGGACGAGATGTTATAGGGGAAGTTGCCGATGATTTTCAGTCCTTCGGGAAAGCGTTCGCGCAGGTTCATCCCGAGGAAGTCGCCCGCGACGAGCCGCGGCGCGAACTCCGGGTAGTGCGCGTGGAGGTATGCGACGCTCTCCGGGTCGATCTCGGCGCCCCAGATCACGATGTCGCTGCGCCGCAGCAGGAACTGCGTCAGCACGCCCATGCCGCACCCCACTTCGAGCACCGTACACGGTCCGCCGGCCGCACTGCCGCCCGAAAGCGAATCGCAGATTTTGCGCGCGATATTCAGGTCGACCAGAAAATGCTGTCCCAGCGCCTTTTTTGCCCTTACTTCTCCCATAAACTTTACATTGTAGGCAACAAAGATAAGAAAAAGCCGGCTCAAAACCGAATCGCCGGCGAATTGCAAAGCACTCCGGCAAACAAAAGCGCCGCTGCGGCGCCAAAGACAGGAATTATCGCTACCTTTGGGTCCATACGACAAAAAGATGAAACGCCTCCTCCCCACCCTGCTCGGTCTCTGCTGCATCGCAGACGCTTCGGCACGACTCAAAGTCCAATCCGTCCTGCCGCACGGCGCCGCGCCGGAGAAAACCGCGCCGGCGGTATACGATTCGACGGCAAACATCCGCACGGACGGCGACGCCGCCTATTACGAAAGCCTCGTCGGGCAACGCATCCTGTTCTATCCCCGGGACATTCACGCCGATCTCCGCCCGGTCGCCTACTTCAACTTCCTCGCGGAAACGCCCGCCGTCGTGCGCGTCGACACGGTGTGGCTGCGCAAACCCCGCAGAAAGGTCCGGCCCGAGGATTTCCGGATCGACACCCTTTACAGCGATACCTACCGTCCCCGGTTCTACAAAGACGAAACGACAGCCGCCTGCGGATGCACGACAATGGAGTCGCACGTTCTCGGACGGGACCTCTTTCCGACGGCTCCCGAAACGGGCTGGTTCACCCCGGCGGAAGCCATCGAAGGAAAAACCTTCGAAATAATCGGTCTCAAGACACACAGAATCCAGGGAGAGGCGTTCCGGGTTTTCCGGCTCCGATCCGAAGAGGGAGAAACACTCTATTGGTATGCACATGCGGGAAAAGACAAAACGAACCTGCGGGACGAATATTATCCGGTCGTCGTCGAAGGGCTGATCGAGAAGTACCGTGCGGCGTACGTCGGCAGGGAGTTCTTCCTCACGAAGCGCAAACCCGAAGCTCCGGGATATGTTTCCGGATACTTCGGATTGCAGGCCAAGACCATGCAGGGCGAAGAGAACCGGCTGAATTTCGGCACGGAACTGAAGTGCCTCGACCTCCGGCTGATCGGCGACGGAACGGGTTACGCCGTGCCGTCGTTCGTATTCGAACGGAAAGAGGACAGCGTGCGGATTTACATCCCGCTTTGCCGCTACCCGACACCTTTCGGCGTCGAAGGATACACCCTCGGCAGCGACCGCGCCTTCATGGAGGAGCTGATCTTCACCCCGTCCGAAGAGGTATACGCCCAGCGCGCCGAGGAGGCCCGAAAGCGCGCCAAAGCCCGCCTGCAACAGGAAAAAGAGCAGAAGGAGCGTAAGGCTGCGCTCTACCGGAAATACGGCAAGGCTACTGCCGAGCTGATCCTGGAGGGCAAAGTCCGGATCGGTATGACCCGGGAAATGTGCCGCGAGGCATGGGGGGTCGCCCGAGGACATCAACACCATGTCGGGCAGTTGGGGCGTACACGAACAATGGGTCTACGGAACAAACAGCTACCTTTATTTCGAAAACGGAACGCTCGCCTCGATTCAGAACTGAACATGCGCCGGCCGCCGGACAAGATTGTCCGGCGGCCGGCGCATGCAGGGGGGGGGGCTGATCGGACAGAACCGATGATCCGGAGCGACGCTCCGAGCCGGGGTCAACGTCCAAACGACCGGACTAGCGGTCCCGGACGAAAGAGCCGCACGGGACCTGCGGACCCCGGAAAACGATTCCGGCCGGGTCACGCACCCGGAACCGGCAAAACGACCGACATCCTCCGGTTACAGCCCCGGTCAGCGTTTCGAACGGCGGCTGCGCTTCTTTTCGAGCCGCTGCCGCTCGCGATTTTCCCGGGCCACGCGGCGCTGCGTCAGGCGGAACGTATAGAGCAGGCCCACGAACCCGATACCGAGCAGCGCAACCCAGAACCACACGGCGATGCCGCGCTCCATGAATTCGATGGCATAGATGACGCCCGCGACAGCCAGCACCATCAGTACGAGGCGCAGGAGCTGCATAAGATTGGTTTTCATGTCAATCCTTATTTTGAGTAACTTTCCTTTTCCGGTGCTGCAACGCGCCGACGGTCATCGCGGCGGATGCCAGGGCCATGATCACGGGAACGTACCAGATGTCCCCTCCGTCGGCGACGGCGACCCGCCAGGCCGAAACCAGGGTCCCTATGAAAAATACGACGGCCATGACGGCCTGAAAACGGTCTATCGCACGCATCGGTCAGGGAATTTTGTGCTTGTTCACCTCATCGAGGTGTCTGCATTTCTTTTTGTTGAACTCGTTATACACCATTCCGACTCCGGCCGCGACGAACAGCACGCCCACGACCAGATCGAACACATTCACGCAGTTGGAGCGCGTCACCCGCCAATAGACATTGGCCCCGAGCCACCCCAGCGCGCAGATCAGAAAAATCACGGCTAAAGTAAAAGTCTTCTTGTTCATAGGCGTCAAAATTAGGTTATATCGGTTAGTTACATCCTTGCCAGCGGCACCCGAAGGCCAACCCCGTTTCATCTGCTTTTTGATTCCGGAGGAACGGTTTCCGGGCTTCGGGCCCGAGCAGGAGCTGCAAAAACAGGACGGTCCCGGGCCGCAGACGAAGTGCGGAAAACACCCTGTAAAACCGAAAATCAGTTGCCCTGCTCGCACATAAACTTAATGCGCACCAGGCGTATCTCCTCCTCGGTATAATCGGCCCCCAGCTCCTCGATGGCCGCGTCGAGCGAGTCGCTCTCGGCGTCCTCCTTGAAGTAGAGGTAAATGTCCTCGATCTTGTCCTCGTCCATGAACTCCTTCAGATAGTAGGAAATATCGAGTTTCGTTCCGGCGTTGACGATGCCTTCGATCTCGGTCAGCAGTTCGTCGAAGTCGAGGTCCTTGGCGCGGGCGATGTCCTCGAAATCCATCTTGCGGTCGATCGACTGGATGATGAAGATCTTGTTGCCCGACTTGCTGGCCACGCCCTTGACGATCATGTCCTGCGGACGGATGATCTCCTTCTCCTCGACATAGGCCTTGATCAGGCGGATGAACTCCTCGCCGAACTTGCGCGCCTTGCCCACGCCGACGCCCGTGATGTTCTGCATCTCTTCGAACGTGATCGGGTACTGCACAGCCATGTCCTCCAGCGACGGGTCCTGGAAAATGACGAACGGCGGCAGCCCGTGCTGCTTGGCGACCTTCTTGCGCAGGTCCTTCAGCATCGAGAACAGCTCCTCGTCGGCCGCGCCGCCCTTGCCCATCGGAGCCACGGACTCGGACTCCTTCTCCTCCTCGTCGTAGTCGTGGTCGAGGGTCACGGTCACCGGGAACGGCAGGGCGATATAGCCCTCGCCCTTCTTGTTGACCGAAATCAGCCCGTAGTTTTCGATATTCTTGTCGATGAGGCCCAGTATCAAAGCCTGACGCAGCACCGCGCCCCAGAAACGGGCGTCGTGCTCGGCGCCCGCACCGAACCATTTCGACTTGTTGTGCCCGTAGCTCTTGATCAGGGCCGTGGTCTTGCCCACCAGAACGTTGACCAGATAGTCGGCCTTGAACTTGTCTCCGATGTCGCGCAGGGCTTCGAGCGCCATCTTGAGCGCAGCCCGGGCATCGACCTTCGGTTTGGGATTGCGGCAGTTGTCGCAGTTGCCGCAGTTGTCCTCGGTATAGTCCTCGCCGAAATAGTGCAGCAGCGTCTTGCGGCGGCACATCGAACTCTCGGCGTAGGAAACCGTCTCCAGCAGCAGCAGCTTGCCGATCTCCTGTTCGGCGATGGGCTTGCCCTGCATGAACTTCTCGAGTTTCTGAATGTCCTTGTAACTGTAAAAGGTCAGGCAGTAGCCCTCGCCGCCGTCGCGGCCGGCGCGGCCCGTCTCCTGGTAATAGCCTTCGAGCGACTTGGGAATGTCGTAGTGGATGACATAGCGCACGTCGGGTTTGTCGATGCCCATGCCGAAGGCGATCGTGGCGACGATGACCTCCACGCGCTCCATCAGGAAGTCGTCCTGATTGGCGGCGCGCGTCGACGCATCCATCCCGGCGTGGTAGGCCAGCGCCCGGATGCCGTTGGCCACGAGCAACTCGGTCAGCTCCTCGACCTTCTTGCGGCTCAGGCAGTAGATGATGCCGCTCTTGCCCTCGTTCTGCTTGATGAAACGGATGATGTCGTGGTCGACGTTGTGCTTGGGCCGGATCTCGTAGTAGAGGTTCGGGCGGTTGAACGACGATTTGAAGACCGAGGCGTCGGACATGCCCAGATTCTTCTGGATGTCGAGCTGCACCTTGGGCGTGGCCGTAGCCGTCAGGGCGATCAGCGGCGCCGAGCCGATCTCGTTGATGATCGGCCGGATGCGGCGGTACTCCGGGCGGAAGTCGTGTCCCCACTCCGAAATGCAGTGCGCCTCGTCGATGGCGTAGAACGAAACCTTTATCTTGCGCAGGAACGCCACGTTGTCCTCCTTGGTGAGCGACTCGGGTGCGAAATAGAGCAATTTGGTCTTGCCGTCGAGCACGTCCTGCCGAACCTGCGCCACGGCGGTCTTGTTGAGCGACGAATTCAGGAAATGCGCGATCCCCGACTCGGCCGAGAAGGTGCGCATGGCGTCGACCTGATTCTTCATCAGGGCGATCAGCGGCGATATGACGATCGCAACGCCGTCCATCAGCATGGCCGGCAACTGGTAGCACAAAGACTTGCCGCCGCCCGTGGGCATCAGCACGAAAGTATCCTTGCCTTCCAGCACATTGCGGATCACCGCTTCCTGGTTTCCCTTGAACGACGAAAAGCCGAAGTACTCCTTCAGCTTGTCATGCAGCAGGGAAGAATCAAATTGTTTCATTTCGCCGATAGTATGCTTTAAAAATCATAAAATTCAATGTAAAGATAAAAAACTTTTCGGAAAAAAGCATAACTTTGTAAAAAAATTATCGAAACGCAATGCGTCTTTACACCAGCGAGCTCGTCAAGAAATACAAGGCCCGGACCGTCGTCGACCACGTGTCGATCGACGTCAACCAGGGAGAGATCGTAGGCCTTCTGGGTCCCAACGGAGCCGGCAAGACCACGACCTTCTACATGATCGTGGGACTGATCAAGCCCAACGAAGGGCGCATTTTCCTCGAAAGCGACGAAGGCCAGGCCTCCGAACTGACGGACCTGCCCGTATACCGCCGCGCCCAGCTCGGCGTAGGCTATCTGGCGCAGGAGGCGTCGGTATTCCGCCGCCTCTCGGTGGAGGACAACATACGGGCCGTGCTGGAGATGACCTCCTTCTCGAAGGAGTACCAGAACGAACGCGTCGAGGCGCTGATCGAGGAGTTCCGGCTGCAAAAGGTGCGCAAAAGCCTCGGCATACAGCTCTCGGGCGGCGAACGCCGCCGTACGGAGATCGCGCGCGCCGTGGCCATCAATCCCGCGTTCATCCTGCTGGACGAACCGTTCGCCGGCGTGGACCCGATCGCCGTGGAGGACATCCAGTCGATCGTGGCGACGCTCAAGCACAAGAACATCGGCGTGATCATCACCGACCACAACGTCGACGAAACGCTGGCCATCACCGACCGCACCTACCTGCTCTACGAGGGCAAGATCCTGAAAACGGGTACGGCCGAAGAGCTGGCCGCCGACCCGATGGTCCGCAAGGTCTACCTCGGGCAGCATTTCGAGCTGAAGAAGAGCCATCAGCTGACGCAGGAGATGAAAAACCGCAAGGGACAGGAGGTTAATGAGTAAATATGGATAAAACGGTTCCGCCGGGCCGCGTCAAAGGCACACTGACGCCGCCCTGTTCGAAAAGCTATGCACAGCGTGCCCTCGCAGCGGCACTGCTCTCGGAGGAGGTTTCGGTGCTGCGCAACATCGAATTCTGCGACGACACGCGTTCCGCCCTGCAATGTATCGAGACGCTCGGCGCGCGGGTGCGCCGGGTCGACCCCACATCGCTCTCGATCGAAGGCGGACTGTCCCCGAAGGGCTGCGTGCTCAACGTCGGCGAATCGGGCCTCTCGACACGTCTTTTCACGCCCGTGGCATCGCTCTGCCCCACACCCGTCACCATCGAGGGGCGCGGCTCGCTGCTGCGCCGCCCGATGCAGATGATGTTCGAACCGCTCCGCCGGCTGGGCGTGCGGGTCCGCGACAACGGGGGATTCCTCCCCATCGAGGTCTGCGGCCCGATCCAGGGCGGAGAGGCCGAAGTCGACGGGTCGGTCTCGTCGCAGTTCATCACGGGGCTGCTGCTCGCGCTGCCGCTGGCCAGGCGCGACACCTCGCTGCATGTACGCGGAGCGGTCTCGACACCTTATTTAGATATGACTCTCGACACGGCCGCGCGCTTCGGCATCGAAATCAGCCAGCGCGACTACGAGGAGTTCTACATCCCCGGACGGCAGCGCTACCGTTCGACCTATTTCAGCATCGAGGGCGACTGGAGCGCCGCGGCGATGCTGCTGGTGGCGGGCGCCACGGCCGGAGAGGTCACCGTGCGCAACGTCTCGATGCTCTCGAAGCAGGCCGACACGGCCATCTGCACCGCGCTGGTGCGCGCAGGAGCCGCCGTGATCAACGAGGAGGACTCGGTGACGGCCCTGCACAGGCCGCTCCGGGCCTTCGAATTCGACGCCACGAACTGCCCCGACCTGTTCCCGGCGCTGGCCGCGCTGGCCGCCGCGGCCGACGGAGTGAGCGTCATCCGGGGAACCTCACGCCTCGAATACAAGGAATGCAACCGCTCGGAGGCCATCCGCGAGGAGTATGCCAAACTGGGCATCGAGGTCGACACCTCGGAGGAGGATCTGATGAAAATACGCGGCGGAAAGGTCCGCGCGGCACGCACGCAGAGCCACGGCGACCACCGCATGGCCATGTCGCTGGCCGTCGCCGCCCTGCGCTCGGACGAAGCCGTGGAGATCGAGGGGGCCGAGAGCGTCGCCAAAAGCTATCCCGGGTTCTTCGAGGACCTGGAACATATTCGGGTCTAAAACACCAAACCGCCCATGAACCAATTCGGACACAATTTCCGGCTCGCCATCTGGGGCGAGTCGCACGGACACCAGATAGGCATTTCGCTGGACGGCGTCCCGGCGGGCATCCCGCTCTCGGAGGAGGACTTCGCCGAAGACCTCGCGCGACGCCGCAGCGGAGCGCCCGGCACGACGCCGAGGCGCGAACCCGACGTACCGCAGATCGTGTCGGGAGTCTACGACGGCTACACGACGGGCGCGCCGCTGACCATCGAATTCGCCAACACCAACACCCACTCGCAGGACTACTCGACCGTCATGCGCCACTACCGCCCCTCGCACGCCGACCTGGTGGCCTACCACAAATTCGCCGGATTCAACGATCCGCGCGGCGGCGGACACTTCTCGGCGCGCCTCACGGTGGCGCTGGTGGCCGCGGGCGTCGTGGCCAAAAAGATGCTGCCCGCAAGCATCCGCTTCGCGACCCGGCTGACCGAGATCGGCGGCTGCACCGACCCCGAACGTTTCAACGAGGTGCTGCATGCCGCGGCGGCCGACCGCGACTCGGTGGGCGGCATCGTCGAATGCCGCGTGCAGGGCGTGCCCCTCGGCCTGGGACAGCCCTTCTTCGACTCGGCCGAAAGCATGATCGCCCACCTGCTGTTCGCCGTCCCGGCGGTCAAGGGGGTCGAATTCGGCAGCGGATTCGCCGGAGCGCGTCTGCGCGGCTCGGAGAACAACGACTGCTTCACCGACTGCGACGGCACGACGGCGACCAACAACGCCGGGGGCATCAACGGAGGCATCACCAACGGCAACGAGATCGTGGTGCGCGCGGCGCTGAAACCCACGCCGAGCATCGGCCGCGAACAGATCACCTACAACCTGGCGACCAACAGGGTCGAACCGCTGGAAATCCACGGCCGCCACGACGTCTGCGTCGCCCTGCGCGGCGCGGTGGTCGTCGAAGCCGCCGTGGCCATCGCTCTGGCCAACTTCATCCGCCAATGACGCGCCGCGGGAGCATCGACGCGCTGGCCGCACGGCTCACGGGACTTTACGACGCACGCGAAGCCCGCAGCATCGCGCTGGCCGCCGTGGCGGAGCTTTCGGGGCTTTCGCCGTCGGCCCTGCTGACCGACCCGGAAGCGGAACTCGCCGTCGAAGGGCTGGAAGAGGCCGCAGCCCGTCTGGCTGCGGGCGAGCCGTTGCAATACGTCGTCGGACACACGGAATTTTACGGCCGCCGCTTCGCCGTGCGCGAAGGGGTTCTGATCCCGCGGCCCGAAACCGAAGAGCTGGTCGACGCGATCCTGCACGGGGAGCGCGAAGCCCGGAGGCTGCTGGACGTAGGGACGGGCAGCGGCTGCATCGCGGCTTCGCTGGCTCTGGGGATGCCCGGGGCGGAGGTCTTCGCCGCCGACATCTCGGACGACGCGCTAACCGTGGCGGCGGAGAATTTCCAACAACTCGGCGCAGCGGTCACGCTCCGCAAAGCCGATGCCCTGAACGGGCTGGAGGAGGCTTTTCCGGAGCGGTTCGACGCGATCGTATCGAATCCGCCCTACGTTCCCGAGAGCGACCGCGCGACGATGCACCCCAACGTCCGCGACCACGAACCCGGCCTGGCGCTGTTCGTCCCCGACGACGACGCCATCCGTTTCTACCGCGCCATCGCCCGGGCGGGACGGCGGATGCTGACGCCCGGCGGACGTCTTTGGTTCGAGATTTACGAACGCGCCGCGGCGGAGATCGTCCGCATGCTCGGCGCCGAAGGATACACCGACACCGAGGTCCGCGAGGACCTCTTCGGAAAACCGCGCATGGTATGCACCCGGCTGAAATAAGGAAAAAACGCGACAAAACGCCCGACGAGGCGCTCGCGGCGCTGATGCGCCTCTGCGCCCGCGCCGAAAAGTCGGAGGGCGACGCCCGGCGGCTGATGCGCGGCTGGGGAGTGGCGGAAAAGGATGCCGAGCAGGTGCTCGGCCGGCTGGTGCGCGACCGCTTTATCGACGACAGCCGCTACGCCGAGGCCTTCGTGCGCGAAAAACTGCGGCTCAGCGGCTGGGGCGAGTACAAAATCCGCACGGCGCTCCAACGCAAGGGGGTTTCGAAGGAACGGATCGACGCGGCGCTGTCGCAGGCCGACCGTCCGGCAATGGGCGAGCGGCTCGCACAGCAGCTCGAACGCAAGGCCCGGACGGTGAAATACGCCTCGCAATACGAACTGAAAACCAAACTGATACGCTACGGGCTTTCGCTCGGGTACGACTACGAGGCCGTCATGGACGCAGCCTCGGCAATGGTCAGGGAGACGGACACATGCAACGATTTCTAATACTTTTTCTGCTTACGACGGCCTGCCTCGGGGCACAAGGCCAGCAACTCGACCCCAACGACTACATCTACCCCCTGCGGGAGCTCAAACAACGGCTCTACTCGGCCAATTTCGGCGAAATCCGTCCCGGGCATTTCCATGCGGGCGTGGACATCAAAACCGATGCCGAGGAGGGCAAACCGGTCGTGGCCGCGGCCGACGGCTACGTTTCGCGCGTGGTATTGCAGGCGGGCGGCTACGGGCGCGCCGTCTACCTCACGCTCCGCAACGGCACGACGGTCGTCTACGGCCACCTCCGGCGTTTCCGCGACGACATCGAGCGGCACGTGCGCAGGGAGCGTTACGAACGCCGTTCGAACGGCGTGAACCTCTGGTTCGGTCCCGGAACCTGGCCCGTGAAGCAGGGCGACGTGGTGGCTTACTCGGGCGACAGCGGTTCGTCGGGCGGCCCGCACCTCCATTACGAAATCCGCGACACGGAGACCCAGCGGCTCTACAACCCCGTCCGCGAAGGAATCATCCGCCCCAGGGACGAATATCCGCCGCGCATCGTGCGTCTGCACTACGTCGAGGTCGACACCGTGCAGGGCGTGCCCGTGCGCAGCGTCCCGGAAAGCTACGCCGTGGTCCGCACGGCCGCAGGCCGTTACGCCCTGACGCACGACGGACCCGTCGGCGTGGGCCGCAGGGGCTATTTCGTGGCCGAAGTCACCGACCGCCGCAACGATGTCTGGAACACCTTCGGGGTATGGCGCGTCACGGCCTTCGCGGACGGCATCCCCTGCTTCGAATTCCGCATGGACAGCTTCACCTACGACATATCGCGTTGCAGCGATGCCGTGAGCTGTTACCCGATACAAATCAATTCGCGCAACGAGGCGATCCGCCTGGCCCAGCTGGAGGGCGCGCCCGACAGTTTCTACCCGACGATGGCGGAACGCGGGCTGATACGCACGGCGGAAGGGCAGGTGCGCCGCATCCGCATCGAGGCCGAGGACGACTGCGGCAATGTCTCGACGCTGGAATTCGCCGTCCGCGGACGCACCGGGGAGTTCCGCGCCGAGACCGACACCACGGCCGTGACGCTGCGGCCCGACCGGGCTTCGGTCCTGCGCGTCGGACGCGAGGCGGAGGTCCGCATTCCCGAAGGGACGATTTACGAGCCGATCTTCGTCCGTCCCGGACTCGGAGAGGCCCCGCAGGCGGATTCGGGCGTCGTCGTGCTCTCGCCCGCCTACCGTTTCTTCGACCCCGCGACGCCCCTTTTCCGCGCCGTGGAGGTCACGCTCCGCGCCCGCGTGCCGCGCCCGCTGCAACTGCACGCCCAGCTGGCCGTACGCACGCACAGAGGCTCGCTGGCCTGCGTCGGAGGCGCATATGCCGACGGCGCGGTGACGGCTTCGGTGCGGACGTCCGGCGACCTGGCGATCGTGGCCGACACGCTGCCGCCCGCGGTCCGTCCGCTCTTCGCCGAAGGCGCCGACCTCACCCGGGTCGAAGGGGTGCGGTTCCGCGCCGCGGACAACTTCTCGGGCATCGCCTCGTGGACGCTGCACATCGACGGCGAATGGGTTCCCTGCGACCGTTTTCCGATGAAAGGGACGCTGGTTCACTTCTTCGACGCGCCGGCGCAGCGGCGCACCCACGCCGTGCGTCTTTCGGTCACCGACGGATGCGGAAACACAACGCATTTCGAAGGAACATTTTACCGTTGACGAACGACGGTTTTGGAAAAAATTTCCTATATTTGCGGGGAACTGCAACGTAATACACAATGACAGACAACAATACATCCGAACGTAAGCCGTTGATCCTGATTGCAGAAGACGTGGAAAGCAATTACAAGCTGCTGGAAATAATCCTCAAGAAAGAGTATGACCTGCTCTGGGCGAAGAACGGCAAGGAGGCAGTGGCGTATGCGCTATCGCACAATCCCGACGCCGTATTGATGGATATTAAAATGCCTGTGATGGACGGTATCGAGGCGCTGAAGGAGATTCGGCTCCATACGGACAGTCTGCCCGTCATCATGCAGACGGCCTATGCTTTCGACACCGACCGGCGCGTCGCCGAGAAGGCGGGATGCAACGGATTCATCACCAAGCCCGTCATGCCGCGCGAACTGAAAATGTATCTCGACAAATACCTCACGAAATAGAGCCGGGACCGTTTTTCCGGAGTATGGCGGACCGTCCGGGTCCGGAGCAAGAAATCGGACGATAAGTTTGCAGTTGGCCCGAAATTTCTTACTTTTGCAGCGTTGTTTCAACGATGGTCTCGTAGCTCAGTTGGATAGAGCAACAGCCTTCTAAGCTGTCGGTCGTGGGTTCGAATCCCGCCGGGATCACAACGGACGGATTGGTTTTCAGGCAATTGAATTCAATCCGTCTTTCATTTCCGACCCGCCCCGCAACAACCCGAAGCGGCCCGTCCCATTCTTCCGGACAACCCCGTCACAGCCGTGAAATGCAGTTTTTTACGGCATTTATTTTGCCGGGCGGAATATTTTCCCTACATTTGCAGGCTTAAAAGCCCGAAGGGGTGAGCGTTTTTTATTAATTACAACAAAATTTTATAGCAAATGGCTGTTAAAATTCGTCTGGCACGTCACGGTAAGAAGGGTTATGCCTTCTATCACATCGTTGCCGCAGATAGCAGAGCGCCACGTGATGGTAAATTCATCGAGAAGCTGGGAACCTACAACCCCAACACGAATCCTGCTACGATCGACCTGGACTTCGGGAAAGCCCTGGATTGGTTACAGAAAGGCGCACAACCTACGGACACCTGTCGGGCTATCCTCTCGTACAAGGGCGTAATGTACAAGAAACACCTGCTGGGCGGCGTCGCCAAGGGTGCGTTCACCGAAACCGAGGCAGAAGCCCGCTTCAACAAGTGGATGGAAGCCAAAGCCGGCAAGATCGAAGCCAAGACCAACAAGCTGGCCACCGACGCCAAGTCGGCCGAGAAGGCCCGTCTGGCTGCCGAGGCCAAGATCAAGGAGGAGCGCGCTGCCGCAATCGCCGAGAAGAAGGCCGCTGCCGAGGCTGCCGCCCGTGAGGCCGCCGAGGCTGCCGCTGCGGAGACTGCTGCCGAAGAGGCCGCTCCGGAAGCTCCCGCTGCCGAATAATAAGGCGACACAGGGAAGGGACGCGGCAAGACGTTTCCCGATCCGAATAAAAACGGTAAACTTCCCACGGGAAGATTACCGTTTTTTTTGTATTTTTACGCCATAATTCAACCGACATGATCGTTCCCGCAGGCAGAATCAACAAACTTTTCGGCACGGAGGGCGGAGTGATGCTCTCGCTCTACCCCGCTTTCCCCGAGGATTTCACGACCGACACCCCGCTGCGCGTCACCATCGACGCGCTGGAGGTTCCGCTCTGGTGCGAGCGTTTCGAACGCCGCGGCCAGTCGGGAGCCACGGCGACATTCGCCGATTTCGACACCGAGCGCAGGGCGCAGGAGCTTGTCGGGCTGGAATTCCGGATCGAGATGAACGGCGAAGAGGACGACGACGAATTTTACCTCGAAGACCTGATCGGCTTCGCGGTCGTGGCCGAAGAGGCCGGCGCCTCGTCCGGAAGGGCGGCGACCGCCGCCGGTGAAGCCGGGGCATGCGCCTCCGGGAAACTCTGCGGGACGGTCACCGACTACTACGACAGCGACGCCAATCCGCTGTTCGAACTGGAGATCGGCGGACGGCAGGTGCTGGTCCCCGCCGTCGAGGAGTTCATCGCCCGCATCGACTTCGAGGGGCGCACGATGCACCTGGTGCTGCCCAAAGGACTATTGACATTGGAATAAGGATGGCACGGGTGGTAATCGGACTTTCGGGCGGCGTGGATTCGTCGGTGGCGGCCTGGCTCCTCAAGGAGCAGGGGCATGAGGTCGTAGGGCTTTTTATGATCAACTGGCACGACACGACGGGAACGCTCGAAGGCGACTGTCCGTGGCACGACGACCGGGTTTTCGCCGAACTCGTGGCCAGGAAACTCGACATCGAGCTGCACGTGGTCGACCTCTCGGCAGACTACCGCACGCGTGTCGTGGATTACATGTTCGCCGAATACGAACGGGGCCGCACGCCCAATCCCGACGTGCTGTGCAACCGCGAAATCAAATTCGACGTATTCCTGCGCGAGGCGCTGAAGCTGGGCGCCGACTACGTGGCCACGGGCCACTACTGCCGCAAGGCGGAAGAGACGCTGCCCGACGGGAGGACGATCCATAAGCTGCTCGCAGGCAGCGATCCCAACAAGGATCAGAGCTATTTCCTCTGCCAGCTCTCGCAGGAGCAGCTCAGCCGGGCGTTGTTTCCCGTCGGCGGGCTGCTCAAACCCGAGGTGCGGCGCATCGCCGAGGAGCAGGGTCTCGCCACGGCCAAACGCAAGGATTCGCAGGGCATCTGCTTCGTGGGCAAGGTCGACCTGCCGACCTTCCTCCAGCAAAAGCTCGCCCCGAAAAAGGGCAACATCCACGAAATACTCCCCGCATGGCCGAAATACGTGCGCGAGGAGGTCCCGGCGGAGGGAGAGCCGACTACCGGACAACTCGCGGCGCTGGCCGAACCGTGGCGTTACACCGTGCGCGACGGCAAGAAGATCGGCGAGCACAACGGCGCCCATTACTACACCATCGGACAGCGCAAGGGACTCGGCATCGGAGGCCGCAGGGAGTCGCTGTTCATCCTCGCCACGGACACGGTGCAGAACGTGATCTGGGTCGGCGAGGGCGACGCCCACCCCGGGCTGTGGCGTCCCGCGCTGCACATCGCGCCCGGCGAAATCCACTGGGTGAACCCCGCACGGGAGCTGACCGCCGGACAGAGCGCCCGGTTCTCCGTCCGCATCCGCTACCGCCAGCCCTTGCAGGGCGCGCGGCTGTTCGTCCGCGACGAAGGGGCTTACCTCGTTTTCGACCGGCCCCAGCGGGGCATCACCCCCGGACAGTTCGCGGCGTGGTACGACGGCGACCAGCTGGTCGGATCGGGCGTGATCGAAGGCTGACCAACCCAAACCAACCATGATAAAACACCTATTATTCATTGTAGCCGGGCTGTTGATGTTTCACGCCGCATCGGCGCAAAAGTACGTCGACGCCTCGACGCTGACCATCATCGGCCGCACCTGCCCGATGGAGGGGCATCCCTATTACCGGGTCGACACGACGCGCTACCGTTTCGACAACGCCACCATCCGCCACTACTGCGGCTACCCGGCCGGCGTGGCCGTGCTTTTCACCACCGACAGCCGCCGGATCGAGGCCCGCTGGACCACCGCAGGCAACCTCGATCAGGAGGCCGCGAAATTCCACCGCGAGCGGATCGACACCGCGGACGGGATGATGCGGCGGCTGGCGAAGCAATACGACAACGTCTACTTCCTCGACGGCGAATGGTTCTTCGGCCGGGACGCCGAGGGAACCATCGACTGCGACCACGGTTCCGACCTGGGCTACGACCGCATGATCTCGGAGCGGCTGCCCCGTATCCGGAAGATCCTGCGCAAATACGGAATCCGGTAGTCCGGGCGCATTGCGCCGGGTTTCGCAGTCCGGCGACTGAATCCCTGCGTTTTCAACGCGGGGATTTTTTGCGTATCTCCCGGCTGCAAAAGATATTTGCACTCTTCGACTGGTGTTGTTTGCCGCTTTTTGGTCGGCAAAGCAGCCTTAACCGCGGCGTATGCCGCGGAGGCTTTGTACCTTTTGGTGGCAAAAGGTACCCAAAACCGCTCGCAAGAGCGGTCGTAGGCTACTGTGCTTCCCACTTGTCCCGGACGCATCCCTCCCGGTGCGGATAATCTTCCGGGCGCACCGCGCCCGTCGTTCGCCCCCAGGGGGGGGCTGAAGCGAACGAAACACAAAATGTCCATAAATCCGATAAAAGAGATAAAACATCTACCTATACGTAAGCGAATTTAAGTTATAACTAAACTTTCATTCTGGCATCTTTTTTAGTTTTACAACATCTAAACAGATGTTTGTGAAACCGAAAAGCGCGTTCGATAAATACGTCAGTGCAGCTGTCCGCAAAGAGCGGATGGCTCAACGTGTTTCACAAGCGACTTTAGCCTACGGAATCGGGGTGAGCGACGGATTTATCAGCCAAGTGGAAAGCCCCAAAAGTCCTTCGAAATACAACCTCAACCACATCAACGAAATCGCCAAATTCCTCGGCTGCTCGCCCCGCGATTTCCTGCCCGAACAACCACTCTAAACCGGCGGAACCATGTGGCTGCGTCTGCTGATAATTCTCAATTTTTCATTCTTAATTTTTAATTGCCACTCTTACGGGCAACGCCCCATAGGAATCGCTTTCTACGACGTGGACCGGATTTACGACACCGTCCCGGCGCTTTTCTACGACGACGCAGACTACACGCCCGAAGGCCGTCTGCATTGGACCGCAGAGCGTTACGCGCGTAAAATCCGCAACACGGCTGCCGTGATCGACTCGATGGCCCTGCCCCTGGTCGCCCTGTGGGGCGTCGAAAACGAACAGGTCGTGCGCGACATCGCCGCCGCCTGCCGGGGCGACTACTCCTACCTCCACCGCACGCTCAATTCGCTCGACGGAATGGATTTTGCGCTGCTCTACTACGGGGACCTCTTCTACCCGACCCGCGACGAGCCGGGACGCCGCTACCTCTACGTCGAGGGCGAACTCGGACGCGACACCGTGGGGCTGGCGCTGTGCGGCGACGCACGCATGGCCCAATGGGTCGTGCGCGACCTGCGTGCGGAGCGTCCGCACGTGAAACTGATCGTGCTGGGACGCTCGGATCTCCCCGACCCCGGACGCTGGGGACTGCGCGACGCGACCCGGCGCGCCGAACAGGCCGGACGGGGCACGGTACGACGCGGCGGACGGTGGCAGATGCGCGACCGTATCCTCGCGGACACGGCGCTGACCACCTCGGAGGGCGACGTTTTCGCACGCCGCTATCTGGTTGACCAAAAGAGCGGTAACCCCCTCACGACCTACTCCCGCGGGGTTTATCGCGGCGGCTACGGTTATTCGCTTCCGGTATTCATTTACATCCGGTAGAATTTTTTGGATATTTCGAAAAGTTTTCGTATTTTCGCAATCCCTTCGACGGAAATGCATTTTACGGATGCGGTAACGGAAACGTCACCGCAATTTTTCGGCTTTAAGGGTAAGGTAAAAGAAAAAATTTTTATATTTATACTATAATTCAAAACCAAAAAAGTTATGGCAGACGTAAAACGGGTCTATACCTTCGGCAACAAAGAGGCCGAAGGAAACGGCAAAATGCGTGAACTGCTCGGCGGCAAGGGTGCGAACCTTGCGGAGATGAACCTTATCGGCATCCCCGTGCCCCCGGGATTCACCATCACCACGGAAGTGTGTGCGGAATTCTACAAGCACGGCAAAGAGGCCGTCATCGAGATGCTCCGCCCCGAGGTCGAAAGGGCGATGAAGAACATCGAGAAACTGACCGGCATGAAATTCGGCGACAAGGAGATGCCGCTGCTCGTATCCGTACGTTCGGGCGCACGCGCCTCGATGCCCGGCATGATGGACACCATCCTCAACCTGGGCATGAACGACCAGGCCGTGGAGGCCGTGGCCAAGCGCACGGGCAACCCGCGGTTCGCCTGGGATTCGTACCGCCGCTTCGTACAGATGTACGGCGACGTGGTGCTGGGCATGAAACCCGTTTCGAAGGAAGACCACGACCCGTTCGAGGTGATCATCGAGGAGCAGAAGGCCAAGAAGGGCGTGAAGAACGACACCGACCTGACGACCGACGACCTCAAGGAGCTGGTGAAGAACTTCAAGGCCGCCGTGAAGAAGCAGACCGGCGAGGATTTCCCGACCTGTCCGTGGGACCAGCTGTGGGGAGCCATCTGCGCCGTGTTCGGATCGTGGATGAACGAACGCGCCATCCTCTACCGCAAACTCAACAACATCCCCGCCGAGTGGGGCACGGCCGTATCGGTACAGGCCATGGTATTCGGCAACATGGGAGAGAATTCCGCGACGGGCGTAGCCTTCTCGCGCGACGCCGCAACGGGTGAGAACCTCTTCAACGGCGAATACCTGATCAACGCCCAGGGCGAGGACGTCGTAGCCGGCATCCGCACCCCGCAGCAGATCACCATCGAGGGTTCGAAGCGCTGGGCCGTGGCCCAGAAGGTTTCGGAGGAGGAGCGCAAGGCGAAGTTCCCCTCGCTCGAAGAGGTGATGCCCGAGGTTTACAAGGAGCTGGACGAAATCCAGCACCACCTGGAGCAGTACTTCAAGGACATGCAGGACATCGAATTCACGATTCAGGACGGCAAACTCTGGATGCTCCAGTGCCGCAACGGCAAGCGCACGGGCGCGGCGATGGTCAAGATCGCCATGGACATGCTGCGCGAGGGTCTGATCGACGAGAAGACCGCCGTACTGCGCTGCGAGCCTGCGAAGCTCGACGAACTGCTCCACCCCGTCTTCGACAAGAAGGCCATCGCCAATGCGCAGGTCATCACCAAGGGCCTGCCCGCATCGCCGGGAGCCGCCACGGGTCCCGTGGTGTTCTTCGCCGAGGACGCCGAGAAGGTGCTGGAGAAAACCGGCCAGCGCGCCATTCTGGTGCGCATTGAGACTTCGCCCGAGGACCTCAAGGGCATGCTCGACGCGGCAGGTATTCTGACCGCACGCGGCGGCATGACCTCGCACGCGGCCGTCGTGGCCCGCGGCATGGGCAAATGCTGCGTATCGGGCGCCGGCGAATTGCAGATCGACTATAAAGCCCGCACGATCCAGGTGAACGGATTCACCGTAAAGGAGGGCGACTGGATCTCGCTCAACGGCTCGACAGGCGAAGTATACCTCGGTCAGGTAGCCACCAAGGCCGCCGACCTGAGCGGCGACTTCGGACAGCTGATGGACCTCGCCGGAAAATATTCGGTGCTGAAGGTCCGCGCCAACGCCGACACCCCGAAAGACGCCGCACAGGCATTCGCCTTCGGCGCCGAAGGCATCGGACTCTGCCGCACGGAGCACATGTTCTTCGAGGGCGACCGCATCAAGGCCATCCGCGAGATGATCCTCGCCGACGACGAAGCCGGACGCCGCGTGGCGCTGGCCAAGCTGCTGCCGATCCAGCGCGGCGACTTCGAGGGGCTGTTCAAGGCCATGAACGGCTACCCCGTGACGGTGCGCCTTCTGGACCCCCCGCTGCACGAGTTCGTTCCCCACGATGAGAAGGGCCAGAAAGAGATGGCCGCCGAAATGGGCGTGCCCCTCCAGAAGATCGTCGCCAAGGTCGAGTCGCTGGCCGAGTTCAACCCCATGCTGGGACACCGCGGCTGCCGTCTGGGTAACACCTACCCCGAGATCACCGAGATGCAGGCCCGCGCCATCATCGAGGCGGCCATGAACGTCAAGGCCACAGGCATCCCCGTTCACGTGGAGATCATGGTGCCGCTGGTGGGCAACCACAAGGAGCTGCGCTACCAGAAGAACATCATCGACACGACGGCCGAGCAGGTGTTCTCGGAGCGCAACGACAAGATCGACTACATGGTCGGCACGATGATCGAGGTTCCGCGCGCCGCCGTGACGGCCAACCAGATCGCCGAAGTCGCCGAGTTCTTCTCGTTCGGAACCAACGACCTGACGCAGATGACCCTCGGATTCTCGCGCGACGACATCGGCAAGTTCCTGCCGGTATATCTGGAGAAGGGCATCCTGAAAAACGACCCGTTCCAGATCCTCGACCGCAACGGCGTGGGCCAGTTGATCCGCGAAGCCGTATTCAAGGGCCGCGGAACCCGCGAAAACCTCAAATGCGGTATCTGCGGCGAGCACGGCGGCGAACCTTCGTCGGTGGAGTTCTGCCACTACGCAGGTCTGAACTACGTGAGCTGCTCGCCCTTCCGCGTGCCCATCGCACGCCTGGCGGCCGCACACGCCGCACTCAATCAGAAGTAGCATTTCACGCCCCCTCGGGGCGACACACTCCGGAGGTCCGCGCACGATTGTCGCGGACCTCCTTTTTATTTATAAAAAAGTCGGGTTCATTGAATATATTTGGCCGCAATCGGGAAATTTCCTATATTTGTTTTGGCAAACAGTTTGAAATAACGTTTATTCAATATAAAAAAACGAAACATGAAAAAAATTCTTTTAACGGCGATCGTCGCGCTGTTCGCAGTAACGGCAGCATCGGCGCAGGACAAAGGCAACTGGGCGCTCGGCCCGCGTATGAACATCTACACCAACACGGGTGACGCCGTGGTGGGTCTGGGTGCATTCGGACGTTACAGCTTCACGGACAACTGGCGTATCGAACCGTCGCTGACGGCGCTGCTGCACAGCGGCTGTTCGATCGACATCAGCGTCGACGCGCAGTACGTCTTCCACTTGGGCGAAGGCTGGAGCGTTTATCCGGCAGTGGGTTTCACGGCCAATGACATCGGCAAGTGGGCCGCAGGCCTGAACATCGGCGGCGGTTTCGACTTCGAGGTAGCCCGCAACTGGGACCTTTCGGCCGGCCTGAAATGGCAGCCCATGTTCGACGACTGGCGCAAGAACCCCGTAGTCATCAGCATCGGCGCGGCATACAAGTTCTAACCATAGACGCCTGAAAACAGCGACCGGACCCGATTCATTTCGGGTCCGGTTGTTTTTTTGACGCCGGCGCACGAGGCTGGATGCATCGCTTCCGGCCCGCACGGCGCTGCGCCGTGCACCGAGAAACGACAACCCTCCGTTTTTGAGTGTCCCGAAGCGGATTTCGCCATAACGCAGTCCGGTCCGGACAGGAGATACAACCGCATTTCCCGTCCGGACCGGACAAAGCAGGGCGAAAGATGCCCGCGAGAACCGAAAACTACTGTTCGTTTACACGAATCATATCGAATATCCGATAGCCTATCGGCGCGTAACTGCGCCATGCGGAGCGTTTGGCGCGATAAACGTACGGCTCTTCCCCGACGTAAACCGTCACCTCGGGCAAAGCCCGCTCGTCGAAGAAGCCGCAGAGTTTTGACCCGTCGGCATCGAAGGTGTACCGGTGCTTCCACTGCTTCTTTTCCGGTTCGAGGTAGAGTTTGTCCACCGGGCCGGACATCACCGCCGCATCCGCCGCGAAACGCACCGAATCGGCCGGCACGGCCTGCGCCATACGGCATGTGAAATTGATCGTGGCGCGCCCGCCGCGATGCTCCTTGTAGGTGATGTCGAAAGTCAGGTCGCCCGCTTCGCGGTTCTCGAAAAGCGTCACGGGAAAGGTGTGGTAGATCACCCCGTCGGTCTCGGCTTTCGATACGTAATGGTTGCGGATATTCTGCGCCGGGAGCGTCGAGGCTCCGGCGATGCAGAGGGCAGCCGCCAGCAGGAGACGTTTAGTCACCGTAGACGATGATCGTGTAGATCGTGTAGACGCCGACATAGGACTTGGCCTGGTAGTCTACGTGGTGGATGCGCGTGATCCCGGCTTCGCGGGCCGCAGCCTGGATGCTCGCATCGCCCAGGGCGACGACGCCTACATATCCCTTGGCCTCGGCCGTGCCGACCTTGCTCGACCCAGCGTTGCCCGTCACGGCCAGCCCGTCCTTCACATCGGTATAGATTCCGCCTACGAGGGGCGATTTGACGCATCCCGCCAGCATCATCGCGGCGAATGCAAAAGCGAAAAGTTTTTTCATGCTATCTGGTTTTATAGGCACAGCGGTATTTCCCCTTCGCAAGGTTCAGCAGCTTGCTCTTGAGCAGCTGGCGGCGAAGCGGTGCGATCCGGTCGGTGAAGACCACGCCTTCGATGTGATCGTATTCGTGCTGGATGACCCACGCCTTGAGTCCCGTGAACTCCTCGTCGTGCTCGACGAAGTCGGTGTCCATGTAGCGCATGCGGATCGACAGCGAGCGGGCCACGTCGGCATGAATCCCGGGGAACGAGAGGCAGCCCTCGTTGTAGGTCTTCTTCTCCTCGGAAAATTCGTAAATCTCGGGATTGACGAAGGCGCGCTTGTAATCGGCGCACGACGGGTCCTCCTCGGCCCACGGAGTGCAGTCGACGATGAACAGACGAATGTCCTTGCCGATCTGGGGCGCAGCTAGTCCGACGCCTTCGGCCTCTTCGAGCGTGAGGAACATGTCCTCGGCGAGTTTTTTCACATCGGGGTAATCGGGCGCAATCGGCTCGCATTTGCGGCGCAGCACCTCATCTCCGTAAATTACAATCGGGTATATCATAACAAAATCTATAAACAATTTTTCGCAGGCAATCTTGCTTTCGCCCGCCGTTATCGCGGTCTACGACCGCGTTTACAAGTCTGACACCACCCCAAAACCCTCCCTCGGGAGGGGCTTATCGCGTCGCGTCCGGATTATCGACAGGAAATGCTTTCCATATAGGACTGAAGGATAATCGTCGCCGAAATCTTATCCACCAACGCCTTGTCGCGGCGGGCCATCCGGCCGATGCCGCTTTCGAGCATCGTGCGGTGGGCCATCACCGAAGTAAAGCGTTCGTCGTAGAAAACCACCTCCTTGTCGGGCCACGCCCGCCGCAGGCGGCCGGCCAGCGGCTCGATGAATCGCCACGTCTCGGAGGGCGTGCCGTCCATCCGCGAAGGCTTCCCCACGACTATCGTACTAACGTCCTCCCGGGCGAAATATTTTGCCAGCCAGGCCTCCAGCCCCTTCGTCTCGACCGTCTCCAGCCCTCCGGCGATCAGGCGCAGGGGATCGCTCACGGCGATTCCCGTGCGCCGGGTCCCGTAGTCTATGGCAAGAATGCGTCCCAAATCAGAGATTCAGCGTCCTGAACAACTTGCGGTAGGAGCACTCCTCGTCGACCATCGCGTGCAGCGACTCGATCTTGACGCGCTCCTGGGCCATCGTATCGCGGTGGCGGATCGTCACGGTCCCGTCCTCCAGCGTCTGGCCGTCGACCGTCACGCAGAACGGCGTACCGACGGCATCCTGACGGCGGTAACGCTTGCCGACGGAGTCTTTCTCGTCGTAAACGACATTGTAATCGTATTTCAGCAGGTCGACGATCTTCTGCGCCACTTCGGGCATGCCGTCCTTCTTCACCAGCGGCAGCACGGCCACCTTGACCGGAGCCAATGCGGGCGGGAATTTCAGCACGACGCGCGAATCGCCGCCTTCGAGCGTCTGCTCGGTATAGGCCGCCGACATCACCTGCAGGAACATGCGGTCCACGCCGATCGACGTCTCGACCACATAGGGTACATAGCTTTCACCCGTCTCCGGATCGAAGTACTGCAACTTCTTGCCCGAAAACTTCTGGTGGCTGCCCAGGTCGAAGTCCGTGCGCGAGTGGATGCCCTCGACCTCCTTGAACCCGAACGGGAAGTTGTATTCGATGTCCGTCGCGGCGTTGGCGTAGTGGGCCAGTTTGTCGTGGTCGTGGAAGCGGTAGTCATCGTCGCCGAAGCCCAGCGCACGGTGCCAGGCCATGCGGGTGTTCTTCCACTCGTTCCACCACTTCATTTCGGTTCCGGGGCGCACGAAGAACTGCATCTCCATCTGCTCGAACTCGCGCATGCGGAAGATGAACTGACGGGCCACGATCTCGTTGCGGAAGGCCTTGCCGATCTGCGCAATGCCGAACGGGATTTTCATGCGCCCGGTTTTCTGGACGTTCAGGAAGTTGACGAAGATACCCTGCGCCGTCTCGGGACGCAGGTAGATGGTATTGGCGCCTTCGGCCGTAGAACCCATCTGGGTCGAAAACATCAGGTTGAACTGCCGCACCTCGGTCCAGTTGCGTGTGCCGGAGATCGGGCAGGCGATCTCGCAGTCGACGATGATCTGGCGCAGCTCCGCAAGGTCGTTGGCGTTCAGCGCATCGGCGAAACGCTTGTGCACCTCGTCGCGTTTGGCCGCGGTCTCCGCCACGCGCGGCGACGTTTCGCGGTATTTGGCCTCGTCGAACGACTCGCCGAAGCGCTTGCGGGCCTTCTCGACCTCTTTTTCGATCTTTTCATCCTGTTTGGCCAGCCAGTCCTCGATCAGCACGTCGGCGCGGTAACGCTTCTTCGAATCCTTGTTGTCGATCAGCGGGTCGTTGAAGGCCGACACATGGCCCGAGGCCTCCCACGTCTTGGGATGCATGAAGATCGCGGCGTCGATGCCGACGATGTTCTCGTGCAGTTTGACCATCGAATCCCACCAATATCGCTTGATGTTGTTCTTCAACTCCACGCCGTTCTGACCGTAGTCGTACACGGCTCCCAGACCGTCGTAGATTTCGCTCGAAGGAAACACGAATCCGTACTCCTTGCAGTGCGCTACCAGCTTTTTGAAAAGTTCTTCCTGAGTCATCGTATTCTCTGTTGTTTACTGTTTTTCCAAATGACAAAAATACAAAATAAATGACAACAAGGGTCTTCGATCGGGATTTTATTTCTATATTTGTATCGGCAGCCTGCGAGGGCCGCCGACATACGACAATAAAAAGCGCATCGGCTTTTTTCTTACGGGTGAAAATTGGACACTTTCACAGAACGATAAGGAACAAAGGTGATGCCTTCGCTGTTTTCAGCGCGGGCATATTTCCCTATTCTACCGTTCGGGTCGTCCAATACCTCACCTGTGGATACGAAATCTTGCCTGCGCCTTTTGTTTACCGGGACGGGAACAACCCTTTAAACAAAATAAACGAAATGAAAACAGCAAAATTCTTCATGGCGTTCATCGCCGCCGCGCTGCTCGCGTCATGCAGCGACGACAAGGATTACTCGGGCGATTTCGGGCAGATCAAGGTTCCGGACACGCGCCAGTTGGAACAGACGGTCTCCGCCGACGACACGCAGAGCGCACGGGGCGTGACCTTCACCACCGAAGGGGCATGGACCTCGACGATCGCCGAGACCCGCGCCGAAGCGCCCGTCTGGATTTCGATTTCGCCCGACCGCGGCGATGCGGCAGGCAGCTACACGCTGAAAATCACCCTCGAACCCAACACGTCGGGAGCGTCGCGCACGGCGACAATCGTCATCACGTGCGGCACGTCGAAGATCGAGATCACCGTCACGCAGGAGGGCGCGGACGACCCCATCGAATCGACACCGGCCAACCGGATAATGCGCATCGACAGCCGCCAGCAGACAATCCGAAACAGCGGCGATTCGGACCCGGAACGATGGACTTCGACCAGCCGCTTCACATACGACGATGCCGGACGCCTCACGTGTTACGAATGGGACGACAGCCCGGAAAACTCGGCCGACGCCATGGATGAGGTCCTCCGGATCAGCTATCCCGACGCCAAGACCCTGAAACTGTCCGCCGAAACGACGGAATCGCCCGAAAAGGGATCGTACACCGTCACGCTCGACGATGCAGGGCGCGCCGTCGCCGCACGCAGCGACAACGGTCCCGAACGCTGGACCTTCGCCTACGACGGCAACGGATGCTGCAAGGAGTGCACATACAGCGGCGACGAATATCACTACTACCCGCGCACGGTCTGCCGCTGGACCGGCAACGACCTCACCGGTCTCGACATCTACCAGGGCAAGGAAGTCGATTTCAGCTACGAATTCGAATACCACGCCGACCGGCCCAACACGCCCGCATTGTGCAACCTCGACCTCAACGCGCTCCTGTTCGACGTATGTCCCGACATCGAGGACGCCGATTTCTTCATGGGGTCGGTACTCTCCGGAATCGGACGGCTGGGCAACCGCAGCGCCCATCTGACGAACACGAACCCGGACGAGAGCGTGTTCTCGGTCGAGCCATTACCCGACGGATCGTTTATCAGTTTCAGAATCCTGAACGAGCGGATCGAATGGAAGCAAGTCGGCGGACGGGTTACCGAGGCTATCTGGATTCAGGAGGTGGAGTGTTTCCAGAAAAAAGACGGCAAGGAGACAGTCATCCCCGAACGGGGCTACACAGAAATCGAAACGCACCAGATCTTCTATTGACGGGCTTTTCTCCCAAAAACCGAACGGCGGTCCTTATCGGACCGCCGTTCATTTTACCTGCCGGAACCCTTACCGCCCCATCAGCCCCTCGCGCAGGAACGAGAAATCGCCGTCGCGGGCGATGATGATGTGGTCCAGCAGCCGGATGTCGAACAACGCCGCGGCGCGCGCCACACGTTCGGTCAGCGTCTTGTCCTGCCCGCTCGCCTCGGGCGTTCCCGAAGGGTGATTGTGCACCAGAATCAGCTGCGTGGCGAGCAGTTCCAACGCCCGTTTGACGATCAGCCGGTGGTCGACGACCGTGCCGGTCACCCCGCCCTGACTGATGCGGTAACGCTCGATAACCCGGTTCGACGAGGTGAGGTAGACGACCCAGCACTCCTCGTGGGAGAGGCGTTCCAGCTGCGGCCGGAACAGCCGCACCACATCGTCGCCCGTATTGATGAAATCGCTCCCGGAACCCCCGGAAGCGACAGCCCGCCGTCCGAATTCCGCCGCGGCCAACAGCATCCGCGCCCGTTTCAGGCCCAGTCCCCCGACCATGCGCAGGCGGGCTTCGGGCTGGTCGCCGATACGCGCCAGCGAACCGTCATAGGCCGACAGCACCACCTCTGCCAACTGTTCGTCGTCGGTGAGCAGGGCAAGCAGCTCGCGGTCGCTCAAGGCCTCCACGCCCCGCGACGCCATTTTATCGAGGATATTCTTCATAAAAGCAGAAAGTGACTATATACGAATTCATACCGTTTTCATCCCGGCAAGCCGGTACAGCCGCCTGCGGAGGGTGTTTGAAACCGGGTCCGAATCCCCATCTGCCGGGCGGGCGCAGAACAGGACCGGAAATGCAACGGATTGCCACCGCCCTCTAAAACCCGCTTCCTGAACGGGTGCCTTCCAGACGGTCGACCTTGTCCAGCAGCGAAGCGCACTGCTCGTCGCTCATGTACTGCGACACGGAGAACGCCGCACGCTGTTCGGCCTCCTTCTTCGAATCCCCGGCTCCGTGGCCGACCTCCATGCCGTCGACCAGCACCGTGCAGTAGAAAACCGGATGGTTCGAAGCGTATTCCTTGTCGTGCTCCGTGCGGAACTCGACCTGGTGGCGGTTCTTCTGGCTCCACTCGATCAGGCGGCTCTTGAAATCGCTCTCCGACTCGGTCAGCTCCTCCAGATTCAGGAAACGGAAATAAATGTTATTGATCAGCAGCCGGTTGACGAACTCGTACCCCTGATCGAGGTAAACCGCCCCCATCATCGCCTCGAAGGCGTCGCCGTAGATATGCTTCTGGGTAATGCCCGTGCCGCCGTTCGAAATCACGTGGACATCCAGACCGAGGTTCACGGCCAGCGCGTTGAGCGACTGCCGCGAGACGATCTTCGACCGCAGCTGGGTCATAAAGCCCTCGTCGCGGTCGGGGTATTCGATGAACAGATAGTCCGAAGTCACGGCCTCGATCACAGCGTCGCCCAGATATTCCAGACGTTCGTTGTTGATCGCGCGGCCGTCCTCCAAAACCAAAGAAGCTGACTTGTGAATCAAAGCCAGCTTGTAGAGTTCGACGTTGTGCGGAATGAATCCGAACAGATCGTCGACAATTCTGTAATATGCCCGGTCACGCCCGAAATTCCGTCGGATAGGACGCAGTAAAAAGTCAATCACGGCGCGGACGTTACAGGGATCAGAGTTTGCGGAAAATAACCGTCGAGTTGTGACCGCCGAATCCGAACGTATTGCTCAACGCACACTTCACGTCGCGCTTCTGCGCCACGTTAAGCGTCAGATTCAGTTTTTCGTCGATCTCGGGATCGCGGTTTTCGCAGTTGATCGTGGGGGGAACCACGCCGTGCGTCAGCGCGAAAATGCACGCCAGAGCCTCCACGGCGCCGGCAGCGCCCAGCAGGTGTCCCGTCATTGATTTGGTCGAGGAGATGTTGACGTTGTAAACATGGTCGCCCAAAACGCCTGCCACGGCCTTCAGCTCGGGAATGTCGCCCGCGGGGGTCGAAGTTCCGTGCACGTTCACATAGTCGATATCCTCGGGAGCGATGCCCGCGTCCTTGATGGCGTCGCGCATCGCCTTCATGGCGCCCTTGCCCTCGGGATGGGGAGCCGTGAAGTGGTAAGCGTCGGCCGAAGCGCCTCCGCCTACGACCTCGCAATAGATCTTCGCGCCGCGCGCCTTGGCATGCTCGTACTCCTCCAGGATCAGCGCACCGGCGCCCTCGCCGATCACGAAGCCGTCGCGGTCCTTATCGAAGGGGCGCGAAGCGTGCTGCGGATCGTCGTTGCGCGTCGAAAGCGCCTGCATGGAGTTGAATCCGCCGACCGAAGGCTCGTTGACCGCAGCCTCCGAACCGCCGGCCACCATGACGTCGGCCTTGCCGTAACGGATGGCGTCGAAGGCGGCCGTGATGCCGTGGTTCGACGAAGCGCACGCCGACACCGTACAGTAGTTCGGACCCATGAAGCCGTACTTCATGGAGATGAAACCGGCTGCGATATCGGAAATCATGCGGGGAATAAAAAACGGGCTAAACCGCGGGGTTCCATCCCCGGCGGCCCAGCCCAGACACTCATCGAAGAAAGATTTGATTCCTCCGATGCCCGAACTCCAGATAACGCCCACCTGCTCCTTGTCGACCTTCTCGAGATCGAGGGCAGAATCCTCCACGGCCTGCGTGGCCGCGATCAAAGCATATTGTGTAAAGAGGTCGTACTTACGCACCTCCTTACGGTCGAAATACTGGGTCGGATCGTAATTCTTTACTTCACAAGCGAACTTGGTCTTAAATTTTTCGGCATCGAAATGAGTAATGGGTGCGGCACCGCTGACTCCCTTCTCCAGATTCGAAAAATACTCCTCTATACTATTACCGAGCGGGTTTATCGTACCGATGCCCGTAACAACTACTCTTCTTCCTGTCATAAATTTAAGGCTTTATCAGCCGTGAAACGTTGTTTAAGGGAAATTATTTCTTGTGTTCCTCGATATACGAGATCGCGTCGCCGACGGTAGCGATCTTTTCAGCGTCCTCATCCGGGATCTGGATATCGAAAGCCTTCTCGAACTCCATGATCAGCTCTACAGTGTCGAGCGAGTCTGCGCCCAGGTGGTTGGTGAAGCTTGCTTCGGGGACTACCTCCGACTCCTTGACACCCAGTTTGTCGACGATGATCTCGACAACTTTTGATTGAACTTCTGACATAATTTTAATTTTTTAGTTAAACAATTATTTGGAAATAGTTCTTTTACATTTCCAGAGCAATTTTGCGCAAAAGTAACACTTTTTTTATTACTTTTGACAAAACGGCCTGTTTTTTTATTCACAACTTTTTCGACATTTAGCACAAAAATTTAATTAATACATTCAAAACCACAACCTTATGAAATTGCTTCTGATCTCGAATTCGACCAATGCCGGCGAGGAATACCTGCGCTATCCGCTGCCAGAGATAGGGCGTTTTCTCGACGGGGTGCGCGAAATCGTCTTCGTTCCCTACGCGGCCGTCACGTTCTCCTACGCCGATTACGAAAAAAAGGTGCAGGCGCGTTTCGCCGAACTGGGCATCCGCGTGCGTTCGGTCCACCGGGCCAAGGACCCCGCCGCCCTCGTCCGCGGGGCCAAAGCGATCTGCGTCGGGGGCGGCAACACGTTCGCCCTGGCCAAAAAGATGCAGCAGCAGGGGCTTATGACGGCCATCCTCCGCAAAATCAAGGCCGGAACGCCCTACGTGGGCTGGTCGGCAGGCAGCAACGTCTGCTGCCCGACGATCTCGACAACAAACGACATGCCCATCGTGGAACCGGAGTCGTTCAAAGCCATCGGAGCGGTCAAATTCCAGATCAACCCCCACTACCTCGACGCCAACCCCGCAGGGCACGCCGGGGAGACCCGCGAACAGCGCATCCTGGAGTATATCGAGGCCAATCCGCGCCGCTGGGTGGCCGGACTGCGCGAAGGCTGCATGCTGCGCTGCGAAGACGGGAAACTGGAGCTGATCGGCCGACGCCCGATGCGGATGTTCCGCAAAGGAGTCGAAACCTTCGAGGTCGAACCGGGCGGCGACCTGTCGTTTTTATTATAAATAGGTATATCGTTTTATGAAAGTACTGATTGCGGGTCTGGGCCTTATCGGAGGCTCGTTCGCCCTGGCCCTTCGCGACCACGGCATCGCAGAGGAGATACTCGGGGTCGAAAGCTCCGAAGAACACGCCGCCGAGGCGTTGCAGCTGGGCCTTGCGGACCGGATCGTGAGTTTCGAGGAGGGTGTTCCGGAAGCCGATCTCGTGGTGCTGGCCACCCCCGTCGACACCATCCCGCTGATGGCTGTCAAGGCGCTCAACCGCGCGGGCGGCAGGCAGGTGGTGATGGACATGGGTTCGATCAAGGGCGAGTTGTGCGAGGTGATCTCGATGCACGCCCGCCGCGGACGTTTCGTCGCCGCGCACCCGATGTGGGGTACGGAGTACAGCGGTCCGAAAGCCGCCCAGCGGGGCGCGTTCACGGGCCGCAGCGTCGTGCTGTGCGACACGGTGCGGAGCGACAAGGACGCCCTGGCCACGGTCGAAGGCATCTTCCGCACGCTGGGCAGTCCGGCCGTCTACATGGACCCCGAAGAGCACGACCTGCACGCGGCCTATGTCTCGCACATCTCGCACGTCACCTCGTTCGCGCTGGCGCTCACGGTGCTCGAAAAGGAGCGCGAGGAGCGTCACATCTTCGACCTGGCGGGCGGCGGTTTCGAGAGCACGGTGCGCCTGGCCAAGAGTTCGGCGGCAACGTGGGTCCCGATCCTGCTGCGCAACAAATACAACGTGCTGGACGTGCTGCGCGAACACATACACCAGTTGCAGATCATGCGCCGGATGCTCGAACGCGACGACGCCGAGGGGCTGAAAAACGCCATGGAGCGCGCCAACACCATCCAACGCATCATCCACTGATGACCGCGGCAGCCGAAACGGGCCGGGCCGGCGAACGCGCCGCGACGGAATACCTCCGACGTGCGGGGTACGAAATCTGCGCGCTCAACTGGCGGCAGGGCCGTTACGAGCTGGACATCGTGGCCTGCCGGGAAGGCGTGCTGCATTTCGTGGAGGTCAAGACCCGGCGCTCCGGGTCGCTCACGCCTCCCGAGGCAGCCGCCACGCAGCGCAAGTTCCGGGCCTTGTCGCGCGCCGCCGCCTGCTACCTGCGCACCGTGGGCTGGGAGGGCGAAGTGCAGTTCGATCTGGCGGCCGCCGAAGCCGCCGCCGACGGCAGCGTCCGCGTCGAACTGATCGAAAACGCGCTGGAATACAATTGGTAATTTTGCAGTTCCGACAAATTGTACTATCTTTGCCGGACTGAAAAAGAACAGCCTGACGTCGGGTCACCGGGCGCAGGCGTTAGAAACTGAAAACTCAACACCGTAAATACCGATGTGGTTCTATAATTTCGGTCTGATTCTCTACGTTTGGGCCATCCGTCTCGTGGCGCCGCGCCATCCGAAGGCCCGCCTTTGGATCGAAGGCCGCAAAGACCTCTTCCGCCGCATGCGGGAGGCAATCGCCCCCACGGACAGGATCATCTGGATACACGTCGCGTCGCTCGGAGAGTTCGAACAGGGCCGCCCCATCATCGAACAGCTTCGCAAGACGCACCCCGAATACAAGATTCTCCTGACCTTCTTCTCGCCTTCGGGCTACGAAATCCGCAAGAACTACAAGGGCGTCGACTACATCTTCTACCTCCCGATCGACACGCCGCGCAACGCCCGCCGCTTCCTCGACGCCGCGCACCCCGAAATCGCCATCTTCGTCAAATACGAGTACTGGCTCAACCTGCTCCGCGAACTGCGCCGCCGGAAAATCCGCACCTACGTCGTGTCGGCCATCTTCCGCCGCAATTCGGTCTTTTTCCGCCCCTACGGCGGCATGTGGCGACAGGCGCTGGAGTCGTTCGACGTGATGTTCGTGCAGAACGAGGAGTCGAAAAAACTGCTGGCGACGCTGGGCTTCGACAACGTGCTGGTGGCCGGGGACACGCGCTTCGACCGCGTGGCGGAGATCGCCCGCGCGGCCAGACGCATCGACGTCATCGACCGCTTCAAGGGCGACAACCGCCTGTTCGTGGCCGGATCGACATGGGAACCGGATGAAGAGCTGCTGATCCGGCTGATAAACGACAATCCCGACGTGAAATTCGTCGTCGCACCCCACGAAATGGACGAGTCGCGCATCGCACGGCTGATGGCCGAAACCAAAGGCGGCGCGCTGCGCTACACGCAATGCACGCCCCGCACGACCTACGGTTCGCGGCAGCTGCTGATCCTCGACACGGTGGGGATTCTCGCCTCGGTCTACGGCTACGCCACCTGGAGCTATATCGGCGGCGGCTTCGGCGTCGGCATTCACAACACGCTCGAAGCCGCGACGTTCGGACTTCCGGTGGCCTTCGGTCCCAACTACGAAAAATTCAAGGAGGCCCGCGATCTGGTGACGCTCGGCGCCGCCCGGTCGGTGACCGACTACGAGCAGTTGCGCACATGGTTCGTGCCCCTGCGCGACAACGAGGAGTTCCTGCAGAAAACCAGCCGCATCGCCAAGGATTACACCACCCGCCACCAGGGAGCCACAGGCATCATCGTCAAAACGATTTTCCACTAAATAGCCGGCAGGCCCTCGCGTTCCGAACCGGACCGGAGGCATTTCCGCCCCCTTCCCGCCGTCGTTACAACAGCGGTCGGAGGCTGCGCGCGAACAACGGGCCGCCACAGCAGTCGCATCACACGGTCACCGCCAAAGCGGCCGGACAGCCCCGTAAACCGGGGACCCCGGCTTTCCGGAAAGCCCTTCATGCCGCAAGCGGCAAATATGCGGGAGAGCCTCCGCCTGGTCCCAAATTCAAATGAGGAGATTCGCGCACCGAAAAAAACGGGGCGGATGGAACGTACGTCACGCACAGTCCATCCGCCCCGTTTAACAGTTTGTGCGGAAAGCCGCTCACAAACCGGGAACGTCAACGCCCGAACAACAGGGCCGCATCCTTCGGACGCTTGTACCAGTCCTTTTCACGGGAACCGCCCGAAGCGCTTTTGAGGAACCAGTAGCAGTCGTCGATGCTCTGCATCTCCTGTGGCCATTCGAACTTCCACGAGGCGTCGTCGGGGTCCGAAAGCGGAATGTCCAGCACGCTGGGATACTCCGTCGTATTGAAGCTCGACGGATAGATATAATACTCCGATTCGTTTTTCAGACAGGGGACCACGTCGCCGTAAAGCGTTTGCACGACAGGCTCGCCGACGGGTTCGAAAGCCTGCGCCGCATAGACGTTCCGATAGCCCTTCAGGCCGGAAAGGAACGGCTGGAAACCCTTCGAATCCCGGAATCCGAAACTGTTGGACATATGCGATCCGGTCGCCATCAGCTGCACGGTGATCTGCTTGGCCCGGTTTTTCGACTGGTAGTAATCCCTGATCTCATATTGAACCACCGCATCGTTGAAGTCGAAATCGCCGCGGTACGGATAATTGTCCTCGAACAGGTAAAGCCCGACGGAGGTCTTGCAGGCGATCTCCTCGGGGTCCTTGTTGCCGCTGTTGCCGATCTCGACCTCCTCGCCGGGGGCGATGGTCCTCGGGTTGCTCTCGATCATGCAGAGAATGTCGTTGTAGTCGCCGTCGTATTTCGCGCTCTCGGTCACCACGCGATTCTCCATGCCGAGGATGTTGCCCTGAAAATCACCCTCCGTGACGTGGCAGATATAACCGTTGGCCAGATGCCGGTCGACGATCCGGAACGTCTTCTTGTCGGCCTGGTACGTCAGCGTATAATCCTGCACGCGCTCGTTGAGCCGGGGCGTGGTGAAACGGAATCCGCCGTTGCTCACCGTGCTGTTGCCGATGTAAACGAACCCGAGGTTCAGCCCCTTGGGGAATACGCCCAGTTTGTAACGCTTGTAGGAGGCGATATTCGACGAGAACTCCTCCCGGGTGTAGAAAACCCAGCTGCGCTGCGCCCGGACCTCGGAATAGGGAATCGCGACCACTTCGCCGTTCTTCACCCCGTAAAAGGTGCAGTCGCCGGGCGTCAGCCCATCCTGTTTCGAAGAGGGATAGGTGTAGAACCAGAGTTTGCCGAAAAGCTGGCTCTGGCGGCAGCCGCCGTCGCCGAGAAACGTGAGCCAGATCTCCGCCTCGTCGAAATCGCCCGAACTCGGCGTCCGGTCGATCACCAGGTCGGTGCACTTGAAAAGGTCGTCGCCCCGGACGTTATTGGTCTTTTCGGGAAAATAGATGCTGTTGACGGCCGTCATAACCCGGGCGCTGACCGGATTCACATCGGCGGCGCGGGTCTGCGGGCCGGGCCGGGCAGCGGCCGAGATCGACAGGTTCCCCACCTCGTAACTTTTCATCTCGCCCTGCGCCACGACATACAGCCTTTCAACGTCCTTCGGCACGTCGAGCGTGGTCGAAACAGGCGTAAAACCCGTCAATGCAGGCTGTTTCACAAGCGACTCCCCATCGTAGGGATTCCCGAAATAGACCGCATAATACTCGCCGGCAACCTCGGAAGCGATATTCACCGCCACGGTCGTCCGGTTGTCGAATCCCCTGGCATACTTTTCATAAAATTCGGTATTGTCAACATCCTTGTCGATACACGACGCGGCCGACAATGCCGCGAGCACAAATGCCAGTCTGGAAATGTACATGGTTCAAACCTTTGATCGCTCAAAGATATACATTTCCGCCCAAAAACCAAATCAATTCGTCATCTTTTTCAGTTTTCCGCTCCGTACAACGCTTCACAGTATCTCTTCAGCTCTTTCCACGGATAGTAAGGGCCTCCGGCGAGGGGCAGATTGGCGTCGCGCTCATTATGCAGCACGCGGACGCGCACGTCCCCCGTTTCGGGATTGCGGAAGAAGATGAACTGGACGTTGGTTCCCATCGGCGTCACCGTATGGGCGTTCCACGCCGCAGCTACGTCGTCGAGCGACTCCACGCGGGCATAGGCTCCCTCGGCGCGCAGCAGGGCCAGCAGCGGAACCACATAGGTGTCGTGACCGAAACGCAGCGAGGCCGAAAGGTCCGATTCCCCCGCAACGACGCGGTCGGCCGTCTCGACGATATTGCGCAGCAACGGCCTGGCATCGGCGACGAGCGGATCGCCGAAGCGGGCCGAAGGTCCCATGATCAGGTAACGGCGGACGTTCTCGCACTCCCAGAGCGCATAGAGTTCCTCTCTGGTGAATATTTCATAGAACGACTCGATGCCCAGATGGCTGACGTCCTGCGTGATGGCGGCCAGCATGAAAAGATCCTCCATCAGATCCAGCGGCTCGTCGATGCACCCGGGGTCGGTGACGAGCGACTTCACGAACCGGTCGGGGTTCACACGCACGCGGGTCAGGCTGTCCGCGACCGCCGAAGCGGCCCCGCGGCTCGCCTTGAGCGAGGGTCCGTTGGCCAGATAACAAAGATCGCGGGCGCTCGCATCGCGCGTGGCGCGGATCGCGGGATTCAGCTCCTTGAGACGTTCGTTGAAAACCGCCATGCTCAAGATACAGCGCGGAACCTGCGTCGAGCGGCTCTCGATACGGCACACGCGGCCCCCGTCGGTCGAGAAAACCCCGGGATAGGCGGCGAACATCCGCTCGGCGATGCCGCGGTGTTCCTGTACGCCGCGGGGCGAAAGGTCGCCGTAGCGTTTGCAGGCATCGGCGGCCAGCGTCTCGACCTTGGCCAGCACCTCGCGGCCCTTGGGGGTCAACGCCCCGGCCTTGTCGGCTTTGCGCAGCGCGGCGAGCGGCTCGGCATAAGCCTCCTCTTTCGAGTGGTAGCGGCTTCCGTGACGGCCGTAGTGGCTGATGTAGAACGGCTCGTAGCCGTCGGGAACCGGAGCGGCCGGACCGGGCAGGTACTCGTAGGAGTGGTAGATGCTCGCGGTGAGTTCGGGACGGGAGGCCAGTTGGGCAGGGGTGGGCTGCGCAGCGGCGCAGGTCGCGGCCAGCAGCAGCAGGGCCAGCAGACGGGTTTTCAGTGTAAGATATTTCATAGTCAGCATTTATTGGTCATAATCCGGAGTACGAGGCTGTCGGTCTCGTTCATGCCGTCGCGGCCGATGGCGGTGAGGTTGCGGATACATTTGTCCACATCTTCCTCGATGATGCCCTCGACCGGGGTGACGCAATGGCCGTCCATGGCCATCATGGCCGACAGCACGGCCGTCGAGACGCCGCTCGTGAGCTTCATCGCACAACTGGGCTTGGCTCCGTCGCAGATCATGCCCGTCAGGTTGGCGATCATGTTCTTCACGGCCGCGGCCGCCTGGCCGTAGCCGCCGCCCATCAGGTAGGTGATGCCGCAGCTCGATCCCGTGGCCGCCACCACGCAGCCGCACAGCGCCGACAGACGTCCCAGGCTCTGCTTGATGTAGATGACCGTGAGGTGGCTCAACGTCAGCGCCCGGATCATCTGCTCCTCCGAGGCGTGCGTCTCCTCGGCGTAGACCACCACGGGCAGCGTCGCGGCGATGCCCTGGTTGCCGCTTCCCGAGTTGCTCATCACGGGGATCATCGCCCCGGCCATGCGGGCGTCGCAGGCGGCGGAGGTGTAGGAGAGTATCCGTGTGAAGATGCTGTCGCCCATCACCTTCCGTTCGCGGTCGCAGCACAGCGTGCGGCCTACGCAGTGACCGAACTCGCCCGCGAAGGAGCGTTCGGCGGCGGCCTTGTTCAGGCGGCTGGTTTCGAGGATGAAGCGCAGTTCGTCCAGCGGCGAGGTCATGGCGAAATCCCATACGCGCGCGAGGGTCAGGGGCACGTCGTCCTCCTCCCCGCCGCCCGCCGCCGGGGTCCGCCTGTCGAGCAGCGTCTCGCCGTCGCGGCTGACGAAGACGAAGGAGGTATGCCCCCCGGCGATGACCGCCACGGCCCTGTGGCCGGCGGCTTCGGCCTCCGCCTCGATATAGAGTTTTTCATCGACGTCCTCTTTCAGGCAGATCGCGATGCGCCGCCCGTCGATCATGCGGCGACCGCGTTCGACGGCTTCGGGCGTCACGTCGCGCAGCACCTCCAGCTGATATTCCGAACGCCCCACCAGCGCCCCGAGGGCTACGGCGATCGGCAGTCCGATCATCCCCGTGCCGGGGATTCCGACGCCCATGGCGTTCTTGAGGATATTGGCGCTCAGGCGCACCGTGATTTTTTCGGGTTCCCCGCCCAGCGTTTCGGCGGCACGGGCCGTGCACAATGCCACGGCGATCGGTTCGGTGCACCCGATGGCGGGGACCACCTCCCGGTTGATGAGGTCTATGATTTGGTTGCGTTCGGCTTGAGATAGCATGATCGGCAAATTTCTTGAATCGCAAATATAACAAAAAAACACTATTTTTGCCCTATCCGAAAGCATTACAATGATGGAAAATCCGAAAAACCGCAAATGGGAAGTCCTCACGAGCGAATATCTCGCCCGCAAACCGTGGTTCACCGTGCGCCACGAAAGCCTCGAACTGCCCGACGGACGCCGCATTCCGGATTACTATGTGTTCGAATATCCCGACTGGATCAACGTCACGGCCGTCACCCGCGACGGACGGTTCGTGCTGATCGACCAGTACCGCCACGGGCTGGGCGAAACCTCGTATGAAATTCCGGCCGGCGTCACCGAGCCGTCGGACGCCTCGCCGCTCGAAGCCGCGCAGCGCGAACTGATGGAAGAGACGGGCTACGGCGGCGGCCAGTGGCGTCTGCTGACGACCCTCTCGGCCAACCCCGCCACACAGAACAACCTCACCTACTGCTACCTCGCCACGGGCGTCGAACCGCTCGGCGAACAGCATCTCGACCCGACGGAGGACCTGCGCGTGCACCTCTTGACGCGCGAAGAGGTGCTGGAGCTGCTCCGCACCGACCGTATCCGGCAGGCCCTGATGGCCGCGCCGCTGTGGCGTTATTTCGGAGAAGGCAACGAGTAGCCGCCAGCCCCGGATTCGGGCGTCGGGCCGCACCCGACGCATCGGATAGCCGGCCTTCAGGCGGTCGACGTCCGAAGCGCGGAGACAAGTCCCGGCCGGTCCATCGGCGACACGAAAAAGGGCGGCCCTTTCGCAGGGTCGCCCTTCCCGCCGGCCGGAAGGCCTATTTGCCGACGGTCTGCGCCAACGCCACGAACCAGCGCGCCGGCTCCAGCCCGAGGGCCGCCAGCAATTCCGCCTCGGGAACGCTGCCGCGCGTGATCGAGCGCAGGCCGTGCCCCGCCGTGTAGAGGTTGACATTCTCGGCATAGCCCGCGGCATCCTGCCCGCAGAGGTAGCGGACGTGCTCCGCCGGGATATTCCGGCCCTCGTATACCGTCCGGTCCGCCAGATAAACCAGATTCAGCGGCGCGGCGAAGACGAAGTCCTGCATCCCGGTCAGTTTGCGGCGGTCGCCCTCCAGCACGCGCACCAGCTTATGCGCCCGGGCGTCGTAGCGATAGACGCCCTCGGCGAAAAACGCATAGACACGCACCGGATAGAGCGCCAGCGCCGAAGGAGCCGTCAGGCGGTCCGTGCCGGGGCGGTTGATGCCGGCGGCGGCCCACACCACGCCCGAAAGCTCTTCGAGCGTCAGCGGCGCGGCCGCATATTCGCGCCACGAGCGGCGGTTGGCCAGCGCCTCGTTCACACTCGTCCCACCCACGGTGTCGGGGGCCGCGAGAACGATCTCCGGGCCGTGTTTCACTTCGGTTTTCGTCGCCGCGGCCTTTCGGGCCGACGGACTTCCGCAGCATGCCGCCATCAGCAGCGCCGCACAGGCAATCAGTTTCGTTTTCATCTTTCCCTAAATTTAGTTGTATCGCAGCGAATATAGAAAAAAATTCCGGTCCGCACCCGTTTTTCCGGCACGAACTCACTTCCGGACATTCAGTCGAAATCCGCCTCTGCGACCGAACCGAGCACGGCAGCGATCTCCTCGCCGTAGCGTTCGGCTCTGCGGGAACCGAATCCCGCGATCGAAAGCAGGTCGGCAGGCGAGGCGGCTCCGCTCCGGGCCACGTTGAGCAGGTCGCGGTTCGAGGCGATGACAAAGGGCTTGCAGCCCATTTCGGCAGCACGCCGGTCGCGCCACACGCGGAGCGCCTCGAAGCGTTCGCACTCCCCGGGCGTGAGTTCCGCCCCCGCGGGAAGGTGCCTGCCGGCCAGCGCGGCGCGCATCGCGGGTTCGTCGGCGGTCTCCTCGTTGAAAATGACAAGCAGCATCCACGCACTGCGGCTGCGCAGGCATCCGCAGTGCAGACGCGGCACGCGGACGGCCGAAAGGAATTCGTTCACCGTCCGCTCGTCGTGTTCCCGGAAAGCCGGGTCGACGCGGATTTCAAAAGTTTTGATCCTCATAATCTGTCGTTTAAAGTTGCGGGGCAAATATAAGCCAAAGAGCCGTAATCTGCAACAAAAGGTCCGAGGCACGGGATTTTTGATTATCTTTGCCCGCAAGTCAACCCCCAACGCCATGAAACCGGAAACCGTCTGCACCGTCGTCTTCTCGCCGACGGGCACTTCGAAAAAAATCGCCGAGACCGTAGCCCGGAGCATCGCCTCCGACGCCGGGACCGAAGCCGCCGCCCTGAAAACCATCGACCTGACGCACGCCGCGGCACACTCCGCCGCACTGTCGGCCGGCGCCGTGGCGGTCATCGCCGCCCCCGTCTACGGGGGACATGTGGCCCCGACGGCCGCAAAAAGACTGGAAACGCTCCGCGGCTCGGGAACGCCCGCCGTGGTGATCGCGGTCTACGGCAACCGGGCCTTCGAAAAGGCCGCCGCGGAGCTGGCCGCGCTCGCCGCCCGGCAGGGATTCGTCCCCGTGGCCGCAGCGGCATTCGTCGGCGAGCACTCGTACAGCACCCCCGAAACCCCCGTCGCCGCAGGACGCCCCGACGCGCAGGACCTCGCCCGGGCCGCGGAGTTCGGCGCCGCGGTGCGCAAAAAACTCGCGGCGGGAACGCCTGCCCCGGTCGACGCCGCAAAACTGAAGGACGCGCACACGCCGCTCGTGCCGATGCTTCGCTTCATCCGTTTCGTCGTGGGCTACCGCCGCCGGCAGAAGAAAAACCCGGTCGTCTACCTGCCCGCATGCGATGCCGACCGCTGCACCCATTGCGGCCGCTGCGCCGCGATCTGCCCGACGCAGGCCATCGCGCGGGGCGACGAGGCGCACACCGCCCCTGCGCGCTGTATCCGCTGCTGCGCCTGCGTCAAGGGATGTCCGGTCGGAGCACGGAGTTTCCACACCCCCTTCGCCGCAGCCCTCGCACGCAGCTTCACCCGGCGCAAACAACCCGTAACGATTTTATAATCATGGTCGAGCGTCTCGCATCTCCGGCTGCGCACGAACTCGACGCACTTACCGATCTGTGGGAGAGGTCGGTACGCGCCCCGCACGACTTTCTGGCTCCGGAGGACATCCCCTTTTTCCGCCGCATGGTGCGCCAGGAGGCGCTTCCGGCTGCGGAAATCTATGTCATAAGGGATTCCGGAAACGGATTCGCAGCCTTTGCGGGCATCGGAGCCGACCGGCTCGAAATGCTGTTCGTCGCGCCCTCCGCGCGCGGGAAAGGTCTGGGGCGCGAACTCGTGGAGCACGTCACGGTCCATTGCGGAGTGCGACGCGTGGATGTGAACGAACAGAACGCGCAGGCCGCGGGATTCTACGCACGGATGGGTTTCCGCATCGTCTCGCGCGACGCCCTGGACCCGTCGGGTCGTCCCTACCCCATTCTCCACCTCGAACGCTGACAAACGACGGGCGACCTCTCGGCCGCCCGTTCCGCCCGTTCCGCATACCCGCTGACCGCCAGCGGCCCGTCGCCCACTGCGGCCGTCGCAAAAAAAGGAGAACCCGTTCAACGGATTCTCCCTCCCCATTATAGAATGGCCGCAGGCTATCTGACCTCGATCTGGCGGGCCGCAACGGCGGCTTCCGTCTCTTTCTTCTTGGGAATCTCGATGGTCATCACGCCGTTCTCGACCTTGGCCGCGATCTTCTCGCGCACGACGTTGTCGGGCAGCAGCAGGCTCTGCTGGAATTTCGTGTAGGAAAACTCGCGGCGCAGATACGTGCCCTTCTTCTTGTCCTCCTCCTTCTGCTCGGCCTTTTTCTCCATCGTGACGATCAGCTCGTTATCCTCGTTGATATGCACCTTGAAATCCTCCTTGGTCATACCCGGGGCGGCGACTTCCACCTTGTATTCGTTCTCATCCTCGATGATGTTGACGGCCGGAGCCGTGGTGTTGTGGCGTTCGGCAAGCCAGTCGTTGCCCAGAAAATCGTTGAAAATGCTCGGCAGCCAGTTCTGATTACGTCTTACAGGTACCATAGTTTTGTCCTCCTTGGTTTTATTTGGTTTAACATTTCGTTTCATCTCCGCGCCTCTTATGAAGCGCTTTCGTATCCGATACGGTCAAATCCTATGCCAGTTCGGAGAAACTGAAAAAATGTCATAAATTGTCACAAATACGGCACAAAATTGCCGAAAAGACAGAAAAAATGTCCTGACAGTATGGCGTCTTAAATATTTTCCTATTTTTGCAACATGGACAACGAATTGATTTTCCGGCAGGCACAGTCCTGCGAAACGGACCGCATCATGCAGATCATCCGCCAGGCACAGGCACGGATGCACGCGGCAGGCAGCCGCCAGTGGCAGGACGGCTATCCCGCCCCGGGACATATCTCGGCAGACATCGGCCGCAACCGCGGATATGTATTGTGCAAACCCGGCGTGGAAAGCCCGCTTTCAGTGATCGCCTACGGCGCGGTGGTGTTCGACGGCGAACCGGCCTACGACGCCATCGACGGACAATGGCTCACCGACGAGCCGTACGTGCTGGTGCACCGCATAGCGGTCGCCGACGGGGAACGGGGCCGCGGCGTGGCGGCGGAATTCCTGCACCGTGTGGAGACACTCGCGCAGGAACGCAGCGTCAAAGCCTTCCGCATCGACACCAACTTCGACAACCAGACCATGCTGCGGCTGCTCGAACGCACGGGATTCACCTATTGCGGGAAAGTCGTCTACCGGAGCGGCGAACGGCTGGCTTACGAAAAACGACTCTGAAAACACTCCGACACGAAAAAACAGAACCCGAGGCTCCACTCCCCGGGTTCTTTCATTTCACTGTTCAGCGCGTCACTATCTTCTTGAAGAAATCCTCCAGAGGAACATTGTAATAATCGCACAAATCAGCCAGCGTCGTCAGTGAAATGCTATGCTTTCCGCTTTCGATCCGCCCGATGTTCAGGTCGGTGTCGAACCGGACATTTTCTTGAGTAAGGCCTCTTTCCCGGCGGACTGTTTTCAGCCGATCCACGACTTGTTTCACCAGAATCTCATTACGCCGCTGCCGTTTCATAATGCAAATTTCCGCAATTATGCACTCAATTTTTACTACACACTTGTAGCACAGCGACTAAAACGACACCTTCAAGCGTGTAGTTGCCGGAAGCATAACGAATACAAATCCATTCAAGCCACTTTTCGGCCTTTTTGAAATATGCAAAAATAAAAAAATTGTTGTATAAAGCAGCGAAAACAACCGGAACAGCGGCGAAAAAGCTGATGCCGGAGACCGTTCGTCACAGTTTTCACAACCCGGTCTTCGGATCGCCCCCGTCTTCCGAATGTGCACCGTATGCGCTGCAAATCCAGCCCCGTTCGACTCCCGCAGAGTAGCGGTGAGCGCCGACTGGAAAAGAAAAACGACCTGCATTTCTGCAAGTCGTTGATTTTTAAGTGGTACCACCAGTTTTAATCAGCGTTTCCGCTTCTTTCGTCATTTACCTGAAAAAAAGTTGTAAATGCCTGACGTTCAAATTAGGCATTTGGAACTTTCATTTCTTTTTTATATATTCAAATCAATCGGGAACGGTAAAATTGTTTTACCTATGTTTTACCCCCTCATCCCGCAGAAATCCCACAAAAAAATAATATAACCAATTAAATTCATCGACGTATGAAAATTACTGCGAGCGCCGTATTACGGCAAGACAAAGTGAACGCGCACAATGAAGCGCCGGTCTGCATCCGAATTACCGCAGACAGAAAAACAACTTACAAAACTCTATTCCGCATACCAATTGCAGATTGGGATGCAAAAAGCAAAGAAGTCAGAAAAACAGCGACAAATGCAGGTGTCTTAAATCTCAAATTAAAAACAGCATTGGCTGAATATACCAAAACAGCCTACATGTGCGACGTGGAAAATGCAGACGCCGGAATTACGGCAATCCGGGATAAAATACACCAAAGTTGCTCACTGGATTTATTTCAGTATGCCGAAACATATGTACAACGGCTTGCAGAAGTCGGAAAGTTCGCGCACCATGCGAAAGTAAGTTCGACAATGGAACGGTTCCAAAAATTTATAGGCCGAACTACATTCCCGGTAAATGCACTTACGGAAAAAACATTGAAAGACTATGAATATCACTTAGCTACCGTTCGTAAGAATAAACCGAACACGATTGCGGCAAATATGAAAATCATAGGAAAACTCGTGAATGATCTTTACAAAGAGTACCGTTTGGACAATACACTCAATCCGTTCACCTATTATAAAAAACGTTATGTACCCGTAGAACGGGTGTTTTTGGACGAAACCGAAGTCGCGGCAATAGAAAACTTAAAAATAAGACCGACAAATTATCTGTATGACATACGGAACATATTTTTATTTGAAATCTATACCGGATTACGCATTTCGGATATTCTTACGTTGAAATGGAAAAATTTTGACGGGAAACGTCTTCATAAAACCATCAAGAAAACCAAAAAAACAATTCATCTGCCGCTACAAGACAAAGCGATTGAATTGATCGAGATACGGAAACGGTGTGTCTTACGGCGATTCGAAATAAATCCCGAAGATTATATTTTCCCTTATCTCGAATACGATTACGAACAAGTCCCGGCAAAAACAATATTCACAGCCATTTCAACAACGACAGCCCGCATAAACAAGGCATTGAAAAGAATCAAAGAAAAAGCCCAAATCGAAAAATCGTTTTCCACGCATACCGGACGGCATACATTTTCCGCAATTTTCTTATTGAAATGCAATGGAAATTACTATGCCTTAAAAGAATTTCTCGGACACCGCGATATGAAAACCACGCAAACTTATGCGCACATGCTCGACAAATCAAAAGACGATATTATCGAACAGTTAAACACTCCCACAAGCCATGAGGTTAGATGTTGATATTAAATCCGGATTTTTCACTTCGAGAGAAGTAGCAGACGGTTTGGGCATCAGCCTACGAACCTTAAAAAATTACAGAGACGAAGGGCGCATACAATATCACAAGTTCAGCCCACGTAGAATCGGCTATGCCAAACAGCATATTTGGGCGTTCCTGCAAACGACGCATTGCTCGTTTTACATGAAAGAACGCGCAAAAAAATTGTTGCAGGAAAGCATCGTCAAATATAACTCACCGGACTAAAATAAATCGTTCGGAACCAAGAAAATTACAAACCAAAGAGGTTGCATTAAGTCAACCTCTTTTTTGTATTTTATAAGGACCAAATTTTCGGGCTTTCAAAAGGCTATTTTACAAAACGCACAAAAAGACGTTTAATTTATTCATGTATAGTACATTATAGCGTTTTATTGAAATCAGGTTAACCGTAGCAACCAGTAGAAAAAGGGGTAAAAAGGCGGTTGTGTTTCAGTATAGACGTAATTGCAATAACAAGATGCCGGAATAACTATTCTAATTTTACCAAGATCGCGGCTAATAATTTACATTGCTTCTATTATACTATATACATATATAAAGAGTATGTGTGTGTTGATGCGTGTGGGTTTCTAAACCCGTGTTAACCAGTGTGACGGGTAACGGCCACAGAGGGCCAAGAGTAGCGAGCGCAAGAACGCAGATAGCACACAAGCGTAACGCATACGTGGGAACGTTACCTAATTTAATTAAGATTACTTATGGATAACCTTATATACGTGCGTGTAGAATCTACCCAGCGAAAAGACTTTATTAAATTATTACGCGGCAATGGTTACGAAGATGTATCTGTGAGCTGTTCTCGTTCAGATAATATGCTCTTAGTAGATAATAAGCACAAACAGTTTATACGGCTACATGATTTTACTGGTTCCTGTTCAGATATGTCCTCGGAAGACTTTATTGATTTATTCTTATGAAAGTAATTGTAAATAACCATGAGCAATTAACTGATGTAGTTGCGCAGGTATACCGGGAACGTGAGTGGAACATAGAACAAACACGAGTAATTATACATAATCTTGGAGATGTTAGCTATGTACAACTAATTTCCGGAAACGTGCATTTAAGATTTCCTGTATTGGTAAGTATAGAACCCTCACGTGTATGGCTATACCGAGTAGAGGGTGTTCCCGAATTTCTCCCGGATTTATCTTACGACGATTGGGACGATTTGTTTAACTAACTACACGTGCGTAATTTTAAGATTTCGGCGGAGAAATTAAATTAGGATATTATGATTATTACTTTTGACTGTGATGAAATAGAGATAGGGGGTTATCTCGAAGAATTGGCAGAATTAGGATGGCAAGTAATATTTTCCCATCCGGACGGAGACTATGTTTACTGCGAAGCAAATACTGAAACCAAAATACTGGATATAGAGTATTACGAAGAAGAGGATGAATGCCCGTGTGGTGATATGGATTTATATTCTTTCCTCGAAAGCGTTGGCATAGACTGTCCGTAGATTTCTGCTCACTCTCCGGAGCACAAGCAAGGCCCCACCCCTTAAATGGGGTTGGTGCCCGGAGGGGATGCGGGTAGTCCGGTTAGGTAAGACCGGATTTTGGAAATCCAGCCATTGCATTTTTTTCTTGCACTCCCGCAGAAAATTTCTAACTTTGTTTTTGGAACCAATTAAAATTACAATAAACAGAGAGATTAAAATTACTGACATATTAATATAAAGCGTTAGCTTTTATTCGGGTCATTGAAACTTAGGAAATTTCGACTGTCACCAAGAGTAAAGCGTAAACGCTCACGTTTCACGACGTGGGCTTTACTTGTTTGGTGACAATGGTATTCCTAAGACCTCAATGACCAACAATGTTTAGTCCACGTTTTTTATGCCTACACCCGAACAATTCCAAGAACTTACAAAGAAGCTGGAAATCCTTATCGAAAAAGACAAGGAACAAAAAGGTATTGTCCAGCAAAATCTACTATATCAATTCAAAGATAGTGTTGCTAAAATACGATTGCACTATCAAAGAGTTATTGAAACATATCAACGGGATATAATTCCTTTTCTCCAATCACATTCTTATTTGGCATCAGATTCAGTTTTGTCCATCATAGATAAAGAATATTGGGAAACCTATCATTCCAAAATATTAGCACAAATATGGAATTGCTCACGCAGTAAAATCCTTTGCCACTTTATGCGCTTTATTGGTGCGGATGAAATTGCTCATTTAATTACACAAAGCGAATATAAAGTAAAGACAGAATTACCGCTAACCAAAAGTCGGAATAAAACACGTAATGGGAAACGTATCGATATTTTAATAACGGATAATAAAAGTTGGGTAATTATTATAGAGAATAAAATCAATGCCCGAGTATCGAAACATGGCAGGGAGGATTCCCAATTAGCACGCTATCGAAAGTGGGTCGAAGAAAAATATCCGGCATCACACTTTAAGCAATGTTTTGTTTTGTTGAGTTTGCGGAACAATCGTCGGCAATGCGAAAAGGATTGGATATACTGCGATTATCTGACCCTATTCCAAGGGTTATTAAATTGCGGCTATCGTGATCGGATTATTGAAGATTATTTGGCAACTCTCTATAAACTCTTGCCTATAAATTTACAAATCACTCCTTGCCTGTGTGATATAAAGCGAATAGAAAAACTGATACTACCATGAAGAATCAATTAACAAAATTGCACAAGCAATGCCTTGTAGATATGCCGATGCTTATTGACGTAATGGCAGAAACGATAAATCAAATGCACGCCATTTTAGAAGACTACTACGAGGATTATTGTTTGTTGCTGAACAATCACTTTATTCCGAAATCGAAAGCAAGATATGATGTTGTCCCCAATGATTGGGTCGTTGAATGTTTCGAGAAAATGCCGTTGGAAAGGTCGGTATATGTCGGTTATACTATCGAATTATGCGAGAAGAAAGCGCGTAACCCTCATACGTTCGTAATTGAGATTGCATATAATCTGGATGAAAAGGAACATGCTATTTATTTTTTAATAGAAGATCAATCGAAAGAAATAGATTTATCCGGTTTAATATCGGATTTACAATCTACAGATGAGTATCTGTATGGTATTGAGCCAACCCGGTTATATGTAGAGATTTCTGTGGATGAAACGTTGAGCGATGAAAAAATCCATAAATGTTCTGAATTATTTAAAGACAAAATCTTATATCCAGTCATAACTACCCTTAAATAAATATGGAAAACATACAGATTGACTTAAATGTCAGGGAAGACAAACCGGCATTTAACATTGACAGACTGTTAGGTATTCATCAATCCTATTCGCTGGAAGGAATTAAGCGATTAAATGTTGAAATGCTAAAAGCGCAGTATGCGCAATGTGAACAGCTGACCCAATTACAGAAGCAAATCGACCAAGGAAATAAAATTTCCATGCAAATCTTACGTAACCAAATACGTGAGATTGAAAACAGAGAGCGACAAAAGTTTTATAAAGCAATGGTTTTTAACCTTGCCATATTTTGCGATCATATCGAAAAAATAGAACCCATTACATTAAGGGCATTTATTTTACCGATGTATGCTACTTATATTGAAGGGGCCGCAAAAGATGCTATGGAACATTTGGAAGAAATACCCGATAAAACACATTGTCAATCTATTTTAGACCATCTGCAGAAGATTACAGCAGAAGTCGAAACCTGCTTGCCGGAATATCAGCAAAGCGGTTTTGCCCAACTGGTGCCTTTGAAGGCGCAATTAGAACAGGACCGGGAAGTGTTGGAACAAGAATTTGAAGAAGAAAAAAAGCAAATTGAAGCTCCTCTTATCAAGGTTGTACAACGTGCTGACACACCAAGCAAACATCGCACGTCTGTATGGATTTGGGGACTATTGACTATTCTATTTCTAATTGTGTTTTTTCCTGCGGGTGTTATATTGGGCTGTCTGTTTTTTCGGGAACTTAACAAATCAAATAGGAGCAAAGAACAAGTGACAACGGCCAAACCTCAATATGAGAATTTGGAAAAAGTGAGAGCGGCAAAAACTGAATGTATGAATACCTATCTTGCAAAAGTGCAGAAATTGGAACAAGAGCATCCGTATACCCATACACTTGCACAATTATCTGCCCAATATCCCCACTGGCAACAAGAATTAGAAACTGTATACGAATTGTTTCTTAAATTCACCAAGGGAATAACCGATAGCAACTCTTCTCCCAAACAACACAATTCTTTATTTGCCGCTGTTGCACGTACAGCAGTAGAGCAAGGAACAATATCAGTTGCATCTATTCAGCAAATGTTCGAAGTTAGTCCTAATCGTGCAAAACGCATTATAGAACAACTCGAAAATTCCGGTATTATTGGACCACAAATCGGGACTGCTCCACGAGAAATAATGTATAGTAGTATTCCACTACTCGAATCGAAATTAGCAAAATTGGGGTTTGCACAATATGATTCATTATTTGTAGAAGTTGCACGTACAGCAGTGGCACAAGGAACAATATCCGTTGTATCTATTCTACGAACATTCGAAATTGGTGTTAATCGTGCAGAGCGAATTATGGAACAATTAGAAAAATCCGGCATTATTGGACGACAAATCGGGACTTCTCCCCGAGAAATAATGTATAGCAGTATTCCATCACTTGAATTAAAATTAAAAAAACTGGGTGTAATTGAATAAATAAAAAAACGGAGGCTTTAACCTCCGTTTTTTATTTCAGTCTCTCAATGTTCTGTAATTACAATTATCGAACATTAATTGCTATTTATAGTCGAATTCTTTAGTAAGGTAATAATACTAAGAGAAAAATATCTTATATTTGTTAACCTTAATGTAGTTCGAACACTTATATGTCCGCAATAATACGCCCACGGCTAAATGACTTCTACAACGTTTCCCTTACACAGGAAGAGGTTGATTTTGCTATTCCTTTCTTGGATGAGGATATTCCTTTGTATGTAGACCCATTTTTATTGTGGAAGTCTCCATCTATGCAAGATAATTCACTTCATACGCAAATAACTAATTGTTTCAATCATTTAGGTTATTTGATAAATAATAGTCGTGAAGAAGAGGCTACTAAGTTGCTTGTCGGCCTATCTGAGTGCAGTAAAGTTGGATTGGGTAATTCCAAGACTAAAGAAGGTAAACGCATAGGAGATAGGTTAGCCTTATCTATACTCAATACATTCAAAACAATTCCGCAAATATCAAAGTCTGGATTTACCCATTTTGAGGAAATACAATTACTGGTTGATAATGTTTCTAAAGATCGAGTAAGTGACATTGCATGTAACTTCATTTTATCGTTTTTAGTCGATTATACTATTGAGCAATGTGAAAAATATTCTATTCCCATTGAAAAAGCAACACTTACAGGGGTATATAACTTCAAGAAATATTCATTAGAGCCAGAAGAAACTTATCTACCTATTAATCCTGAGACTAAACAACCTATTGTATTTGTTCCGAAAAGATGGCTGCGATTTATTCCTTGGATAAACCCTGATGATTATTATCGCAACTATTATCAGCAAGAGGTTGATAGCAATATAATTGAAAGAGTAAAGTTGCTTGAGTATAATCGGCATAATTATGATGTAGTTCAAACATACACCAAAATTAAGGAACGTCAGATTGAAGATTGCAAAAATGACCCTTTGTTTAGCCAAACTCCGGTAACATCGGCAAAAAAGAAGCTATCTACAATCCTCGCATTACCCACTGGAAAAACGGATAATGCCGATAGGAAATATGAAGATAATATGTGCCAGTTGCTAGCGTCGTTATTATACCCTCATCTTGATTTTGCAAAAGAACAAAGCCGAACTGAATCCGGGGTGTTAATCAGAGACTTGATATTTTACAATAATCAATCCATACCTTTGCTCAAGGACATTCACGATACTTACGGCTCAAAGCAGTTAATAGTTGAACTAAAAAATGTACAGGCAGTAACACGAGACCATATTTTTCAACTTAACCGTTATCTGAATGATAACTTAGGGCGGTTTGGTGTCATATTTACAAGAAATGCGCCATCTAAAGCTGTCTACAAGAATACAGTTGACTTATGGTCGGGGCAACGTAGATGCATACTGATTCTTGATGATAATGATTTACGACAAATGGTGCAAGTTTTTGAAAGCAAACAAAGGTATCCGATAGAGGTTATCAATAAAAAGTATGTTGAATTCGCAAGGTCTTGCCCTGCATAATTTAGTTGCTATGACTGTAGATGATATTGATAAGTTTGAGAAAGTTCAAGGACAGTTAGAAGGCTTGTTGTCCGAAATAGCTGTGTTGGCTAAAAAATCACCAAATGATGGAGTTAATAAATTTAAGTTAAACTTTATTAATAAAGTTCTGAAGGAGGCCAATAACATTTTAGAAGAGGAATATATTCCTTTAGATTCATTCAGTCAATTTAATGAGGATGATCTGCCATCAAATAGTGATGTGACGTTTATCCTATCCCAGTATTTAAGTTGTTTCGAAAAATTGCGAGCAGATAACATCAAAGAGGATAGAATAACTGCTGGTCACCGTTCTCGTATGGGCTGGGTATGGATTATTGATGATGAGGATACCGTTCTTGAAACCGCCCCACCTAAAAAGCTTAAATAATATGAAGAAAGAAGATGTAGAATTATTTATAAAAGTTAAGGCACAAATCACTGGCTTATATAAAGAGATTGGTTTATTGTCTAAAAAGAACCCTAATGATGTAGTTAATAAATTCAAGTTGAAATTTATTAACGAATCCATAGGAGATGCAAACAAACTACTTACTGGTGATAATAGACCATATTCGGACTTTGAGATATTTGCCGAGGCAGATATGACAACTACGAGTGATGTGGTTATGATTTTAGAGCAATATATAACAGCATTACATAAGCTACAGGCAGATAATACTAAATCAGCAAAGATTGAAAGTGATTGGGGTGTTGATGTGTACGAGCCTTTTTGGATAATTGATGGTAAAGTGTCCAATATAATATCTAAATAAAAATATGGCGAAGGAAGAAATCATAAACACACTGCCCACAGATGCAGATGTTAGTAAGTTTGAAATGCTTGAAAAATTAATGGAGTCAATTTATGAAGAAATGAAAGAGTTTGCGAAGAAAAAGCCTGATGAACTCCTGAATAAATTTAAAGTTAAGAACATTAATCGAGTATTGTCTCAAATTAAAGAGATAATGAAACACGAACCTACTGATGAGTTTCTGGATTTATTAGATGAGGATTCATTGCCATCCAACAGTGATTGTATTATAATAATCGGACAATATCGGGCTGCAATTGTGCAATATAGAAGTCAATACCATTACTATTCGGATAGAGCATTAGGGCGTGCTTGGCACACGCAGGGACATCCCCAAGGACAGCCTAAATAGAACTTTTTTCAGTACAACTGAATGTTAGGTATTCTGCAAGTTGTGAGAGGCCCTTTGTTTTTAGAAGATACTTTTCTTGAAGAGCCTGCAACCATATCATCTCCCACGCCGTGGCTTGAATAAAATCAACATCCTTGCTGTACCCTGCGAGGATGTCTGCTTTTGTACGGTGTAGGAAATCGTCGATATTCGCGCGTTTCGTGCGCATGGTGCTACAACTTCCGAAATAAACGATCCGATGCGCTAAAAACCCCTCCAAAACGTCCGCAATCTCACGTAACGTCACGAGGTCCCGCCCGATCTGTATTTTATTCGGTCTGCCGTGAAAGGCAATGTATAGAATCGTATAATTCCGGTAGCGTTCGAACGTGTATTGCCGCAAATATTCGAAGAACTCTTCCCGCGTGTTGCACTTGCGGTAAATGTATTTTATCCCTGCGGCATCCCGCAATATGTCGAGCATCGGACGCACGCTTTGTTTGCACCGCGGATTCGGTCTCCAATTCCCCTCCAAACAATAGATATTCCAGGGTGGTTGCTTCTTCATATCCGTATCTCTTTAAAGACTTCGTAAAACCGGGGTAAATCCTGCTCGCGGATAATCTCGTCGTTGTAAACTTCGAGCATCTGAATACTCCGGTGACGACTGTATTTCGACACCATCAATAATTCCCCTTTATAAGATTTGATTAACTTGGTAATAAAGAAATGACGGAAGCCATGCGTGCTTCCGTCGATCTCCAACTCTGCGAATACCCGTTTTATGATCTCCCGGACCGATTTGGTCGTAAGCCTTTCGCCCCGGCAATGGTTGCTGTCACTGCGGAACAGTGCGCCGCTTCGGAATCGGTAACAGTTCAGATATTCCCGCAGAACACGGACCGTTGAGGGGTGCAAATGAATCGGCTCTTTATCATCCCGGCCTTTGCCGCGGATGAATGCGGTCTTGTTCCGCAGGTCAATATCCCCAACATCCAACCGGACGACCTCGATCTGCCGAAGCCCTTGAAACAAAAAGAGAGCGACAAGCGCTCTCAATCTTAAATTTTGCGGGGTAGGCGGTAAGTCGGAACAATACCGTTGTAACTTTCCGATGTCGGCATCCTGCAAGCCCTCTTTGCGGTGCAGTCGGCTCTGCGTGAATCCGCGGACATGATCCGTAATTTTTTGCGGGATCAAATTCAACCGATGCAACCCGTCCAAAAAGATTTTCGCCGCAATCAGGTATTTGTTTTTAGTCGATACGCTGAATGTGTCGATATTGGCTAAATACCGTTTGTAATCCAAATAAGAATTGCGGTTGATGCCGTGTGTTTCCGCATACCGAATAAAATGCGTGATCCGCACTCGGTATTCGTTGCGTGTTGCATCCGTGACATCCAGTGCGTCGAATACCTCGTTTTTCAGTAATTCCAACCGATTTGACCGAATAATCTCGTTTGTCATGTAGTTTTTAGTGATTTGTTACCGTAAAACTACAAAATAAATTCTATATTTGCAAATACAAGTATTTGATTAATAGGTATTTAGAAATAATCAACTGTTTTACCTATGTTTTACCTCAGACAAAGAAAAAACGTTGTAAGTTATTCACCTACAACGTTCTATTCAATCTTAAAAGTGGTACCACCAGGAATCGAACCGGGGACACAAGGATTTTCAGTCCTTTGCTCTACCAACTGAGCTATGGCACCATCCTGTTGAGTTATAAAACTCGTTTACAAATGATTACGAAACTCGATCTTTTTCTCTGACACCCGACCTTTTCAGTTCGGTTTACAACGTGGTTTACACAGTCGTTTTTGCAAAGAACGATACCCATTTCGGTTTCATTGCGAGTGCAAAGGTAAGCAAATTTCTCAAACTTGCAAAAGTTTCCTCGAAAATTTACAACTTTTCTGCCCTCAAACAATCATACAACCGCGATTAGAACCGCTTTCTATCCAACATCAACCTTTTCGCAAGTCATTTCAAAACCATCCAGAACCGTTCGGGCAAGTAGATATTCTTCACCTCTCCTGCCTGTTCAAACAGCGGGGCAATCTCGGATGGACTAAACCCTGCTATCCCGCAACCGATTTCCGTCACCAAAAATTTCAGTTGTGGATGTTGCTTTGCAAACTCGATAAACTCGTCCACATAGGGCTGGATTGTTTCCACTCCGCCCTGCATGGTCGGTATGGCATAACTCTGCCCCTGCAATCCGACACCCTGTCCCCAGACAGCCCCGAATCTCTGATATGCCAACCGTGCAGCACCCCCGCCGTGCATACCTGCGAGGTTGCTACCGAACACGAAGATTTCGTCGGGTTGGAGTTTAGTGATGTAATTGGGTGATTTTTGCATGGCTGTTTATTTACTCAAATGTCGAAATTATTTGGTAAGATTGCAAATTCCACTAAAGAAAAAAATCCCCGACCGTATGGCCGAGGATTAGCATTGTGGTTCTTCATATTTTGGTGACGTAATTTCAAAAAATTCATTTTATATACCCCTTGAAAAATGTGTCACTTAATCTTTACCGATTTTTCAACGTCTTATCTTTTCTTGACTATCGTTCTGCATAGTCCCGCAATAAATCGCAATGTCGTCGTAGATAATCTGCCCGTCGCGTTGCGGAATATTCTTTCATAACAATCCAATGGCGGCTCAATATCCATTGTGCATCTGCGGCTACTTCCCGATCGGTTATCATATCAAACGCATCTGACAAAAGCCGCTTTTGTCGTGCTTCAGCCCGTTTCCATGCAGGGCGTTTCGTCCAATCTATATCATAATCCAGCCAATAAATCATGTCGCCTTTGTAATATTGCGTCAAAGCCCAGCAACGATTAATAGAATTTTCTAATCCTATGATATATCGTATTTGTAACAATGCTTTTCGATTCGGATCCACCGTCTGTTTGATGGATTGCTCCAAAGAGTACATTTCACGGGCAAAATTGTATTTATAATCCGAATTATCTGGCAGTTTTTCCCGTCCATGTGAAAATGGGTCCCACTTCATAAATCCGTCTTTGTATGTATTCAAGGAGTATTGAAACGCTGCCGAAACCTTACCGAAGTATTTTATCGCATCTGCATAGCGCATTTCTCGCAAACATTGTGTTCCGATTATCTCATTGAAATAATCCGTATCGGTATAGCTTCGCTGGTTTATAAAACGATCGAATGCCGTTTGTGGTTTTTGCAACCGTTCGGTATAAGCGATCAGATGATTTACTCCGACCGTATCTATCAATGCAAATAAATTATTCCTGTAATCAAGCACGTTATCCCATTGTGTTCCCTTACGGTATTCAGATAATGAAACGCATTTTTCTTCCCAGCGGTTTTTCACCTCAAAAACAGCAGTTTGTTTATTTACGATATTGAGCAGATTGTTATCCGCCATGTTCGCCAACTGAATAGCACGGGTATAATTTCCTTGTTCGATATATCGCGGAGCAATGACTGAAAACACAATTTTTCGCAACATATCGTTCCAATAATAGTAGCTGCGATTATATTTAATATCAAACCCCTCGCATGTCGCCTTTCTGACACGATCGTCGATATTTGTTTTTATCTTGTTATCGAGCCATCGAAGCTGGCGAAGCAACTTTTCTTCATACTTTGCATTGTAAATGCTGGATTTAGCATTCAGATAGATGCGCAAAACCATGATGGATTCCTTTATATAGTCATTACCTTGTACAGCTTCGGCTTTACTCAACAGATTCGATGCGGTTTGCGTATCTCCGTCCAGATCGGTAAGGTAAGCGGCTGTGTAGTACCACATGGCTCGATTGGATGCTTTACCCTCTTGGGCTACTTTTCTTGCCAAGTCCCGTAACCGCATGACTTCATCCCAACTTTTGGATTTATAAGAATGAAGATCATCTTCTATCGCCCTTATTCTATTCTGCAAAATTTCAGTAATTTGCGGAGAATTAGGGTCGCAATTGCAAAGCAGTTCCAACAATCCGATTTCGTTCATCGGTTTTCCTTGCTTCTTGGCGCAGAAGAGCAACGATTCAATATCTCCGCACTCGGCGTATAGGCGCGTCGCCCGCTCTATTTCTCCAATCCGATAGTAAGTCCCCGCGATATAAGGACGAATCATTTGCTTAATCAATCCGTCAGGCAAAAGCGGCTGTACTTCATTCCAATAGTTGATGCAACGATCGTATTGTGATGAAGCGAACAAAGCGCGAATCGCCTGTATTGCGTAACGATCCCGCAATCTGTACTCGTTATAAGCCATTGCACGACGAGCGACGTCAGACAAGGTAACGCTTACTTGATCCTTGTCGGTCGGATAGTACCACGGATTGTTCTGCTCCATGCGGATTTCTTCGCAGAGTTTCATTATAGACAGAAGTTCCGCGATCTTCCGATCCTTATGTGTTACGATCCATTCAACGAATCGGTTTTGCATCAGCGTATCTTGGGCTGGTTGTTCGATAAGGTTCGTAATTCGTTCGATCTCCTTGCTGGTGTAGCGGTAAACAGCTAGGTAAATATCATCCAATGGAATTGCAGTAGAAGTCAGTTCTTGCCACAATTCGCAATTTTGCGTTATTTTACTTTTAGTCTGTTTAGGTCGCCATCGCCCATATTCGTCCAGATCATGAGATTTGCTGTAATCATAGACACGATAGGTACGGTATTCGGCTGGTTTATAAATCGTCCCACCTCCCGAATAAGCCTTATTTACAGAAAAAGCCGCAAGGAGTAAAACCATGCTACAAAAGGTCGTATAGAGTTTCGATTTCATCGGTCGTGTAGTTTGAAATGCAGGTTGAATCCAAATGATAAAGCAAGACTGAATAGCTGTCGTCTTTCAATTGTTTTTCGGCAAGTCGTTTTACTTTGAGCACCTCATCATATCGGGAACTCTCCAATCGGATTATGTCCCCTTTCTGTAATTCGTGGGATTCCAGATAATGATTTTTCAGCACCTTGTAGGTTCCGTCGCTTTGGCGTCGATAATAAGTCTGGTCGGAATAGTCCGTCGTCCGTAAGATCGCTTTGAAACGATTATCTCTGAACCAGATTCCCCAAGCGAAGGCAGGATAGGCGAAATCAAGATGTAACCGATAGTTGGCATTCGTCAGATAGGGGGCTACATCGGAATAGTCCAAAATCGAGTTTTTGGTTTCTGCATTGCGCAACGCACCCGTATTGTAGAGCATCAGCACGCCCCGATCGACAGGTGGGCAATCGCCCCGCAGTTGGTGCAATCGGATCGTGGAACTTAATTCGATTCCTTTGCCATGCAATGAATCTTTGGCTATGCGGCACAACTCGAAATAGCTGTTTTGCGTTGTTGCAGTCCAATCGTAATCGAATTGCACCTCGTTGATGTTACCGATCTTATGACGGGTTGCCATTGCCAAAATGCGTGTTACGATGCGGTTCGCCAAATCAGCCGTTTTCACGTTGGTTTGGCGTAATACCTCCAATGTGATATAGACGGTAGGGACAATCTCCATATCGGCGGGAGGAACCTGCCGAAAAACGGTCGTAGCAATTGGTACTGGGTACAATTCTCCCTCCAGCCAATGATTGTCCAAAGCCACGTCGAAAAAACGAAGATAGAGCCGTTTTACATTGTGCTTACGCAGAAACGCCAGCTCCGAATTAATCGGATTGAACGTCGTTTTCCAATGATATATAGAGTTGTATTCACCGTGCGGTACAATTCTTTTGATAGTGGTAGAATCCACCGTATTGCATTGTTCCTGCGGATGGGTTTGTCGGTTACCGCAACCGACCATAACCAACACGGCCAATATTAGTAAGTAATTCTTCATATTCTGGTGACATAATTTCAAAAAATTCATTTTATATAGCCCTTGAAAAATATGTCACTTGATTAACAAAGCATCATATCGTGTTTGATAATCATAGCTAAACAGTTCTTCATCAGAGCAATCCTTTTTTAATATACAATCCAACTCAAAACTGCTACATATTCCATATCCCCAATATCTGCTCTTTATTTGAATCAATTTTCGTCGCTTGAGATTATTCGTACAATTATCATAAACTTTTTTGAGCGGCATCGGTAATTGTGCTGATACTTTTCTACGTTCAGCCATCCATTTATCCCAAAAGCGCATATCATTTTTTAAGGCACATTGCTTTTCTTCCACGCTATATTCCTCATAACCTGAATTAATCATATCAAAGAAATCCGAATATGCTCTATGTACCATTTTATCTGGAATCACCCTATGTCGTTCTGTCGGCTGATAATTGGAATCACCCAAAGTAAAATAATAATCCAATAATGAAATCAATCTCTGCTCGTAGCTTTCAATGAAGAACTCGCCATACGCCAGTGGTGCTCCTGACCCACCATGTTTCCCGACAACTAATTTATCGCATATATCATGTAAGGCTTCTTCATATTCTTTCCATGCACAATGTTCTGCAATTAAAATATCCTTAAACTCATTGCTACAATCCAACAGTCGATTGTTGTATATTTCTACCTTACATTCATGTAATTTGGTCGCCAACCATGCTTGTATATTAGCATCCCATTGTGAGCCGAGCGAGTATGATAATAATGAATCAATTTGTTCCGAAAATCTTTGGAAATTTTCTGTTTCCGTTGTAGAAGAATTAAGAGGGTAATATTCATTAATACGCCAAAGAATCATATCTAAATCATCTTGATAAGGCGTTGTTTTATTCGTAAACCATAAAGTAGCAAAATCATTTACCGCCGTGATATGGGGTATATCTCGGAACCATTCGATTCTATCATAGAAACCGTAACGTTCAGTACGATGCAAACTATCGAATCGTCGTTGATATTCAGCTATCTTGTCTTTTGATGGCTTGCCAAATAAATAAGGGATAGAATCAGCATCTCTCCACTTAAACTTAAAATGGATGGTATCATAATATGTCTTGATTGTAAGTTCCGTTGAATCTTCTCCAACCTGCTCAATCTGCCTTACCTGTCTATCGCCACAACCAAGCATTATTAAGCCAACAACAAGTATTAGTATACAGTTCTTTATCATCTGTGACACAATTATAAAATGTTCATTTTATATAGCCCTTGAAAAATATGTCACTTAATCTTTACCGATTTTTCAACCCCTTTGTGCCACTCTGTTTCATCGTCCCATTCAATCGTTTGAACGATTACATACCCTGTCTTATTAGGGGCGATCCTTACTAAATCGGGCGCATCGCCATTTATAGGGTCAAAAAAGGCATCATGTGTATATACACTCACTATTTCTTTCCACACTCCCTTACGAAGTGAATATACCTTATAGAAAACAAAGCGGCTAACAGCTCTCTCAATAAAGCCAATTTCATCCGTACCATCACCATTCAAATCACCCTCGTTGGTTAAGCGCTCAATCTGAAATTCAGTTTCTATGGCAGGAATTGTTGGATTACTGAATGTTATATTATTGAGCTTCCCATCATCTACTTCATCAAGGCTGTAATATTCAGCAGGGTTTGATTCGCTGTAAGCATATTCGATCTTTCCATCACCGTTAAAATCCCCTTGTATAGTATCTCGTTCATAACTATCTCCTATAATCGAATCGGTTTGTTCAGTTTGCCTTATTCTATTTTCTACAACTATATTCGCTGGATTCCTATTCCCACACCCAACAATCAGCAGGACGAATATGGGGAGTAAGTAGGGTTTCATAATTAGTTAATCAATGTTGTGTCATATAATGGATTATGCGCCTGTTCAACTTCTTCCAGTTTGTGATATTCATCTAAGAATTGGGCATGCATTATATTTATAATTTCAAAATAGGAAGAAAAGTTTACTCTTAATTCATCCACGTAGTGAATAAGACTCTCGGCAGAAAATGATATGAATAATTGTGACGATTTTCCTGATTGTTCCAATACCTCTATTTTCCCAACTATGGTATTACTCATAACCTTGGTGGCGGCAAGAAGAGCAATCTTATAATAGCCTTGGAATGGCCTTTGTAAAAGCAGTGAGAATTTGGGAGCCTCGTGCATAATACGATAGATTATACTTTCTGACTTAAAGTATATATCCCCGTTTTCCTTGTAGGGATAGAAACCTTCGATTTTAATGATTTGTTCGATGGCAGATGACGTCAGTTCGCCAAATATCTTCTTTTTTCGTTTATACTTAAGGTAATAATAATCCAGACAGATTAATGCTACCAACATGAACCCTACTGCCAAGATTACGATTGATGACTTTGCCTCATCACCAACAAGCGTACTTATCAAGCAAAACAAGTAAGTTACAACAACAGCAATACATTCACCGAACGATAATCCGTTGTCAGAAGGTTCTTTCATTCTAGCAATAATTCGTCTGGCGCGAGTTTTTACTTGTTGTTTCTCGCTCGGTTCGTATAAGTGGCATTTATCGTCAAAATCTGCATATTCATTGGTAAGGCCACACAAAATTCCTCGCTCTATGTCCTTTTGGCAATGTTTGCAGGTTTCGCATATTTTTACTCGTTCTTCTCGTGTCATCGGATTGAGTGTTATAGATTGATAATTAATTAATGTAAAGTATTTATGAAGATTGTAATTAATATTGGCCTTTAAAATTATTTCATCGATGCTATAAGTTTTTCCTAATCTTCTTTTGCAACTCCTTATCTTTATATCCGTTCTTCTTGGCTCGTTTCAGCCAGAATTTAGCTTGTTTCCAATCTTGTAAATCGACATAATGCTGGGCTAATTTTTCTTGTGCAACCCAATCGTCTTGCTCTGCGGCTTTATGCCACCAGATTACAGCAGAATCAATATGTGGCTTTTCACATCCGAGTAAATCGGGACGGTAGGCATAACAACACGCTAATTCCGTTTGGGAATGAACATAGCCCGATTCTGCGGATTCAATCAGATTCTTAATGTCGAAATTCAATTTATAACCAGATTGGACATAACTCAAAAATTGATAGTACTGTTTGACAGCAATTCTACTCTCCTTTGGAATAGGTTGCACATTCCTGCGTTCATAGCCTCTAATTTCGTGATAGAGTGTTTCATCTTCAAAGTCATTCTTTTCAGCGCGTTTGAGCCAGTATTTAGCTTGTTTCCACTCTTTCATTCTTACATGGAATATCGCCAATTCCTTTTGTGCAACATAATCTTCTTGTTCAGCCGCTTTGAGCCACCATATAACAGCAGAATCAATGTCTGCCCCCTTTCGTTTAATCAAGTCGGGACGATAGGCATAGCAACCCCCTAATTGGCTCTGTGATTCTGCATAACCTGCTTCTGCCGACTTAAACAGACTTTCGACTGCGGTATCTTTATCTCCATCACCGAAAAGCATCCAATGAAAGAATTGGTAGTATTGCTTATCAGCCAATTTCTCGGCCTCTGAAAATGGTCTTTCGGGTTGGCTTTGGCAACAGACGAACAAAATGCCCATCAGTATAAGTAAGTAGTTTTTCATCGTTCGTTTTCTTCTTTGCAAAACAATCCTTTGATTTTGCGCCATATGTTAGATTGCCAACAATTACCGTATTCTGTTTCTGCATAACCCAATGTGCGGACTTGATAGCTTTTCCCGTTGGAATGTATTATTTGCAGATTTGAGTGGTACACTTTTGTACTTTCTATACGAATAGAATCACCATTATCAGCCACCCACCAAGAATTATCTTTCGGAAAATATTGGATAGTCCGCATTACAACTGAATCCGTCCATATCTTATCATCGGGATTTGTAACGCTTAATAAATGACAACTCCATTCTTCTCCGTTTTGTATTAAGTAACAGTTTTCATTACCGTATATTCTGGCTTCCATTATTTCATCACCAAAAATATTAGGCATGGCAATCGTGAAATCAAACAATAGTACAACAATCAGTAAGCCTATTTTGCTACCTCTGTCTAATTTTGCATTTTTCTGTTTTACAAAGAATATTGGCAAAATTGAAGATATTAATACGCTAAACCATCCAAAATGAAAGAGTATTTCCAGATATATATGGCGCAAAAGTACATGTTCGGAGTAGAGATAAAATGCACCGACTTTCCATGCTCCAATCAATAGTCCAAGCCCTAATAGAAATGCACTAAAATAGAGCCGTATATTGGGACGTGACAGTTTGCGGATATTCACCCAGATAAGAATAGCCGCAGCCATCATTAGTAAAGTATATCGTAATGTTGGATGCCCGTCTATCAGTCCTCCATCACTCCAATAATGAAAATCCAGATAATCAAGGCAATAATTATAGGCAATATAATAGATTGTCAAACTCCCTACGATGTAGGCAGTTCTTACAAGTATGCTTTTAAGCGTGGGATTGAGGGTCATGGATTAGTTATTGAGGGATTTAATTATTCTTGCAACAACAGGAGCACAAAGCGGAACACCATAGTAAGTGCCATTATATATATTTTGCTCCATGATTACGAAGATTCTGTATTGCGGATTCTCGGCAGGATAGTATGCCGTCAGACTGCCCCAATAATGCCGTTTTCTATTGGCTCTGACTGTTGCACCTTTAGCGGCTATATCCAAACTTTCCAACCCAACATAATCGGTTCGGCAATCGTCATAGGAGAATTGTTTACTTTTCTCCGCAGCGATATTCATAAAATCTTGTTTGCAGGCTTTCGGCCCTCGTTTTGTCATTCTGCAATCTGCCGATGCAATGTCATTTCCTTTCATATCAGAGAGAATTACAGCTCCTTGCAGGGCTTTTTGAGCCGTCAATATGTCCGATAGGATTTGCTGGACGTTATCATGGCTTATTGTCTGTCCATTGGTGAATAGAGCCGATAAGATGAAAGCGACGGTTAGTAGATAGCGGTTCATAGGTGATAATGTTATGTGTATAATATAGCTGTGACGCATTTTGCAAAAATCTCTTTTATATACCCCTTAAAAATTATGTCACTATCGAAAGAGCAGGGACAAACATTGCCAAAGTTTCAATACTGATTCTTTGGCAATGTTTTTAATAATGCTTATCTCGATTTTCTTTAATCATTTCTCGGATAAATTTCCAGATTACAAATAGAATAATGATTATGAAAATCCCTAATAATGTTGGCATAATTTTATAATTTATTCATTTCTTGAACTATCTTATTTATAACCATTTGATATGATAAATTCCATGTGTATAAATCATATAATTTCCCATTGACCCAAGGCAAGACCACTCGACTTTGTTGTATGGCCGATAACTTATCCAATTCTTGTTGAATGGCATTATGCGTGCGTTCTATCCGTTGCATATATAAGGCTAATTCTTGGGCATTGTAAGGTGTCGCCCCTCCATCTCGACAAAAAACCTCGTCGATTCCATTAAATTGCAACAGAATAAATTTTGCTTGTTCCCGAATATTATCCGCGATTTTATCTGCGTTAGAGCGTCCAAATAAGCCCATATCACAAATTTATTATCGAATCTAATATATCTCTATCTGCAATGCTTTTGGCTGTTGCCACAAAAACAGGGTCATTAGATGCATAGTCATTAATTAGTCGCATCCATTTTTGAATAGAGCTATAAACAAACGATTTTTCGCTGTTTGTATGAAGTTCGTCTTTTAGAATATTGCGGCAGTCAATGCCTCCATTAATCGCATATACTTGCCACTCCGTTTGTGAAATACGGTCAACCGTTTGTTGAGAAATGCCAAGATAATTCATGAAATCGAAATATTCCTTTTGTATGCGATTCCCTGCTGCTTGGTTCGGATGCGTAATATATGGCTTCACAATACCAAAAAGATTATCAAGTACAATTACTAATGCACAACGGCCACTTTCAGAGAAAGTGTTTGGAACAACTAATGTATTCATATTTATATGTTTTCTATATTTGAGCTAAAAGAGCCGAACTAAGCAAGTAATACAAGGAAAAACGATAATTGTTTCATAGTAAAGATTGTATTAAGAAAGAGCCATTATTATACAGATAATAAAGAAAATAACACCTGCAATGATGCCAACGCCCGTAGCATTCATTTCTTTTTCTTCTGCTTTTTGCGCTCTTGCAACTCTTTGTTCATATTCGGGAGTTCCTCTTTTTTGGTCTAACAACCAATTCGCATGGCGAATCATTTCTTCCGCCTCTCTCTTGGTATGGGCAACTCCTATTTTCTCCCCGATTTTATTACGACATTCGTACATCATAATTAATAGTTTTAATGTGATAGTTGTATATTAGAGTTCTCTATTTGTAGACCAATTCATTTACAAGTTTTTTTACCCCAGAGGTTGCACAATCTTGTATATGTAAAAATCCATTAGGCAGTTTATCTGACAAATCAGTTGGGTCAATAATGAATTTGATGGCTTCTGAACGAACATATTCAATCAGATTAGCCGCAGGATATACTGTTAAAGATGTACCAATGACAACAAATATCTCTGCTTCCATTGTCCAATCAATAGCAACGTCCATAGCATAGACAGATTCGCCAAACCAGACTATGAACGGTCTTAATTGTGAATCATCTTCTGCTTTGTCTCCTATTCGGATAGGAATATTTAATGGATAGTCTTTTATGTAACATGGATTTAGTTTGTCTTTGGATGAAGTTACTTTGGTAAGCTCCCCGTGCAGATGAATAACATGTGTGCTTCCAGCGCGTTCATGCAAGTTATCCACATTTTGAGTAATGATTGTAACCTCATACCATTTTTCCAACTCTGCTAAAAGTAAATGAGCATAGTTGGGGGTCACGTTCAACAGTTCGTTTCTGCGATAATTATAAAAATCCAAAACGGCCTGCGGATTGTCTTTGAATCCATCCAAAGACGCTAACTTTTTTGCATCATATTGTTTCCACAATCCGTTGGTATCTCTAAATGTAGCCAAACCACTTTCGGCACTAATGCCTGCCCCTGTCAAGACCACTAATTTTTGCTTTGCAGACTTGCTCGCCATATCTTTAGGTACACACCTTCCGCCCCAAGATGTGATTAGTTAAAAAAGAAAGCGCAGGGCTGATGACTTATTTTAGTGCGACAGGTCGTAGGAAACCCAATAGATAAAATAAGCAACAACCCCGCGCCTGTATCGTGAAGATACGACGGGAGGGCAATGCCACTTATCCTCTCTATTGTGCTTGGAATTTCCTACGTTCGTCGCACGAGAATAAAGTTACACTTCCGTATTCAGTATGTTTTCCACAAAAGTAGAAAACAATCATCGGAAATGCAATGGCAAAACCACTCTTTTTTCAAGGTTGTTGCAGATTCAAATTTCGTCAAAACAAAGTTGCCAAACAAGTGGGAAAGGGCTGGAAAATAAACTTTGTTTCTTGTAACTTGGGTTAGATGCTTTGTTATTCAATTTAAGCCGACATAT